>Ga0307476_10000069_pt1 | contig 108734 bp, 103 predicted proteins | sample atmos_gasesECM2C_2_FD_203314 | JGI IMG/M metagenome (GOLD analysis project Ga0307476, IMG submission 203314) | Hardwood forest soil microbial communities from Morgan-Monroe State Forest, Indiana, United States - atmos_gasesECM2C_05 | ecosystem: Environmental > Terrestrial > Soil > Temperate... | reverse complement strand
CCGATACCGGAGACGCCTGGTTGCTGGACGTCGCCGATCAACTGGCTGCGCCGCTGGCTCGGGATGGTGATCCGGAGCCGCTTCATCTGGAGGAGACTGACACCAGCTTCGCCATCGGATGGAAGGGCCACTACCGCATCGAGGGAGCTGCCTTCATCTATACCGACCGTGATTCCAGACGGGTCAGAGCGATCCTCGGCTATCCTACCCAGAAGATTGCGCGAGCCGGTTAGTTCGAAAATTTCAAATATGTTTGGCTAGCGTTGACGGTTGGAAAACTCTCGTTGGAGGAGTCCGCTTGCAAGCGGTCAATTGACGGTGAGGAGCTGGGTGCTGCTGGTGCCGCCGCTCGAGCAACCCAGGTTGCCGCTATTGCCGGCGGGCGTCTGCACGACGACCTTGAAGCTTCCAGGACCAGCGATCATGGAGGATGTGATGCTGACCGTGAGCTGGGAACTGCTGGTCACGGTGGTGACGAGGGCAGCGCCATTGAAGACCACAACGGAGGAGGAAACGAAATGGCTGCCCGTAGCAGTGAGGACGAAGCTGGGCGGCAATTTTGCGAAAACCATCGTTGCCGGAGAGATCGAGTCGAGGATGGGTACGGGGCGAGCGCTACCGCAGAGGGGGTTCAGCGTGTTGCACCCAGTCAGGAGCAAGAGCACGAGCAGCCACGATGTGAGAAGCACGCTCCGAAAGGAAGGGGGCATGAACTGAGTGTAACTTAACTGACGGGTTTGGGCATTGACTGTTGAGCATCGGGGTGATCGCCACTCAAAAACGACTGCATGGGTGTTATGCGGTTTTTCACCAATTGACTGATTCCCGTTGATGCCGGGACCCTGACGTCACTAGCATTGCTTCCGGAAGGATCACGTGGACCCCGTCACTCATGTGCTAGCCGGTGCGTGTATCGCACGAGCCGGGCTCAATCGCAAGACGGCGCTCGCTACACTAGCCGTCATAATGGCTGCTGAAGCTCCTGACCTCGACGTGCTGGCAAGACTAAAGGGTCCCGTCTCCGGATTTGTGCATGACCGCGGCTTTACTCACTCCTTTGCCGGTGTTTTCTTGGTTTCGGCCGCCGTGGTATGTTTCATCTACGTGGTCCGGCGCTTTGGTGGACGCTGGGGTGAAGCCCCCAACCAAGCGCTACGGTGGGGGTGGCTGCTCTGCTTCTCCTATCTGGGAGGGCTGAGTCACATCCTGCTCGATTTCACCGACAATTACGGAGTTCGTCCGTATTGGCCCTTTTCCGACAGATGGTATTCGTGGGATATCACCTGCATTACCGACCCTCTTGTCACTGTGTTCCTGTTCGGAGGACTACTGCTATCACTATTTGCTGGACTGATGGCCGAGGAATTTAGTCCCGCCATCAAGACTCCTCGTGGACGCTTAGCGGCCAGCTTTGCGTTGATCGGCGTATTCGGCATTTGTGGTGTTCGCGACCATGAGCATCGGAGGGCTCTCCACGTTCTCGAAGCCCACCAATACGACGGCGGAGTACCTGTCCGTGTTTCAGCCCTTTCTCTTTGGTGGAATCCGTTTGTTTGGACCGGTCTTGTGGAAACGGCGAGATCGATTACTGCCGTGCAGGTCGATTCTTGGAATGGTAACCTTGATCCGCGAATCGAGACACGGATCCGCTACAAGTCGAAGGAAACCGCGGCAACCATTGCGGCGAAAAGCAGCTCTCTGGGACGCGCATATATGAATTGGGCGCACTTTCCCATCACTGAGACCGAACCACTGGAGGCGGGGGAGCGCGGATACGTTGTGCGGTTTAAGGACATGGGTTTTGAATTTGCAAGTAGCAGAGAACAATATTCTCCTTTTGCCGTGGTCAGGTTGAACCGAGATCTCAGCGTCGCTGACATGACCTTCAACAGTTCGCAATAGTAACGCGATTGGTTAACGTCAAGAACACTGCTATCTGCTGCCGGAGTCTGCGAAGAAGAATTTGATCGCCTCTGGCATGCGGTGAGCCCAAAACACGGAACTGTGATTCGCTTTGGGCTCGAGGACTAGCAACACCTTTGGGTGATTGATGTAGGCGCCCTTCAGATTGGATGCCAGGGACTGCGCCATCTCTACCATACCGGACTCCACCTCCGCCCGCGTGAGCCCCTTGGGGGCGAGCCACTGTTCGATATTTGGAAAATCCAACTCTGCTGTGCCAACGCCTATCGCCACTCGACCTGGCCCGCGTGCCAGTAGAGTTGTATCGCGCAAGGACTGACCGTTGCCCAATAGCAACGTTGGACTTTGAAGGAGCGCCAGTCCGAAGAGATCGGGGCGGCGGAGGGCCACATACAACGCTGCGGCACCACCTAACGGAACTCCTCCAAGAGCAGTGTGAGCTGCTTCATCGCACACTCGATAAAGTGCGGAAACAAATGGCATCACTTCATCTGCGAAAAAGCGCGGAAGTTGCTGTCCGATCGGTTCTGGTGCTGCCGGGTCGGTGACGAACTTGCGTAAGGAGAATATTGGTAATCCCGATGATGGGTGCTGTCGAGGTCCACGACTATCGTGGGACGAATTGCGTGCTCGCCGATCAGCTTGGTAACCGCTTCGTCGATCTGCGCGATCTGCAGTCCGTACCACCGCAGCGGCCAGCCAATCTCCGCCGCCGAGATCTTCGGTACCAGCCACGCGATTCCCAGAGTCATCACCAGCATTGCGGCCCAACGGGCCCAATTCTGCGGGCGGAACAGTGTCCACGCGACCAGCGCCCAACCACAACCGACGAGCAGCGCCATGTACGGTCCGGCTGGTTCCAGTCCATACATGAGCGGCGCTCCGCTCATCATCGAGATTGCGCCGGACGCGAGCAGCATCACTGCGCAGAGATAGATCGCAGCCGCAAAGAAGAGGATTGAAATGGCAGCAACGCCCGCCGGCCGCAGCACGAGAAAAAGACTAACAAAAGCAAGCACGAATCTCGCGGATTTCCACGGATGCACCTATTCAGAGTTATCCGCGAGAATCCGTGGAAATCCGTGGCAAAACGGTTCTCTATGGCACACTAACTTCATGCACCAGCTCACCCTCGGCAACTTCGAACTCAGCGTTTTTTCCGACGGCACCTATCCGCTCGACGGAGGGGCATTCTTCGGAGTGATTCCCAAGGTGATGTGGTCACGCAAGGTCGCTGCCGACGAGCGGAACTACGTCACAGCCGGACTCAACTCGCTGTTCATCCGCACGGGCAGTCACAACGTGCTGGTCGAAACCGGCATGGGGAATAAGCTGTCGGAGCGCATGATCAAGTTCTATGGCCAGCCTGCCAAGTTGCTCGACAATCTGGCGGCCGCCGGCACCTCGCCCGGAGATGTAGACATCGTCATCAACACGCATCTTCACTTCGACCACTGCGGGTGGAACACGGTGCGCGACAGCAGCGGCAAGATCGTGCCGGCCTTTCCGCGCGCCCGGTACTACGCGCCCGAAGGAGAGTGGCAATACGCCCGCCGCCCCAGCGAACGCGATGCCATCAGCTACCTTCCGGAAAACTACGACCCGCTGGTCGAAAGAGGCCAGATGAGGCTGCTGAAAGGCGGCGAAGAAATTGTGCCTGGCATTTCGGTGAAGACGTTCCCCGGCCACACGGCGCACATGCAGGCGGTGCTGGTGCAGAGCCGGGGGCTGACAGCCTGCTACATCTCCGACCTGATCCCCACGACGGCACACATCGATATCACCTGGGGTATGGGTTTCGATCTCTATCCGCTCGACACCATTGAGAGCAAGAAGAAGTACTACGCGCAGTCGATCCCGGAGAAGTGGCTGACCGTCTTCACCCACGATGCGAAGACGCCGTGGGCCTACGTGAAGAAGGATGAAGCGGGAAAGATGGTGGCGCGAGGGGTCTAGTCCGCGTTCAGAACAGCCTTCAGCCTTCGCGGGCGAGAGCGCCCTCGCCACACAACCTCGCTTCAAAGAAATCTTCTACTCTCGCCAGAATCTCCGCCGCGCTCTTCGACTCGTAGATTGCCTTGCGCAGGCCTGCGCCGCCGGGGACGCCGTGGGTGAACCAGGAGGCAAACTGCTTCATCTTGCCGACGGCGTCGGGGAGTTCTTCTTCAATGAGCATCTTGAAGTAGGTGCGGATCATCTGATAGCGATCGGCCTCCGAGGGCTCGTCATAGAGTGTGGGGCCGGGTCTGTGACCCGGTCGGGCCGGGCGAAGCCCGGTTGGGTCGATGCCGCTAGAGTCCAAATCCTGGCCAGGAAAAGCACCCGAGCTTTGCTGGGGCTGGCCGGGTCGAAGACCCGGCCCCACATGGGCACCGCCGGGTCCGGAGCCCTCGCCGCAATGCTGCTCGATCTGCCGGAAGATCCAAGGGTTCGAGGGGGCGGTGCGACCGATCATGACGGCGTCGCAGCCGGTCTGCGTGACCATGGCGCAGGCATCTTCGGGGCTGCGGATGTCGCCGTTGCCGATGACTGGAATCTTCACCGCATCCTTCACGGCGGCGATCCATTCCCAGCGGGCATTTCCGCTATAGCCCATCTCGCGCGTACGCGCGTGCAGCGCCACGGCAGCCAGGCCGCAGGCTTCCGCCATGCGCGCCAACTCGACGCAGACGATTTCTTCGTCGCTCCATCCCGCGCGGAATTTCACGGTGAAGGGGATCTTCACCGCGGCTCGCACTGCTTCGAAAATCTTGCCGATTGCCGGAAGATCACGCAGCAGGCCCGAGCCTCCGTTGCACTTGACGACCTTCTTCGCGGGACATCCTAAGTTGAGGTCGACCAAGTCGAAGCCCAGGCCCTCGACCATGCGGGCGGCCTCGGCCATCACCCGCGGATCGCTGCCGAAAAGCTGCGCGGAAATCGGGTGCTCGTCTTCGTAGAAATGGAGATAGCGCTTCGCTTTTTGGTCCTTCTTGCGAAGTACACCGTCGGCCGAAGTGAATTCGGTCATGATCAGGCCGCATCCCCCGAGATTACGAATGAAACGGCGGAAGACGGTGTCAGTGACGCCAGCCATGGGTGCAAGCACCGTCGCCGGGGCGATGGTGACACTGCCGATCGAGAGCGAAGCGGGCACAACCCGTGTGGTGCGGGCGCTCTCGCCCGCGTCAGAAGTCAGTCTCCCACACGAGTTGTCCCAGAACTTCTTCACCATCTTATTCTACCCGGCGGCGCAAAACGAAGCCCCCGCCGCAGCGAGGGCTTGTTGTCTAGATCTATCCGTACGAACCCGTGACGAAGGCTCTTAGCTCTTCGCCGGTGTCGCTGCCGCGTCCTTCTTGGCGTATTTGCGGCGGAACCGCTCCACGCGTCCGGCGGTGTCCATCAGCTTCTGCTTACCGGTGAAGAATGGATGACAGTTCGAGCAAATTTCGACCGCGATGTCGCCCTTGTGGGTCGACCGCGTCATAAACGTGTTGCCGCACGCGCAATGCACGCGTACTTCGTTGTATGCAGGATGAATAGCCGCTTTCATAGGTCCCTACCTCGGTTCAGATCATTAGATTCTACCGGATGCATGCGGGATTCAGCAATCCCTACGAGCTTTCAGCCATCATCTCTCATCTATCAGCAAAGGACGGGATCTCTACTTTGACGCTGAAAGCTGACGGCAGAGCTGACAGCTTTCAGAACCTGAACAAATAGCTGACCTTCACAAAGAACTGGCGGCTGTCGTTGAGGTATCCCTTCGCCGTGTTCGTGACGAAGCCGGGCACGGGTGGCATCTCGGGGGCTAGGGCCAGATTCTGCAGGTCGCTGTTATAGCCCACGTAGATTGCCGTGCCAGGATGCACGAGGTAGGTGACCAGGAAGTCAGCGTTGAATTGCCTGGAGGTCGGCAGGTAGGTGTAGGGAGAACCGATCCCCGGCGTCCCCGCCAGCAGCGCGTTGTATTGCAGAATGACGCGCATTGAGAGTTGCGGCGTGAACTGCCAGTTCCACTTGCTGCGCAGAATGTGGTCGTTGAAAATGCCGCGGCCGGCGCCAGGAGTTTGCGATTGCACGGACAGATAAGTAGCGTTGGTTGCCCGCAGTCGGTCGAACAGATAGGTGTTCTCGATCTTGAGCGGTTTGATCGGGCGCAGGGTCAGCGAGGCGGAAGCGGTGTCCTGGCGTGCGACGTAGGGCTGGTTGAATGGGGCGGGTGCCGCTCCTTGCGCAGGCGGCAGGGCGACGAAATTCACTCCGTCTCCCCAGGCATAGGTCGCAAGGATTGTAGCTTTCTTGAAATAACTGGTCTGAAACGAGGCGCCGCTGGTGCGCTCGTGGTAGTCGATATTCCCGGGGTTGGGGGTCGGACAATAGGTAGAGAAGCCTAAGAAACAAAAATCTTGCGGACGCAGACGTTCTCGAGTCTCTTCGTAAGGCCTGAGATAAATGATCGTCTGTCCTCGCCCCTGAATGGCAAAGTACGGGGAGTAGTCGGTGTCGAGGCGCAGGCCGGTGTGGTCGAAGTCGTATCGCGTGACGAGCGTCGGACCCCAGTCGACGATCCATCCCTTTTTTGGGCGAAAGCGATAGTCCACTTCCTGCGTGGTCTCGCGGATGTCGACGCGATTGATGAATCCGGGGATGGTGACGAAGCCCGGACTGATGTCGTTGTAGACACCGTCGTAGGTAAAATGCAGGCCATCGCGCCGCAGTTCGAGCTTTTCCGCCGGGCCCGAGTAGTAGCTGCCGTTCCCACGATTCCCCGAACTGAACGGATAAAGATTCGCCTCGCAATTCAGATTCAACTTGGTGGAGCTGGTCACCGCCTGCCCGTCGAGCGTCCAATTGGGATTGAATTTCAGGTGCGTGTCGGCGCCGCCGATGCGGTTGAACTCGCCGGTCGTCGGGCACTCCCAACCGGCATAGAGCACTCCCACGCTGGACTGCCGGAAGATGTCGCGGCTCGCGCGCGCGACCGTGAAGTACGAGCGAATGCCGGAGAACTGGGAGAAATCAGGCACGGCCAGGCCAGGGCTGCGATCGTCAGTCGCTAACAGACCGACCGAATAGGGTCCGTCCTTTCCGGTGAGGCGGATTCCCGCCGACGGATCACCGATGCTGCGCGTGAACAACAAGTCTAGGGGAGTCCGGAAGAAGTCCTCGTTCTCGAGAAAAAACGGGCGCTTTTCAGGGAAGTACACGGCGTAACGTTGGTTCACCGTAATCTGCGGATCTTCCGACTCCACCTGGCTGAAGTCGGGGTTCGCGGTCAGATCAAGCGTGAAGTGGTCCCGAAAAACGAATTTCGCGTCCATGCCGGGCTGGCCTTGCGCCGTGGCTTTTTGAAAAAAAGGATTGCCGGGATCGCGCGTATCCAGCGCCCGAAAGCCGCGCATGAGACCGTAGGGCAGCAGTTCGATGTCGTGCCCCGGCGAGATTCCTTCCAGGCCGTACAGCGTCGCGGCCTGGCCCATGCGGCCTTCTACCTGGTAGGAAACGCGGGGCCAGAAGGAGTCTTCGGTCTTGCGCGTGATGCCGCGATACAGAATGACGCCCCAGACCTGCTGCCTGGTCGCCGGGAAACGCAGGCTCTTGAAGGGAATCGCCATCCACACCACGAAGCCGCGGTCGGTCACTTTGCCTCGCGAGTCCCAGACGGTGTCAAACGACGTATCGAAATGGCCGCTGGTCTGCTCCTCGCGCGAGGCCTCGGTCCAGATCGCGTCCCACTGCACGCCGAGGGGCGTGGTTTGAAAAGCGTACGCGCGGCGGCGATCGTGATAAGTATCAAGCATGATCTCGACCTGGTCGTCGTCGTAAATATCTTCCCGCCGCGACATGCGGGCGCGTACTTGCTGCGGGTCGTCAAAACAGACAAAGACCACATAGAGATTCTTCTGGTCATAGCCCAGGTAGGCTTCGGTGGGCTCGGAAACGCTCTCGCCATCGTGCGGATTGCGCTGCGTGAATCCGCTTACCTTGGCCATTTGCAGGGCGGCTTCCCCGTGCGGCTGCATGCCGGGGAAATCTTCGAGCGTGGGGGCGCTCCGCAGGCGCGGAATCGTAATCGCCGGAGCGCCGACTTGCGGGGCCCGTCCCGCTTCCTGAGGGTCCTGCTCCTGCGCGCCCCGCGCCGGGACTTCGGATTGGCCCGCAGGAGCGCTCCATGCGAACGGCGTCGCGGCCAGCAACGCCGCTAGAACATTCAACTGCAATTTTCGTGGAATCCTTAGGCCGTCGACCGACTGCACCACACCCTCGTTCGCTCCTCAACTCCGTGCAGAAGAGGAACCCAGCAAGATACACCACTGAAGCGCCTGAACAAAACACCAAAACAATCTTCGTTGGTTACCTACACAGCACTCGATCGGAGGTTCCAAGAGCGGTCGACCGGTGCCGGGTGCGTCTAGGGCTCAGCGCTGAAGCAGGTATTCCACGAAGATCGATCGCCCGTCGGAGAGGCTGCCGAGGCAAATGCGGATTTGCGGAAAAACTACGACTTGATGCCGCCAGGTAAATGAGAAAGCTTACTGACGCAATGCCCTAACTCGCTGGTCGGGCAGTCTTCGGAACGACCTTCTTAAACTCCTCCGACCTTCCGCGCGGAATACTCAAAGTCTTCCACTCACTCGACCTGAGATGCTTGGCCAGAAAGACGATCTGCCCGATGTGTTGCGCGTAGTGAGCGATTTGCCGGTTGACGGCCTGCAGCACCGTGTGCGGCTCGCCGCGAATGGGCACGATGCGCATCACGTGCTCGGGCTTGAGCGGGTCAATCGCAGCAAAGACGCGAGCCCATCCTTCTTCCCACCATTTCATGACGTCGGCGCGAGTGGTCGTGGGAGTCAGTTCGAATTCCTGATCGCGAAAGCGGTCAGGCTTCTCACCGTCGCTGGTCAGGAAGTCGGTGAAGCGAGAGCGCATGTTGCCGGCCAGGTGCTTGACCAGGATCGCAACCGAGTTCGACTCCCGGTCGAGCGTGACGAAGAAATCTTCATCTTTGAGTTGCGCCATCGCGCCCTCGCCCATGTGCTTGTGTCCCCGCATTTGGCGGCGGGCTTCCTCCAGATAGTGAGTACTCACTTCGAATGCCATCGGCCATCTCCGACGAATCTAGTTTGAATCGCAAACTCCACCAGTTGCTCTGCCCCACCCTCCGCCACCCGGCGTCTCAATCCTTACGCGTTCGCCTTTGCGCAAGCGAGCGCTGAACTTGCCCGGCATCTGTTCCACCGAACCGTCGCGGCGGGTGATGAAAGCCCTTCCCGGCGCGCCTTCCACTCCTTGGGCCAATGCCCACGGCCCGCGCGAACGCCGGTCTGCCAGAAGGGTTACATCGCAGTCGGTGAGGACTTCAATCTCGCGAACAATCCCGTCCCCGCCTCGAAACCGGCCATCTCCGCCGCTATCTGAGCGTAACGAGTATTGCCGCACACGCAGTGGATACGCATATTCCAGCGCCTCCGCCGGAGTGTTCAGCGAATTCGTCATATGCGTGTGCACGCCCGAGACGCCCGGCTTGCCGGGCCGCGCTCCCATGCCGCCGGCGACCGTCTCGTAGTAAGCGAAGGGCTCGCCGGTGCGCGGATCGGTGCCACCAATAGTCAAATTGTTCATGGTGCCGGAAGCCGCCGCGGGAATGCGACCCGGAATCGCCCGAGCCAGGGCCCGCAGCAATACATCAACGATGCGCTGCGAGGTTTCAACGTTTCCCCCCGCTACCGCCGCCGGCGGCCGCGCATTGACGATGGTTCCTTCCGGCGCAGTCACCTCAAACGGCCGCATCAACCCGGCGGCCGCAGGAACGTCCTCCGCCAGCAGACAACGAAAGACGTAGAAGCAGGCAGAGTAGGTGATCGCCGCCACCGCGTTTACGCTGCCTTCTACCTGCGGATCACTCCCCGTAAAATCTACCGTGATCATGTGGCGCGGGCGCCCCCGCCCGCGAGGAGCGCCGGTATCATGGCGGACCTTCACCGTCACCGCAATCTTTACGGGCCGGTCGCTGATCCCATCCCCATCCAGAAAATCCTCAGCCTGATATTCACCCGCCGGCACATCTCCTAGGAAAGCCCTCATCAATTCTTCGGCATAATCCTGCAGTTCTCCGGCCGCGCGCCGGGCGCGCTCGACGCCGTAGCGTGCGCAGACTTCCCGCAGCCGCTCGGCACCGGTGTGGCAGGCCGCGATTTGTGCGCCCAGGTCGCCCTCGCGCTCCGCCGGTGTGCGCACGTTGTTGAGCAGCATGGCGAGTACATCGCGATTCATCCGGCCGCCCGACATCAGTTTCACGGGAGGAATCCGGACGCCCTCCTGGTAGATTTCGCGGCAGAGCCCCATCGAGCCCGGATAGGCCCCACCCACATCCGCGTGATGAGCCCGCGAAGCGACATAAAAATCCGGACTCGTGTGGGGCGGGCACTGCTGCCGGCCACTCCTCTTCGGGTACCTCGCCACATACACCGGCGCCACCAGCGTGATGTCCGGCAGATGCGTACCGCCGCGAAAAGGATCGTTGAGCATGACCACGTCGCCCGGGTCCATCGGGCCCGCATTCATCGCGGCCCGCACCGACATGGGCATGGAGCCCAGGTGCACCGGCATGTGGTCGCCCATCGCAATCACGTGGCCGGAGCCGTCGAACACGGCGCAGGAATAGTCGCGGCGCTCCTTGATATTAGGGGAGAAAGCCGTGCGCCGCAGCGCCGCTCCCATTTCTTCAGCGATGGAGTGGTACAGGTTCTTGAAGATTTCCAGTTCGACCGGATCACGCGGCATCAGGCGCAGTGTACTACCGGTCGCTGGTCGTTTGGCGTTGGTCGCCAGCGAATCTCAGTCTTGCCGGTGTCGAGGCCAGAGGTTTGGCGAACGGCCAACGACCAGCCAGCGGCCGCCCAAGAAATCCGCGAAAAACTGCAAAAATTCTATTGACACTTTGTTAATACTGCCTCAATATCTTGGGTCAGAGAGTGTTCCCCTACTATTTGTAGGGTTGTCGTTCCAAGTACACGGGCCCACGTCTACCTTTGCGAAAGGGAAAATCGTTCACGGAGGAACCTTCATGGCAACGAAGAAGAAAGCAAAAAAGAAGAAACACTAACCGTCGGCGAGACGATACCTCGCACACACCACGAATTTCACTGGCCTCTTAAGAGAAGCACCTCTTAAGGGGCTTTTCCTTTGGGAACCTGCGGCGGCGAAAATCTCTTTGCACTCACCGCAGCTGTGTCACAATGAAGGAAAGAGAGGGCTGTTGCCGGAATCCGATGGCTGCCAGGATCAAGAAAAATAAGAGCGCGGGCAAACACGTAGCGGACGAAGTTCTGATTCCGGATAAACTTTACTTCCGCATCGGAGAAGTGGCCAACCTGTGCCGCCTGCCCGCCTATGTGCTGCGCTTCTGGGAATCTGAGTTTCCGCAACTGAGGCCGGTCAAGAGCAGCACCGGACAGCGCATGTACCGCAAGCGCGATGTAGAGAGCGTGCTGCGCATCAAGCAACTACTCTACGAACAGGGATTCACCATCTCGGGCGCGCGCCAGCAGTTGCGCGCGGAAAACAAGTCCGACAAGACGCAGAGTGCAATCCCGTTCCCGTCTCACTCTCCCTCCGAGATTCAGCATATCCGCCAGGGACTGCGGGAAATTCTGACCATGCTCTCGGCACGCCGCACAGGATAAGTGTTCCACTCCCGGGACGAATTGTCCTTAGGCAGGCCTGCATCGGACAGGGTCAGCACCCATCAAGACCATCGGATCTGCTCGAATATCCGGCGCAGACGCTCTCCGCGCCGGCGCTCTGTGTCGCTCACGCGACGAATGCAAGTGTTCTTCACGTTTCCCTGGGGTAACCCCAGAGAGGCTCCAACCGAACCCGAGAGTTCGATCACAACCAAGCTTGGAGCACTCCGCCGAAGGTCCAGATCATAGCCTGATCCTCGTTGATTTCGGAAGACCTTGGCCATTTGCTCAGCTCTCCCAATTACCTGCGTTACTTGCGGCCCGCTGCCCGGGCTGTAGGCTCGAAGCTGGGCGCAGCACCCTTGGCCTAGGTGTGCGCATTCAGGAGCGAGTGATGGGAGTGTTTACCGAAGTGCTTGACAACCTCATTCGGGGTCGGTTCGGAAAGGACGAGAGCGGACGCCTCGTCTTCCTTCCATTTGGTCCACGCCGCCCTGGTTACTACGTTGATGCCGCGGACGAATACAAGATCACGTCCCTGGTCAAACTATACGCCGTCGCCGGCGCGCTGATTAATCTTGTGGGATCAGTGGCCGCCTTTGCTCTCTCCCAGGCATTGCTTTTCGATCATCGTTCGGGTCCGTTGCTGAAGAAACTTGAAACCAGTATTGTGGTTTACTCGATTTGTGTGGTTCTCCTATATTTAGCGCCCGCACTAATTCTCTGGAACGTCTACCGGGAAGTGATGGCAGGGCTTTGTTCCTCGCTCGCCACGGTTGGACCAGAGTCGATCCGCCCGATTAAATGCTCGAGCCGGCTCCGAACCTTACTTGTCATCATCGCTCTCGGCTTTATGGTCATCGCCATCGGAATCTTGGTGGCAGTCTCTTACCGCCCTTGAGATGGCAAAGGTCGCAGCGGCAGCGGTCAAGTGTGTTCGATCGCAATTGTTGCACGCGTATCGCCCCTAAACAGACTCGAAAAAATCATTAGGGCCAAGAAGAGCTCTCCTCAGAGGCTGAAGCCAGAGTGATTTGGTGTGACTTGCGGCACGAGTAGAACGCGTGCCCTTCCCAGTCATGCTTACTGCGGGACTCTTTCCGCGAGCTATATAGGCTGTGCCGTTTCAAATCAGCCTCCCTCCGGCATTTTCAGCCATGTGCTAAGAAATCACTCTGGGCTCAAGCCTCGATCCAGTTGCTGCGCTCCAGGATCGTTGGAGGCTCGTACGTCTCTCCCCGCGCCAGCCGTTTCTCCACGCCTCGCGTCCTCCATAGCCGTACCGGACCCGGCACGATTGGGAGCATGCGCGCCATGACTCCGGACTCCTGCGTGAATTCCCGCCGCAGATCGTGGATTTGCCCGCTCACATTGCGATTCACTCTTCGGAACTGGTGTTCCATGGCCCACAGCGCCGAGCTGTATGTGCCGCTCAGCCGTCCCATCTCGCGCGCAAACCGCTCCCGCACGCGCGCATCCGGCCAGTCTTTGTAGCGCTTTCAGGCCGCCATTAAGGTTCGTGAGATGCGGTACAGGCTTGGCCCGTTGAGTTGGAAGTCGCGCCAAAATGCCCAATCTAGGAAGCGTTTGGAATCGTCCCGCGAAATTGCCACATGCTTGAAATTGAATTTGAACTGCCCATGGACGTCAGCATAGTCCACACTGCGCAGTAGGCGTTCCCTCTTCTGCCATCTGCTGATACAGCGGAGTTCCCGGTACCGGCGTATAAAGCATGAACTGGTGGAAGTCGGTGTCGTGCGAAACCGCGTGCTCGATTTCCGCCATAATGTTGTCGGGTGTGTGATGATGCAGTTCCAACTCTGCTTCCATCCTGTTCATGACTTCAAACAGTTCGTCACCACTCTCGAAGAAGTTAACGAACTTTCCCTTGCCGCCGAAAAACGCGGAGGTCGTGCAGAAGTTGCAGCCCATGGGGCAGTCGACGGAAACAATGATCGTTGGCGCGCCTGAATTCCCTTGGGATGCGTCTGGAATACACCGGAATGACCGCTAGGATTGCTGGCAGGAGCGCCACTGGTAAGAATTTCCACTTGTTGCCATCACCATTCTCCCCACATGCCGTTACTGCCATCGTAACTGCGGGCGAACAGTACTGCGGGCGAAGAGTCTGCAACCGCTCGCGGAAAGAAAACACAAAAAGATTACAAAGCGCGGGCGGTGCCCAAAGTAATGCTACGAATCTCTCTCGTACACATGGCAGTTGAACCCCGCTTGCCATCTGGCCTAGAATCTTGGCTCCATGGCAACCGAGCCATTGCAGATCGATGTTCTGGATCGGGGCGTGCTGAGCCTCCGTGGCCCGTTGACCATGGAGAACGTGCCGCCGTTTCTAAACGCGGTGCGGCGCGAGGGCGCTCCCACAATGATCCTCGACTTTACGGGTGTTCCCTACCTCGATTCATCAGGTCTGGGATCGCTGGTCAGCGCTTACACGTCGTGTGCGAAGTCAGGGCGACGCGTGGCCCTCACTGGCGTGAACAAGCGCGTGCTGAAGGTCTTCGAAATCACCAAGGTCGAGCGCATCTTCCTGATGTTCCCCACGCTCTCTGACGCCCTCGAGGCGTTCACCAACGCCGGCACGGCGTAGGACTGCGCAAGGATTTCCTGGTTCGACCAGCCGCTCGAAAGAGCGACCCCGGTCACACAGAGTCTTAAGGAGTGCCGAGGATCTATGCCGCGCGCCCGGGATTCGGCTTCTTCAGATTTCCGCCAGTGACCGCGTCCAGGCGAATTCGGTTTGCGCGGGCAGTTTCTTCGGCCAGCTCGCTGGTGAACTTGCCTCCATCTCCTGCCATCACCGAACCGGCGGCCAGGGCGAAACGCAACGCGTCCGCTTGATCCTCGAAATACAAAACGACTTGTCCCGACATATGCACTTCTCCCCGACAGGGCCTGAATGGTAGCCAGCAAAGATCTGTCTTCGACGAGGGCGCAGCTCTGACCAGCGTACTAGCTGCGCTACTTTCCTCGATTCTCCGGGAATAGCGCGGCTGCTCAAAGTGCTTTTCTTGGTTCGGGCCACGCCGGAAATGCAGAATCGTGCTCTGCTCGGTTATCATGCCTCGGGGTTTCTCCCCGCTATGCCTGTCCTTATCTGCATGCTCCGTGGTGTCAACCTCGGCCCCCACAACCGAATGAAGATGGACGCCCTTCGCGCCCTCTGCGGATCCCTGAAACTGGAGGACCCTCGCACCTACGTCCAGAGTGGCAACGTGATCTTCCGAACCAAAGAGAAGAGCATCGCTTCGCTGACGAAGAAGATCCAGGATGCGATCGCGCGGGAATTCAAGTTTCGTCCGGAAGTTGTCCTCCGCACCACGGATGAACTACGAAGGGCCATCGCCGCAAGTCCCTTCGCCGGTCGCGAAGATCTCGAACCAGGTAAGATTCTAGTTACCTTCCTTACCGCTGAACCCGGGCCGGACGCCGGCGCCACCCTCGCCAAATTCAAAGAGTACCCGGAAGAAATTCATCTCACCGGCCGCGAAATGTACATCTACTTTCCCAACGGCGCCGGCAAGAGCAAGCTGCCCTGGTCGTCCGTCGAAAGACTGCTGAAGACCACCGGCACGGCCCGCAATTGGAACAGCGTGACCAAGATGCTCGAAATCGCCGAAGAATTGGAAGCCACTGGTTGACAGAACCGCCTTCGGTGGGATCGGTGGGACCCTCAGGTACGCCTCCCCCTTCCCCTCGTGGTAATATCTCCGAAGCGCAAAGGGCGCATCCGGTCCGCGGAAAGGACAGAAGTCCACCTGATCGCAACAATTCGTTTTCACGAACTTACTTTCTGCCCGTAAATGCGGACCTCGGGCCTACGAAAGGAAGTTCGTCATGCCGGTAAGACCTCTCCCATCAAATCCCAACCTCAATCATCTTAAGTATCAAGCCAAAGACCTGCGCAAGACGCATGCCGCGCGCAATGCGGAAGTGGCCCAGCGCCTCAGGGAATTCCATCCGCGTTTCACCCGAGCCACCGATGCCGAGATCTTCGACGCCCATCTGAGCCTCAGTGACGCGCAGCTCGCCATCGCGCGCGAGTCCGGATTTCCCAGCTGGGCGCGGCTGAAGCGGCACATCGAAAAGCCAACGCTCTCCGATCATCTGAATTTGCCCCACCATGAGCGAATTGAAGACGCGACATTTCGGCGCGCCGTGGACCTGCTCGATGCGGGCGACGTGGCAGGCTTGCGCGCCCACCTGAACCAGCATCCGAATCTGGTGCGGCAACGCATCGTCTTCGAGGGTGGAAACTACTTTCTGAATCCAACCTTGCTGGAATTCGCGGCTGAGAATCCGGTTCGCCGCGGCAATCTGCCGGATTCCATTCTCGATGTCGTCAAAGTGATTCTCAGCGCTGGCGTGGAACCCTCCGCCCTGAACGAAACGTTGATGCTGGTCTCTACTGGCTGCGTGCCCCGTGACTGTCGCGTGCAAGTTCCATTCATCGATCTCCTCTGCGAGCACGGAGCCGATCCCGACAGCGCCATACACGCGGCGTCCCTGCACCACGAACTCGAGTCGGTGAATGCTTTGATCAAGTGCGGGGCTAGGATCGATTTGCCAGTGGTGGCAGCTCTGGGACGTATCGAGGATGCCCGCCGATTGCTTCCAGTTGCCTCCTCCGAGGACCGCCACCTGGCGCTCAGCCTGGCATCAGACTTCGGTCAAATCGAGATCGTTCGATTGCTGCTGGACTCGGGTGAAGATCCCAACCGCTACAACCCGGTCGGCGGACATTCGCACACGACTCCATTGCACCAGGCGGCCGGCGATGGCCATGAAGAAGTAGTCCGGCTCCTCGTGACACGTGGTGCAAGATTGGATATGAAGGACGTGCTCTGGCATGCCACCCCTGAGGAGTGGGCAAGACAGGCAGGCAAGACTGCCATTGAAGCCTATCTTCACGCGCAAGCAACAAGGAGCGGGAACCAGGACTAAGAGCACTTCAACCAAGACCAGTGCTCGTGGGCTCACGAGGATAGTCCGCACAGCGAATTTGACGGGCCGAGTGGTTCGGGAGAAGTGATTGGTCGGGGCGATAGGATTTGAAAGTAAACCCAAACGTAGTTTCAACGACATGCAGGTCAGCGGATGACACCTAAGACCATGAAAAGCAGTGTAAGCCAGACAAACACAGCGCAGATAGAGCGCAGCCATACCCCGGTTCTTTGGGCGATCAAACCTTATGCACCCCAAAACGGCGACTCTCACCCGCGCACCGGGCAAAACTCCTTGCCCCCAGTCAGCACGCTCGATTTGGGGCTGGGCACATGGTTCCTAAATGGCATCCCGAGCCCCCAAAACCATTTGCTGGCCCTGCCATCGCGGCCCCCGCCTGGGCCAACGATTGTGGTAATGATCGAGATCTCGAGGTCGGCGTCGGGTCGCTTCGGAGATTGTGGGGCCCTGATGGAGGCTTTACGGTTTGGACTCTTGCAGCACGAGCGCAGGTTCTATGTGCGTCACGGCCACTGGCCGGAGGAAACCAGAGGCGCAACACGCTGTACAATCAAGTCGTTCAATTGGGCGCCACTTCCCTGGCGAATGGGAGGGTGGAACTTCATGGTCTGGGCGCCCAACTCGGCACACGTGGATCTCCTACTCTCAGGCGCGGGAAGGGGCGTTGTGCCGATGAAGCGCGATGAATTGGGCTATCACGTCGCGACGCTCGATAGCATCCCTCCGGACACGCAGTACGTCTACGGGCTTGCCACCGCTTGCGAACCGCCTGACCCTGCCTCGCGATTTCAGCCGCACGGAGTTCATGGACCATCGCAAGTTGTGGACTTCCGCCGGTTCGAGTGGACGGATGCTTTGTGGAAAGGGCGGCCGCTTGAAAAAAGTGTTTTTTATGAGCTGCACGTAAAACCTTATACGCGCGAAGGCCGGTATTTGTGGCAGGGTTCGCGGAACTATGTGGAGCTGCCACCAGAAAGTCTTCCGGCACATATTTTGCGGGTACGCCCGTGGATTGGGACAGAGGGCGATTTTGACTATTACCTGTACCTAAGAGTCTAGGAATCGCCTCCCGATGTAGATGTAGATGTAAATGGAAGGAAGAGAACCATGATGCAAACCTTGCAATCGCTGAGCGACTTTGACGTATATTTGCTGGCTGAAGGAACCTTTGACCGTGCCTACGAGAAACTCGGCGCCCACCTCACGCAGCGTGATGGACGTCAGGGAGTGAAGTTTGCTGTGTGGGCACCGAATGCCAGTCAGGTCTCAGTAGTGGGCGATTTCAACCAGTGGAATCCCGCAGCCAACGTGATGCGGTCCAGCTCTGCCGGAGTGTGGGAGAGCTTTATACCGACTCTCGATCAAGGCGCGATATACAAATATCACGTGATCTCCAACTACCGGGGGTATACGGTCGACAAAACTGATCCGTATGGTTTCGCCGCGGAAGTTCGTCCCCAAATGGCTTCCCGCGTATGGAATCTAGAAAGCTATTCCTGGAATGACGGTTCGTGGATGACGAACCGGGCCAAGAGCAACGCGCTCGACGCTCCCATCTCGATTTACGAAGTGCACTTAGGCTCCTGGCGGCGTGTGCCCGAGGAAGAAAATCGCTGGCTGACTTATCGGGAGATGGCGCCGTTGCTGGCGGACTACATCCGGGAAAGTGGTTTTACCCACGTCGAATTGCTGCCAGTTATGGAGCATCCTTTTGATGGTTCCTGGGGATACCAGACCACCGGCTACTTTGCCCCTACTAGCAGATTCGGTACGCCGGACGATTTCAGGTATCTGGTGGACCATCTTCATCAACATGGAATCGGCGTCATTCTTGATTGGGTCCCGGCCCACTTCCCGAAAGATGAGACCGGTCTTGGATATTTCGATGGATCTCATCTCTACGAACACGCCGACCCGAGGCAAGGGGAACACCCGGACTGGAACACTTTTGTGTTCAACTACGGTCGGAACGAAGTCCAGAGTTTTCTCATCAGCAACGCCATGTTCTGGCTCGACAAATATCACCTCGACGGTCTGCGGGTCGACGCCGTCGCCTCAATGCTCTATCTCAATTATGGACGGCGCGAAGGAGAGTGGATACCGAACCGCTACGGCGGAAACGAAAACATAGAAGCGATTCACTTCCTGAGAAAGCTGAATGAGCATATCTATGCCGCGTTTCCTGATGTCATGATGATTGCGGAAGAGTCGACCGCGTGGCCACAAGTCTCGCGGCCCACTTACGTTGGAGGACTGGGATTTGGCCTTAAGTGGAATATGGGCTGGATGCATGACGTGCTGGACTACCTGACGCAAGATCCCGTATTCCGAAGCCATCAGCATAACAAGATCACGTTTAGCCTGGTTTATGCCTTCACAGAGAACTTCGTCCTGCCTTTCTCGCACGATGAGGTGGTCTACGGGAAGGGTTCCATGTTGCGCAAGATGCCCGATGATGAGTGGCAGAAGTTCGCAAATCTGCGGCTCCTGTACGGGTTTATGTTCGGCCATCCCGGCAAGAAGCTCCTGTTCATGGGCAATGAGTTCGGCCAGTGGTCGGAGTGGAATCACGATGCGAGCCTGGAGTGGCACTTGCTGGCAATGCCACTTCACGCCAGGCTGAGGCATTGGCTGGGTGATCTTAATGCTTTGTACCGCAGCGATCGCTCGCTGCAACGGGACTCCGATGCCGCCGGCTTTGAATGGGTCGATTGTAATGATGCACAGAGAAGCGTCATTAGCTTTCTTCGCCTGGGACGGAACCCTAAAAACAAACTGCTGTTTGTCTGCAATTTCACGCCGGTCGTTCGTCAAAACTATCGCGTAGGGGTGCCTTTGAACGGTCCTTGGAAAGAGGTCCTCAACAGCGACGCAGCCATGTACGGGGGCAGCGGCCAGGGAAACTTTGGCGGCTTATCGGCGATGCCATTCCCGATTCATGGACGCCCTTTCTCCCTGAATATGACTCTCCCTCCTCTTGGAATTGTGGTTTTTCGCCCGGAATCTTCGAGCAGTGTTTAACGTGACGAAAAAAGTACCATGGCAAAGCGTCCGGGCAGTACGGGAGATTCTCTCTGGTACAAGGGTGCCGTCATCTACGAATTGCATGTCCGCGCATTCAAGGGCAGCAACGGCGATGGTATTGGCGATTTTCCCGGCTTGATCCAGAAACTGGATTATCTTCCGGATCTAGGGGTCACCTGTCTGTGGTTGCTTCCCTTCTTCCCATCATCCCTGAAAGACGATGGCTATGACATTTCCGACTACATGAACGCTCACTCGATGTGCGGGACAATGGACGATTTCCGGGCCTTTCTAACGGCGGCTCACGAGCGTGATTTGCAGGTGATGATCGAGCTGGTCGTGAATCACACCTCCGATCAGCATCCCTGGTTTCAAGCGGCGCGGCAAGCTCCCGACGCGCAATCGTTTGTTTGTATTTCCTATTCTTCAAGGCGGGCACAGTGCTGATTTGGGCCATTCTGAAACCGCGTCGAAGCTCTCGCTATCCGCGTGAACTGGCAGAGGGTTAGTTGGTCGGGGCGATAGGATTTGAATCCACGCCTAAACGTAGTTTCAACAACATGCAAAGCAACGGACGGCGCTTTACACGATCTTAGTACATGGTAGGCAGTGACAACGGCAGGTGAACGGCAGGTGATGTGCCGTGGTGACATAGCCTTGAATCCGTGGCATGATGGGACTCAAATGACTGACGCACTGCCCCCGGAAGATGAGTCTGACCTAGAAGAACCTGAAGATGACGACCGCCTGCAAGTTGCCACAGCAGAAGCCGTGTACGAAATCAGCAAAGCCCTTGCCGATCTTCTTAGAGACCAGAAAATCAAAGACGCCGTTGCGAAATGGTTGGAGGCCCACACAGCTAAGGACATCCGAGCAAGCAGTCCAATACCCTATTACGTTTCTCTCGTCTTCGGACTCTTGATCTTTGCGGGCATCGCATTTCTCGCTTGCCGCAAGATTCTTGACTCGCAGTCCACGGTAGTTTTGATTGGAGCTTTAATCGCTGCGTGGTACGGAGGCCAGCGACAACAGCCCCAGAAATAAACGGACAGTGCGTTACTTCTTTTCGATAAATTCTTTGAAGTGCTTGGCGACAGCCTCAGCCATCGACTGTTGGTTCTTGCTTCCACCCCTCTGTTTGTTCACGGAGTAGGCCCACAGCATCTTCGTGGAACTCGCCTCAATCAGTTGAACGGAGACGTTGCCTTTATCCTCGATCCCGGCGCAGTAAGCGAACAAGCAGCGGGCGATCTTCCCACCCGTTGATTCCGATTTCACTTCGACAGGAGCGGATTTCAAGATATAAGTAGCCTTGGTTTGGTCCGTGACCACATCAACTGGGACGTTCTTTTTGGACATGGCAGCAGCAAGGTAGGTTTCAAAACCCTGCTGTGGCTCGATGTAAACAGTGGGACGGGCCAGTTGTGCGAATGACGCCGACGCAACGAACAGCACGAACAGCAGTACCGCTTTCTTCATAGTTGCACGCCTCCAAGCAGGTTTTACCCCGTGGCAGTTACCCGCACAAGTTACCAACGTAACTGCGACAGAGCGGGTGATTCTGGACGCCACTTATTTGGTGAAGAGTTTACGTGCCACAGCAGCGACAGTAGCAGCGTCATCCTTGGGGGTGTTTGGGTACGCGTCGATGAACCTGCCCGCGATCTCTTCCAGCAGCACGTACTTGCTTACGCTCGCCTTTACCGTTTTACGAGCAGCTACACTGGTTTGACCACAGCGGAAATCGTCTGAAACTCTGGCCTTGGCTGGGTAGTCCCTGAGACGGCACAGGGCACACGCGGTACACGCTACGATCCAAGGCACTGACAAACCCGATTCGCTATTGCGACCAAGCCCCGTTGACCACCACGGGAAGGGCACCTGCTCTGCTGCTGGCCTGATTGTCAAGTCTTGCGGGATCGTCGGCCTTGGCCGATGCAACGAGTGTTGCACGTGACGAACCATTACAAAGACAAACTAAATCAACACTGTAATTATGTGTTATCAATCACTTGGAATTACTGTAGACGTTAACCGAGACAGGATGAACAGACATTTTCTGTCGAAAGAAAAAGGTGATGGCCTACTGTTAAACGGAGTCGGCGTTCGCAGGTATGAAAAACATTAGCCGAGGAAAGGAGAAGCCATGCGAATAGCAATCTACTGCCGCGTGTCCACGGACAAGCAGGACAATGGCAATCAAATCGACGATCTAAAGCGATTCATCGGAACGCAGCAAGGATGGGAACTTGTGTTGGAGTTCGTAGACGTGGTGACAGGTTCAGGTAAGAAAGATCGTGCGCAGTTCGATGCCATGATGCTTGCGGCATCCCAGCGCAAGTTCGATCTGCTTCTCTTCTGGAAACTCGACAGACTGACACGTGAGGGAACGCGCAAGACGCTTCAGTATCTCGACAGGCTGGAAAAGTGGGGAGTGAAATGGCGTTCCTACATGGAGCCGATTTTCGATTCTTGTGGGCAGTTCAAGGACATTGTTATTTCCATCATGAGCACGCTGGCCGAGCAGGAACGGATTGCAATCTCCGACCGAACCAAAGCAGGACTAGCGCGCGCACGGGCCGATATGCGGGCAGCAAGCGGTAAAGTCGCAACGCTGGCCCTCAACGGCAGGTGAGAACGGCAGGTGAGGCTCGTAACTGATTGAAAGAATGGTCGGGGCGATAGGATTTGAACCTACGACCCCCTGCGCCCAAGGCAGGTGCGCTACCAGGCTGCGCTACGCCCCGACATGACTAGCAGAATTGATTCTAAAGCACTTTCCAACTTTATGACCACTCCGAACCATGATTTCTGGCCTCGACCGTGTCAAAACCGTGCCAATATTGTGCTCACTGCACGGTGACGGTGCCAGAATGCGCACCTGCTTTTTCAGCAGGCATCTCATGGGCACGGCGGTTGAGCTTCTCCAGAGACCTCGCGCTTCATCTGCAACTTCGTCTGCGAATACTTCTTGAAGACTTGCGCGTCTCCCTGGCGAAGCATTTTTGTTGCCCACTCGTGCTGATCGCTTGCAGTTCTTCAAAGGTTTGAGCACGCCCTTCTACGGATACAACCGGCCTGGCGCAAGAGTATCAGAAGGAGTACGCGAGTCATTCTAGCTGCAGGGAATGATAGCGGGTTTCGCCGCCGCATACTTCTGCATCAAGGCGTTTTTCGAGACAGATCAAACCGAGGACCTGAAGAAATTCGACGTACCGACGCTCATCACACAAGGCGACGACGACCAGATCGTGTCGTTCGTAGATGCCGGACTGCTCCAATCCAAAGCTCATAAAGCACGGCGACCGTCGGGCATAACGAGGCGGTCGAACGTTAGAATTATGCTCTGCCGTTCGCGCCTGCGGCGCCCTGAGAAGCCAAATGGTGAACAGGTCGCAGGCCACGTCATGGAGCCTGGTGCGAACCAGAGCCCCGAGTTCCGTGCCATCAGTGCGATGACAATCGCTTTTGCCCGCCGCTCGTGAACGACGGCAGGACGTGCAGCGAGCCACTTGTCAATGGAGCACAGTCCCACTTACTTTTTGTATGCTTGGGCGATCTGGCCGACCAGCTTGGCCCAGCCCATGTCCATGGCCCCGTAGACCTCGCCGGCCTCTGGTCGCGCATTGTCTTTGAGAATTTCCACAACCAACGTCGTGTAGTCCGAGACGATGACGCCCGCCTGTAGCATGCGCAGGAGGCCCGCTTGCCGCTTGGTCTCGCTAAACGTTCCGGAGGCGTCAACCGCCACATAGGCATCCAGCCCCTTTCCCACGGCAGTGATGGCCGGAAAAGCGGCACAGACTTCGAGCGAAATACCGGCAAAGATCAACTTCTTGCGATTCGTGGCCTCGATCGCGCGAGCCACGCGCGCGTCGTCGAAGGCATTGACCGATGATCGGTCGATGATTTCAATGCCTGGCAACGCCTCCACCAGTTCGGGGAATGTCGGCCCCCACATGCTGTCACGCGCCGTCGTGGTAACGACGATTGGGAGTTTCAGTACCTTCGCAGCTCTAGCCAGAGCCACGACGTTGTGTTTGAGCTCGCCGGTGGAAATGTCACGGACGCCCGTCATGAGGCCGACCTGATGATCGACGAGGACGAGCGCTGCGTTTTGAGAAGTCAGTGGTTCGTAGGGACGCACTTGAGTATTCATTGCATTCTCCTTTTGAGTCAACGGCGGTATCGGTCAGCCACTCGGTCGCCCGTTTAATTTCCTTTACGTTTCGTTTTATAATAGGATCCACGCGAGACCGATGTCAATGGACTTTACGCTACGTTCCGTTAAAATTATTTCCAATGAAGAAGAATGTCCCTCCCGCTGCGCGCAAAGGCCGACCACCGAGCGAAATGGCGACATCGCATGTCGCCATCATGGATGCGGTCTATACCCTGCTTCAGGAAAAGTCAGTCCGCGACTTGACCATGGAAGAGGTCGCCAAGCGGGCTAAGGTTGGCAAACCCACCCTATATAAGTGGTGGCCGACCAAGGCAACCTTGGTGTTGGCCATGCTCTGCGAGCGGATGGCTCCCAACCTGGAGAAGCCGACGGTCCTGACTGCGGAAGCCTCTCTGCGTCTTCGGGTGAGGCGGTTGATTGACGCCTTCAACGGACCGTTCGGCAAGATCGTGGCCGGGCTGATCGCCGAGGGCCAGAGCGAGTCGGCCGTTCGTCAGGCATTCTTCGATCGATGGGTTGGTCCCCGGCGGGCTGCCACCATCGCCGATTTGCAGCGCGGTAAGAATGCAGGCGAGTTGCGGTCGGATACCGAACCTGACCTGCTGAACGACGCGATCTTTGGCGCTATCTATTACCGCTTCTTATTGGGCTTGGGCCCGTTTACCAGACGGTTCGGCGAAGAGTTGGTCGAGCAAGCCATCCGTGGGCATCGCTCGTAAAATGCCCGGAATTGATTGAAACGAGAGTGCGGAGAAAAGGTTCAATAAAGGTTCGATAAGCATTCCCGAGGGTGTTTTAGGGCATTTACGGTGCCGTCCGTGCCGTGTATTTTCTTACAGTTACGGGAGCAAACTTTCACGGCGGTAACACGGGTTCAAATCCCGTCGGGGACGCCAAATCTTTTCAGGAACTTGCGGGCAATCGCTGAAATTTTCATAGGCACAAAAAGGACAAATTAGAGCAGATTTCATTCGATCACCAACATGGTCGCGCCCTCCTGGAGTTGTTCCTAACTGAGTCCACACAGGCGCGCCGTCCTCGATTCTTTTCCAGAGCAACTCCGCCGTCGGTTGCGAATTCTTCCAGATAAAACCGGGCCACTCATCTTCTGCTTCGCTCTTTCGGCACGATACCCTTTTGGCGGGAGGTCCCAGCCTTTCCCCCTCGCACATCCCTGATCTATTCAGAACTGATGAATTCCTCGGATCCGCGCGCACGAGGCGGCGGAAGAACTCAAACGAGAATACCTTTCTTAGTCAATGCCTGAACTCACTGAGAATCAGATCGCTGATCTGCGGGCGCTGCAAGACCACTGTCGTCGCTTGGTGCCGATCTTGTAATTATTGGGGCTATCGCCTATCAGGTGCATTTTCCGAGAGAGGACCGTCTGTCCTTTTGATCGCCGAAGCTGGGAAATTGATCCAAGGATCGAAACAGCTATCGGATCGGCTCAGGTCCTTCGAAGACGCCAGCACGAAGCGCGAGGTGGCTCCTATCGCTGCATCGGGAAATACGTAGTGGGCTTTCTGCGCCGCCTTCTTCTTCAATCGAAATGATCAGTATTGATCAGCATCGCCTCTGCCTTGGAGGTTAAGCTACTTGCGACCGTCCAAAGGAGGCATTTATCGGTGGTGATCCTTGCCCGCCAATATCATGAAACTTGCAGCAGGCAAGTCGATTTACGGGTCGATCTGTCTGCCGATGAAAATGGAAAAGCCGTCCACGAGCAGCCTTCCCACCGTGGCTACGATGACCGATTAAATTCAAGATTTCACGCCAATAAGTCGTCGTGCCAGAAACTAAGAGAGGTGAATCGACGCAACAAAAGCTGGGCGGCGAGCGGCTTGACAGTCCCGCCTCATAAGACTAGCGTTGTAATTGAGGTGGTTACCACCTTCTCCTCATTTCAGGTTCCCTGAACTAAGTCAGTCCATCTGAAGTTTTATTTCTTAGCAACCCCAACCCTAAGGAGGTTGCCTATGTTTGCACGCAATGTCTCGATTCATCTGAAGCCCAATACCCTTTCCGATTACACGCGAACTTTTGAGAACGAAATCCTTCCTTTGCTTCGTAAACAGAAGGGATTTAAGGACGAAATCACATTCGCTCGTGCTGGCGGCGTTGATGTGACTGCAATCAGTCTGTGGGAAAGCAAAGCCGATGCCGAAGCGTACAACACGAACACCTATCCGCAAGTGTTGAAGACGCTGGCAAGATTTATCGAGGGAACGCCAAAAGTCCAAACTTCTGACGTCGTCAACTCGACCTTCCACAAGAGCGCCGTTCAAGTAGCAGCGTAGAACTTGTGAGCTCCTGGAAAAAACCGGGTGATTTACCCATGGGGTCACCTCACAGCGTCTAATGACGCTCTCATTCCGCTTCTCGGCTTCGGAGCCAGGATTCATCCGGAGCTTGATCTAATGTTCGTGTCGAACCCAGATCGGACTGTTCCAACCATATTGTTAGGCGAGGACTTGAAAATTATTTGGCAAGAGACCACTCAGATTCTTTGGACAGGATTCTCGAAGCTGTCGGTCGCCGACTGGCTGCAGAAGCATGGCGCTGTATCTGAAGAGGATTTCTTGCGGGAGCCGCATCGCAATCGGTTCACCATTCTACTCGCCAGAACGGCGCATATCGCCTATCACTTAGGCCAGGCAAAGCTCTCGGAGAGAGTGCAAACGTAGGACGTGAGTTGAAAAAAGTGCGTCGCTATGCGTGACGGAGCAACCTTCAAACGCAGGAGCGGAGGCCAGCAACTGGAGTGACGTTATGGCGAAGCTGATCGAATTCGATCTTCATGGTCCCGTCCCGAAGAAGGTGAAGCCAATACCAATCGAGCAGCGCGGAAAGCTAGTCGAGTTTCCCAAGGAAAACTTCGGCGCGCAGTCTAAGACTGAGGCCTGGTTCCACTCCGATTCCAAGGCTTCCAGCATTGCCATAGTCGAATCGGTATTTGCGAGACTCACGATGGACACAGTGCACAACACTAAACTCACGAAGACGTGTATGGTGCGCGGCACGATAATCTTGCTCATTGTTAACTCCTGTAGCGCTGAAAATAATGACTCGGCAATCCTCGCCACGGCCCGCGCGACAGCGACGAGTCTTCAGGACCGCCTAGGTTAGCAGTGTACTTAACTCCCGAATCTTGCGACGATCACCCCGATGATTGTGCCACCCACTGCGCCCAGTCCTATGATGGGCCCGTACGCTTTCGTGATCATCGCATCTGGAATGCTAAGCAACAGGCCGAAGATCAGTCCTATGAGCCAACCGGGCCACGGGAGCCTGGCGGCACCGATTACAAAGCCGATCCCGAATCGGGCAATGAATGCAGCCGTGAGTGCGGCCGTTTTATCAGGCAACGACATCGGAAGCATGATTCCGACATCCGCAATTCCGAAAACCAAGCCACAAATTGTCCCGAGCAGAACTCTCGACATGACATCCCCTCAGAAAATGTGCACCCGGACATGCATACCATCTGATTGGCCGACGGGCAAACCCGAAGTAATGTTGTAGCACTAGCTTAGCTAAGCTAGTGAAGTGCTTTTCCGCTTGCCTCAGACGGTAGGCATTGTGCCACCGTCAATGATGTAGTCCGCCCCGTGTATGGAAGCTGCACGATCAGAGGCTAGAAAAGCGACGAGTTCCGCAACCTCTTCCGGTACAGCTGGCCGGCCAATGGGAATGCCGCCGATCATGTTCATGATTTCCTGGCGTGCCGCGTTCTCGCTTATGCCCCGGCTTTCTGCGAGATGCAGAATCATCCCGTGTGCGCCCGAGGTCTCGACAAATCCCGGAGAGATCATGTTCACCCGAACGCCCTTCGGGCCGACTTCGTTGGCCAGTCCTTTGTTATACGTACTGAGTGCGCCTTTTGCGGCAGCGTAGGCCAGAGTCGCATCGTAAAGGGGAAGACGATGCTGAATAGATGAGATGTGAACAACGACGCCGGACTTGCGTTCGATCATTCCCGGAACAAAAGCACGATTTAGGCGAACCGCCGTCAACAGATTTACATTGAGAGCTCTTTGCCAATCGTCGTCCGTGAGCGCCCGGAAGCCACCATTCGGAGCCTCCGATCCGCCAAGACAGTTCACGAGAATGTCCAACCCATGCCACTCCTGCTGGATGTGCTCGACAACCTTCTTGACCCCCTCTGGAGTGCCGATGTCTGTTTGCACGAACAAGGATGGGTTTTGTCCCTCCGGCAACGGGGAACGTGCCGTCGTTGCGACCGCCGCACCGCTTAACAAGAAGCGGCGCACGCTCGCCTCTCCCATTCCCTTGGTGCCACCAGTTACCAGAACCCGCTTGTTTTTGAACTCATCATTTGAGACAGCGAATGGATACGTTTGCGTCATTGAATCGAACCTCCAGCAAGGCAATCGCCGAATCGACTTGCTCAAGTATGAAGTTGGCACGATACTGGTAAAATGGGAAGTACGCACTAAAAAGTATGTTAGGAGGGCAAATATGGCAAAACGCTATACGCCCGTGACTGCCGCTGCGGACCTGGAGAAAGCGCTGCGCCTTCTCGAAGGACGGTGGAAGTTGGTGATCTTATTCCACCTGTTTGGGGGAAAGATCATGCGATTCTCCGACCTGGAACGAGCCATACCTGCCATCACGCAAAAGATGCTTGGGCAGCAGTTGAAGGCCATGGAGGCCGATGGCATTGTTCTACGCACAGCCTACCCGCAAGTGCCGCCTAAAGTGGAATACAGCCTGACATCATGGGGGCAATCCTTATGTCCAGCGCTTGATGCCATCCTGGAATGGGCTGACCGCCGTCCGGCGTATGTAAGGAAAGGTAGCGAGACCCGCAGAGCAAAAGCTGCTTCATAAACTTCACCACGACCAGCGTGGCCAAATCGCTTATCTCGGCATGTCGCCCGTTTTACGGGCAGGGAAAGGATCGGATCACTTCTTCTTTGCCGATAATACTGCATTCAAACAGCGGATCGACACTGTGCCATTCGCAGGGTCCGACGACACTCAGGCTGCTTTTGACGATGGAGTGAATGTCGCCGCATTTTTCCTGACGAACTCTTGCACAGTCAGTGGCTCTTGCCCCGTCAGTGTGCACACGTCGTCCGACGTCCGGTCGAAGCGCCCCGCGCGATGCAGATCGGCCAATGCCGCCAGGTGGTTCACCACGTGAACCGGCCAGCGCCGATTGAGCAGGTCGTCCCGCCACGGCTCGACGGGAATGTCCCGATAAGTAATCGTACGGCCCAGCGCCTTCGAATACTCCTGGGCAAAGAAATGCATGCTCTCGGACTGCGGACCAGTCAGGTGAAAGATCTTGCCGATGTGCGGCTGCGGATTGGCGAGCAGCGCGGCAATCGCACGTGCAACGTCTTCCGCTGCCACCGGCGAAGTCTTGCCCTCCCCGAAGGGTAGCCTGATCTGGTCGGACTCCCTGACTGAATCCGGAGTCAAAGTCAGGAAGAAGCCTTCGAGAAACACTGTCGGCCGCACGTGCACAACCGGCAAACCGGACCAGTTCAGCGCCTGCTCGGCGAGCCAGTGCAGCTTGTGCTGCGGGCTCGGAGTAGTTTCGGTAATGCTCATCTGAGACACCGTCATCTGCGACATATTGATGAACGCCTTCACGCCGTGATGCTTGGCGACGGCCGCCGCATTGACGGTCGCGGCTAGGTAGGCATCCGAAACCGACATGCTGAAGTACATCCTTTCGCAGCCGGCAATCGCCTTGTGCATCGAATCGAGATCGAGCAGATTTCCGACCACGACTTCCGCACCCATGCCGCGCAACGCCTGCGCGCGCTCGTCTTCCGTTCGCACCATCGCCCGCACCGCTTTGCCTTGTTTCAACAGCAGCTCGGTGACCGTGCGTCCTACCGCGCCGACGCGGCCAGCCGCGCCAGTAACCAGGATCGGATTAGGCATGTTTTTCCTCCTATGCGTTCAGTAAATCGAAAGACAGCTTTGTTGAGCGCGGATTTCGACCAACCGCGTATGCGCTGTCAACGACGATCACGTCTGAGTTCATTCATCGCGGCAGATCTTCGCCGGTCTGCCTGCCACCATAATTAGGCCGCTGGTTTCACAATCCTTGCGGTTCCCCAGAGCGAACCTGGATTAACGCGATTTGGATGCAACGTCAGCATCTTCTCGTAGAGTTCCATGGCGGTTGATGTACTCGCCACGCTGGTATTGAAGTCGCGAATGTAATTTCGGGTTTCCCCGATGTGACGAGGAGAACTATCGGGCTCAAGCACGCCATGTCCGGCTACTACTTGCGGATGCAAGGCTTCGATCTTATCCAGCGCGCGCAGCCACCCACTTCTGGCATGTTCATCGCACTCAGCGAGGTAAGGGTGCGTGTTGTTGTAGACCGCATCCCCGGATATAACCAGGCCAATCGAAGACACATGCAGCGCAGTGGTGTGCTTGGTGTCGGTGTGGCCAAGTACTGCTACTTTTAGCTCTTCTCCCTCCAGATGTATGGTGTCGCCGTCAAGAACCTCTGGCGCTACCAACTGCGATGGAACCTGGCCAGGAAAGCGCGGCTCCCAGAAGGACTTTATGAAATCCGGGCTTATCTTGTTTTGCATGGCGGCAACAGAGGAAGCGGTGGCAAAAGCTCTTGCGTTGGGAAACCTGTCGAGCAGGAGTTTCAGACCGAAGAAATGGTCACCGTGAGCATGGGTGATGTAAATGGTTGTGAGAATCTTTCCGCCCTCGGCGACCCAATCTAATAGCTCCTTCGAATGTTGCACGGACAGAAACGTGTCCACAAGGACGGCATCGCGTTCGCCGTAAATGAGTGTGACCGTATTGGTGACCCAAGCCAGATCTTCCTTGCCCGGTGGAAGGCCATGGGTGGAGCTCCCGCGTTTCTTGGTCAGAAGCTTCCAATTCAGCTTGGGCATATATTCTCCCTTCTCAATGAAAAACACTTCGCCATCTAGTACGGCGACGTCGGCTCACCATCCACTGCGAGTAGCCGGGCTGCGGGTCAAGAGCACCCCGCTCACGACCATGCCCCACACGACGCCGATGGCGGGCCAGACGAAACGCGAATAGACTCCGTCCGGTGCCCAGAATCCGCCGGTCAGCCAGGTGGTGCCGCCCAGCAAGCCGAGCACGACGGCAGCGACCCCGGCCGCGAACAGCGCGTTCGAGATCAGCCGGGCCCGCCACAGCCCGAACGCCGAGGCCATGACAAGCATCGCCCGCGGGAACGAAGTCAACACGAAGCCTGCCCATACGAAGTCGTTCAGGCACGATGTAAGCACGTGATTTCCCGAGCCGGCGATGGAGTACGCGAGGACAGCGACCACCGCGATAAGAAAGAGGAAAAGGGATCCGAGGGCGGCACTGGACGCGGTTGCCGCCGCGCCCCAGCCGTCTTGTCCCGCATCCGCCAGGGTGGTCCTGAGCGCTGCCGCGAACCACATGAGATTGAGAACAGCCAAGCCGTAAGACACGGCCGCGATTAAAATCCGCATGCGATCGCCGCCGTAGAAGGCTGCCAGTGCGTCGGCCGATGCGCCGATCGGCGGTTGCTGGCCATAGACGATGTACGCGACTATGAAGCAGAGGACGGACTGCAGGCCAGCTGTTCGCCACAAGCGTTCCCAGAACGCAGGGGTTGTGTAGACGCTGGCGGAGGAAGTCGTGCCTGCGGATGTGCTCATGAGGATATCCTTTAGAACTGAATCGGATGCGACGCGAGACATTTACAGCTGAACAGTATATAGGCGCTTTTCGTCCGATGAGTGCTGCCCTGTCGGCTTGTCGAAATTCGAGCTAGGTCGTGCTTGCTGGCCCCCGATTGAGGGCGAGTGACGGGCAACTCTGAAGTAATCCAAGGGAAGGTTCGCCGACAACACACCAGCCACGTCCGCGACTCTACGGCAGAGAGCTGGGACAGAAGGTCGATGTTCCTAAGCGGAAGATCACGTCAGAAGAGTTATGCTAACCTGACATCCGTCGAGGTATACGTTTCCGTCAGTTCCACGCTCAAACACCAACGTTGTCGGAACCCCTGTTTCTGGAAGTTCGTGAGCCTCCACCCAATATGCAAAATAGAAGTCCACCTCCGGCCCGAGTGCTTCCTCTCTATTAGAGAGTACGCGAGCTACTACCGCCTGCCGCTCTGGCGCACGGTTGTCGGAAAATATATTGAACTTGAAACGTTGCCCTACCTTAATTTCAGATTCCATTTGAACTCCTCTGATCACTAATGCACCGTGTCGTCAGTGGCATCACAGTCTTTGGCGGCGCTAGGCCGTTGTCGGTCCTGGCGCGTGACCCTCGCTCAGATCTTGGCCTGACTTTGATACGGCAGTAAGCTTGCTTGGCCTCAGGAACCACATGATCTGATCGATGCCTTGTGCCGAGGCATCAATCGTCCCGAGCGTCGCAGGCACGCCGCCGCGCGACACGAGAACAGCTGCCTGGCCATTTACTTCTACAAAGGCAACACTCACGCCTTTCCAGAAATATGCGGAGATAGCCTCAACAAACGTTTTCACACGTTCGCGACCAGAGACTGGGACTCCCGCCGCGCGCACAAGTCCACCACCGTCTGCGTAAGAGACAACATCTTCTGCGAGGAGCCCTTCCAGAGTGGCCATGTCTCCCTTCTGCGCGGCAGTGACAAAGGCCTCCAGAAGGCGCCGTTGCTCATTTGAACTGACGGATTTGCGGCGGCCATCGACGATATGTTTGCGAGCACGAGAGACGAGTTGGCGGACGTTGGCTTCCTCCATTTGCAAAATGGATGCGATCTGGTCGTAGGAATAATCGAACGCCTCGCGAAGAACATAGGCGGCACGTTCCGTGGGAGAAAGTTTCTCCAGGAGCAGCAGGACTGCAAGCTTCAGTGCCTCACTGCGCTCTGCGCCTAGTCCGGGATCGCTGCTGGTATCCACCGGTTCGGGAAGCCAGGTCCCGACGTACGTTTCGCGGCGTGTATGGGCAGATTGCACGAGATTGATACAGAGTCGTGTGGTTGTCGTCGCCAGGAATGCGGGCGGATTCTCAACCACTTTTCGATTGGTAGACTGCCACCGCAACCAAACGTCTTGCACGACATCCTCGGCCTCCGACGCACTTCCGAGCATGCGGTAGGCGATGCCGAACAGCCGCGGACGCACGCCCGCGAAAGCTGAAAGGCCATCGTCATATTCGCCGGCTTCTGCCCCAAGGCGAGCGGCGGAAGGAGCTTGTGGTTCCTCTGCCATCGCGAGTTGGCATATTTTATCTCCCCAAACCCCTCAAGGGTCAACTCACTGATCCGAGCCTTTGGCAGGTCAGTCGGTCAGCATCTCCTGGATTGAATCCTCGCTAAGTGGTGGATCATATGAATCGCCAGTGATCAGCTCTTCGATGGCCTCAATTAGCTGTTCATCCGGGTTCCCGACCATGCGCGGGCACGTTAAGTCGGTCATCACCCCCTCGATCTCCAAATCGGATTCTCGCTCCCCGCAAATATCCATCATTGTGGAGCGGTCGCTTTGCGATGCGGGTGAAACGTAAGAGGTTAGAATCGCAACTACTTCTTCCTCTGTCTCTTCGAGGTACAGCTCCTCCTGACTAGCCAGTTCCTCGTAGCAAGCGTCTGGATCAATCGGAATGTTCTTGTCGTTATTAACGTTGATCGACATTGTGTAGGCCTCTCTGACTTAGCAACTGGTTGCGACTTCCTGCATTAGAGACCAATCGCGGCCCCGATTTGTGACGGCCGCTGCTCGGATGTTTCGATACATCTCTTGTCACACTTAGTGGAGTTGCCTTGCCATAGAGAACGACGAGGTGAGAGTCCGCTTTGTGGCATCCCCCTCTTCCCCGCACCGGCACGTGGCGTCACAACGATGAGATGGGTTGTCACAATCCTGTTGCAATACGAATGGCGGTATCCAACACCTCAATCGGAAACCGAGAGGCAAATCATGCAGACCAATGCGCAGACGATTCCAAATCAAGCAGTCGAGCGATGTATATAGGAGTGTTTGCAGTGCTCACGCTGGTGCTCTCAATGCCGGGCCGCGTCCCTGAACGAAGATCCGATCATGATGAGGGACTGCATCCGGGTCTGTAACGAATGTCTTGAATTGTGCCGAACCTGCGTAGCCCTACTTACGGGCAGCTCTGAGTTCGCTCACCGGGTGTGCCGTATCTGTTCGGAGCTCTGCACAGCCTGTGCATCAGAGTGCGGAAAATACGATGGCGAAACGATGAGGAAGTGTGCTCAAGCGTGCCGTCAATGTGCGGCCACGTGCGCAGAGATCGCACAAGGGGGGCCAATCCGGCGGGCTGCTGCATAAGAAATCAAAGGGCTTGGCTACCTCCCTCTAACGCTGAAGTCAGGGAAGAATCGCGCGGATCGAGTGGCTTCCATCGATTCGATAGCCTCTCATTTGAACAACCGATCTAACGCCTAGCTTGGGATCAGTGCCAAAGCCTCGCGTTCTCGTCAGATTTCGCGTTAACTCTCAGGTACGGGAGGGACAGATGACGAAGGGACGCTTAGAGGCATTCAGCGATGGAGTGATCGCGATCATCATCACGATCATGGTCTTGGAGATGAAGGTCCCGCACGGCGACCGTCTGGAGGACTTGGTGCCGCTCGTACCGACGTTCCTCAGCTATGTCTTGAGTTTCATCTATGTGGGCATCTACTGGAACAATCATCATCACATGCTGCAAGCGGCCACGACGGTGACAGGGGCAATGATGTGGGCCAACTTGTACCTGTTGTTCTGGCTGTCGCTGTTCCCGTTCGCCACCGGATGGATGGGGCAGAACCATTTCACCGCTGCGCCTACCGCACTTTATGGGGCGGTGTTGTTGATGGCCGCGGTCGCCTACCTCGTGCTTCAGCAGGCGATCATTCGCGCCCAAGGGCACGATTCAATTCTCAAAAAGGCAGTCGGGCGCGATTGGAAGGGAAAGCTATCATCAGTGCTGTATGTCGTGGCGATCCTTGCAACGTCACGTGCAACCTGGATCGCTCAGGCGGTCTTTGTGTTGGCTGCACTGATCTGGCTGATTCCGGACCGGCGTATCGAAAAACGTCTTGGCAATTAAACGGTTAAGAAAAAACGTAACAACGTGTCTGCACACACGATTACGCGAAGGATGAATGGGCTCATGATTCGAGCAGCCATAGCAATTCGAAATCGCTGTACGGCTGACTGGTCCATCTTGCGAAGCTTACAAACACATCGGAATGGCACCTCTTAAATTTTCTTGTGCAATATTCGGCGAGTCATCCAGGGCGAGCAGGCGTTATGTCACAAAGTCTCGTTCTGTTCTGTCATAGCGAGTACAAGAGGTCGTGGCCCTGAAATACGTTGGCCAATCATGAAAGGAAATTTTATGAAACACGAGGCAATCGCGGCATCACTCAATTCGAACGGCAACGCTGCCCAGAGCGGGGAGTTGGCTGAAGGGTTGACCATTACAGAGCACGAGGCAGAGCAGATCGAACGCGCGAACGCCTCGAGCGCCCCACCCGTTGTTTTCGTTCACGGGCTCTGGCTGCTGCCTTCAAGCTGGGACCGCTGGGTGACGCTGTTCGAGGAGGCCGGCTACGTGGCGTTGACACCGGGCTGGCCGGACGATCCCGAGACGGTCGCCGCCGCCAGAGAACACCCTGAGGTGTTCGCGGGCAAGGGGATCGGCGAGATCGCCGACTACGAGGAGGCAATCATTCGCCGCCTGAAGCGGAAGCCCGTGATCATTGGCCACTCCTTTGGAGGTCTGCTGACCATGATTCTCGCGGGGCGTGGGCTTGCCGCCGCGTCGGTCGCGATCAGCCCTGCTCCGTTTCGCGGCGTGCTCCCGCTGCCGATCCAGGCACTGCGCACGGCCAGTGTCGCCCTGCGCAACCCCGCGAACTGGAACCGCGCAGTCCCCCTCAGCTACGAGCAATTCCGCTACAGCTTCGCGAACGTGGTCGGTGAGGATGAGGCTAAGGAGTTGTACCTCGGCTACTCCGTTCCCGGTGCCGGCGAGCCGCTCTTCCAGGCGGCGTCCGCGAACTTGAATCCATGGTCAGAGGCGCAGGTCGACTCGACAAACCCGGACCGGGGTCCGATGCTGATCGTCTCGGCCGACTCCGACCATACGGTCCCGTGGGCGATCGCGAACGCGGCCTACGAAAAGCAGAAGCGTAACCAGGGCGTGACCGAGATCGTCAAGATGCCGGGCCGCGGGCACTCGCTTACGATCGACGCCGGCTGGCGAGAGGTCGCCGAGAAGGCGCTCGAGTTCGTCGGGCGATTCGCCAGGATCACGGCAAGAATAGCGTAAGCAGAGGAGAACTCGGATGAATACTGAAACGATCGGCTACAAACAGGAGACGGTTGCACCAGCGAAGACGTTTGTCAATCGGGGCGCGTCGGAGACTCGACTGATTGCGGGCGTCAGCGTACCAGATGGGCCGCTTATCACGGCCGTGATTGAGCACGCGCAGCGACTCTCCGAACCGTATCTGTTCAATCACGCGATGCGTTCGTGGCTGTTCGCTGAAGCGATTGGCCGCATAAAGGGCATCGACTACGACCGCGAAGTCGTGGCTATTGGCACGATACTCCACGACATCGGTCTGACTGCCAGTGTGTCAGGGCCCAATCGCTTCGAAGTGAATGGTGCCGATGCCGCACTGTCGTTCATCAAAGGCAAGGGCCTCTCCGATCGCCGAGCGCAACTGATCTGGGACACAGTTGCGCTTAACTCGACGCCATCGCTGGCACTTCATAAGGAATCGGAAGTGGCGGTCGCCACGATGGGCATCGGACTCGACTACGGTGGTTTCGGCATTGAGGCACTTCCGACGGCCGATGTCGAGCGCATCCTCGGCGCTTTCCCCCGATGAAGATGAAGCAACAATTTGCCGAAGCATGCTGTCGACTCGTCACAAATAAGCCCGAGACCAGCCACGACAACTTCCTCCGCGACTTCGGCGAGCGATTCGTGCCTGGCTACAAAGCTGTGTCAACGGTCGACCTATTGATGAACGCACCGTTCGATGAATAGCAGAGAACCCGGTCGAATAAGGGTTGTGTCACAAAGCGCCGGGATGTACTGTCTTAGCGAATAGAAGAGACCCATGGGGTTCAAAAATGCGTCGGTCAAAAATGAAGGAGACAATCATGAAAATCGTAGTGATCGGTGGTACCGGACTCATTGGATCAAAGCTAGTTAAGAAGCTGCGAGAACACGGGCATGAAGCCGTAGCCGCAGCCCCCAACACAGGCGTCAATACCCTTACGGGCGAAGGACTGGCGGAAGTACTGAAAGGCGCCTCGGTAGTCGTTGACGTATCGAACTCTCCGTCTTGGGAGGACTCGGCCGTGCTGAAGTTCTTCGAAACATCAACTGGCAACCTCCTCAGCTACGAAGCCACCGCAGGGGTAAAACATCACGTCGCGTTATCGGTGGTGGGAACCGACCGGTTGTCTGAAAGCGGTTACTTCCGGGCAAAGATCGCTCAGGAGAAACTGATTAAGGAATCCTCAATCCCCTACACCATCGTGCAGGCGACCCAGTTCTTCGAGTTCCTGAAGGGACTTGCCGACATTTCCATGGTCGGCGACAAGGTGCATCTGCCTCCTGTGCTTTTCCAGCCGATGTCCGCCGATGACGTTGCGAGTGCAGTAGGCAGGATCGCGGTAGAGCCGCCGATAAATGGCACCGTCGAAATCGGCGGGCCAGAACAGTTTCGCGTTGATGAACTAGTCCGGCGGCGCTTGGCTGCGCTGAAAGATCCGCGCGAGGTAAGCGCTGATCCAAATGCGCGTTACTCTGGAGCGAAACTCGGCGAGAAAACACTAGTTCCGGGCAGTGACGCACGGCTCGGAGAGACGCGCTTCGAAACCTGGCTGACTCAGCCCGCAGCACACGCTCAGAAGGCTGCCTGAGGGCAGAATTACGGACCAAACACAAGACGCAACCGTGCGTGAATGAAGCGAAAGGCTAATTTATGACATTCCCAAAACTAATTTTGGCACTGGCATGTCTCATGTCCAGCACCTTGATGGGACAGGAGGCCACAGTAACAGATCTCTTTTCGAAAGACTTGGCAAACATTCCTGGCAAAGAAGGTGCGATGATGATCGTGGATTATCCGCCGGGCAGTGTAGACCCTATCCATCGTCACAATGCTAATGCGTTTATTTATGTGCTGGAAGGCTCGATCGTGATGCAGGTGAGAGGCGGGAAAGAAGTGACTTTGACACCTGGTCAGACGTTCTATGAAGGCCCCGATGATGTTCACGTCGTTGGTCGGAACGCAAGCAAAATCAAACCGGCGAAGTTCGTCCTGGTCATGGTGAAGGACAAAGGCGCTCCGGTGCTGGTGCCCGCCAAGTAAATAAAAACGTTTCTGTTTCACAAGAATATAAACATAAAGGAGAAGATTTGTATGAGCACCATTACAGTCAAAGACGGCACCACGATTTACTACAAAGATTGGGGATCAGGACAGCCGATCGTTTTTTCACACGGCTGGCCGCTCTCAGCCGACGATTGGGACACGCAGATGTTGTTCTTCCTCAAGCACGGTTATCGAGTTATCGCTCACGATCGGCGTGGACATGGTCGCTCCTCGCAAACCGGTGATGGCCACGACATGGATCATTATGCCGACGATCTGGCGGCACTGACCGAGCATCTCAACCTCAAAGACGCCATCCACGTCGGCCATTCGACGGGGGGAGGTGAGGTCGTGCGCTACCTGGGTCGCCATGGCGAAAGCAGGGTGGCAAGAGCGGCAATTCTCAGCGCGGTGCCGCCGTTGATGGTGAAGACAGCGGCCAATCCGGGCGGGCTGCCTAAAGAGGTATTTGACGACTTACAAGCACAGCTCGCCGCCAGTCGAACCAAGTTCTATTACGACCTTGCGTCGGGACCCTTTTACGGTTACAACCGGCCCGGCGCGAAGGTTTCCGAGGCGGTGATCCGGAATTGGTGGCGGCAGGGCATGATGGGCGGAGCTAAGGCGCACTATGACGGCATCGTGGCGTTCTCACAGACGGACTTCACCGAAGACCTGAAGAAGATCACTGTACCGGTGCTAGTGATGCATGGCGATGACGACCAGATCGTACCTTATGCCGATTCCGCACCGCTATCTGCAAAGTTGCTGAAAAACGGCACATTGAAAACCTACAAGGGCTTCCCTCACGGCATGCCCACGACCCAGGCCGAGACGATCAACAACGATCTCTTAGCGTTCTTTGAAGCAGCAGCACAAGCAGCGGCGTAATGAAAGCATGGTGTGAAGAATGGTTCGGCGTCTCGCGCTAGGCGGAACGCCGAACCTCTAAGAACCAACGGCGGGATGCACCAGTAACAAACGAGGGAACTCCATGAACACTAAACTGGATGGTCCTAACATTTCACGTCGTGGCTTTCTGGCATTCGCTGGTGCAGCTTCAAGCGTTGCCTTGCTCGCTCCCCGCCAGCTCTTCGCTCAAGATGACGGCCTTGTGCAGATGGCCCGCAGGTCAGCATCGTCAGGTAACATCACCGTCCAGAAGCTGGGCGGCAACATCAGCGTTCTGATGGGTGCCGGTGGAAACATCGCGGTTTTGCCCGGCCCTGACGGAAAGCTGCTAATCGATGCAGGCTTCGCCGGCTCGCGTCCCAAGCTTACAGATGCGCTCGCTTCGATCAGCTCCGATCCCATTAAGCAACTCATCAATACTCACTGGCACTTCGATCACACCGACGGCAATGAGTGGCTGCACTCTGCGGGTGCCGCGATCCTCGCTCACACGAATACGAAAAAGCGCCTTTCCACAACGACACGAGTGGAAGGCTGGAACTTTACTTTTCCGCCCGCTCCTGCTGGAGCAATTCCCGCGGACGTTTTCGACGACGAGCGGACTATGAAGCTCAATGGAACGCGTATCGCCTTGAAGTATTACGGGCCTGCTCATACCGATAGCGACATCTCCGTTTACTTTACCGACGCCGATGTTTTCCATGTCGGTGACACATTTTGGAATGGCTACTATCCATTCATCGATTATTCAACGGGCGGCAGCATCGACGGCATGATTCGCGCTACCGAGGCGAATCTAGCGAAAGTCACTGACAAGATGATCATCATCCCAGGCCACGGCGCGGTTGGCGACAAATCCCAACTCGCCTTTTATCGCGACCTGCTCGTTGATGCTCGCGAGAAAGTAGCGGCTCTGAAGAAACAAGGGAAGTCGCTGGACGAAATCGTCGCCACAAAGCCCACTGGCCCGACAGACGCAAAGTGGGGCAACGGATTCAGGAAACCGAAGGATTTTATCGGAGACGTTTTCCAGGGTGTTTGACGTGACCACGAGCGAGTCCACGGGCGATCCGGAAGTTAAGCAAAAATGATTACCAGCTTCCGATTCGCAGACAACATATCCAGAAGCCATTAATCAGAGCCTTTGCCCCCATTACAACAATTAGGCTGGCTTATGAAGGTTCTCGAGCCTCAGAGGCTCATCCCACCGTCGATCAGCAACTCTGCACCGACCGTAAACGCTGCCTCATCCGAAGCGAGAAACACGACAGCATTCGCGATCTCACTTGGCTGTCCGAACCTTCCTGCTGGGATCTGCCCGTCTGCGATTTCCGTTGCTAAAAATGTGAATGTTGTTTCGGAGGAACGATGATCCGGCATTGTGTCGTGCTTGCAGTTCTTGTTCTTTCGAGTAGCATCAACATCGGTAGGGGCAACGAACGCGTATCGCCCCAGCGCGAAATCTGTTGGAAACGTTCAATCCCGGTAGCTCTGCATGCAACATAGCGGCTTTTTTCCCGGTACGGATTCCGCCCAGCCCAAGATCCCAGCCCAAGCTCAGCATGTCACCCACGACTTCTAAAGCACTTACGCAGCCACCTAAGACCTGTTAAGTCGTTGTAAATACTTATTAACGCCAGTCTGAAAAGGCTGGCGTCGGCGGTTCAACTCCGTCCCTGGCCACCATCATTCCAAAGGACTTAATAAAGATCCGATCGGCCGAGCCAGCCCGCTCTCCGTCCGCATTCGGAAGACCTGTCGAAGACGGCCGCTGTAGCCCGATGACACTTTCGGGGGTGGCGAGTGTACGGCGATTATCGCTTTCGGGAGTCTCGAGAGTAACTGTCGCGTTGGCCACCGGATCGCCGTTCACATCGGTTACCGTTCCTATTAGCTTTCCTGGCCTCGACTCGGTGTCTTGAACGGCCTGTCTAGGCATGGTTATCGAACCAGAGGGTGAGATGCACTCACACTTTGGCCTCTCGCGGCATAAACGTCACACGATATAGAGAACAGCCTGAGCGGATGCAAAGGGACCTCTGAAGACTGTTCGGAGAAGAACGGTTATGATTTTCAGGGGAGAGGAAGCCCGTGATCACAGATAAGAGAGCCGTCCCAGCGTTAGATGACATCAAGATCCACGTAAAATTCAAGCTCTTTGCCTTATGGTCTTCGGTAATGTTTTTTTACATCTACGGAGACTATTTCGAGCTTTACCAGCCCGGGAAATTGCAAGAAATGATCGGTGGAAGGATGGCTCTCGGTGCGATCACGCAGGGTGTCCTATTGGGAATGTCTGCGCTGCTGGCAATTCCGAGCCTTATGGTGTTCCTGTCACTCGTTTTGCCTCCACAAGTAAATCGATGGATGAACATCATTTTGGGCATCGTGTACACGTTGGTCATGATCTTGGCGATCAAGGGCGCTTGGCACTTCTACGTTTTTTTTGGACTAATTGAGATTACGCTTACAGCACTCATCGTCTGGTACGCATGGAGTTGGCCGAGGAGCCAAACCGGACAGAATCTAAACTGACTATATGAAACCCAAACGCTCTGCTTGACTTGCTCGATACCGAGACCCACGCCTATGCGGCTGAACGAAGCATTGGAAAGCAGAAAGGCAGGACTAGCAAATTCGGATGGTTGCAGGCTATCACCTGGTCGCTATCCCGGCTGCCGCAGGTCTCTTCGTCCGTGGGGAGTTGAACTACCGATGAGTGTCGGTGCAATCGCGATGAACTCGTCCACTATCATCGTAGCCGTCAACGCTCCAGTTGCTTCGCCAATTCAAGTTGCAACGCGAAACTCGCTGAGTAAAAGATCTCTACGAGTCTCTTGGGCAAAGCCGCGTACGGACGACGCTGGTCGACAAGGAGAGAATGGCTGCCCCGCCGAAACCATTCCACGAGGTTGTAAAGTTGGGGGAGCCATGAAAGCGTGGAAAGCGTTTGTTCTCGCATTGTTGCTGGTCTTCCTCGTCGCAGCCCTCGGTGTGGCGCTTTTCATTCATCGCGGGTTTCGTGCCACAAACCAGCCCTCGCGTCTTGAGGCGACTCTGGCCCGCGCAGCACGTGATTTCTCGATTCCAAATGGGGCGCGGCGTGAGAGAGATCCTTTAGACTTTTAGCCCCAGAGCCTCAACGAGGGCCGGGAGGCCTTCCTTGATCGATGCCAAACCTGCCACGGCCATGATGGAAGCGGATTGACGCCGGTGGGACAGTCACTCTATCCCCGCGTCCCAGACCTTCGCGCAACGGCAACACAGAAACTATCAGATGGCGAAATTCACTACATTATCGAAAATGGCGTCGAGCTGACCGGGATGCCTGCCTGGGGCAATCCACATCAAGTGCAGAACGACGACAGCTGGAAACTCGTTCTTTATGTTCGCAGTCTTCGGCCCCTAACGCAGCCGGAGCAGCTTCAGCGGACGCAAGCTTCCGCTTCGGCACACTATGTCGGCTCAGAAGCTTGCGAAAAGTGTCATAGGGAAATTTACGAGCCTTGGCAGAAAACACCGATGGCCAATGTCGTCCGTGATCCGCGCCAACATCCTGACGCAATCATCCCTGATCTCGCAACCAACAACGTGTACAAGTTCTCCAAGGATCAAGTTGCTTTCGTTTATGGGAGCATGTGGAAGCAGCGGTACTTCACCAAAGTCGGCGACGACTATTTTCCGCTGCCCGTGCAGTGGGAAGTCGTAAACAAGAAGTGGAGCAGATATCAGGTGCCGCCGACCGGAGGCGACTGGTCTGGCCGCGTTTTATCCGCCCGACAACATGCATCGTCCCACCGGCCCGCTCTGTGACGGCTGCCACTCGGTCGGTTACGACATGTGCGCGGGATTGAGGGTGTTAGCGCGTGTGGGATGTGCGATTGAAAGCGGCTGACCTTGCGAGTGGCATTGAATGCAAGTATCGCTGGCCGCGACGTAATTCAGGCAGCATACTTCTGGTTCAAGTCCGCTGTGCAGAACTGTGTCAGAACCCCTCAGATTGGGGCCTCGGGAGATCTGTTTTGAGCGAAAGGCAGATTCCCCAAGTTATTGTTTTTTCGAGAAAGCCGTCAGAAAAGGAGAGCGAAAAGACCGGGCTTGTGTGCGCCCAAGGCAGGTGCGCTACCGGCTGCGCTACGTCCCGACTGTAAAGGATTTATGCGAAATTTTCCTCTGCGTCCATCCTAAAGGCAGGCGCGCAATTTCGCGCAAGGATTCGGCCAGTGCCTGCTCGTTTGGCGGCAAGGTATAATCACTCACCGGGTATGCTAAAGCCGCGCTATGCGTTGGTGGCGTATGTGAAAAGTCCGGCGGGAGAGTTCGTCGAGAACCTCCGCCGCGAGTTGCATCCCGATCTCCCGCACACGCCCGCCCATCTCACCATCCTGCCCCCGCGTCTGTTGCAAGGCACAGAAAACGCAGCGTTGCAGCTGCTCGATCGCCTTTGCGGCCAGGAAGAGCCCTTCGCTGTCAGCCTGGCTAGCATGGAGACCTTTATCCCCGTGACTCCCACTGTTTACATCCGCGTTGAGGAAGCCTCCCGCTTGTGCGATCTGCACAGCCGCTTAAATACCGGAGTCCTCGCATTCCGGGAAGAATGGCCCTACATTCCCCACATCACCCTGGTGAAGATGAGCGCCGAGCAGCCCGCGAAGGAGGCCTTCAAATTCGCCCGCGAGCGCTGGGATCGTTATACCGGGGGCCGCCGCATCCTGCTGGAAAAGCTGACCTTCGTCCGCGAAGAGGACCAAAACTGCTGGGTCGACCTGGCGCCGGTTCCCCTCGGCCGCACCCTGGTCCCCCGCTAAACCTTCTGTAATCAACTTCCAGTTACTCGGGCCGAGCGCCCATGGCCCTAGGTACATCTCACTCCCGTGCGTTGAAAAGACCCTTTCTGACCTGTAGATAAAGAACAGGGAACGTATCCGGAAGATCCGCCAAATGCCCATTCTGGCGCGGGTTTCCGAGAATGACGGGAGATGACATGCAGATCGGAGTTTACGGTTCGGGCTACCTCGGAACAGTGATTTCGGCCTGTTTGGCGGATTTCGGCACTCCCGTCTCCTGCTGCCATCCGGACCGCTCGCGCATGGTCGAAATGGCTCAGGGCAATATTCCCTTCTTCGAAAAGAATCTGAAAGAGATCATCCGCCGCAACGTTCGCGCCGGCCGGCTCGCTTACTCCACCGACATCGAATCGTTCGCCCGTAAGACGCAGTTAATTTTCCTGGCCGAAGACAAGGCGGAGGGTCTTGCCGACGTAGCATTGCGCATTGCGCGGCTCGCGGCGAAGCCTCCGATTCTCACCATCGTCACGCCCGTTCCTGTCGGGACGGCCAAGACGCTGGAAAAGACCATCAGCGACGCGGGCCTGCACGCCTCGATCGTGTCCCAGCCCATGTTCTTCACCGATGGCTGCGCGGTCGAGGACTTCAACTGGCCCGACCGCCTGATTCTGGGCTCGAATTCGAACGAAGCAGTACAGATGCTGAAGCAGATTTTCCATCCCCTCGTCATGCGCGGAGTGCCCGTCATCGTGACCAACCAGTCGACCGCCGAACTGGTTCGCGAAGCGGCTACGGCCTTCGTGGCGACTAAAATTTCCTTTATCAACGAAGTCGCGACCCTTTGTGAACGGGTGAATGCCGATGCAGTGAACCTGGCGTTGGCGCTGGGCTTGGACAAAAAGATCGCTCCCCGCTGTCTGCAACCCGGCGCGGGCATGGGCGGCGTGTTCGCTGAGTCAGACATGGATTCGCTCGCCCAGTTGGCCCAGTCGCACGGCGTCTCACTGAAAGTGTTGGGCGCGGCCCGAGATGTGAATCACACGCTGGCCGACCGCCTGGTGGAGAAGATTGCCGCTGCGCTGAATTCGGTCGAGAACAAGGAAGTCGGCATCCTCGGCCTTTCCTTCAAGCCGAACACGAACTCCGTCGCCGGATCGTCGTCCTTGCGCTTGGCCGAAAGCCTGATCTCGAAAGGCGCTCACGTGCGGGCGTACGACCCGGTCGCCATTCCTGAGGCCAAGACGCGGCTCAACGGCTCCGTGCGTTATTGCGACTCCGCTTACGCCGTAGCCGAAGGCTCCGACGCTCTGGTCGTTGGCACGGGTTGGCCCGAATTCCGCGCCCTCGATTTCGACCGCATTAAGCACCTGCTGAAAAAGCCTGTCATCTTCGACACTAAGAACCTGCTGGATTCAACTCGCATGCGGGCTCTGGGATTTGAGTATGTCGGCGTGGGTCGCGGCTAAGGTTACAGCTCAGTGCAAACGGCCGCCTGCGGCTATCCAAGGCAGAGCCAGCCCTGAAGCGGGGAAGCCCGGCGCACCGACTCAGGTCTTTCCACCCATCCCCAAAATCCCATGCGCTCAGGTTGCTCGATGTGGTGGACCATCTTCACCGCTTCTGATCTCTACCTCGGTCTGATCGTGTTAGACGCGATGGCGCCCTCGATCCCGGCCGAAAAGCTCGGCCGCCTGCTGGTTGCGCGGAAGGTAATCCTTGCTCTGCTGGTGGTGTCGGCGATCGTGCTCGCGTTGCAGATTGCCCGGGCAAGGATGGATGCACTAGTCTGACAGGGCGAACCGCAGTTGCTATAATCAAGGCCGGTGGTGGGAATAGCTCAACTGGCAGAGCACCGGACTGTGGCTCCGACGGTTGCGGGTTCGATTCCCGTTTCCCACCCCAAGTTTTGCAAAGTTCATGTGTCGACGACCGCCTCGGCCGTCCAAGCCAGGGTGAAGCCCGGCGCCATGTGCAAGTCAGTCAAGGCAGCATGATTTCTTCTCGCGGCCCCGTAGCTCAACTGGATAGAGCATCAGACTTCGGATCTGAGGGTTGGGGGTTCGACTCCCTCCGGGGTCGCCACTTTTCGCCAGTGTTTATGCTGGTTTTCTGCATTCTACCCTTCCGGCTGTTTTGATCTGCTGTTTTGATGTCCGACAGGTGACCGAAAATCGAGCCTGAACCTGCCTGTGGGATGCCCTGAGATCATCTCACTGTTTCTTGGTTTTACTTGGTTTCTGAAAAATGCTCGGCATCGAACGGTAATCCGAACTTGAAGGCGATACTCCGAAATGCGGTGAATGCGGCTTCGTGGAGAACAGATGCAAAAGCTCCACTCCTTGCGACATCAATTTTTGGCAATCCGGCCCCGTGAATAATTCCCGTGTCGGAGGTCATCTGCCTCCCTTGAGCCTTAATCCCGTATAGTACGCGGCTTCTTCCTTCAAAGTGTCCTTGTGCTTCCTAATTGGGACGTGGCGAATAGCAACTCAGCCCGCGACGGCAAGGACTTCGCACCTAACCATCGCTCAAACAGCTGCGGCTCACGAGAGCACACACCTTCAGCACCCTTTTCTCGAAGCTCACCCAGCGTTATCTTCCTTTCAAAATTCAGTTCTGCCTCCCCCTCATTCGGTGCCAAGACCGCAAGCGCCAGTGAAAACGTCATCAGCCGTAGAATGGGCCGGCCCGGGTGATGGTCAGCGAACACCAGCGTCAAGGATCCCGTCGCGGTCTACGGCGCACGACCCTCCATGCGAGCCGCCGGTCGCTGCCGGGGACGGTCCCCGGCATTTTCTTTGCCACCTTAATCACAGGGCCATCAGGTCCGACCCGTGTGACTGCACTCCGATTCGGGGTACGATTCGCCGACAAAGAAAAAGCGCAGGAGCATCATGGAACGTCAGGCGTCAATTCATAGGTCCACTGAATTGATATTTCGGACGATGATGAGTCAAGCGACCGTCACTTCCCCCGCTAGAGCTACCGAATGTTTTTCCAGAGTTCAAAAAGAATCGGTTTGAAAGACACATGACAGGTAAAGTTCCGGTGGTCCAAGTTCTAACCGAATTGAAAGGCCACAATCTGCTGGAAGACAGGTCCTTTTCTACTATTGCAGAACCTTTAGCGACACAAGCGACGGTGAATGCCGAGTCTGTGCTTTCCGCAGCGGCTATCGGGATGGCTGCCCGCCACCAAGGCGTCGCCTTGCCCGCCGCAGGTTGTTGGAACGCGGGGGCAAACTATACAGAACTTTAACCTTTTCCAAGCTGCTGTCGCCGCCTCAGCGCACAGCCCGCGCCGGACGCCTTTTCGCCGCCGCCCTCGCCCTGGCTCTGATTCGGTCGGGATGGGAATTACAGAGACAGCCGGCAGTCTTTCACCTTCGACGCGGCGACCAGGAACTCAATCCGTTTGAAGTCATCGACGAACTGATGACCGGGAAACTTTCACGCGAGGCAGGAAGCGTCCGGTGTCGCGAATTCGAGCTATCCCAACTCATCCTTTTTCCCGCAGATGGGGCGTACGACCCTCCGCCACCAGAGTCCTGCGCGCGCCTAGAACTCTCTCGTTGAAGTCTGGTACTGATTCGGCATCAGGGAAGAAGCAGTAGCTGTGCCTTCCGCGGCGCCGATTCGTCGAAATCCCTTGTGGCGCGGGCGTTTCGCCTGCGATAAAATACTGATTCGACCTTGGCGAGTGAAACGCATCTTCCACCTTCGCGCCTCTTCATCCCAACTCGGCCCGCTCGAAGAGCGTGTCCTCGAAGCGCTGTGGCAGCGCGGTCCTGCCACCGTTCGCGAGCTGCTGGAAGGTGGTTATAACGACCTTGCTTACACGACGGTGATGACCACGCTCGATCGTCTCTTCAAGAAAGGTGTACTGACCCGCGAGGCCGAAGGCCGCGCCTTCCGCTACGCACCCCGCTTCAGCCGCGAAGAACTGCACCGCGAAGCGGTCGGCGAAGCCCTCCGCCAGATGCTCGATGCCAGCCCCGCTTCGTCGTTACCCCTGTCGTATCTGGTCGAAATTCTGAGCCAGCGTGATGCGCAGTTGCTCGACGACCTGCGGCAACTGGTCGAAAACAAACGTCGCGAATTGCGCTCCGCCGACGGGCGCAACAATTCTCTGAAAGACAAGGACAAGGAATAATGTTTGCCGCGCGCGGAATCGCCGTCTCGTTCTCGGTGTTCGTGATGGTGTACTGCGCCCTGTCGCTGGCGGTTTGCTTCGTCTGGCGCTCATTGCTGCTGCACGCCCAACGCTATCCCGTCCAGCGCATCGCCGACCTGCTGTTTGCCCTACGAATCTTCCCGCTGACCACGGCAGCCGTCATCACCGCGGCCTTCACCGTGCCCTCGTTTCTCCTGCTCGAGCCGCGGTCCATCGAGGAACCCATTGGCGGGATCCCCCTCGCGCTCGGCCTTTGCGGCGCTGCCCTCGGAATCTTTGGCTTCCTGAACGCGGCCCTGGCGATGCGCCGTGCTTCCCGTGCCATCAGTGGATGGACCCGCGGCGCTCAGCCCATCGCGGCCGCCGCTCCCGTGCCAGTTTTACGGATTGCGCGCCCGGTTCCCCCAATGATCGCCGCCGGCATTGCCCGACCCAGAGTCCTGCTGTCCAGTGCGGCCGAAGCGGTGCTCAGTACGAACGAACTGCAGGCTGCTCTGAACCATGAAGTGGCGCACGTGCGCCGCCGCGACAATTTCAGAAAGCTTCTGCTGCGCTTTGTGGCCTTCCCGGGAATGTCCGCTCTGGAAGTGACGTGGCTTGAGGCCACGGAAATGGCTGCCGACGATGCAGCTGTCTCGAGTGCTGCCGAGGCGCTTGATCTCGCCGCCGCACTCATCAAACTCTCCAAACTGGGCCCGGCGCAACCTCCGGTCGACCTCACGGCAGCTCTGCTGCACAGCTCCGCATCCATCATGAATGCCCGTGTGGAGCGCCTCGTCGCCTGGAGCGACCGACGTCTGGTTCCATCCCGGAAATATTCTCCCTGGTATGGAACCACCGCGGCTCTGGCGACCGTCGCGGTGTTCGCCGTCACCTACAGCCAGTTGCTCGTACATGTGCACACCGCCACCGAGTGGCTGGTGCGGTAAGATCGGCGAAGCTCCGTACCCCAAATGCTCGCCATGTTTTGACCGGAGCGAAGGATTCCCCTCCTCCATCGGTTCGGCCGCTGCCACCGTGGAAGAGCGGCCCTTTCAGAGCCTGCCCTGGGCTTGCCCAAGGGGCCGCGTCAATGGCCGGAAATGAGAGTTGGCTTTAGCCCCGTGGTCGCCTTCCGTTGTTGGGTCGAGGACTCCAGTTCGGCGATTCAGAAATTTACCCGAACGCCCAACTGTGCGGCGAAGGGAATTCCCACCGTTGTGCCCGGACCAAAGAAGTCTCCCAGGCCGCCGGCGGGGATCTCCAGTTGCTTAAGGCCGGTCACCGGAACCCGCTGGCTCGGAGAACAGGTTGGAAAATCCCGGCAAACGGTAGTGGCGTTGCCCGACGCGATGTCGCTGGGAATCAGCGGGAGTACGCTGATGTTGCCAACGTAGTTTGCTCCGGGATTGTTGCGATTGAACAGATTGAAGAACTCCGCGAAGGGCCGAACTTCCAAGCGGTCGCCGAATTTGAAGGGGCGAGTCACCCGCAGATCCATCTGGATGTAAGCAGATCCCCGGAAGGCATCGAGAGCGGTCGGCTTGCTGTTCACCTCGATGCGCTGGCGGTTGTCGGCCGTCGTGATGGCAAAGGGCCTGGCCGACTCGGCTTGCGTCATGGTGGTCAATTCAAAGCCGCCTGGGATGTAGACCGTGCCCGCCAGCACAAACCGGTGCCGTACATCTTCGCCCGATGGGCCGTAGTCGCCGGGAGCGAACGCATGCAACGGATCGCATACTCCGTTCACATAATCGAACAGTTCACCTAACACACATCCCCAGGTCTGTGCCTTGGAGAAGGTGTAGTTCGCGACCAGGTTGAAACGCCGAGACACGTTGCCTTGCAGGTGAAGCATTAGGGCGTTGTAGCTGGAGCGGTTGTCGGACCTGAAAACCGTGGCCGCAAATGGATAGGCGCGGTAGGCATGATTGCCTTCTTCGTGGGTATAATCCGCGCTCGCGGTCCAGTTTGGGTTGAAGGCGTGCTGTACGCCACCGGTCGCATGCAGCGCATAAGGCGTTTTGTAGTTGGGATCGATGAGCGCGGCCGGAGGGTTCGGGCCTCCATTCACCGCCTGGAACGCGGCGGCCCAGCCGTTTTGTGCGAGATCGTTGTAGAAAAGTCCGAATCCGGCGCGGAACACGGTGCGGCCCCGATCGCCCGGGGAATAGGCGATTCCAAGGCGCGGCCCAAACTGCTTGCGATAGTCCCGGGGCGCGCGCTCCGCGAGTCCAAACGAAGGCAGCATTGTGAATGACGGATTGAGGGTTTGGTCGTGTCTGGACGCTATGAATAGGCCGAACGTTGTCTGCCACCGCAGTCCGTAGTTGAGCGTCAGATGCCGCGAAAGCCGCCACGAATCCTGCGCGTAGAGCCCGAGACGCTGCACGCTCTGAGAAAAGTTTCCGTCGCTGGCGGGAGTAGTCGAAGCTCCATTGGCGTAGTCGGTGAGAAACACCGCGGAGGGTTGGGTCACGTAGTAGGTCGGATCGTTGGGAAACGAGTGCAACGTCTCCTGATTTCCCGGGAATGCCCCGCCGAGTACGGGCTCGTGAATGAAATTCACACCGACCTTGAACGAATGATCCCCAGTGGCGTGTCCAACGTCGTAGCGGAACTGATACTTCTCCTGGTTGCGCAGCGAAGGGAACAGCGTGATGGGCGTGGCGAACTGGTTGTCGCCATAGGTCTCGAAGCCGGAAACCGTCAGGGTTGTCGAACTGAACGGGAAGGCAAGCGCGAAGCCGAGTGTGGAGTTGCGCGTCTGCGTGAGATGCAATTCGCTGGCATCGAAAATGAACGTGCCCAGCCACGTCGGGCTGAATGCGTAGGTATTACTGATGACGGTATTCCAGTAGTTGTTGTGCGAGGTCAGCCCGGTGGAGGGCAGCGTGGCTTGCTGGACCAGGTTGTTGTGCGTGAGGTAGCTGTCGGCTGAGGTGCGCAGGAACCATTGCGAATTGGTCGATTGCGCCCAGTCGAACCGCAACGAGCCGATATAGTCGCGAAAGGGGATCGGCACGGTCTGCGGCACTGTGATCGATGGCACGCCCGGAATCAGTCCTTCCGAGGCCAGCTGCGCCAGCGCATTGAACTGCGCCGTGCTCGCGGTGCTGTAGGCGATGCTGGCGTTTTCATGCACGTACTCCAACGAGGCGAAGAACCAGATTCTGTTCCGCGCCAGCGGACCGCCCAGCGTTGCCACATAATTCTGGCGCGAGAAGGGCTGTTTCGGATTGGGCGCGGGATTCTCGATCGGGAATCTTGCGTTCAGCGAGGCCGCGCGCTCGTAAAACGCTGCGCTGCCATGCCAGTCGTTGGTTCCGTGCTTAGTCGTAATGACGACCGATCCCGCGGTGGTTCCGCCGGTGTCGGCGTCCTCGTTCGCCGTACGCACGGCAAACTCCTGAATCGCGTCCGGTGAAAAGTTCTGCAGGAACCCGCCAATCCAGTCGTCGGAGTTGTCGCCGCCATCCACGGAAAGATCGTTGTTCAGCCCCGAACTTCCCCCCGTAGAAACCGCCGTGATGCGCGCCTTGGTCGGGTCCGACGGTTCTACCGGCTCGGTGCCGGGCGCAAGATACGCGATGTTGGCGAAGCTGCGCGCGGCCAGCGGCAGCGTCTGCAAATCGGAGCTGCTGACAATTCCCTGATGCACCACGCTGACCAGATCAATGGGCTGGGTGGTAATGGAAGAGGTTTGGCCAACAACGCTGATGGTTTCTGACGGTGAAGCAGCCTTCAGCGCGACCGTTACTTCTCTCACCGAGCTTACCGCGATGGAAACCTCAGCCTGAGCCTCGGCGAAGCCGGCCGCATTCACGGTGACGTGGTAGGACCCCGGCAGCAGATCATCGATCCGAAATTCGCCGCGGTCTTCGCTTGCCGCCACGCGTTCGACCGCCGAATCGAGCGAGCGCACCAGAATCCTCGCGGCAGTAATGCGCGCTCCGGTGGCGTCCTGCACGGTGCCGCGCAGAGATCCACGCGGATTCTGCGCCTGCACGGCGAGGGTGATTGAGACGAGGAATGCGGTGATCGCGAAGATTCTCTTAAACACGCTGTCCTTTATTGCAAAACGGGAATTCCCCGATGGGCAGTCAGGAAGATTAGCTTGAGGCATCGGGCTACTACCAGCGCTCGTAGCCATCGTCGACGCGAACCCGAGCGTTCTACTGGCTAGTCCGACCAGCGCTGCGGAGTGCGGTTCCAGCGGTGCTGCTTCAGTTCCGCGAGCAGCGCCTTGTCGAGCGGGCCAGCATCGCTGACGGCGATATTCTCGCGGACATGCTCGGCCTTGCGCATGCCGGCGATGGTGGTGCTGACCGCTGGATGGGACAGAATGAACCGCATCGCCATCTCCGGCAACGTCATTTCAGCGGGCACGACGGCCTTGAGTTTGTCGACCCGTTTGAGAGTCTTCTCCAAATTCTCGGGGCCGAAGTATCCGGCCCTCCAGTCGCCTTTGGGGAAACGCGTCTCCCGGGTCATCTTGCCGCCCAAGCTGCCTTCGTCGAGCGGCACGCGCGCGATCACGCCGATGTTGAGTTCCTGGCAGGCCGGGAACAGCTCGTCTTCCGGGGCCTGGTCAAAAATGTTGTAGATCACCTGCACCACATCCACCAGTCCGGTACGCATCGCTTTTAGGCCGTTTTCCGGTTGCCAACGGTTGAGGCTCAGCCCGAAATGCCGAATCCATTCCTCGTGTTTGAGCTTTTCGACCGTCGAGCGGAACTCGGGTTCGTCGGTCCAACTGTCATCCCAGACGTGAAATTGCAGCAAATCGATGCTGTCCACACGTAACTGTTTGCGGATGCGGTCGGCGTACTTGAAGACGTGTTTCGCCGAGAAGACATCGCCATACTTGTACTCCGGCAGGGCAGGCCAGCGATCGTTGGCGGGAGGAATCTTCGACGCCGCGTACAGCCGCCTGCCCGGGTTGCGGGACATGATCTCGCCCAGCAGGCCGTCGCTTTTGCCCTCGCCGTAGGCCCATGCCGTGTCAAAGAAATTGCAGCCCAGGTCCATGGCTAGTTGTAGCGAGGCCAGGGACTCATGGTCGTCGGAGCCGCTCCATCCGCTCATGCCCCAGAGTCCATGGGCCATCTCGCTGACTTCGAAACCGGTACGGCCGAGCTTGCGGTATCGCATGGCGGCGTCCTTTACGGAGAGAGTGTCCGCGTTTGGGAAGCGATTCAAAAGCGGAATCATCAGGATATATCGAAGTTCAGATTTCGGTCTCGGCGGGAGCGCCCGGGCCGATTTATCAATCGAGCGGGTATGCTGGTTTTTCGATAGGAGTCATTCAATTTTTGGCTCCTGCCGCGAGGCGTGAGGTGTTCCAATAGACCTAGATCATCAAAGTTTGGAGGACTCCCTCATGAAATCCGATTATCCCTTTGCTTCGAACAAGAGCGAGAAAGAAAACGAATTGAGCGCTCCCCCACCATCCCGGTTCATCGACGAGAAAATCTCTGACGAGTCGGGAACGGAGACCAACTCCGACAGCGCCCTCAGGCCCGCGGGTCTCAAGAATCCATTCTGGAATTAGGCCCTCCTCAAGCGCCGGTCACGCGAAACTAGCGCGTTGACCGGCGTTTTTTGGCCTGCGACACCTGCCTGCAGCATGTTTGTCATTCCGAGCGCAGCGAGGAATCTGCTGTTCGCTCGTGCACGCTGCCATGTGGAGACGTCCCTCCCAAGCCTACCCTGAGCGAAGCCGAACGGGCTGCGGACAATCTTTTCCGCCGACTCGTGAACTGAAATGCTCAACGATCACGACCCGGCTCGTGTACGTGGAAGAACTGATCCCGCTCAACCCAGGTTTCCCATCAACCGCGCGTACGAGCCTTGTTCAACGGTGTAAGATCGCCGTGGCCGCCAGGGCATGGTGATCTTGAAAACTGTCCCGTGATTGGGGGCTGTGAAACCGTTCGCACCCGACATGCCGTAGAGATTTCCCTCAGAATCGAGGGTCAGGTTAGTCGGTCCGCACCCGTCGGCGCCCCCGGTGAGGCTATAGAGGACCGTCAAGTGGCGCTTCGGATCAAGTTTGAAAACCTCCGAAGCAGCGCAAAAATGCAGCCCGCGCCTAACCCCATGTGGAGACATCAAGGCGGCCCAGGTGGTCTTGGATATACTCGGCCATGCACTTGAAAGAGTTTCCCGAGTTCATGAAGCAGCCGCTTAACAGGATCGCCGTTGGCAGCCAGGGGACTCCGGGCGTCGAGGGGTACGTGTTTGATGGGGCGGAGGGGAGCCAGATGGCCTTCTGGACTTGCCGGGAGACGGCAACTTCCGCGGCTCATGTGCACGAGTTCGACGAATACATGGTTGTGGTCGAGGGCTGTTATACCTTGATCATCGGCGGGGACAGGATTCCGATCAAGGCGGGCGAAGAGTACTTCATCCCGCGCGGAGTGCGGCATAGCGGCGAAGTCGTGGCTGGGACCAGGACCATTCATGCGTTTGGTGGGCGCAGAGCAAGCCGGGCTTGAAACCCAGTAAAATCAGGTAAGAGAGACGATGGCATCTGCCGCCGCAACTCGAACGCCGCGCTGGTATGCGATACCGGTGCGGGTGTTTATCGTTACGTTCATTGCGACGCTGCTGTGTTTTGCCGTTATCTTGCTGTTGGCCATCCTGGGGACGGTGATTGTTGGGGCGCTGCGGGGCGTGCATCCGGACATGCGAGTCGCCTACCGGCAGATCGCGCTGCCGGCGGCGCTGGTGGCAGGGAGCATTATCCTGGTGCTGGCGCTGGTGATCGAGATTCGGCACTATCGACAGGCCAAGACTTTGTCGGCGATCGAGAAGATGGGATGAGTACGAGACCCCGGATCGCGATTCCGATGCCGCATTCGTTGGACCCGGAGTATGCCGAGCGGGCGATTCCGCAGTACGAACGCGCGGTCGAACTGGCGGGTGGCGAGCCGGTGCGCATTCCCCTCATCCAAGCGGCTTCCGAACTGATCCAACTCATTGAGGGCTGCGACGCCGTGTTGCTGCCGGGTAGCAAGGCGGATGTCGATCCGCAGCGGTTCGCCGCCTCGCGCTCGCCGCACACCGCCGCCGCCGATCCGGGCCGCGACACCGTGGATGATCTTCTGCTGGACGACGCTTACCGGCTGCGGAAGCCGGTGCTGGGTATCTGCTATGGATTGCAGAGTCTGAATGTTTATCGGGCAGGATCGCTGGTGCAGCATATTCCGGAGTTTCTGCCGGAGGAGATGCGGGCGAAGGTGAACCACGAGGCGGGAAAGAAAGTTGCGGTCGCGCACACGGTGGAGATCGAGCCGGGAACAAAGCTGGCTGGGATTGTGGCCGGGGGCGGAGCCGGGGCGATTGTTGTGCCGGTGAATTCTTCGCATCATCAATCAGCGTACGTGGTCGGAGATGGGTTGCGCATCGTTGGTCGGTGCCGTGAGGATGGCATTATCGAAGCGCTTGAGGGCACGGCGGCGGATCATTTCGTGCTGGCGGTGCAGTGGCATCCGGAGCGGTCGTTCGAGGCCGATGCGGCTTCGCGGGCGATTTTTCGGGCGCTGGTCGAGGCGGCGAGGCAGCGGCGCGGAGCGGTGGCGTCCAATTCCGTTCCCGGATGAGGATGGATCGAGGAAATATCGAGAACGTTTTCCGACTACCGCTTCGCGGCGTGCGACTTTCGGCGAGCTGCATTCTTTGGACGGTTTGCTTTCTCCAGCAGCACAACCACGTGGGCGATTGCGGCGTTGTCCAGATTCAGGCCTTCGGGCGTTTTCGCTTTCAGGCCGACGCAGTCGCCGGTCACGCTGAGCAACTCGGCGACACGCGTGCGGATGGCCGCGGCGTGAGGTCCGATTTTGGGAGCGGAGAGAATGAGGCTTGCGTCGAGGTTGGCGACGGCGTAACCGGCATCGTGCACGCGCCTCAAGGCTTCGCGCAGGAAGATGACCGAGTCGGCGCCTTTCCATCTGGGATCAGACGGAGGGAACAGCGCGCCGATGTCGGGCGCGGCCATCGCGCCGAGCAGGGCGTCGGTGATGGCGTGCAGCAGGACGTCGCCGTCGGAGTGGCCCCCGAGGCCCTTGTTGTAGGGCAGCATGACGCCACCGATGATCAGCGGAATGCCGGTGTGGAATTCGTGGGAATCGAAACCGTAGCCGATTCTCATGCAAGAACCTTGGCCACGAATTCGCACGGATTTTCGCGAATTTTCTTTCGCTTGTTGTCGAACAAAAGACGGCGGAATTGGAGGCGAAGGCCAAAGTCTGGGAGCAGGCCCGCTTCAATTTCCGTAGCCCGCAAGTAGTCCAGCAGTTGCGCTTCGTGCGCCGATTCCAGGTTTCGAGCGGCTTTCAGTTCGAGTAGAACCGCGTTGTCGACCAGCCGATCTGCAAAATACTGTCCGACCTTTTGGCCGCGGAACCACACCGGCACCGAAACTTCCGGCACAGCCGCAAGCCCCGACTGTGCCGGTGCCACGACCTTTGCCTCGGCGTAAGTGGATTCGAGAAATCCATATCCAAGTTCGTTGTATACGTCGTAAAACACACCGATGATCTGTCTAGTTAACTCGGCGTGTTTGAGAGTTGGCGGAGAATCCATCACAAGCGAGTTTACCCCGCTGAAACAGGCTTGATCCGTGAAAATCGGTGCAAATCCGTGGCTCATTTCCGTAGATAGAACTCGGCCAGGTCCATGTCGCCCGGGGTCGTGATCTTGAGGTTTTTAGGGGAGCCCATGACGACGGCGACTTCGTGGCCGGAGCGCTCGGCCAGAGAGGCTTCGTCGGTGCCCATGAATCCGTCGGCTGCGGCTTCGTCGAAGGCTCTCTTGATCACGCTGTAGCGGAATCCCTGGGGCGTTTGCGCCAGGACCACGGCGGCGCGGGGGATGGTCGCTTTGATGATCGCCCCTTCCGACGTGCGTTCCACTTGCTTGACGGTGTCGACCGCGGGGAGGCCGGCGATGGCTGCGCCGTATTTTTTGGCGGCCTCGATCACTTCGTGAATGACCTCGGGCGTCACCAGGGGGCGGACGGCGTCGTGGACGAGGACGATGTCGTCGGGCGCGGCGGCGATGGCATTGAGCGCGTGCGCGACGGATTGCTGGCGGTGCTCGCCGCCGCTCACGAGTTCGACCTTTTTATGCAGCACGTCTTTTGCTTCTGTGGTCAAGCGCTCGCGGAAGCCCTCAATTTCGTTTTCGCGGAGGGCGATCCAGATTTCGTTGACCGCATCGACGGCGGCGAATTTGCGCAGGGTATGAATGAGGATCGGTGTGCCGGCTAGGTCGGTGAACTGCTTGGAGGAGTGGAGCTTCTTCTCTTTTATGTCTTTGGCGGTGGGCATGGGCGCCATGCGCGTGCCCAAGCCAGCCGCGGGAATGATCACTATCACCTTCATGGCGGGCTGTCAGTATACGAGCGGGGGAGTGAGGAGTTCAAATAGGCTGGCGTTCCGGGCAGGGCTTCCTTCATTATGATCGGCACAGCATCTTCCAAATTTTGTGTTCAGGAGCGATCCCATGGACATGGCCGGCCGGGCTTTCCACTGGCTCTGGAGCAACACTCAACCGATCTTTCAGTTGCTGGCGGCGATGTCGGTGGCGATTGGGGCGCTGGCGTATTGGCGGAATTCGAGACTGGAGCGGGCGCGGTGGCTGGCGAATCTCTATTCCAAGTTCTATGAGGCGCTCGATCTGAAGATGATTCGAGAGACTCTGGACTGCAGCGCGCCGAACGCGGTCGAGGTGCGGAAGTTGGTTGAGGATCAGGATGCACGGTTTACCGACTACCTCAACTTCTTCGAGTTCGTGGCTTATCTCAGAGCCTGCGGGCAGCTTTCCAGGAAAGATGTGGCAGCTTTGTTTGACTATTACCTGCGCGTTCTCAACAAACACGAAGACGTGCGAAAATATGTGCTGGACGACAAGAACGGATACGGCTATCTGAAGGGTTTGTTACCGCAATTTCATTTATGAGGGACGCATGGCGCCAATGACGCACCATCTTTTTGTATACGGCACGTTGTCGCCGCAGCATGCGCCGCCCGAGATTGCCGCCACGGTGCGGCGTTTGCGGCCGGTGGGTGCAGCGTCGGTGCGGGGACGGCTCTATGATCTGGGCGAGTATCCGGGGGCCATTCTGAGTAAGAGTTCTCGGTCGGTGATTCGCGGGGAAGTGTTTGAGCTTCCCAGTGATGCCCAGACGCTGAGCTCTCTGGATAATTACGAAGGCTTTGAGCCCGGGAAGCCGAGTTCCAGCCTGTTTGTGCGCCGGACCTGGCCGGTTGTCATGGACGACGGCACGCGCTTGCGCTGCTGGGTTTATGTCTACAACGGGGACACTCGCCGGGCGCTGCCTGTTCAAAGCGGGCGGTACTCACGGAGGCGCGCCGGGCGCCGTTCGGGCGGCGCGGGGTCTTCTGCCAAGTAGCCGATCCGACATCAATCTGCTGCCATTCGCTAAAGGTTGTAGTCCTTGCGCAACACAGATCTGACGTTCCGGGAAATTTCTTCCGTGGCGATTGTCTCTGGACGCAGAGGTGCAATCGGTGGGACGAAGCTATCTCCCTTTCCTTCAAAGACTTGGCCTTGAACTACTGGGCTGCTCTGATGGCACGCCAGTTGCAACTTAGGTCGACCAGGTAGTCCAGCATGAAAACCAATCAGATTTGGATCGAGAGCGTCGCGCTCGGTACGGCGACGGCGTGTGCTCTGGCGCTTCTAATCGCAGTTTTGGCGTCAGGAACGGCAGCGGTTACAGGACGCGGTGGGTCGGGCCAGGCGAACGAATCTGGGTCGGGCCTGGCGAACGAATCTGGTTCGGTCCAGGCGAACGAAACTGGTTCAGTCCAGCCGCGCACCTACGAAGGCATGGTAACGTGCACCCGCTGCGGTGCGAAACACTCGGCGAAGCTGGCGCGAACAGCCACCAACTGCACCCTCACCTGTGTGCACGGAGGAGCCAAGTTTGCCCTGGTTGACGGGGACAAGTTGTATCCACTCGACGGCGACCTGAATATTCTGAAGCGACTTGCCGGACAACGAGCCCGGGTGGTGGGCGTGATGCGCGGAGACGCTATCACCGTATCATCGATCGCGGATGAGAACTGACAGCCCTGCCCCAACTGTTCCTCGCCGTTCCGTCTCACGCTTCTAATTCAGTCACAGCAGAGGTCAGGACACGGGCTTGGTTTCAACGGTTACACTGGGAACTGGAGCGGCCGGTGCCGGAACGGAGACCGGGACAGAGGGGGCGACGGTGACTGGCGTCGCTTGACGCGAGTAGGCGGCACGCTCGTCCCACTTGCCGAAGATCATTTTGCCAGCGGTGGTCTGCAACACGGACGTGACTGAGACGTCGATGGTTTTGCCGATCATCTTGCGCGCGTTGTCAACGACCACCATAGTGCCGTCATCGAGATAGGCCACGCCCTGGTTGTATTCCTTCCCTTCCTTCAGGATGAAGACGCGCATGGTCTCGCCGGGGAGCACGATCGGCTTCAGAGAATTGGCGAGTTCGTTGATGTTCAGGACCTCGACGCCCTGCAACTGCGCGACTTTGTTCAGATTGAAATCGTTGGTGATGATCTTGCCCTCGTACAGCTTGGCCAGTTCGATGAGCTTGAGATCGACTTCGCGGACGGCGGGAAAATCGTCTTCGACGATTTGAATCTGCAGGGTGGCGACTTTCTGCAGGCGTTGCAGTATATCGAGGCCGCGGCGGCCGCGGTTGCGCTTGAGGGAGTCGGCGGAGTCGGCGACCAGTTGCAATTCCCGCAGAACGAACTGCGGGGTAACGATCACGCCATCGAGGAAGCCGGTCTCGGCGATGTCAGCGATACGGCCGTCGATGATCACACTGGTGTCGAGAATCTTGTAACTCTTCCTGGACTGCTTCTCGCCGCCGAAGATTCCCCCCAGCGCGGCAAGATTCAGCAGATCGCCCTTGTTGGCACCCACGATCAGGCCGACGTAGGCCATCAGCAGCATGACCAGAATCTGCAGGAAGCTTTGGGTATGGCTTTCGGGAAGGCTGTTGCGGATGACGAGCGCGAATAGATAGGCACCGGCAATGCCGAGGATGCTGCCGATGGCGGCTCCGATCAGCCGTTTCAGGCTGACGGCGCGCAGCTTCCATTCGAACACGACGATGGCGGCTCCGATCAGTGCGCCCACACCTGCGTCAACGCCGCGGGTTAGCCCAAAGGGCGCAATCACGAAGCAGGTCATTGCAACAACGATGACAAAAAGAAGACGAACCAGAATGATGTCCACGGTAAACCTCCCGCGGATGCACTCTTACCGAGATCCGTAGGCAATGCACCCGTGCCTTCTCCGCGCCGCCCCCGGCGGGATTGGCCTTGCGTATGCGGGACGCGTGAATAAGGGGATAAAAGGTGCGTCCCGTCCCGGTCTGCTGGGGCTCGGCCGGGCGATCAGGAATCCACGCCAAAAGTATATACCCGTGGGCAAAGGACGGGCGAGAGCCGTCGTAAGCGGTAACTGACGCGACTCCTTTACGTTCCCAAAAGGCGAACCTCTTGCGCCAGTCTGGGACCTAGGCTCCGTTTTGGGTGTGGCCTTTAGCCCTGATAGCAAGCGCCTCGCCACCGCCAGCGATGACGGGACCGCTCAGATCTCCGCGATAGATCTCCGCGAATTGCTCAACTTGGCTCGCAGCTGCGTCACCCGCTCCTTTGCGACCTAGGAGTGCCAACGCTACTTCCAGTCCGGAACCTGCCCACCCTTACCTTAGGCTCCGCATGTTGAATCAATCACCACTCATTCGTCGCCGTGCACACGACACCGACAGAGGAGGGGACGCTTAGAACCCTGGGATATCCAGGCTTAAGGTTCGACGCGGCAAGCGGTCTGCCGTTGATCACGTGGGTGATTTAGACTTGCTGAAATGAAAGCGCTCGTGATTACCAGCCTCTCCGGTCCTGAGGCACTCGCAGTACAGGATTTTCCCGATCCCACTGCGAAAGCCGGGCAAACCTTGGTTCGGGTCGCAGCTGGCGGGTTGAATTTCGCTGACTTCATGACCACGAAAGGCGGCTATCCCGGCACGCCGGCGCCGCCGCTGATCGCGGGCCGGGAGTTTGCCGGCGTGGAAGAGGGCAACGGGCGGCGGGTCATGGGGTACACGCAGTGGGGCGCTTTTGCGGAAAAGACCACGGCCAATAACAACATGTTGTGGACAGTTCCCGATCGCTGGAGCAACGAGCAGGCCGCTGCCTTTCCGGTGAACTACTTCACAGCGTATCTCGGGTATTGGCAAGCCGGAATGACACCGCCTGCCATCGCGGGAAACAACCATCGTGCGCTGATTCACGCTGTTGCTGGAGGTGTGGGAACGGCCGCGGTGCAGATTGGGCGACTGCTGGGCGTTGAAATGTACGGTACGTCATCGTCGGACGAAAAGCTGGCGCGGGTGAAGGAACTCGGCCTGCAGCATGGGATCAACTACAAGCGGCACGACTATGAAGAGGTGGTGAAGAACCTTACGCACGGCGAAGGCGTCGATGCGGTCTTCGAAATGCTGGGCGGGGAGCACACGGCCAAGAGTCTCCGCTGCCTGCGCGACTTTGGGCGGGTCATCCAGTACGGGACGGCCACGGGCCGAGCACCGCAACTCGATGTGCGCGCGCTGTATGCGAAGTCGGCCAGCGTGCAAGGGCTTTGGTTGACCTACTTGTCACAGAAGCGCGAGATCATGGAGGCGGCCTGGCAGCGACTTTCGACCTGGATCGCGGAGGGGAAGCTGACGCCGCAGATTGGGCACCTCTTCCCGCTGGAGCGGGCGGTCGAGGCGTACAAGCTGCTCGCAGAGGGCAAGAACTACGGCAAAGTTGTGGTGAAGATCGGATCACGCTGAATTCTTGACGCGGACGCAGCTGACTACGAAGAACGTTGACTCACTTTCGCCCCAGGAGCATGATGCGGAGCGCGAACGCGCGCCCGCTGCCGTCGACGAAGGTCGGGACGGGGTGGCTGGCATCGATGGTTGCGTTGGCTCCCGCGACGTTGGCGTGGTTGGTGATGTCGTCGAAGCCGGCGCGCACCGCCCAAAGGCGTCGGAGCAAATGAACTCGCTTCTCGAACTGCAGATTGAGGGTGTAGTAGGTGGGTAAGCGCAGAGATGATCCGGGAGCATAGCCTGGGGCGATGCCGCCTTGATCCGTGGTTCCGAAGAACGGAAGGCCGGTGCGTGCCTCGGCGGAGTAGACGATATCGAAGTGGTGAATAAGAGGCAGATTGAAACCCGGCAGCACGCCCCAACCCACGAAGCGGTTCAGCGTGTCCCAGCCATAGGGGCCGGGCAGTTGCGGGCTTAAAAGCGGAATGTCCAGGCTGAAATCGAAGATTTGGTTGCTGCGGGAACTGGAGCGGGTATAGGCCCCGAAGATCTCATAGCGATCACGAAAGCGGTGACGCAAGCTGACCGTTAAGGAATGGTAGCGGTCGTCCCTTCCATTGCCGAGGAGATAAACACCCTCCGTCGCGCCATTCACGGTGTTGTAGGCAAAGGCATGGGGGCCCCGTTTTGCCAGGAACTCGAGTTTCAAGAAAAGGGCGTAGGGGAACTTCTTCTCGAGGCTGGCACTGAAGTTTCGATAGCGCGGCGCCTGGAGCGCCTTTCGATCCACCGCAAATTCGGTCGAAACCGGCACCGGCTCGAGCGTGATGTTGCCATTCGCGTCTGTCGGCTCGGTCGTCGAGCAGGGGGCCGAGGGAGTCGTGACGCATTTGAAAAAGTAATCGATCCTTTGTCCCTCAAGCGGCTGATGGATCAAGCCCAGGTTGGTTGCGTCATAGATGATCCCAACTCCCGCGGACAGCTTGGTGTTCGATTCGTTGTCGAGGATGTAGGTTCCCGCCAGGCGTGGCGAGAAGAGCGGCATGCGCACCAGTTGGTCCCAATCGAGACGGACTCCCGGTTCGAGGAGCACACGATTTGTGATCAACCAGCGATCCTCGGCGTAGAGGCTAGCCTCGGTGTTATAGACGTGGGCGTAGTCGCCCCCGGAGAAAACTGAATAGCGGGTGCAGATGTAGGGGGGCACGGGAACGCCATTCGCACCGGTTGCGCACGGCTGCGCGGATTCCCCCGGCGGGGGCGCGCCCCGCTGCTCAAACGAGATCGGCTGCCGCAGAAACTGCGCGTCGTAGTTCAGCCGGTCGACGTCTGTGCCGACTTTGAAATCATGACGGCCGTACCATTGATGCGGCGGGAGGTAGAGATTCCAGATCCCTTGAAGTCTCCGCGCCGCCGAGCTCTCGTGCAGGTAGTAGTTGCCTGCGGCTGAGAAGAACAGCTCGATGTAGGGAGCCTTGCCCTGTGGCGTCAGCGTGGAGTTGTACTGGTCCACGCCGAATCCGACTTCCAGCAGCGCTCCGTTGCGGAAGTAGTACTGATCCTTCAGCGAGCCAAGGTAGGCGGTCTCGACCGACGTGGGAGTGGCCGACTGGGGGATCAGAAATCCCAGCCCGGAGTACTTGTCGTGATAGTAATTCGAAAGAAAGCTGGAGGTGACGATGCTGCGGGCGGTGATATTGGATTGCAGTTTCGCCAGGTTGTCGGCGCGCCAGACGTAATCGCGATCTTTACCGGGCGGGAGCTGCACGGTCACATTGTCGTCATACTCGCCATCCAAGGTGTCGATAAACCACGTCTTTCCCTTTTGAACAGGGCCGGACATGGAGTAAATGGGCGTCCATTGGCCGATGGAAAGTCCTCGAACAGTGGAGGGAACGGGGATGAAATCGGTGGTCAAGAAACGGAAGTGATCGTCGCCCATGCTGGTATTCAACACGACCGCGCCCCCTGAGCCTTTGCCAAACTCGGCTGGCTCGCGGCTGGGCGTGACCTGGATGGAGCGGAACGAGTCGATGCTGGTGCGGACCGCCAACTGGCCATTGGTCGGCTGGCTTACGTTAAAGCCGTCCAGCAAAAGCAGGGTTTGATAGCCTTCGGCTCCCGCCACATGGGGCTGGCCAAAACCATCGGGCGTGACTCCGGGGATAAAGTTCAGGGCGTTGCGGTAGTCGTGCGGGCCTGGATAAGGAATGGTGATCAGCTCCGCGGCGGTGAGTTCTTCCTTCGAAGAAATCTGACCGGGGTCGATTGCGAGCGGCGATTCCACGACATCGATCACCTCGCGCGCCGCCGGCACGGCTGCCAGGGTTACGTCCACTTCGGGGACAGCCGCGAGTTGAATGTTGGGCAATACCGACGCGTAGAAGTTCGACTTTTCGACGTGAACTTCGTAGGCGCCAGAGGGAAGGGCCGTGAATTGGCAGCGGCCGGCGAAATCGGTTTCGCAGCGCAGCGCATTCGGGAGTTGTGCGCTCTGTAGTTGGACTCGCGCGCCTGCGACCGGTACACCGTTTTCGTCGTTCACAACGACCGTCAGTTTGGTGGCTTTAGGGGGGTCTGGAATATGAGGCGTCTGTGCTGCCAACCAGGGCGCTAGAACAACCGTCAGGAACAACGGCAGCACGGAATCTGTGATCCCTCTCGACATCGGGCACCGGTTCGCGCCAATCCCCACGGTTATCCCATAGCGCCGTTTCTGATCGCGCTCAGGGTGCGCCATTGTGGACGGCGCTGTGCGAGTTTAGCTGAGCCTTCCGCCCGAGTTTGTCAACAGACTGCAAAATTGCATGGGTGGAATCTGGGCACCTTCTACAGGATCAATGCGACTCGTCCTGAAACACCCACTCCTCGCTCACCAGGAAATTTAGGAGCGAGCACAGGGCGATGGAGATGGCATTGGCCACCAGATAGTTCATGTGGCCCAGACCGACCATCACTTTCATCAGAGCCAGGTTGCCTAGGATGGAGACAGCGCCGTTGGCGAGGTGGAAGCGCAGGAACCGGGACAGCGTGCGGCGCCAGCATGATTTGATTCGATCCGCCCAAGTGAACTGTTCATGCCAGACGAAGTTGTGTACGACGGCGGCTTCCACGGCGATGGCGGTGGCAGCGAGGTAGTTGAAGTGCAGAACGCCCTTGAGCAGAAACAAGGCAGCGAACTGTACCACGATTCCAATTCCGCCAACGACGTTGAACTTTAACCACCGGACAGGGACGGAGGTTGCGCGCGAAGAGCCGAATTCTGGCGCAGCGGACGGGTTGCGCAGCCGCGCCGCAAGTTCCGGAAAACTGGAGTTCGCGGACATTGTCATTGCGGGATCTTTTCCTCGCGATAAAGGCGGAGGGTGTTCTGCAAAGTGAAGACGACGACCATCAGAGCCATACCCCCGACTCCGATCGCGCCGCCGACGTCGAACAGGCGATATTGGCCGCCGAAGAGATGAATGACTGGTTTCCAGAACAGGGCCAGGTTTCCGACCGCCAGCAGAAGGCGCAGCTCGGTGGGTCCAAAGCGCCAGAACGAGATGCGGAATTCGCCGAGCGCATGGGTGGCGAGGTAGGACTGGATGGAGAGCATCAGGAAGGCAACGAGCAGGCCGATCGCGATCGCGGGATGCATGTATCCGGAGAGGGCTAAGCCGCCCATGAGAGCGACGCCGCCGAAGCTGTCGACCATGTGATCGACGTAGAATCCGTAGCGCGGACGCAGCCGCTGGCGCACGCGGGCGAGGGTGCCATCGAGTGAATCGCCGAGCCAGTTCAGCGCCAGGCAGGCGATGACCCCAAGCAGAGCGCACCGATTGCGAGATGCGAGGGCGTAACCGGCGCCGGCGCCGATTTGCGCGGCCAGACCCAGCAGGGTCAGATGATCGGGATTGATGCGATCCGGAGTGCGTACGGCCAGCCAGAGAAGAGCGCGCTTTTCGCCCGCCGCGATCCAGCTTTCCTGGATACGCTGCATATCCGGAAACGGGCGCTTGCGGCGCATCTCCAAGAGGACGCGCGGGTTTACTTGCTCGCAGAATTCGGTCATGGTTTGCGATCCTGGGGTTGCCATATCGCCTCCGTTGATGTTTTCGTTTCGTGTGTGGCGGCTGGGGGCGTCTCGCCAGCCAATTTCGCCGAGTTGGAGGCGGACGGCAATGCACGGCGGCTCAACCTGATATCAAGTAAAAAACAGGCAGCAAGCGATTGAAAATGAGGGGGATAGTGGGCCAAATCAACTGCGGTGCCGACTTGATTGGGGGCTCTTAAACCGGAGATTGCTTCCGCTGTTGCGTGTGTCTTGCTGCAGCCTTCCTTGATTTCGCCCCCGATCGGGACCCGGGGAGCATTGGGGGCCTCCGCCTAGCGCGTGGGTTCTGGCGTTACGTTAACCAACATGTTCGGGCGCAGGTTCAGGGTCTCGACGGTCATTTTCGAAATCAGGCCGTTCACTTTGTCAGGAAGCGCCTGATCAGCGCGCTCATCTAGAATGCTCGCCAAACTCGCGCGCGGACGGAGGCGAATGTAGCGGGGGGCGTCTCCGCCTTCGACCAGCCGGTACCAGAGCGTTTCTCCCTGCAGTTTTGATTGCTCGGCGGTAAGCGCCGCCTCGAACGCCTGGCCCGCACCGTGGTTGAGCTCGACGGTTGTGTACTCGGCCCGAAGAGTCGGGGTGGGCACACCATTCCCCCGCGAAAGTGCAGGCAGAAACTCGTAGACCCAGTTCCCGAGGAATTGGACGTGCGGCAGTATGTTGATGATGGTGTCCCGCTCATCTTCGGCGGGCGATACCGGGTTGCTCAGTTCGGCCGCCGTATGTCCGAACGTTGCGTAGATGATCCACCGCTGCCGTTCTGTTGAGGCCCAGACCGAGTAGCTGTACCAGTTAAACGTATCCTTGGCCTGGCGATGCCACTCCAGGTGGCGGATGTATCCGGCTTCCAAGTCGACTGAGTGGGCCTCATTAACCGCACGCATGATCGCGATGCGTGCGTACGGACCGTGAGCCTGAGCGGTTGGTGTCGTTTGAGAAACGAGCAAGGTCGGGAACGCACTGCCGACGAGAAGTGCCGCGGCAACGATCCTGGCACAACGATGCTTCACGATGTTCTCTCCTGGAAATGGGACCTTTTCGGTCCTCGATCCACTGCACCGGCACAGGCCATCCTAGCGAAGCCGGACAGGCGATTTGCGACACGGATACGTTGAAATCAGCCATCCCCGATTTTGCAGCTTGCGAAGCGCCTCAACCCGGCGCCATAGTTACTAAACGCGTGGCTACCCTATACAAGAATTCTGGTGTCCGCCGACACTGCTCGAGCCGCCGGATCCTCGTCGTCGTAGTGCCGCCAGTTGATGAACTCGATCTGGTTGGACCCCTCCAGGTTTTCAACTCGGTGAATCGACTTGCTGGCAGGAACATTTACGCGATTGAGGTCGTCACCAACGCAGACTGCCTGACCGTCGAGGGCGAAGGCGGCGTCTTGACCTTTATGGCCAAGCATCACTTCGACAAGGTTGAAGGCGATTGCGACTCCGTGCTCCTGGTTTGCGGACTGGGGACTCGATCCGTACGCGACGCAGTACTCTCTGCCTGGCTGAGGAAGATGGCGTCAGAAGTGCGCCGGCTGGGTGCTGTATGTGTCGGCGCTTTTCTGCTCGCCGAGGCGGGGCTGCTGAATGACCGCCGAGCGACCACACATTGGAGATTCGGCAGCGAAATGGCAGCACGATATCCGCGTGTCCGGGTCCAGCATGATCCTCTCTGGGTCAAAGACGGGAACATCTACACCTCCGCCGGAATTTCTGCTGGCATCGATCTCGCGCTCGCCTGGGTGGAGGAAGATTGCGGCGCTAGTCTGGCACATGAAGCGGCGCGCGAACTAGTTCTGTTTCTGCGACGCCCGGGAGGACAGCCACAATTGAGCGTCTCACTCGCCTCGCAGGCTTCGGAAATGATGTCGATCCGTGAGCTGCAGATCTGGATGGTTGAGCATCTGCAGACGAAGCTATCGGTTGAGGATCTTGCCGATCGGATGGCGATGAGTGTGCGGAACTTCGAGCGCGTATTCACTCGAGAGGTAGGCACGACCCCATCGCAATACCTGCTTCAGCTGCGCGTGGAGGCGGCGCGTCGTCAGCTCGAGCGCACTGAGAGAGGCCTCAAGCAGGTGGCCTCGACCGTTGGATTCGGCAACGTCGACGTGATGAGGCGCGCCTTCGTTCGGCTGTTAGGGATCTCCCCGCGCCGTTATCGGGAACTCGCGGAGCGTTCGACCGGGAATGAAGGCAGGATGGCGGGTGCGACTCGCGTGCTTTAAGTCAAAATCCACCCGGACAATTGAGCAACCGAGACAGGCAAGTCACTCAACTGAAGCGGCTCGGATCAGCGCTGATAGGGCAAGCTGCGGAGCTGCGCTCGAGCGCAGCTGCGGCGCACTTTTTGTCATCTTCCATCATCTAACAGAGTAGAACGCGTCAAATTTGACGGCCCCTTGGGGTCGGTTTGCGACCGTTTCTGAAAGGAGGCGTCGTGGCTAAGATTCGTTTGGTGGCTATGGCAGTCATTGGATGGATGGTGTTGGTGTATGGGTTTGCAACAGTGTCGGCGCAGGAGCCGGCAGCGGGAGGAGTTCCCGCGCATTTATTGGTCACGGTTGAACCACGTCACGGTTCGAACGTTCCGGTCATCAACCGTGAGGATGTGATGGTGTACGAGGGACATGACCGCGACCCGGTGACGGAGTGGGTTCCGGCACAGGGAGATCGGGCTGCGCTGGAGCTTTTCATATTGCTGGACGACGGGTCGAGCACCAGTCTGGGTTCGCAGCTGGAGGATATTCGGCAGTTCATCAATGCTCAGCCAGCTTCCACGAAAATTGGTGTGGCGTACATGCAGGACGGCACCGCGCACGTCGAACAGGATCTGACCAGCGATCATGCGCAGGCGTCCAAGGTGCTGCGGCTTCCGAAGGGAATTGGAGGCATCAACGCCAGCCCTTATTTCTCACTGAGCGATCTGGTCAAACGCTGGCCGGCGAGCGAAGCCAGGCGAGAGGTGCTGATGGTCAGCGACGGGATCGATCGTTATTACGACACGGGGGATCTGGAGGATCCGTATTTGACCGAGGCCGTCGATCAGGCGGTGCGTGCGGGCATCGTGGTTTCTGCGATCTATACCCCTGGGGTTGGCCATTTCGCACACAGCTACTGGCAGAGTTATTGGGGGCAGATTTATCTGGCGCAAGTGGCGGAAAAGACGGGAGGCGAGGCTTATTACATCGGATTCACCGGCTCGCCGGTGTCATTTGCGCCCTACCTGGATGATCTGGGGCATCGGCTGATGCATCAGTATTGGCTGACGTTTCTGGCCAAGCCCCCGAAGAAGGCGGGATGGCAGAGGGTGCGGCTCGCCAGTGAGGTGGCGCATGTGGACCTGATCTCTGCGGGCAGGGTTTACGTCTCGGCCGCGCCCTAGAGGAGATCCTGCTCGCCGCCATCAAACTTCGAATATCAGGACGGACCAAACCGGCCATCCGCTCATGACTTGAGATTCCGATAAGATTGGGAGTTCCAATCGGGTCTCAATGACGAAACTGCTGCGCTTTTTCCGTCCGTCGCACCAGCACACGGCGTTTTCGGCGACCCTGCTGCTGATGGGAACGGTGATGCTGTCGCGCGTGATCGGATACGCGCGCGAGGCCTACATTGCATTCGCGTTCGGCGCGGGGTCGCAGACCGACGCGTACGTGGCGGCGTTTACGCTGCCGGATTTTCTCAACTACATCGTGGCCGGAGGCGCGGCGTCGATCACGTTTATCTCGATCTACACGCGGTTTCTGGCGGAAAAACGCGGTGCCGATGCACAGAAAACGTTCTCCATCATCATTACGGTGATGACCGCGGTTCTGATTGTGGGGACGATTCTGACCGAGATTTTTGCGCCGCAATTCGTGCGCTGGTTCGTGAAGGGTTTTTCGCCGGATCAGATCGCGCTGTGCGTGCACCTGACCCGGATTCTACTGCCAGCACAAATTTTCTTTTATGTGGGCGGAGTCGTCTCGGCGGTGCTGTTGTCGCATCGGTTGTTTCTGTTTCCAGCATTCGGGCCGCTGATCTACAACCTGTTCATCATTTTTGGCGGCGTGGTGGGTGGACGGCACTTCGGCATTGCGTCGCTGGCCTATGGGGCGCTGATGGGGAGCTTCGCCGGGCCTTTTCTGGCCAGTGTGATCGGCGCGGTGCGGATCGGGACCGGATATCGGCCGTCGTTTGACGTGATGAATCCGGCGTTTCGCGAGTGGGTGCGGCTGTCGGTACCGCTGATGCTGGGCGTATCGCTGGTGACGGCCGATGACTGGATTCTGCGGCACTACGCGGCGGGCGGTGTGGGCGACATTGCGCGGCTCAACTATGCCAAGCGGTTGTTTGCAGTGCCGATTGCCGTGTTGGGGCAGGCGACGGGGCAGGCGTCACTGCCATTTTTTGCCCGGTTGTTCAACGAGAAGCGGCTGGAGGAGTTCGCCGCCACAGTGAATGATTCCGTGTACCGGGTGGCGGCGGCATCGTTTCTGGCGACGGGATGGATGATGGCGGCGGCGCTTCCGCTGATTGATCTGGTGTACCGGCGGGGCAAATTCCTTTTTATGGACACGCAGATGACGGGGATCTACTTTTTTTGGTTCTCGCTGTCGCTGGCGCTGTGGTCGGCGCAGGGGCTGTATGCGCGGGCGTTCTACGCGGCGGGCGACACGCTGACGCCGATGGTGGCGGTTAGCGTCATCACGGCAGCGTCACTGCCGGTTTATTCAATTCTTTTTCATTCGTTCGGCGTGGTGGGCCTGGCGTGGGCGTCGGATATAGGGATTGGGGCGAATTTGCTGGCGTTGGCCTGGCTGCTGCATCGCAAGAGACTTGTTCGGCTCGGGGACTTGCGCTGGGGCGAATTGGGGAAGACGGCGCTGGTGGCGGTGGTGGCGGGTGGGATCAGTTTTGAAGTGGCGAAGATCGTGCCCCTGGCGGCTTCCGGGCGCGGGAGCCGCGGGGCCGATCTGGCTCAACTGACGTTGGTGACGATCACGTGGGCGGCGGCGGTGGCGGCGGGACTGTGGCTGCTGCGGTCGGACTTGCCCGGTGATTTGCGTCGGCGCAAGGGAGCGGTGTATCCGGCCGTGGCCCAGGGCGGAAGCCGGGAGATTCTCGGATCGGGGAGGGAGCCGTGATGGCGAAGGTCCCCACCGCGACTGCGCTCCGGGCAGGCCGTCTCGGAAAGAACGCGGGACCTGAGGCACCCGGCTTTGCTCGACGCCTCAAAGTCAAAAGCGGCGGACATGGTGTCTGCCCCACACGATGCGCTGCGCTATACTCTATGGCCGGAGTGCTGCATGAGTACCGCGGTAAAACCTGTCTCCATCCAAAACCTGGTCGAAGGGCTTCGCCAGTTCCCCGAGTCCGCTTTCGGCCCGACGGAACCGTTGCGCCGCTTTCTGGAGAACATGCCGGTCGACGCTGACTCCCTCGCACCTTATCTGAACTGGGACCGGCAGCACTACACCCGCAATCTTATCGACCGGACTCCTCTGTACGAACTGATGGCCATCTGCTGGGAGGTCGGGCAGTCGAGTTCGGTGCACAACCATCGCGATCAGAATTGCTGGATGGCAGTGCCGGTGGGACGGTTGCTGGTGGAGAACTTTCATCTCGTGCATCAGGATTTAGAGAAAGGGCGTTGCCGGCTGGAGCCGCTCAGCACGGTTGAGATGAACATCTTTCATCCTTGCGCGGTGGACCCCGCCGATCCGGTGCATCGTGTGGTCAATCCGCTGGAATTCAAGCAGCGCGCGGTGAGCTTGCACGTGTATTCGCGTCCGTTCGATACCTGCGTTGTCTATTCTCCGGAACAAGGCACATGCGGGGAAATTCAGCTGCACTTCAACACCAGGTTTGGGCAGACGGTGGAGCGCTGATTCCAGCTATGCCTCAGCACAAACATCTGGCCGTCGTGCTCGGGGCGCTTTTGGCGACAGGAGCGGCGTGCACGAAGCAAGAGCCCAAGTCTGTGAGCGCCATCTCGCCATCGGACCGGGTTGCGCCTTCGCCGGTGGGCACGAGTCAGAACATTCTCAAGAAAACATTCACGCTCAAAACGTCGGCCGAATTCCCCTTTGATATCCCCGCCCACGCGGTCGAGCCCCATCTGCACGGGCTCTACGAATCGTTCGTGGGACAGGTACATGGCGCGTCCGATGCCAGCGCCAACATCGATTTCCTGGTGCTGAACGAGGCCCAGCACGCCGAACTTTTGGGGAACCATCCCAGCGAAGCTCTGTTCACCGCTCAGGATTCCCACAACCAGGCGGTGAACTTCGACCTCCCGGCATCGACGAACCAACCGGTGAAGTACTATCTGGTTTTTCGCAACGCGGAGGGGAGCAAAGGCAGCAAAGTCGTGGAAGCTAACTTTCGGGTCGATTTCTAGCGACTTCTCAGGCTGCTACACTAACCGCGGTGCCTCCGCGAAAAAAATCATCGGACTCTCCGGCCCCTGCGGCCACGCCTGACAAGGCTGCCAGCAAGGGTGGTCAGACGCGGACAGGGCCTGCCCTGAGCTTGCCCAAGGGAGTGTCCGCGCCACACTTGCTCGGCTCGCTCGGGCGCATCTTTCTGATCGACACCATGTCGTTCATTTTTCGGGCTTACCACGCGATGGCGCGACAGCGGCCGATGTCGACCAAGACGGGGCTGCCTACGGCTGCGACTTATGTGTTTGTGAACATGCTGCGCAAGCTGCGCGACGATTTCTCTCCCCAGTATCTGGCTGCAGTGTTCGACGTCGCGGGGCCCACGTTTCGCGACGAGCAGGCCGACGCCGTGACCAGCATCCGCAAGTGGGATATCAAGACGCAGACCTTCACCGAAGTCGAGTACAAAGGCTACAAGGCGAATCGCGCCGCCATGCCGGAGGATTTGGCGCAGCAGGTGCCTTACATTCGCCGCGCCCTTGCGGCGTACCGGATTCCAGTCCTGGAAGTGGCGCGATTCGAGGCCGACGACGTAATCGGCACCCTGGCGCGTAAGGCGGCGGAGGCTTCGCATCCTGTGTATGTGGTTTCCAGCGACAAGGACATGATGCAACTGGTGAACGACAAAGTGCAGATTCTGAATCCGCCGAAGGATAACTTAATCTGCGACGCGGCGAAGGTGGAGGAAATTCTAGGCGTGCCGCCGGAACGCGTGATCGATGTGATGGCGCTGCGCGGGGACTCGATCGACAACATTCCGGGCGCCCCGGGGATCGGCGACAAGGGCTCGGTCGAGATCATCAAGCGGTTCGGCACGGTTGAGCAGGCGCTGGAGCGCGCCGCCGAAGTCGAAAGAAAGACCTACCGCGAGTCGCTGCTGAACAATCGCGAGACGATTCTGTTCAGCAAAAGCATGGCGACGATCGACACCAACGTTCCCGTTGATTTAGACGTCGAGGCGATGCGCGCGGGCGAGCCCGACGTTGACGCGCTGAGGTCGCTGTTTACGGAGCTGGAGTTTACCTCGCTGCTCAAGGAACTGCTGCCGGTGGTGGAAGTGACCGAGGCACGGTACGGCGAGGCGAAGTCGGCGGAAGATGTTGAGAGCGTGCTCACGGCAGTCGGAGCCGCAGGCGCACTCGCGGTTGCGGTCGAAGCGGAAGAATCGGTGGATGCGGCGGAGCCAGCGGCTGCAGAGGAAGAAGAAGAGAGCGACGACGAGCCGGCGGATGCGCAACTTTCCTTGATGATCTCGTCGACGACGGCCGGATCAGCTCCTGCGCCCCCAATTCGTCGCGCTGCCATTTCTGCTGCGGCGGGATCCGCCACCATTGTAAGACTGGACTCTGGCGCAGCGGCTGAACGATTGCGAGTTGCTCTGGCGAATGCGGTTCTGCCGAAAGCGGTCCACGATTACAAGGCGGCGATTCATGCGCTGACGCCGATGGGGATCACGCCGGCCGGGGTGCAGCATGATTCGATGCTCTACTCCTACCTCCTCGATCCGACGTATTCTTCGCATCGCCTGGGGGACGTCGGGCTCAGACGCTTCAACCTGAAATTGTCGGGTGAACTGGCCGAATCGGCGGACATAACCGGCAGGCTGGCAACGGCGTTGCGCGGAGAAGTTGAGCAGGCCGGCCTGACCAGGCTTTACCAAGAAATGGACCTGCCGCTGGTTCCGGTGCTGGCCCGCATGGAACAGGCGGGGGTGAAAATCGATACGGGCGCGCTCTCGCAAATGTCCACGGAGCTGGAGCGCGAAGTTGCGGAAAAGGAAAAGGAAATCTACGCAGCGGCGGGGATGGAGTTCAACGTCGGATCGCCCAAGCAACTGGGGGACGTGCTATTCAATCGCATGAACTTGCCCAAGCCGGTGAAGTACGGCAAGGGACGGACCATTTCGACCGCTGTCGATGTGCTCGAAGAACTGGCGGAGAACCATCCCATTGCGCGAATGGTGCTGGATTATCGCCAACTGACCAAGCTCAAGTCGACTTACGTCGACACTCTACCGGCGCTGATCAATCCCGCTACCGGGCGCGTGCACACAACATTCGGCCAGACGGGGACCGCGACGGGGCGGCTCTCTTCGGCGAATCCGAATCTGCAGAACATTCCCATTCGCACCGAACTCGGGCGCGGAATTCGGGCGGCGTTTATTGCCGAGCCCGGACACGTGCTGCTGACCGCGGACTATTCGCAGATTGAGTTGCGGCTGCTGGCTCACTTTTCGCGCGATCCGCTGCTGGTCGAGGCCTACCGGCGCGGCGATGATATCCACACGCTGACCGCTTCGCAGGTCTTTGCGGTCCCGCCGCTGATGGTGACGCCGGACCACCGTCGTCAGGCCAAAGTCGTGAACTTCGGCATCGTCTATGGGCTCTCGGCCTTTGGGCTGTCCCAGCAACTTGGTATTGAACCGAGCGAGGCCAAGCAATTCATTTCGAATTATTTTGAGAAGTATGCGGGGGTGCGGGCTTTTATCGACAAGACGCTCGAAGACGCGCGACGCGAATTGAGAGTGAAGACGTTGTTTGGGCGGGTGCGCCCGATTCCTGACATCCACAGCAAGAACGCGAATCAGCGGGGATTTGCCGAGCGTACCGCGGTAAACACTCCGCTGCAAGGGACGGCGGCGGACCTGATCAAGATTGCGATGATTCGCATCGACAGAGCGGTGCGGGAGCGCGCTTTGCAGTCGAGAATGACATTGCAGGTTCACGACGAATTGGTGTTTGAGGTTCCCGAGAATGAAGTTGACGTCATGCGGTCGCTGGTGCGGGATTATATGGAGAAGGCTCACGAACTGGCCGTGCCGCTTCTTGTGGAGATCGGGGTGGGAGCGAACTGGCGCGACCTCGAGTAGGAGCGAAAAGGCCGTGGCGGTGGTGTAGAATTACATGCACCCCTCCGCTGCGGGAGGACGGGCTGACCGAGGGCCCGTCGAATCGGCGGAATTCTTCCTCGTCGGGACGTGGCTCAGCCTGGTAGAGCACTCGCTTGGGGTGCGAGGGGTCGGCAGTTCAAATCTGCCCGTCCCGACCAATCTTCATTTTTCGCCCGTTGGAAGATTATTGTCCCTTTACCTATAGTTTGGCCGGATTGGAAGCATAGTTTGGCCAACGAGAGGGCGACGGCGGTGGGTTACTTTTGTTGTTTCTTGAAGCAAAATGTCGCTAACTGACACTTTATGCTTCAAGACCTACTACTTTACCTAGTTGCAACCACCTCCCACAACCTCCTGTACTCCACAACACCCGCTGCTTGTGCAAGGAGCTACCTTCCAATGTTGCAAAGCTATAGCAGAAGTCAAGCAATTGGTTTGGGTCTCGTAGTTGGTGCAGACTTATAAAAGAATTCCTGCGGCCAGACTATCCTTCCACATGCTATTTGCGGCCAAACTATCCTTCCAGGAGGGCTCCTCAGTCGGATAAGGGCGACGAGGAAGACGGAATCAATGCATTCACACAGGAAGAGCGGCAAGGTATGGCTCCAGAAGCGGCCAAACTATCCTGCCAGGCACAATTATCACTACTTGTGAGATGAGTCGTATTTAACGCTAAGTTGTTGATTATAAATATATATCTCAAAAATAGTCATTCGAGTGTGAATACACCTCACACACCTCACAATCTCGTCAGATAAGCCCAGTACAGAGACGCTCTAACCTAGTAAGGCCCTCTGGGGTGGGCGAACCCGGCGGCTCCCCCACAACTTTCCTGTTACGAATTGCGAACAATCCAAGTGTGGTTGTAGAGAACCCGCGATCCTGCGTTACGGTCTTTTCAATGTTCACGCCCCCGGTGACTCCAGTCCTGCAAGGAATAGCCTTCCCCTATCGCGTGCTGCTTTGCGGACCTCTGAGAAGGGACTGGAGTATGAGCAACCAATCGCTGCCACATCTTCAGACCGCGCTTCAGGGAGCGACTGTTCGGGTCAATTCGTCTGTCATACCAAGGAGCCCTAGATGAGACGTGTTCGTCATGGTTGGCGAGAGGCATGCGCAGCAGCGTTAGGGGAAACTCATCCCGCTCGAGCGCTTGGTCGCATTGAAAGGACAATTACCGCGCTTGAAAGACGTTACGCCGAATGGGGGAGTCATCCCGGAACTCCGGCTGAGCTGACTGCGATCCAAAACGCACTTTCCGCTCTCGAACGCCTGATGAAGGAAACGCTCGTGGTGGATGGGGAGGCTCCTCGCAGAGACGTGGGAGAGATTTCAGACGCAGCGCAGCAGTGGGACAAGCCTCACGAGGCTCTAACCTAAGAGGCCCTCCAGGATGTGCGAATACGACGGCGTCGGCTCGTTCAACTCTTGCAGCCGTTTCCGCAATTCATTCCCGCAGGTCAGGCGAGCCATACAGTGCTTACAGCCTGGGCTGTGGATTCGCAGAAGGGACAATACGTAGCAGATCCGAGGTCTCAACATCACCGCACCCCCCGGCTCGACAAATTTGATGTGGAGCAAACTGCCCGATTCCGACAGAGCTGTCGTTGCTCTTCCGCAAAGATGAGCAGATTTTCTTACGCCCTTGCAAGCCAGGCTTAGGTGGAAAGACCGCGTTAAGTGCTTAATTTTTAAACACTGTTGCAGAAAACTGCGGGCCTGATCGCGATTCCGTCCTCAACGTTTGACCCGCCCCCTCGGGCCGTCATTCGTCACCAGAGGGCACTCTAATCTAGCGAGTCCCTGCTGATGACAATCACTCTCGTATGCCGATAACGCGCGTCAACAGCGACCAAAGTTCGGAGTTCCCATTCGACAATGCTCTCGGGTAAGATTCGGACCTTCCCCACACACGACGGACCGAAAGGGGCGAGGTAAACAGCGAGCCCTTTTTCCGGTTGATGCATCTTCTTAAAGCACCAGAGCGCTCTCACGCTTCTCCACTCCGCTTCAAAACCATAGCACTCCCTTCTTCTGAAAGAATGAGGTCGCGCCATATCGGGTCAGGAACGACAAGATTCGGTCGTTGTTGTACTCGACCTGTCCGATGAGCCCGGGGACCTCAGCAAAGTGAATCCTGGGTGCTGGGTGTCGAACGCGACGAGAAAACCCTTCCCGCGCTTTGTGTATTGATTCCACATCGCTCGGCTAAGGCTGTTCTCGCAAAGACAGAAGACCCCAAATTCCTCAGGCGCAGTTAACTTCCGAGATGCGGCAGCCGGTATCGAGCCGGAACGGGATTAACAGATGCAGCCGCCGCTGATACTCCCTTTCGGCTTCCACCTGAGAAGTAGCCTGATTTGTTGCCTCGTGAATGTGGGCAGGACGAGCCTCAGGCTCTTTGAGTTGCTGGATTTTCGGCGATGACCCGGACCACTTCAGATAAGCATTGAGGGCGCGAATGGCCGAATTGCATCCCGGCCTTCAGCCCCTTTTCCCGCATGCGGAGCACGGCTTCTTTCAATTCATCTTGTGACGGTGATTCCGGGGGCAGCCGTTTGAAGCTGTACTGGTACTAATCCAGAGTAGAGGTCGAAACATTTGAGAGGTACTGACGTTGGCCGACGAACTGCTCAAAACGCGTTAACATACGCCCTCCAAGGCGAGTACCAGACTTGGAGAGAAACCGCGTAAACCACTGAGTCAAAAGGGACGTGGCTCAGCCTGGTAGAGCACTCGCTTGGGGTGCGAGGGGTCGGCAGTTCAAAATCTGAGCGCGTCCCGACCAATCAAAGTTACGAGTAATTTCCTCTAATTCAGGGGGCGTTTGACCCCGTCTCTTGAAGGAAGCTGTGTTGCCCAAGTTCCAGCAGTTCATTGGTGGACCACAACAGCGAGCGAGGTTCCCCTCGCAGTTCGCAGGCTCCGCACTCTGCTCGATTCGGAGTGAATTCATTCGCTCATGGCCATGTCGAAAATCATTAAGTGGCTATTGCGGAATTGAGCAGCGGGCAAAGATCATTTCTGGCAGCCGGATGGGCTTACTTGACGGCCTTTGCCTTCATCGCCGCGCGGGTCTGGCATCGGGACCAGGTAGTCACCTTCGCGAAAGAGGTTCTGATGCTTTCATCAACCAACTTCTGGATGTCTTTTGCCGGGCTTATCTATCTTGTCGCCGGTGTTTTTATACTTCGAAACGAGATCAGCGCGGCTCGCGGCTGGGACAAGCTGATCAACTTCGGCTGTGTCTTCATCGCCGTTCCACTCGCTGTATTCGCGCCCGAGCATTTCCGCGGCCCGGAGTTCGTCCGGAATATGGTCCCGTCCTGGATGCCGGCGCACTCGTTCTGGCCGTATTTTGTCGGATGCGCGCTGCTCGCAGCCGCTACTAGCCTTACTGTGAGGAAGTTCGTGCGCTTATCGTCCACCCTGCTCGGATCAATGTTCTTTCTATTTGTTTGCATGATTTATATACCGTACGTGTTCGCGCATCCCAGGAATCGATTCGGGTGGGCCTACGCGCTAAGAGATCTCTCTTTTTCCGGAGGCGCATGGGCTCTCGCCGGACTGCATACTCGCGCCTCGTCGGCGCAACAATCGAAATGGATGATTTTATTTGGGCGCACCGTCGTAGCGATTGCTGCGATCTTTTTTGCCGTGGAACATTTTATTCATCCAGAGTTTGCGCCCGGCGTTCCTTTGGAAATGATGACGCCATCATGGGTTCCATCCCCCAGCGTATGGGGATACCTCGCAGGAGCGATCCTACTGGCCGCGGGAACCGGCTTGGCCCTGAACAAGCAATCTCGGATCGCCGCAGCCTCGATTGGCGCATTAATGACCGTCCTCACTCTATTCCTATATCTGCTTATTTTGATCCGCGCCCACGGCGGATCGGAGATCAATGAAGCGTTAAATTACGTCGCGGACACTTTGCTCTTCGCCGGAGCCGCACTCGTCCTGGCATCGGCATTGCCGCACGATCCTGATCGCGTCGGCTAAGCTGGGGGAATGAATTGCGGCAACGGCCGCAAGAGTTGAACCGACGAACACAGCCAAGTTCGCCCAGCCCAGAAGGGCTCATGGGTTCGAGCGCCCTCGGCGCCATCAAAGACCGCTGCTAGCCAACCTGTTGGCTGCGCTCCGTGACAACCGAATCGGTGCTCAAATCCCGAAACAACGGATGCGCAGTGAACGACTCGGGAGGATAGTCTAGTTCGAACCTCAGCAGATCCGAAGCTTTATAGCTGGCCTCTTGGCCACACTTATCGCATCGGGCCATGAAGGAGCCAGTCACAACCGGGCAAGGACTGACAGCGTCCGTTTCGCCAAGAGGGATTCTGTACCTGAAGAACAGGCTCAGACTCTCCCGAACGTGAAACCACTTGTACTTGCAGAGGACTACCCAAAAGTAACGGTTGTCTTCCCACATACAAGAATTCCCCAGCGGTCACGAAGTGGCAGGGGAGGACCTTTAGGGACACAAAGGTACTAAGTCCGGTCGATGGATGTCAAGAAAACCGAATACCTTTTTTCTACGGCAACCAGTTCTTGGTTGAGCGCGCAAAACACCGATGCCGTGTAAGCCGGGTGTCTGCTCGAGAAGCATTGATTGGGGGTTCTTTAGCCTCAATAAACAGCGGACGCTCTCGAAAGAGCGTCCGCTGTCGGGTACCCGGGTTTGCGTATGGTCTACTCGAATTGAAACGCCGGTAAGACGCTGGTTCCCTCCTTACGAACAGCATCAAGAGCCCGAGGATCAAGTCCCAAGGCTTTGAGGATGGTAGGCGCCACCTGGGCAGTCCCCACTGCGGCTTTGACGGTCTTAGGGCCGAAGCTCGGGTTAGACAGCAACAGAACGACATTCGTATCGTCATGAGCGAACCCGCCGTGCTCAGCCTGTTTGGCGTGGCTGCCGGAGTAAGTGACGCCCACGTTCGGGGTCACGATAATGTCCGGCGAGCGCGGGTCTACGGTTGGGTCGTTGAAGTTAATGGCAAGTGAAGAGCCGTAATAGAACTGCCCGAGCGCGATTCCGGCAGGAGCCGCATTCTCTTCGAGCAGTTTGACGGCAGCCTCTGTATCCGAGGAACTCTTCAGCCAGAGTAGCGAGACGTCGTCTTCCGTCGGGCCAATGCCGTTGCCGAGGGGCGATTCTGAGTCTGGAATATAGCCTGCCGTGGCGAGCACGGTGGCTGGGGAAGTGCCGTTACGAGTCTGAGCGACGTAGCGGGCGGGATCGATGGGCGACTGGCCGTGCTTGGCAGTGATGATGATCAGGGTCGAATCATAGAGACCCTTTGCCTTCAACTCCCTGACCCAAGCCCCAATCGAGGCGTCGACGAACTTGAATTCGTCCAGTAGCGCCGCGCTAGGCGTGCCGGTGGCGTCCAGATATCCGCCTGTCACGTTGTTGCTCGCCTCGATGAGCTTCTGGCCAACGCTGAGGGCCTGGAAGTTCATGCCGAAGATGTTGGGAACCTTATTAGTCGACTTGGTGCCGAGGTGGTTCTTGCCATCGATCCAGTTGAGAATCGCATCGACCTTCAAGGTGTCGTAGCACTGAATGTTCTGGAAGCTGTTGGTCCAAGCTGTCAGATCCGAGCCAGGGTCGCGGACTGCTGCGCAGGATATGCCGGTGGGAGTCGTGACGCCGGGAAGACCGATCACGACGGAGTTAATTTCAGGAGCGTAGAAGTCGTCGAGCGCAGCGGGGCCTAGGCCAGAGGCAGCGGAGGAGTACGCGGGGTGCTTGTCGGACCATGCCGCGTATCCGCCCGCCTGGTGAATGACGCTGAAGATGCTGTTGGCGCGGACAAACTCCCACGGGTAAACGGGCTTGCAGCCCTTACTGGGGTCGCGGACCAGTCTCTGGGGATCGATGGAGGCGATAGTTCCGTCGGTTAGAGCTGCGCCGGGCGCGCCGCCGTTCACCTTGCTCTGGTCGATATCGATGCCTTCTTCATATTCGGTCGTGGTGCCCGTAGGTGGCGCGCCCGCGGTGCAGGGGCCAGCCTGAACACCGTTGCCCGTGGTTTTCGCGGGGGCGTCGAAATTGCGGGAATAGGCGACGTCGTAATAGACGCCGGTCAGGGCAGGGCTTCCGCCGGTGATGATAGCGGTCAGGCCCGGGAACGAATCCGAGGGCTTTGAGGTGCTGGCGGCGACGTAGTTGATGCCGGTCTTGCCGAGGGCGGCAATGGCCGGACAAAAGGGAGCGCCATTGTTGACGGTGCTAATGCCGTTGGCACAGTTCGCGAAATCTACAGCGTGCATACCGTCGACGCTGATCAACAGAACGCGTTTGATGTGGTTGTGGTCTTCCTGGGCGGTTGCGATGCCAACCGAACAGAGGGCTGCGAGGGAGAGTAGGGCGAGTGTCTTTTTCATTTGTATCCTCGAGGGACGATAGTAAGAAAAGTGGTAGGACCAGAATGTTGCGGGGAGTTTAATTTTTCGTGAAAAATCGATGAAGGGGCAGCAGTTCGAACCTGCCTGTCCGACCAACCCTCTCCCAAAGACTTCGAGCACAATTCACTCAGCGCGCAGAAAGCGGGGCCATCCACAGGCCCGAGTGCATTACATTGACGACAATTCTTAGAATCAGGATAATGTGCCGGTGTTTGCTCATCCTTCGCGCGCGATTGTAGGGGCGAAATCAAATGGCCTTCTGGAGATCAGTCACGGCCGCGAACTTCCTTTTCCTGATCGTCCTGACGTTAACCTCTCATAGTTGCCGAACGGGCTCGAAGCAGACGGCTTCAGCGCCGTCCGACTCATCCGCGACCAACGTCGTGGCTGAATTTTTTTCTCACGCCGACCGGCAATATGAGACTGCGGGACAGAAGGCGGAGATCATTCGGGCGCTTGGCGACATGTTGAACAAATCGGCGCAACAATTGCGCCTCCAACGCTACGCCGATTACCAAGGGGGCAAGGACGCCTGGTCATTGACGGATCTGATAGAGCGTTATTTTGTGCCGAGCCAGCCCGTGCCTGATTGGACGGAAAGCAGCTTCTATCGGGACGTATCAAAGCCCGAGGCTCAAGATGCAATTCGCAGGCAGCTGGCCAGCATTGAGAAAGAATCCCCCGCACACTGAAACTGACTGCAAGCTGAAGGAGCGCGTATGGCGAAGTGCTTTCTCCACCCGGGTCGAGACTCGGTAATGACTGTCGCCGCGAAGAATTACTGCCAGAAGTGCAAGGACGGGCAGCAAGCGGCAGCTGCAGAAGTTGCCCTCAAGAATAAGCATGTGGAGCCGAAGTCGTGCTTCGTCACTTATAGAGGAGGGGACTCGTGGCTGCCATTGTTGGGTACAGGATGCGCGCACTGGGTCGCGCATCAACTCGATATATCAACCGGCGCAGCCTCGAACCAGTGCCTCGAAGGACACTCGATTCGCGTGCCGGATGTGATTCAGGGCAAGCCAAAGATCGCGATTGACGATGTCGCAGTAAATGATATTTGGGCAAACGACGCCCTCACGCACATGGGGCTGGTGAGCAAAGTTCAGAAAAACGCTGGCGCCGATGCTGGCGTCGACGGCGCTGGCGGCTCGGACGCGGGAGCTGGCTCGGATGCTGGCGTCAAAGCTGGCGCCGTGCAAATCCAGATCACTCACGACTCCAGTGGGCAATGCGGCGTCTTCACGAACGATTTCGCTACCTATTTTCATGGCCAGGGTAGTTTCTATCGATGAGGGTGTGGGTTCGTTAAGGATTGCTTCGAAAATCGCGAGCGGGGGCAAGCAGTCCTTGGTTGGTGCGTGCAAAGAGCGAGTCTAGGACAGTTCCCGGTCGGAGTGGCGGGTTACCGGCTTCCAATGGGACGTACAGCTAAGTGCCATGACCGGCTGGACCGACGACGCCGAAATGAAATTTCACGCCCGGTCCCAGTCCCGCGATGAACCCTGTCGCCAGGACAACGGCAGCGATCACCCATTCCGGGGAGCGTTCGACCTCGGGCATCTGGAGTTCGCTGCTGGGTATGCGCGGGCCGTGGAGCAGGGTCCACATCCATGTCAGCCCGGAGTGCCCTCCAAACGACGCAGCCGCGGCGGAGATCAGAATTAACAGCGGACTCACCGGATTCAGCGCGCCCGCAACGCAGTTAAGGATTCCGCCCGCGAGATAAGGCACGAGCGTCAACCGTCGCGCGCGCCGCACACGCATCTGTCGGTCGATGCCCAAGAAGGGACGTAGCTCAAGCACGCACAGAGGCACAAACAAAAAGAAGTAGGTAACTGTTCCCAGTACGACCAGGCCCACACGCCACGCCCATGCGGGCTGCCACCCTGCCACCACCGACGCCCAGTCGCCGATGTTGCCGATGCCGGAGAACAGAAAATATCCACCTGCCTGAAACAGATTAAAAGTCATCAGGAGCCAGAAGAAGTAGCGCCAAGGTGCAGCCCGCTTGACCCCACGGGCGGCCGCCCAGAACAACGCTCCAAATATCAGATTGGCGAGCGTCCCGCCCGCCGCCACCAAACGCCTGTCTGCGCTGCACTCGAAATGGACCGTAGAGATCGCCAGCGGCTGGCCACCCGTGGACACGCACGCGCCTCCGTGACCAAGCCCTTCGTGGATAAAGTCCACGATCACGGTAGCTGCAATTGCGATGGCAGCGATGGTCAGTAGATCGGGTTGGCTTGCCTCGCGGCGCGGGTTGGACTCTGCCGTTGCGTCCTTCGAAGTATTGGTGACCATGCGCGGAATTGTAGCAGCGGCACGGCGGCACGCATGGCTGCCGATGCCAACAGGCGGCATCGATTCAAGAATCTTCGAGGGGCCGTCTTTTTACGCCAAGTGCTTTGCAGGGTTGCTCGTGGCTTCGGCCAGGTCGGCTAGGAACATGGCCGCGCGGGCCCCGTCGGCAATGCGGTGGTCGCACGAGATGGTAAGCGTCATCATGGGGCGGACGGCGGGCTTGCCTTCCACGGCTACGACCCGGTCGACGATGGTGCCTACGGCGAGAATGGCGGCCTGGGGCGGGGTAATGATCGCGCTGAAGTGATCGACCTTGTACATGCCGAGATTGCTGATGGTGAAGGTGGCATCGGCGATGTCGGCGGGGCGCAACTTGCCGGCGCGGGCGCGCTCGGCGACTTCGCGGCGGTGGAGCGCAATCTCGGCCAGGCTTGCGGTGTGAGCGTTCGGAATGACGGCGGCGACCACGCCGTCACTCACGGCGACGGCTACGGCCATATGGACGTGGTCGTGCAGGCGAATGCCTTCGGCGGTCCAACTGGCGTTCAAGCGCGGATGTTTCAGCAGGATGCGGGCGACCAGCGCCACCAGCAGATCGGTGTGAGTAACGCGGACTTGATCCGTGCTCCCGATTTGGCCAACGACGCGTTCGCGATATTCGTTGAGGGGGGTGGCGTCGATCTCGCGGCTGACAAAGAAATGAGGGACGCTGGTCCAGCTCTGGGTCGTGCGTTCGGCCATGATACGGCCGAGCGAGGTGGGCACTTCGATCTTGCCGGACTGTTTTTCGTCTGCGATCGTGCCGGCTGGGGATGAGGCGGTCGCTTGCACATCGGAGGCGAGAATTTCTCCGCCGGGACCTGAGCCGCGAACGACGGCGATGTTGACTCCCAGCTCCTTCGCGAGGCGGCGAGCTTTCGGGGAAATCTTCGCGTTTGATGGGGGCGCAGAAGCGCTGGGTGCGGGTGGCGCGACGTGAGGCGGTTCCGACCTAGTGTGGGATACGGCCCTGGCGGCGGGTGCGGCCGTTGATGACGCACCGTCAGACGGTGCTTGTTCGCCCGGAGCGACGATCCACGCGATCGTCTGCCCAACGGGGATCTCGGCACCTTCCGATGCTTTGATTCCGGCGAGAACGCCGTCGGCAGGGGCTTCGACTTCCACCACCGCCTTGTCGGTTTCGATTTCGAGGAGAGGCTCGCCCTTGCTGACGCGGTCGCCCTCCTTCTTCCGCCAAGCGATGAGCTTGCCGGTTTCCTGTGCCATCTCGAGTGCGGGCATTACGACGCTGAAGGCCATAGTTGTAATCGATTGTCCGGGGGGAATAAGACTGCCCTCCGGAGATTGTGTCGCAGCTTTTCTTTCGCCCCTTCGGGTCTTACTCATTTCCTCCGAGCTTCCCGGGCTTGCGCTCCTTCGGCAAGCTCAGGGCAGGCTGCACTCTTCCGCCGCTTCGCGGCTACCGGGTTTGGCGTTCGCTCAGCGGGAGACTTCGACCCGCTCGGTTTTGGCGCTGGTCTCGATCATCTCGCGGACGTGTTCGCTGGGTCGAGCTTCGCTTTCTCGCGTCGTGGGCAGCGGGCCATTCACCGTGCAGTAATGGGCTCCGGCGACCAGGAGCTCTTCTGCCGGGAATTTGGTGATGACTTCGTGTGCGGTCGGCGTAACCACGATTTCCTCTTCGATGCGGGCGGCGCTCCAGCCGTCGGTCGAGGGCCAGAATGTTTCCAGGGCAAAGACCATGCCGGGCTGGATCTCGACCGGATGCTCGAAGGAGACCAGGCGGCTGATGACCGGCTTTTCCCAGATCGCAAGGCCGATGCCGTGGCCGTACTGCAGGGCAAAGGCGGCTTCTTCGTTGGGGAAACCAAAATCCGTAGCCTTTGGCCAGACGGCGGCGATTTCGGCGGTCGTGCGACCGGGGCGCACCAATTCAATGGCGGCGTCGAGATAGTCGCGGCAACGCTTGTAGGCGTCGACCATGGCGTGCGACGCGTAGCCTACGGTGAAACAGCGGTAGTAGCAGGTGCGGTATCCCATGTAGGAGTGAAGAATGTCGTAGTAGACGGGATCGCCGGGGCGCAGAACGCGATCGGAAAAGACGTGCGGGTGCGGATTGCAGCGCTCGCCCGAAATGGCGTTCACCGCCTCGACGTATTCCGAGCCAAGATCGTAGAGCACCTTGCTGACCAAGCCCACGGCTTCGTTTTCGCGCAGGCCGGGCTTCATGGCGCGGTAGAGTTCGTCGTAGGCAGCGTCGACCATCATGGCTGAAGTGTTGAGCAGCGAGATTTCATCTTGCGTCTTGATGACGCGTGCCTCGGACATAAGTTGCTGTCCGTCGACCACCTTGAGGCCTTCTTTTTGAAGCGCGAAGAGAACGGGGAGTTCGATGATGTCGATGCCGACCGGTTCTTTGTGCAGGCCGCGCATTTCGAGTTCAAGGCGGATTTTCTTGGCGACGTCTTCGGCTCGGCCCATCTCAGGGGTCATCGCTCCGCGGAGCATCGAGATGCCGGGCCGCGAGCGCTCGCCGAGCCAGGGACAGTTCAGTTGATGATGCTTGGCGGCGGAGCCGAAGTCCCACAGGATGGGCTCGTCATTTTGCGGCAGCAGGGTGAAGCGGTTGGCTTTGTCTTGCGCCCAGGTACCGATGTGCGTGGCGGTGAGATAGCGGACATTGTTCATGTCGAAACAGAGCAGCGAGCCCATCGACGACTTGGCCAACAGGTCTTTCGCTTTTTGCAGGCGCTCGCGGCGGAGGCGGTCGAAATCGATCCGGTTCTCCCAGTCCACTGCCATCGTTCCGTGAGTTTTGAGTCCCATAGTGCCTCCAGTTCTTGGCCGCTAGATTATGCGACGATGTTCAATTCATTTTTTTGCCATATACGGCGAATGCCGCGGTGAACGCGGTGTATTCATACCATCCCTGTCCGTTGTTGAACGCGAAGTTGCCCTCAATGCCCATGGGACTGAGGTCCCACTCCATGCGGGTATCATCTTCCCCGGCATTTGTCCGGACGACGATCCAGTATTGGATTCCTTTGTGGACGCGCACGCCCTTCTCGTCTCTCGCCACGTCGATGGTGCAGCAGGTTCCAAATTTTGGTGCTTGCTTCACGCTCCAGCCGTGCAGGGCTTTGCCGGGTGTCTCTATTCCGTTATCAGCGTTCAAACTAAGCACGAAAGAATTTGGCGATCCGCTGTTGTGCTCGACGGCGATTGCGACCCGCGTAACCCCGGCGTTGAAAGCAGGAGTAAAGGGCATTGCCACCCACTGCTGTTGTACACCCGAGTCAGGGCCGGCCACATCCCAGGCTACATTGCCTTCATACAGGTGGTCTTTCGGGCCGAGGTTGCTGAAAATCACACTGCACCGGTCGGGATTCGGATTTACGACTTGAATCGTCCCAGAAGGTTTCGTTGCCCAAGCCCAGTTGACCGTACCTTTAAAGCTCATGACCGCGTCGTCATCAGGACCGGCCGCTGTTACGCTGAGGTTTGTCATGGATGCAGCGCCAACGGCGATCAGAACGCAGAGTAGGGTAAGCTTCGTCATATGCTCTCCTTTTTCTCATTGCCATGACGAGTGGCAGCCGATACGGAAAGTATGCTCCGCGTCGGATGCGACCTAAGTTACCCCTCAGCGTGACGACCAAATGTCAAAACCATGTAAAGATCTGACCGGAGTCTGCCTCTGTGCCGTCGCAACCTGTCAAAATCGATCCGATTCTAGTTCACTGCAATGGTTCTGAGTTCTTGAGTCCAACCGATCCGGCGTTCGTAGAGACGTTGCTAGCAGCGTCTCTGCCTGCATCACCTAACCTCGGCTTTACCGGCGCCGCCGGCAGAGACCTAGCAAGCTACGTCTCTACGAGTTGCCGGACATCTTGCCGCACATCTGGCGTGCGGCTTCGAATACGGTGTCTTCGGTCGGGACAGTGAGGTCCTCGAGCGGCGGTGAAAACGGGATCGGGACGTGCATGGCGCCCATGCGCTTTACGGGTGCGTCCAGATCGTAGAACGCGCCTTCGGCGATTACGGCTGCGAGTTCGGAGGTCACTCCATAACGGCCGTACCCTTCATCGAGGACGATGGCGCGCGACGTCTTCTTGGCTGAGTCGATGATAGTTTTTTCGTCGAGCGGCCAAGTTGTGCGCGGATCGACGACCTCGGCGCTGATGCCTTCTTTTTCCAGCAGAGTTGCCGCGCCCAGCGCGATCTGCACCATGCTGCTGGTCGCCACGAGCGTGATGTCGTCCCCGGCTCGCTTCACGTCGGCAACACCCAACGGAATCGTGTAGTCTTCGGCGGGCACAGGGCCTTTCATCTTGTACATCATTTTGTCTTCGAAGAAGACGACCGGGTTCTCGTCGCGGATCGCCGTCTTCAGCAGTCCTTTGGCGTCATAGGGAGTCGACGGCAGCACGACTTTCAAGCCGGGAACATGACTGAACCAGGCATGCAACGACTGCGAGTGTTGCGCGGCGGAGCGCCGGGTCGCGCCCAGCGTGGTACGCATCACCATGGGAACGCGCCAGTGGCCGCCGGACATGTAATGCGCCTTGGCGGCTTGGTTGACCATTTGATCCATGGTCAAGGTGATGAAGTCGCCGAACATGATGTCGACAACTGGGCGCAGACCGGTCATGGCGGCGCCGACTCCGATTCCTGTAAATCCGGCTTCGGAGATGGGCGTGTCGACGACGCGCTCGGAACCGAATTCCTCTACCAACCCGGAGAGCACCTTAAACGGAGTGCCTGCCTCGGCTACATCTTCGCCGAAAACACAGACGCGGGAGTCGCGGCGCATTTCCTCGGCCAGCGCCTCGCGAACCGCTTGCGCGAATGTCAGTTCACGGCTAGGCATAGACGTCCTGAGTGACCTGGTCGACGCTGGGATACGGAGCGGCGACGGCGAACTTTACCGCGGCTTCCATCTCGGTGCGCGCTTCGGCGCTGATTTGATCCAGCGTCGCCGGAGTGGCATATCCCTGCGCGATCAGCCACTTCCCGTGCAGTTGAATGGGATCGCGCTCGGTCTTCCAGTGCTGCTCTTCCTGCTTGGAGCGATAGTATTCGCGATTGATATCGCCCACATGGTGGCCGCTGTAACGGTAAGTGTCGGCCTGAATGAATCCGGGGCCTCCGCCGGCGCGGGCGCGCTTGATCAGACGCGAGGCGACTTCGTTTACGGCGCGCACGTCTTGCCCGTCGACGGATGCGGCTTCCAGAGCGAAGGCGCGGGCGCGGGCTAGAATCGTTCCGGAAGTGGTCTCGCTGTAGTGCGTGTACTCGTTGTAGAGATTGTTTTCGCAGACGTAGATGACGGGAAGCTTCCAGAGTTGCGCCAGGTTCATGACTTCGTAAAGAGATCCCTGGCCGAGAGCGCCTTCACCGAAAAAGCAGATTGCGACGCGTCCATTGCCCAACCTTTTCGCGGCGAAAGCGGCGCCGGTGGCGATGCCAACGCTGCCTCCCACGATTGCGTTGGCGCCCAGGTTGCCGGTGGCGGGGTCGGCGATGTGCATCGAACCGCCTTTGCCGCGACAGTAGCCGGCTTCTTTGCCGAGCAACTCTGCGAACATGCGATCGGGTGAAGCTCCCTTGGCCAGGCAGTGCCCATGGCCGCGGTGCGTGCTGGTGATGTAGTCGTCAATGCGGAGCGCTTGGCAGATACCCACCGCAACCGCCTCTTCCCCGCTGTAAAGATGCGCAAGACCGGGCATCAAAGCGCGGGTGTAGAGTTCGTTGACCTGCTCTTCGAACAGGCGGATCCTCACCATCTGCCGGTAGGCGTGGAGCCACTTTTCCTGGTCGGTGGTGAATTCACTGCCGGCTTCGGGCTTGGAGGTGGCAGTTGTCACTTCCGGCCTCCCGCGGTCACGGGCGTGGTCACGCCCGACATGGCGGCCAGCACGTCGAACATGCAGGCGAAGTCGTAGTTGGTCCACCCCAGGCCGCGAGCAGCAGTTAAGAACTCGTTGCTCACGGCCGTGGTCGGCAGAGGAACGTCAAGCTGGCGGCCCAGGTCCATCGCGAGCACCATGTCTTTCTGCATCATGTTGACGTCGAACCAGGCCTCCTCGGGCTGCTGCAGGACGAACGGGCCGCGATATTTGATCATGGGAGAAGCGACGGCACTGTTGACCAGCACATCGACTGCGACTTCGCGGGCGATGCCGCTCTTTTCGGCGAGTAGCACGCCTTCGGAGAAGGCCAGCATCTGCACGGCTAAGCTGAGATTGGTCGCGATCTTCATTGAGAGCGCGAGACCGTTGTCGCCGACGTGAGTGACTTTGGGCCCGATATCGAGCAGGAGCGGCTTGATCTTGTCAAAAGTTTCTGTGCGGCCGCCGACCATCACCGACAATTTGCCTTCCTGCAGAGTGATGACGCTGCCTGAGACTGGAGAGTCGACCATGTCAGCCCCCAGGGCGCGCACTTTGGCGGCGAGCGCCCGGCTCACCGTTGGACTTACGGTGCTCATGTCGATGAAAGTTTTGCCTGCGCTCAGGCCGGCGAGCAAGCCATCGGGGCCTTCGGTGATGGCCTGGATCGCGGCCGCGTTGGTTACCATCGCGAAGGTGTAGTTGGAAGCGCTGGCGACCGCGCGCGGCGAATCCGCCCAGTGCATGCCTTTCGCAACCAGCCACTGCGCCTTGGCGCGCGTGCGGTTGTAGCCGGTGACGCTGTGTCCCTTGCTCAGGAGCCGATTCACCATCTGGCTGCCCATCACTCCTAAACCGATGAATCCTAACTTTGCCATCCGCACCTGCCTTCGAGGTTATGCCACTCTTCAACGAAACTAATGTGTGGGTTGCTTGCCGGCCGGATGCCTCGCGGCTGGCGCCTGACTGTCATCGCGCACCTGGCCGAGGTGAGCCCGCATGGTGTCGCGGGCGGCTTCGGCATCGCGGCGCTCGACCGCCTCGAGAATCCGCTTGTGATGAACCTGGCCGCGTTCGGGACCGCCGGGGACTTTGAAGATTCGCAGCCGCTGTTCGCGAAGAAGTCCGACGATGGAGTCGAGCAAAGAAAGAATCAGCGGGTTGGCCGCACCTTCGGCGAGCGCGAGGTGAAAGTCGAGATCCGCTTCGATGTAGGCGTCGGGATCCTGACCTGCCCGGTCCATGATGGCGACGGCTTCACGCATGGTCGCCAGCTCCGCCTCCTGAATACGGGTCGCAGCGAGAGCCGCGATTTCCGGCTCCAGAATGGCGCGCACTTCGGCGAGGTGGGTCGAGCCTTCGGGCTGACCGATCTTGACCATCAGATCGAGGGACTGGCGGACCGCATGCGTAGTGCCATCGGTGATGAAAGTGCCGCGACCAGAATAGGCCTCGACCAAACCCTTCTCGCGGAGCGCCTTGACGGCTTCGCGCACGGCAGTACGGCTCACGCCAAAACGTTGCGCGAGTTCACGCTCGGCGGGCAACTGATCGCCGGGTTTAAGGGTGCCTTTGACAATGGATTCTTCGATTTGCTGAACAATTTGTTCGTAGAGACGAGATGTACGAACTAGCTTGTACACTGCGCTGCCCCCCGCACGGAACGGAGCCGAGCTAGCCGAGGAGTCGGCTATGGTCTGGCTACTATACCGCATATCCACGGGGTGCTGTCGGGTTTGTTCGATAATCGGCAAGGTCGGTATGCAGGTATGGTGGTATGACCAACAAATCCTACTACAGAGCGGTTCGAGCGTGCAACCCGCGGCTTTAACTTTGTGTAATAACTCTGGTTGTTGGATGGGTGTTCCCGAATGTGAACTCCCTTTCTTGCCGGCCAGGAGGTATCTTCTAGGAATCCATCCAAAAAATGAATTTGCTTGACACTGTTTCTCCGATGGTGGTATGGCTGTCGGACCAGCTTCAACGGAGGGGTTTACTTATGCTATCCAGCACGGTCGGTGCCTGCACGTCCCGCGAAGGCAGGATGACTGTACTTTGCCTGTTGCTTGCCACCTTTATGCTCCTGGCGCTATCAGTTCCCGCCCCGGCACAATCCACCACGGGACGTATCTTGGGGACGGTGACCGATCCGAGCGGGGCCGCGGCTGCCGGAGCCACCGTGGCAATTATGGACGTTCAACGGGGCACCTCGCGTACGGTGACCAGCGACGAGTCTGGCGGCTACGTCGCTCCAGACCTACAACCTGGCACCTACAAAATCCGTGTCGAAATGAAGGGCTTTAAAACGACGGAGCGCCCGAACGTAGTCCTTGAGGTTGCGACCGATGTGCGGGTCGACGTTGCTCTGCAACCAGGGGCTGTGTCGGAGACTGTCGTCGTGGAAGAAGAAGTTCCGCTGCTCAATACCACCTCAGCTACGTTGGGAGGCACACTCAGTAACCAGGAAATCAACGACCTTCCGCTGAACGGCCGGAACTACGAAAATCTGCTGCAGCTGCGGCCCGGGGTTATGCGTTACCCCGGCGGCGGTTTCTCCACGACGAGCACCAACGGGCTGCGCGCCGAAGACAACGCGTACTTCATTGAGGGACTGTTCAACAGCGAGCCGTACTCGGGTCAGGGGATCATCAACGGCGCGGGCATCGCGGGCGATTCAGCGACTATCCTTCCCATCGATGCGATTCAGGAGTTCAACTTGCAGGAGAATCCTCCGGCAGAATACGGGTGGAAGCCGGGAGCAATTGTCAACGTCGGGTTGAAGAGCGGCACGAACGGATTGCATGGCACCGCCTTCGCCTTCGGGCGCGACGGCAACCTGGACGGGCGAAATTATTTCAACACTGCTCCGAACCCCAAGTTAGGCAGAGAGCTGGAGCAGTTCGGCGCTTCGCTGGGCGGAGCGATCGTAAAGGATAAAGCCTTCTTCTTCGGGTCCTACGAAGGGCAACGCTATGACGTAGGCAACTCCTTCGGAGGAGTGACCAGCCCATCGATGGTTCCCATGACTCTTGCTCCTGGAGCAGCCCCCAATTGCATTTCCGCTGCTCTGGTCGCGGCCTCCGCCGATTGTGCCAACAGCATTCCGAATGCAATCGCCGACTTGCTGGCGAACCATGTTACGATCAGCGCCGCCAGCCAGAAGATCTCGGGCTGCACCATGTCTGGCACCACTATTAGCTGCGCCGGCACCGGCTTTCCGCTGAACAACAATCCGACCACCACTATCGTCAACGGATTTCCGAACCAAGTCAACGTCGACAACGCGGTGGGCAAGGTCGACGTGCACCTCAATGACCGCAATACCGTCAGCGGGACCTACTTCTTCGGCAACAACTCAGGAACCGTCGAGGACTTTCCCGAATTGCAATCGAAATGGCGATCCAAGATCCACACCCGCGCGCAAGTGGCGGGCGGAAACTGGATCTGGACTCCCTCGGGCCGATGGGTCAACGAAGCCAGGTTTGGCTATAGTCGGCTTTACCAGCCCACTCTGCCGGGCGATCTCAGCACGCCCGCTTCCGGGTATGGACTGAATACTGGCGTGAGTGGCGCCAACAGCGGGGGTTTGCCACGCATTGGGTTTGCCGGAGCTTTCATTCCCGGTCTGGGCGGCTTCAAGTGGCCGAAGTTCCAGGGGCCCGATGGCATCGTCCAGTTTATTGATCACGTGTCGTACACTGCGGGGCGGCACTCGCTGAAGTTCGGCGGAGAACTGCATCGCGACTACGTTAGCGGCGGAGCATTCGGCAACGCCCGGGGCAGCATCACCTTTGTAGGTGGCGTCGCCATACCGACAGGGTCCGGCTCGCCTGCGCTCGAGGATTTTTTCGCGGGCGATCCTCTCAAGGCCTCCGTGCTCACCGGCGACCCGACCCGGCACAGCCACGACTGGGCATACGCCGGATTCGTGCAGGATGACTGGCGTGCCAGCAAGAACCTCACCGTGAATCTCGGGCTGCGCTATGAGTACACCACGCCGCCCAAGGAAGACCACAATCAGTTGGGCAACTTTGACCCGATTCTTGGAATGGTGCAGGTAGGCAAGCAGATCAGTTCTCCCTACAACGGAGATCATAAAGATTTCGCGCCGCGCTTTGGCTTTGCCTGGGACGTGAAAGGGAATGGCAGCACGGTAATCCGCGGCGGCGGCAGCCTGGTCTACGAATATGTGAACTGGCAGTCGTTCATGGCTTTCAACAACAGCTTTGGTCTGCCCAGCGTTCCTACGGGCGCGGTCATCTCCGGAACGGGTACGGCTAACCCTGTCACCGCTGGAGGCACGATCACGACGGGCAATTTGACGGTTATCCCGCTCCCCCAGTGGGATAGCAGCACGCCGCTTTACGGCAACTTAAGCGGTACCACGATCAACTGCGACCCCAACGGCTCAGGTCCCTGCGCCATCATGGGAGTGGACCGCAATCTTACGACTCCTTACATTTGGAACTGGACTCTGAGCATGCAGCACGCCTTCACGCCCAGCCTCTCGATGGAAATTGCCTATGTCGGCAATCACGGGACGAACTTGACCGGGATTCGCGATATCAACCAGGCGCCGGTGGGATCGGGCTGGGATGCGGGAACGGTCGCCGCGTGTGTGACCTCCGGCTTCAACCCCAACTCCTGCGGGTCGAATGGAGGAGCAGAGCAAGCGAACCGGCCGTTCAATCCGAAGTTTCCGTACTTGAGCAACATCTTCCAAATGGGAAATGTGTACAAATCGAACTATAACGGCCTGCAAGTCACCCTGAATTCGCGAAACTACCACGGCCTGAGTATGGTCGCCGGATACACCTATTCGCACTCTTTGGACGACGTTGGCGCGAACTGGGACTTCGGCTATGGCGCTGGCCTGCCGCAAGACGCAAGCCATGTTGCTCGCGAATACGCCAACAGCGACTTCGACATTCGGAACCGCTTTACTCTCTCGCTTACCTACGCCATTCCTGGAAAGAAGGGCTTCGCACAGATGCTCGAAGGTTGGGAACTCAATTCGATCGTAACCCTGCAGACTGGTCAGCCCTGGGGTCCCATCGATCTGGGAACGGACGCAGCGGGAACCGGGCCCTTGCCGGTAAGTCCTCCCGCCAGCAGCCCGATTCGCTGGAATTTCTACGGCAAAACGTCGGATTTCAAAGCGTCTCCAACGTCGATCCCCTTCTTCCCAGGGAATCACAGCCAGGCTAATCCCACTAGTAGCAGCGCCTGCAATACGCAAGCGTTGGCTCTGGACGGGGGATCACCCGGACGGGCAACTGATGCGCTCGCGCTGTTTGGCTGCTTTGCCAAGAGAAGTTCGATCATGATTCCACCGGCGTTGGGAAGCTTCGGGAACATGAGCCGCAATACGTTTCTCGATTCTGGTTTCAGGAATTTCGATTTCTCATTGGCGAAGAATTGGCATCTCGGCGAACGCGTTCGCGCCCAGTTCCGCGCTGAGTTCTTTAACATCTTTAACCACCCGAACTTCGCGAATCCTTATGGCGGCCAAAACGGGTTCGGCCTGAATGATCCGTCTGCAGGAAGTTCGTTCGGTTGCGAGTGCGCTACGCCCGACATCGCGGCCGCGAACCCGGCCGTCGGCTCGGGAGGGCCGCGTTCCATTCAACTGGGGCTGAAGTTCATCTTTTAGGGTGGCCGCAGGCGCAGCGCGGGCCGAGGCAGGCGGGCTCTTGCAGCCCCCGCTCGTCTTGGCCCGTTTCTTACAAAAATGGAACAAACCGGAAAACTCCGGTGGGGTCCGCGGAGATTTCGGTTGGAGCGACGGAGGTATTTTGAAAAGGAGGGGGCAAAGGTGAAAGCCAGAATCCGACGCTGCACTAGAATCCTGCTTTTTGGAGTGGCCGTCATCATGCCGACTGTCATGCTTGCCCAGGAACGCCGCGAGCGCACCATCGACGAAATCAAGACCGAGGCCGTTCATCGCGCCGAGGTTGGACGCTATCCACTGATCGGGCTTGATCCTGGCGACGTCAAAGAGGCGTTTGAGAGCATTCACACCGCCGACAAAGACGAGTGGGCCGCCGGATTCATGCGCGTCGCGGACCGGTACTTCAACGAGGCGAAATCGCTCGAGAAATCTGATCCCAAGAAGGCCGATGCCGATTACTTCCGCGCCTGGCGGCTGTATTCGTTCGGACGGTGGCCGATTCCGGCGTCGCCTGGGAAGCAGCGGTCTTACGAGAAGGCGCTCGAGGCGTTTCTCGATCATGCGAAATTTTACGATCCGCCGCTCGAAGTGGTTCGGATTCCGTTCGAGAGCAAGGAAATCATCGCGTATTTGCGGTTGCCGAAAAATGCCCAGGGGCCGGTGCCGCTGGTGATCGCGGTCAATGGCCTCGACAGCCGCAAAGAGGATTTGACAGAGAGCTTTGGCGCGATTCTTTCCTTCGGCATCGGATATCTTGCCGTGGACGGCCCCGGCACTGGACAGTCGCCGATCAAGGTCACGGAGACGTCGGAGCGTCTGCTCTCGAAGGTGCTCGATTATGCCCAGTCGCGTCCGGTGATTGATAAGAACCGCATCGCCATGCACGGCGTGAGTTGGGGAGCGTATTGGGCTACCAAGATGGCGATCGTCGAGCGCGCCCGCCTGCGCGGGGCGAGCGCCCAGTCGCCTCCGGTGGACAGGTTCTTCCAGAAAGATTTCCTGATGAACTCGCTCATGGGAAATCGCGAATACCTCTTCGATCAAGTGCCCGCGCTGATGAACATTCTCGAAGGCGTGCACTCGCTCGACGAAATGGGCGAGTATCTGCCGAAGATGTCGCTGGTGCACCAGGGCCTGCTGGGCAAGCCGATGGCGCCGATGCTCATCCTGGCGGGCGTGAACGATACGCAAGTGCCCATCGACGACGAATACCTGCTGCTGAACAAGGGGGACGTGCCGAAAGAGGCGTGGATCAATCCGCAAGGCGGCCATCTCGGAAGACAAGTCGGCGTCTGGCCCGATCCGCGGATCTTCAAGGAAGTGATCATTCCGTGGCTGGTTAAAACGCTGGAGGCCCCAGCGAACTGAATTGACTCATGTGGCGACGGCCGCCTCGGCCGTCCCGCCTGGGCGAAAGCCTGCCGGCCCCAGGAATAGACCTGATTTTTCAAACGCAACGAAAAGTCCAAATGGCGACTTCGATTGCACAACCCGACGCTCCTGCGCCACGCCCCAAGCGCTTCTATACCTCCCTCTGGGTACAGGTGAGTTTCGCCATTCTGATCGCGGTCATCTTCGGTGTGTACCGGCCTACCTCTGGCGTGGCCATGAAGCCGCTGGGCGACGCCTTCATTCGTCTGATCACGATGATTATTACGGTCATGATTTTTTGCACGGTTGTGACCGGGATTGCGGGCATGCGGGACTTGCGCAAGGTCGGCCGGGTCGGGGGCAAGGCGCTTCTCTACTTCGAGATCGTTTCGACCCTGGCTCTGGTGGTGGGACTTGTTGTTGGCAATGTCGTGCGGCCGGGCAGCGGCTTTAACGTCGACGCATCGACGCTCGACTCGCGCGCCGTTGCCGACTACGCCGGGCAAGCCAAGGCGCACAGCGTAACCGAATTCCTGATGCACATCATCCCGACCACGGTGGTGGATGCCTTCGCCAAAGGCGACATTCTGGAAGTGGTCTTCGTTTCGATCCTGTTCGGATTTGCCATGTCGGCCGCGGGCACGCACGCCAAGCCTCTGGTCGACATGCTGGAGTCGCTCAGCAAAGTCGTATTCCGCATGGTGAACATCGTCATGCGATTCGCGCCCATTGGCGCATTCGGCGCCATGGCCTTCACCATCGGCAAATACGGACTGGCTTCACTCGGGCCGCTGGTCAAGCTGATTGCGTCGTTCTGGGTGACATCCGCGCTGTTCGTCTTCATCGTCTTCGGCGCGGTTGCCTGGATGGCAGGATTCAATCTGGTGAGATTCCTGCTGTGCATCAAGGAAGAGATTCTTCTGGTGCTGGCGACCAGTTCGTCGGAGACCGCGATTCCAACGCTGATGGAGAAGCTCGAAGGGCTGGGCTGCTCGCGCTCGCTGGTCGGCTTGATCGTACCGACCGGCTACACTTTCAACACCGACGGCAGCGCCCTCTACATGACCATGGCCGCGCTGTTCGTGGCGCAGGCGACGCACACGCATCTGACCTGGCTGCAACAGATGACGCTATTCTCCGTCGCGATCCTGACCTCGAAGGGTGCGAGCGGAGTGCAGGGAGCGTCGTTCATCGCGTTGGTCGGAACCCTGAGCGTGATTCCGACGATTCCTGTGGCCGGGATGGCGCTGATCCTCGGCATCGATCGCTTTATGAGCATGTTCCGAGCGCTGGTCAACATGATCGGAAATGGCGTGGCCACGCTGGTGGTGGCGCGCTGGGAAAGCGAACTCGACCGCGCCACGTTACAGCGGAATCTGGCTTGAGAAATGCTCAACTAGAGACGGCCGCCTCGGCTGTCCCGCCGGGACCAGGTCCGGCCGCCCCGCACAGGCAAGCCCTGAGACGGGAAGAGTAACTCTTTCGTAACCATCCCACCTGCACATTTTTTGTTGCATTTAACATTCTTGAAATATCTTCCGAGTAACATCATTTGTAGGAGGCCGTCCCCATGGGTTCAGCCAAGGTTGACAAGTCCTTGCCGCTGCAGGTGGCGGCGATCTGCTATCGCCGGCGTGGCACGGCGGTCGAATTCCTGCTGGTGAACACCAACGGCGGCAATAAATGGACTTTTCCCAAGGGCTCAACCGAAGCGCGGCTGTCGCATAGTCAAGCCGCCGAGCGAGAAGCGGCGGAGGAAGCCGGCGCCATCGGCACCATTGAGCCACGGCACTTTCATCTCTACCTGCATTCCAAGGGCGTGTTCTGGCAGCCTGGGGGAGTCCAGGAATTTGTGGTCAAGGCGTTCCTGATGGAAGTGCACCAGATGCGCCGCCCCGACGAGGCCAACCGGCGTCCGACCTGGGTAAGCCCCGCCGAAGCCAGGCGGCGGCTGGCCAAGGGCCGCGAAGTGAAGTATTCTCACGAGCTCGAGACCGTGATCGACCGCGCCCTCGAACGGATCCAGTTTCACCACGAACTCTGGGGAGCCTATCCCGGAGCGCGCAACCCCCGCCCTGCCTCAGACAAAGACCCGATCGCCAATGTAGTTTGGCCATAAGAAAGCGCAAATCTTCCGAGCGCAGCGCCTCAAGGCGCGATTGATGATGGTGATGCTTTCGGCATGCCTGAAGGCATGCCCTGATACGAATCCCGCTTCGCGCTGCCTCGCTACTCGCTACCCCATACTCGCTACCCCCATACTCGGTACTGCTTTTGTGAGACGATAAACCGAGCCCATGATCCAGCTTTCTGGCGCCGGCAAACGCTTCGGCCACAAACTTCTCTTCGAAAATGCGGACTGGCTGATCACGTCCAACGACCGCATTGGCCTGGTGGGCGCGAACGGCACCGGCAAGTCCACGCTGATGAAGATTCTCGCGGGCATGGACACGTTCGATTACGGCGCGCTTACCGTCGCCAAAGGGACATCCGCCGGATATCTGCCCCAGGACGGGTTGACACTGTCTGGGCGCAGCGTTTTTGCCGAGTGCATGTCGGTCTTCGACGACCTGCGCGCGATGGAAGTGGAACTGGAATCTCTGACTCACAGCATGGCGGAACTGGACCACACCAGCCCGGAATACTCCGCTGTGGCTGATCGCTACCACCGCGTCGAACATGAGTTTCGCACTCGCGATGGCTACTCGATCGAGGCGGAAGTCGGACGGGTCCTGATGGGTTTGGGTTTCACCAAGGACGACTGGCAGCGGCAGACCGACGAATTTTCCGGCGGATGGCAGATGCGACTCGCGCTGGCCAAGCTTCTGCTGCAGAAGCCGAACCTGCTGCTGCTCGACGAGCCCACGAACCACCTGGATCTCGAAGCCCGCAACTGGCTCGAAGAGTATCTGCAGAACTATCCGAACGCGTTCGTGCTGATCTCGCACGATCGCTATTTTCTGGACGTGACCGTCAACAAAATCGCCGAAATCTGGAACAAGCGCTTTTGGTTCTACACCGGTAACTACGATAAGTTTCTGGCGCAGAAGACGCAGCGCAACGAGCAACTGCAGGCTGCCTACCGCAATCAGCGCGAGCGCATCGAGCAACTGGAAATGTTCATTAACCGCTTTCGCTACCAGGCGACGAAGGCGAAGCAGGTGCAAAGCCGCATCAAGGAACTGGAGCGAATGGAGCGGATCGAGGTTCCTGCCGAGGAGAAGACGATCCATTTCACTTTCCCGCAGCCCAAGGCGAGCGGGCGCATCGTGGCCGAGTTCGAAGGCGTGGCCAAAAGCTATCCCGGGAAGAACGGGGCCGCCGAGAAAGAGGTCTTCGGCAACGTCGACTTCATGATCGAGCGCGGCGACCGGATCGCGCTGGTAGGAGTGAATGGGGCGGGCAAGTCGACGTTGATAAAACTTCTGGCCGGCACCGAACCCGTCACGCACGGGGAATACCGCCTGGGCCACAATGTGCAGGCCGATTACTTTGCCCAGGATCAGTACAAGGAACTCGATCCCGAGGCACGCATCCTCGACGACCTGGGTGAGTGTTCCCCGCGCTCGACTGAGACCGAATTGCGCAGTCTTCTCGGCTGTTTTCTGTTTTCGGACGAAGACGTCTTCAAGAAGATCGGCGTGCTCTCGGGCGGCGAACGCGGGCGCTACGCGTTGCTGCGCCTGCTGCTGCATCCCGCGAATTTCCTGCTGCTCGACGAGCCAACCAACCATCTCGACCTGCGCGCCAAAGATGTCTTGCTCAACGCGCTGATGGACTACACCGGCACCGTGGTCTTCGTCTCGCACGACCGCTATTTCATCGACAAGCTGGCCACGCGGGTGTTCGAAATCGGCGGCGGCAAAGTTGAAATCTTCCCCGGCAACTACGAAGACTATTTGTGGCGCAAGGAGGGCGGTCAGCACGTAGCGCCGACTCTGGACGACGTGCCGGGAGCAACCGCCCCACGAATGCCCTCAGGCCACAAACCTGCTGCTTCGGCCGAGCCAGTGAACGGAAATCGAAGCAGCGAAGCGACCTCGGCTGAGGCGGCAAAGAAGCGCCTGAATCCGATCAAGCGCAAGCAAATGGAAGACCGTGTCGGCGAGTTGGAAGAGGAAATTGGCCGCGTGGAAGCAGCCGTCGCCCACTGCGAGACAGCAATGCAGAATTTCGTCAGCGCCGAGGAGAGTCAGCGCCAGTCCCAGGAGCTTGAGCGACACAAAGCGGCCCACGCAGCCTTGATCCAGGAATGGGAAGATCTCTCCGAAGCACTGCAGGAGTCTTAGAGCCGTCTCGCAGTGAGCGTATCTGGTTTGAAAGGACACACTCAGAGTTTCTGCGAAGGACATAGTCTTGTCATCCCGAGGCGCCGTTCTGCGGCGGGCAAAAAGCGCCCGCCTCAGGATGACAACCCGAGCTAGGTCAATTCGGAAACAGCTCTTGGCATCATCAGTCCTCCCGCCATCCTTCTTCCGCGCCCGTACAGCGCCTTCCGTAATCTAAGGAAATGCTTACCCCTGTGCGATATTCAGCTTGGCCGAGTGGCAGCATCTGCCGAAGGCCGCAAATTTAAAGACCAACCGCATGGAGCGGACGCCAGCCCGAGCGCCCCGCGCGGGAAACCCAAGGAAGGTCGCATGCTTCAGTCGTCGGAGAATTCCTTCTTGAAGTCCAACACACCGGCTTCCAACCCCAACCCTTACAACCCCGTCAAAACCGTTACCGCCCCCGTGGATCAGGCCACCATCGGTCGCACGCTCGTGATCAAGGGCGAAATCAGTGGCTCGGAAGCGCTCTACATCGATGGCCGCATCGAAGGCAAAATCATCATGCCCGACAGCCGTGTCACCATCGGGCGCAACGGCAAGGTCGATGCCAGCATTCAAGCCCGCGAGGTCGTGATCATGGGCAAGGTGACGGGCAACATCGAGTGCAGTGATCGCGTGGATATTCGCAGTGAAGGCTCGGTCAGCGGAGACATTTCGACGGTGCGCATCAGCGTCGAAGACGGTGCCGCGCTCAAGGGTGGCATCCAGGTGCACGCCGAACCGAAGTCGCAATCGCAGCACCAGGCCAAGCCGGTGGAGCCTCCCAAGGCTCTGGCCGCGACGGCTACCGCGTAGTTCGACGGACGAGTCTCAACAGATGGACAAAGGGCACGCTTGCGCGTGCCCTTGTTTTCCTAGAGACGTTGCTTGCAACGTCTCTGTCATCATATGGGACGGCGACCTTGTGAATGCCACCGACAGAGACGCAGCAAGCTGCGTCTCTACGACTGCTGCTCCATCTCCAGCAGAGCCTGCTTCCGTTCGATCCCCCAGCGATAGCCGCCCATGCTGCCGTCTTCGCGAACCACGCGATGGCAGGGGATCGCCACCGCAACCGGATTAGTCGCGCAGGCACGGGCCACGGCGCGGGCAGCCGTGGGCTGACCGATGGCCTTAGCAACCTGGTTATACGACCGCGTCGCGCCGAACGGGATGGACTGCAGATACGTCCACACCCGCCGCTGAAATGCCGTAGCGCGAATATCGAGAGGCAGCGAGCGGTCAAGCTGCTTGCCGCGCATGTGGTCGAGCAGTGCGACGACCCAGGATCGGAGCCCGCTTTCATCGGGTTTTTTGGCGGCAAAGGGGAATTCGCGCTTCAGTCCTTCCAGCAGTTCGCTATCAGTTCGGGCAAACTGAATTGCGCAGATGCCGCGTTCGGTGGCCGCGATCAGCATGCGCCCGAGTGGCGAATCCGCGATCGTATAGCGAATGGCTGCGGCAATCGCGCCGCGACGGTACTTGTCCGGGGTCATGCCAAGCTGTGAGGCGGTCCTCTCGTAGAGTCTGCTGCTGGAGCCATATCCGGCGTCGTACATGGCGCGCGTGACGGAGTCGCCCGCCTGCAGGTTGCGCTTGAGCAGGCGCAAGCGGCAGGAGTCGGCGTATTCCCGCGGCGTGATGCCGAGGACCGACTTGAAACGGCGCTGCAAGTGGAACCGGCTCTGATGAAACTCCTTCCCCAGGCGCTCCAGTGTAACCGGCTCGTCGAGGTGCTGCTCGAGGAAACGGCAAATCGCCTTCACGCTGTCGGCCGGCCCATTGCCGCTGAGCGCTTTCGGACGGCAGCGCAGGCAGGCGCGGTAGCCAGCCTGCTCCGCCTGTTCCGCCCGCAGAAAGAACTGCACGTTCTCCCGGCGAGGACGGCGGGCCGCGCACGATGGCCGGCAATATACGCCCGTCGTCGAGACTGCGAACACAAATTCCCCGTCGCGCGCAGCGTCGCGCGCGAGCACGGCGGTCCAACGTGATTCGTCGGCTGCGCGAGATTGATCCATGGCCGTGGGTTGGTGAGTTGGCATTGGCTTCAGGCCTTCTGTTGCGAGTATGGCATTGGTTGTCATAACAAGAAAAGCCTACGTCGACCAGCCTGGAACGGACTATCCGAATCTTGCGGGCAAAGCGAAATTATGGAAAATCGCCAGCGCGTCCTCGGCCGCCTCAACAACCTAGCGCGTGTGTCCACCGCTTGACCGCCGCCGATGGGCGAGCGACTCGACAGGCGCAAGTTGTTTCTGAAGGTGGATCTGCTTCGCGACTACCTCGCCGCCGTGTTTATTCGCCTTGTATGCGCGCGCATGTCTTTTCGATCGAATGACCCGGTAAAACCGGCCGTCGATGAACTCGATCGCGCAGTTGTTTTCAATCGCAATCCCGATGCCCCCAGTCTTCCGAATCATCTCGCGGAAGTGCTTTCTCCGGGGCACTCCTCGAGTTCTTCCCTCGTAGTGGGGGCAATGGATCCCTTCGATAAGCCCCACAATCGCCCTCTGCATGCCTATCTCAGCCACAGGCTCAAACTAGCATAGCGCCGGCCCCTGTCCCGCAACCGAGTTTCTCAACCGCCGCGAATGCACAAAATCCGGATCCTTGATTTGCACATGCACTTTGAAACGACTAGATTTCCCATGACCTGTCCTTTAATTCTCAAAACCGAGGACCATTGCCATGAGGAACATGCCTTTCCCGATTCTTGGCGCCGTACTGGGGATGCTGCTGGGATCAAGCTTGGCGCAACAAGGGTCGAAGCACCTACTCAGCGCCGACGAACTGAACAAGGCAGTCCCGGCAGAGTTCTTCTATCGTGGGCAGAAGGCTTCTGTGCAACTTCGTAACGCGGTCGGGTTTCAGTTGGCGGACGGCAAGATGGCGCTCGCCGCCCTCGTCGACGCCTCGGGGTATTCGACGGCGATCCAGCAAAAATATCAGGGCATGTTCATCACTGAGGCGAAGCTCAACATTGGCGGGTCGGAACTGGCGCCGGGCGAATATGGTTTCGGATTTGCCGCAGACGGAAAGTTTGTGGTGATGGACGTGGCGAATAACGATGTGCTCGGCACAGCCTCGCAAGTGGACTCGGAGTTGAAACGTCCGGTTCCGCTGAAGCTCGTCGAGGAGGGCAGCGGTTACAAGCTGTATGCGGGAAAGAAGTGGGTGAGCATTAGAACCGAGTAGGCTCTCTCAATCCGAGAGCGGCTGGAACGGACCCATCAGCGCACTCACGCCGGCACGCTTGCGGATCTCGCTCAGCAGTGCGTTTGCGGCGTTCTCATAAGTCTTGTTGGGATCGGAAGGATCGGCCCAGACTGCGTCGTAGATGATCTGCGCGGCTTCTTTCAGGTCGACGTGCAGGGCCGCTTCATGCAGATCGAGGCGTTCCTGCAGCCGGTCATAACAGGCTTTGCAAACCACGGCGCCGGCGTCGTCTCCAGCGCGGTGCTCCCCGAGGGCGCAGATTGACCCCGCCGTGCTCATGACTTGTGAGTGCGCTTCCATCAGCTGCGATTTGAACTGGCGCAGAAATTCCTCTCGCTCCTGCTCGACTAGGGCGCTATCGGGAACGGGATCGGGAACTGCATGAGTCAGCTTGGGTGGCATCTTCGGCACGACGGGCGAAACCCGCTCGTGGTGATGGCAGGTGGGGCAGATATCCAGATCGGCCGAGTAGTACAGCCGGCACTTGGCGCAAGGCAGACCATAGCCCGCCGGCTTCGCAGCTGCGTCCTCCGCAGATCCGTGGGCATGGGAGGGGTCCATGTGGCGCGCTCCTGTATCCTGCGCCAAGGCAGCGAGGGACTTGTTGCCCGAACCAGTTGGCTGGGTTCGCGTCGCGTTTGTAGCCATCGTCAGTCCTCGATTTCGTCGCCGGCATCCGTCCAGGCTTGTCGGCCGTGGCTTTCACTCAGTCTATGCAGGGCCTGCGCCTTCCGCTAAGCACCTTGGTACATTGGCTTGCAGTACTCAAAACCGGCTGCATGGGCGTCCCCGCCTACTGCGGGTTCGCATCCTTCATCAGCTTGAGCAGTTCTTCACGGCGGGCGCGATATAGCGTCTGCGCCGGATCGAGTCGCGACGCGGTCTCCAACTCCGACAGGGCTTCATCGTAACGGTCCATACCGGTCAGGCATGCTGCCAGGGAATAGTGATTGTCGGCCGACGAATTCAACCGGACCGCCTCGCGGAATTCTTTTTCCGCGGCCCTTAGCTCTTGTTGCTCGAACAAGACCGTGCCCAGCAGGTGATGCGCGACGTCGGAATCGGGGTTGAGGGAAACCGCCAGCCGTAATTCGCGCACGGCTTCTTCCGGCTGGTTGTCGAGCATCAGCGCCTGGCCCAGAATGCGGTGCTCGGCCGATCCGGTCGGATTCTGGCGCAGCGCCAACCTCAGTTCGTCGACCGCCCCGTCGTAATTCTTCTTCGCCATGTAAGCGCTGGCCAGGCAGGCGTGCCCCTGCTCCCACTCCGGATGCTGACGGTAGAGTTCGTGCAATTCGTCCATGGCGGCGTCGAAGTTTCCCTGATCGCAATAGGTGTTCCCCAGATTGTTGCGGACCGAGGCCTCGCTGGGAGCCAGCCGCTTGGCCTCGCGATATTCCGCTACGGCTCTGTCGAGGCTGCCTTCTTCGTGCAGGATCAGCCCCAGGTTCGAGTGTGCCTCCCAGAAAGCAGGGCGCAGCTGTATCGCATGTTCGTAGGCAGAAACAGCGGCGGGCATGTCGCCGGCGGCATGCAGGGCGATGCCCATGTCGTAGTGAGTGTCGGCATTGTTTGGGTCGCGGACCAGAGACTCGGCGTAAGCGTGCACAGCGGCCCCGTACTGACCAATGGAATAGTGGCCAAGGCCCAGGTATTGGTAGGCCTCCGCATTCTTCGGGTCGAGGCTGAGAGCAGTGCGGGCCTCGGCGATGGAGTTTGGCCCGTCGTCGAGGCGGTAGAACAAATACGCCAGGGCGCTGTGATTCTCAGGAAGATCGGGCATGAGCCGCGTGGCTTGGGTGAGTTCGTCGAAGGCCTCGTCCCACTGCTCCTGGTGGCGCAGCATAGCGCCCAGCGCCAGGTGCAGAGCGGAGTTCTGATCGTCGGAGGCGACGGCTCTGCGGAGTTGGAGTTCGGCTTCGCGATAATGCTGCCGCCCGGCTTCGGCGTTGGCATTCAGCAGCAGCGCGGGGATGGCCTCTCCGATCTCTGCCGACCGGACGTTGCCCGAACTTACCACCTTCATTAATTCCTTGCCGGCTCCCGCCGCTTCAAGTTGGTGCAATTCGTTGTTAGTGGGAAGGGTAGCGAGTCCTCGCTCCTCGACCAGACGAGCGAGCCGGGTGCCGGGCACTCCTGCAGTCAGCCATGCCGCCAGCTGAGTGCTGTTGATGGGCTGGTGATCAGAGGAATAAGCGGCGGTGGCCGCCAAAATCAGCATCAAAACCAACAACGCGGCCTTTACTCTCACCCGGATTCCCCAACACATGGATTGGCTTGCTGGTGGCGGCTTTGGAGACGACTGCGAGTGCGAGCGCCTCGAAAGCTCCCTTCAGAAAAATAGCTTGCCAGCGAACCCGGGGGTAAGGTCACGGAAGTAACCTGAGTACATGACTTCTCTCTCGCAAAATTGCCTAACCGAGGATCTTTCCGATGAGCCACATATGGCCGAACGGATCCACGACCCTGCCCTGCAGCATCCGATTAATCGGTTTGGGTCCGCTCGTCGAATGTTCGTGTTCCTCTACCGGGCTGTGATTCGCCCCCCGGCAGCCACGGCTTGCCGATGCTTGGCGACGGGGTCATCCACAAAAAGTTCAATCCTCACTGTAGTAAAGCTCACTAAAACTGGGTCACGGGTGCCGTAAGCGGGTTCCTCATGAGCAAGGAAGAACTTGGCAGCGTCGACGGCGAGCCCTGGCGACAGCACCATCTCTATGACATGCCTGGCGTCACAATTCCGGTTGCGACGCACAACCAATGAAACTGCCAGCCGGTCCTCCCGTTGGTGCATTGTTTTCAACCCTTCGCTGGCCATGTGTACTGGCCGCCGTGCCGGTGGGCGAGGTTGCCGATGTGGCCGGCACGCGCGGCGGCAACCCCGGTTTCTACCGGCGCAGTCGGCTCTTCCCGGGTCTTGATGCACTCGAAGAAATTCTCCATGTGCGAAATCGTGCCGTCGCGGAAGTTGTTTGCCGCGAGGACCGGATTCTGCCCCTCATCGATCCGCTCGCGATGGACGGCGAAGCCATCGCGATCAAGCTTCAAAGTGGCTTCTGTCCCGCGGAATTCAAGGCCGCCACCGTCGATCGAGGAGTTCATCATTCCCTCGTAGACGACGTCAAAGCCGGGGTAGCGGAAGGCTGCCTGGATCGTGTCCGGACAATCCCATTGATCGAAAATATATTTGTCGCCGAGCATGTGTGCCTGCCGGGGCTGGTCGACTTTCATCGCCCAGTGCACCACATCGATCCAATGGGTAAACAGGTCCGTCATGGCGCCGCCGCCAAAATTCCAGAACCAACGCCAATGACTGAATTTTTCGTCGCTGAATGGCTGGTCGGGAGCAGATCCGAGCCAAAGCTTCCAATCGAGCGCCTGCTGGTCGATGGGTTTCGCCGCCCAGTCCCGATGATAGTTCTGCCACCAATAGGTGCGCACCTGGACAACGCGGCCCAGACTGCCCGCCTGGATCAAGTCAACTGCATCGCGAAAATGAGTCCAACTGCGCTGCTGCATGCCGCACTGCAGGATCTGTTTGCTGGACCGAACGGCCCGCGTCAATACAGCGCCTTCTTCGAGGGTATGGGTGACCGGTTTTTCCAGATAAACGTCTTTGCCCGCTTTCAGCGCGTCGACTGCCATGGGGACGTGCCAGTGGTCGGGAGACCCGATGATCACCGCATCCATGTCCTTGTCGAGGACTGCACGATAATCCAGGTGGGCCGTCGCAAGCCCGTTCGAGCGTTGCTGGAAGGCGTCGCGGTTGGGCGCATACACGTCACTGACGGCGACGAGCTGGTAAGGGCCCGCCTTGTCGGCGGCATCGAGCAGGCCTTTTGCCCGGTGCCCGGCTCCGATGACTCCGAGTCGAATCGTGTCGGTTGGCTCCAAATACCCGGGTTGAGGCAAGCGCTGTGAGTCCACTGGCGATGAGGAAGCTGCGGCGATTCATCATGATGGGAAGAGCCTCCAGTCGGTTGTGCCGATGATCCTATCAAGTTTCGGAGTGGCGCGAGGCCTCGGATCAGTGAAGACGCGATCGACGACAGGTAACTTCCGTTTGCCCGTGAAACGACCGCAACAGATTACTGTCGCGCGAAAACTTGTTCCCTGCGTCACTGGTGTGAAAAATGACCGCGCCAGGCAACCATTTCTAGGGTGTGATGTTCCTAGGGAAGCTCTGAGCAACTATCGATTTTGAGGCGGCCTGGAATCCCAGGGCTGCACAGGCGATGAATGACCCAGTATTCTCTGTCAGCTTTCCGGAACCCGCCATTCACGAGGGTTTCAGAGAC
>Ga0307476_10000068_pt1 | contig 109140 bp, 91 predicted proteins | sample atmos_gasesECM2C_2_FD_203314 | JGI IMG/M metagenome (GOLD analysis project Ga0307476, IMG submission 203314) | Hardwood forest soil microbial communities from Morgan-Monroe State Forest, Indiana, United States - atmos_gasesECM2C_05 | ecosystem: Environmental > Terrestrial > Soil > Temperate... | reverse complement strand
TAGAGAGTCACGTTGAGTTCAACGTTCACGCCTGGGTAAACAGGATTGCACAGGTAATAGACGCCGTCTATTTCGATGACATAAACGTCCTGCGTGTAAAGCCAATTGCTCGGCCACGCGCCGGCGAATCCGAACCAGTAACCGCCGTACTGAAAGCGGTGATTGCGGTAGTCGCCTTCGCTAACCCGAAAACTGTGTTCCCGTCCAAAGTTCGCCCGGTAGCGGTCATCGGGGATGCGGCCTCCGCTGGCGTGTTGGGCCTGCTTTTCGGGCTTAGCCTCCGGCGCACGTTGCTGTTCTTGCTTTGCGTTTTTCTCTTCCGGCCTGGTATTTTTTTCTTCCTGCGCGCGTCCCTGTTCTTGTTTCACCGGCTTTTCAGGCTGCGCTTTCTTTTCTTTTTCCTCAGGCTTGGCTTTCTCTTCTTCCTTCTGTTCGTGCTGCTCCTGTTGTGCATACACCGGAGCGACGATGGTGAGTGACAGCACTGCTGTGCCGATCGCTAAAAGTAGTCTCATAATTGTTCCTCCATTACTGGGTGTGGACGCGGGCAGATCGCCCGCGTCCAGCCTGCTTTAGCGCAAGCTTCCTGTGGTTGCATTCGCCGGAGTGCCAATCGCCTCGCCGGAGACGAGGAGTTCCACGCGGCGGTTCTGCTGGCGGCCCGCAGAGTTATCGTTGGAAGCCACCGGCAGGGTATTGCCGAAGCCTTTGGATGAAACCGAGCCGCTGGCCACGCCTTGCTGTACGAGATAATCGCGCACCGAGCCAGCGCGATTTTCAGACAGAGTCTGATTCATGACATCGCCGCCGACGTTATCCGTATAGCCGCCGACTTCGATGTTGAGTCCCGGATAGGCGAGCAGAATGCCTGCGACTTTCGCCAGCTTCTCCCGTGCTCCCGGCTTTAAGGAAAATTTCCCCGTGTCAAACAGAACGTCGGACATGCTGACGATCAGACCGCGCGCACTTTCGCGGGTCTGAAGAATGGAATTCAGCTGCTCGGACAATTTCGCGCGCATGGCGGCCTTGTCCGTATCCGCTTGTTGCGCGTTCAACTGCGCCTGCTGTGCGGCGGCGCGAGATCGGTCCGCATCGGCCTGAGCCGCCGAAAGGGCGGTCGCGGATGCAGCCTGGCTGTTTGCCATATCGGCGTTGGCTTTCGCGGCGGCAGCTTGCGCGTTCATCGCGTCGTTGCGGGCTTTTGCCGCGTCGGACTCGGCCTGCGCCCTGTCCGCTTGAGCAACCGCCGTATCGGACTGCGCTTGCTCCTTCTGCCGACGCGCGTCATCGGCTTGCTGTCGCGACTGCGCCTGCGCGTCTGCTGAATCCTGCCGTTCGTTGGCCAGGCGCACTTCGTCCATCTTCTTGACTGCGATGGCGCGCGCATCTTCGGCGGTCTGCACAGCCTCGCGGGAGACCGCGATCAGCGGCTTCCGGTCGATGTGCTTTCTCGTGGCGTATTCGTCCGCGTGATTCATGAGCTCTATCGCATGTTGATAGCTGCCGGTGGCGTATTGCTCCGCACCTTCGGATTGAGCGATGCGCACCGCATTCCGCGCTTCGAAGAATTCGAGCGGCAGGTTCGCATTCAGCACCACGGGATCGAACTTGTAGCCGGTGGGTATATACCCGCCGCGTTCCATCAGCTCATATTTGGCATTCACGGCTTCGGTCGTACCCTTGGTGTCGTCGCGCACTACGTTCTCGAGCACCACCACATTGCTGGGCTGACGAACCGCATAATACGGCTCCGCCGTCACGATCAGCGCGAAGGCCTGAAGGTCGGTGGTGACGTTGACCTTGCTGCGATGGTTTCCTCCGACCAGCACTTCGCCAAGATTTACGGCGCGGCCTTCGGGCGAAATCGCCCACAGGACATAGGTCAGATATTCGTTGCCGAACGTCGTCGGCTTTTGTAGATCGCCAAACTCCGCTTCAATCGCAATGGATCCGCGCTTGCTGTTTACTTCGGCTACGCCATTCGCCGAAGGCATCAACGTCGTGCCCACGAAATCCAGTTTCGACGATCCGCTGCGGTGTTTGTAGTTGACCGCCTGAACGCTGCGGCTGATGACAACGATGCGGAACGTCGGGGTTGAATTCGAACTCTCGACAGCGACCATGGCTTGAGAATTGTTCTGAGCTACTGCCGGCAAACTCAGCGCGACTGCGACAGCTAACAACAGTTTTGACTTCACACGATCTCCTTGTGGCAGGTATCTGCCTTGTTGCGTTTCTTCGAATCTCAGACTTGCTGGTTATTGGCGGCTGGCGCCGCTCTCACCCTTTTCCGATACGGATGTGGGAAAGCGAATGAAACAGGCCAAAGACATTCAGCAGCCACAGAACCACGGCAATGACCACTACGCCGTTCAAAATTGACTTGATCGATGACTGCATGGGGATAAACCGGTTCACCAGCCACAGAAGAACGCCCACCACAATCAGAACTTCCAGGAGTTGAATTAAAGGCATGATCTTTTTACCTTCCTTGAGCTAACGCCTCCCAAGTCGGCGGGAGGGTTGCCTATTGCAAATGCTTCGAGTGCCTAGGGTCGAATCGTGTCCGCCACAGGTTCGTGGCATTTACACGGATGGAGAGCTGACGCTGGATGTGGTCGCCTTCGAAAGCGGCCTGGTAAGAGAGCTGCGAATCAGCATCCGCGGCTCGGTCTGCACACTCAGAGATCAAAGAATGACAGGTCCAGTCTTCTGCGTCTGAGCAAGATAGCTCACATGCGAAGACCAAAATCACCAAAGGTGAAGCCGGCCGCGAAACCTAGATCTTTGCGGACAAGGCAAAATCGTGCTTTTTGATCACAGATCCTGCGCTCGCCGCCTCCGCTCGCAGTTTCCATTTTCATCCAGCCAGCGGAGTAGACAACGCACGCTCGCCCGAGCCAAAGCGATGGCGCAGTCCGCCGCTCCGTAATAGATGTTGAGCGTGTCGCCATCGGGAGCCATCGTGTAGCCACAGGGAAACACGACATCGTCGACATCGCCGTGGACTTCATACTCCGCCTCCGGGCCAAAGATCCACGAATCGCCGCGCAGCAGGCACTTCGCGGGATTGTCGAGAGCAAAGAGCGCCAAGCCCAAGCGATACAAACAGCCCGAGGGCGTATGTCGGACTCCGTGGTAAATCACAAGCCATCCGCGCGAGGTCTCGATCGGCGGGGGCGATAGGCCAATCTTGTTGGCGTCCCACCAGGCACCTCGGCGGGCTTCCAGCATAAGTCGATGACGGCCCCAATGGCGGAGGTCAGGAGAATAGGAAATCCAGATGTGCGCCCCGAGGTTAGTTGCGGGACGATGAATCAGCGCCCAGTACCCGTCGATTCTCCGGGGCAATAGCGCTGAGTCTTTGTCATCGGGCGGCATGATCACGCCATAACGTTCGAACGTTCTGAAGTCTCTGGTAAGAGCCAGAGACACACCCGGTCCGCCGCGCGAATAGGACGTGTAGGTAATCACGTACTGCTGCAGTTCGGGGACGAAAGTGATGCGCGGATCTTCGATGCCCCAGATCTCCTCAGGAAAACTTTGCGGGTCAGGCATCAGCGTCGGTTCGCGATCGATCTCCCATCCATCGACTCCGTTGACCGAGCGTGCCACACACAGATGCGAGAGTCCGCGGCGATCTTCCACGCGGCATAACAGCAAAGTTGAGCCATCCGCCAACAGCGTTGCCCCTGCGTTAAAAACGCTGTTGATCGGGTAAGGCCAGTCTTTCTTGGTCAGGATCGGGTTCGAGGGATCGCGAACCAGAAGCGGCTCGAAGCCCGCACTCAAGATGCTCACAGGTTTTTCTACGGGGATGGTCAAGACGAAATCTCCTTTGCCTCAGACTCTTGCAGGGCACGCATTTCGAGCAGCGCCATCAAGAACGATAGCGTCGACTCCGCACCTTGATTTTCGTTGGCGCGATCGGGATGAAGCCCGTCGCGGCAGCCGCCAGTTTCGGGATCATAAAGCGAAATCTGTAGATCGTTGTCGCCGAGAAACCAGTTGAAGGCTGAACATGCAGCCGAGCGCCAGCGAGGGTCTGCGGTCACACGGTAAGCTTGCAGGCACGCAGAAACCGCGCCTGCGGCTTCAACCGGCTGTTGATCGAAGCGAGCCTTGTCGCCATCCTGGCGATAGAAACCCTGCGAGCCGATCGGTACAAAGTGGCCGCCAGTCTCGCAACGCTGCGTTTCCATCAACCAATCCAGCGCTTCCAAGCCAGCGGAAACCATATCCCCGTTCCCGGACGCCGAGCCTACGACGATCAAGGCTTCGGGCAGCCTGGCGTTGCCGTAAGCAACCACGTTCTCAAACCACTTCCAGTCGGAACGCCGGATCGACTCATACATATCGAGCAGTCTCTTGGCCAACGCGAATCGAACGTGTTGGGCATCGCGATCCCCGGGATAGGAGTGGAGGTACTTCTGAATCCCTAGCAAGGCATAAGCGCAGGCGCGAGGACTGTAGAACTCGAGAACCGCGGGCAGCGAGAATTCGAACAATCGGCCGGCAGCGCCCCTCAGTCCTTGACTCGTGGAACGCGCCAGAACGGTTCCCAGCGCCCACAGGGCTCGCCCATGAGCATCCTCCGATCCCTGCTCTTCCATCCAGCGGTGGTCGTACCCCATGAAATTTCTGAACCTCTTCTTCTCGGGGTTGAAAGCGTGCAGAAGGAAAGCCAGATAGCGGAACGGCCAATCGGGATTCAGCGCTTCGGAATTTGCGGCTCGCTCGCCAGGCAGCGGTTCGTCGCTCAGTCGTTTGTCTTTCAGTTGCTGCAGCAACACCGTAAATATCAGTGCACGAGCGTTATCGTCGGTGGTATATCCCTCGGCGCGATTGGGGATCGTGAAGATGGCGTGCTGCAGTATCCCGGTATCGTCGGTTAGAGCATTAACGTGATTCAGTCTTAATTCAGGCAGCTGATTCGACATATCCCGGCTCGCGCGGGCCGAAAACTGCACTCGAGGAGACACCATGCGATCGCTGCGCGCCCGCGAAAAACTCTCCATGTAACCCTGCGCCACTCGCTTCCAGACCATCTCGCGCGCGAACAGATAAGCGCGTTTCCGCATGGCATGGCGTATCGCTGGAGTGTCCAGAAGTTCGATTGTCTTTTGTGCGATCGCGTCGGGATTTTGAAATGGAACCAGCGCACCCCGGCGATCGTCCAACAACTCCATGGCGTGCCAATACGGAGTTGAGATGATCGCCTTGCCCGCCCCCAGCGCATACGCCAGCGTCCCGGAGACGACCTGCGCTTCGTGGCGATAGGGAGTGATATAGATGTCGGCTGCGCCGATGACCTCGGCCATTTCCTCCGGGCTGGCGAAGCGGTTGTGAAAGATTACCTGCGATTCCACTCCCACTTCCTTTGCCAGAGCCTCAAGGCTAGCCCGATACTTGTCACCCTCGCGACGAAGGATGTGAGGATGAGTCGCACCCGCAACGATGTAGACCACATTCTCATGCCTGGACAAAATTTGCGGCAGCGCCTGGATCACGTTCTCAATTCCCTTGTTTGGCGAGAGCAGGCCGAACGTAAGCAGCACCGCCTTCCCTTCCACGCTGAATCGGTCTTTGTGAAAATTTGGGTCGAGAAAAGGCAGATCCGGAACGCCGTGCGGAACCATATCGATCTTGCTGCCCGGCACCTTGAAAATCTCCTGTAGAAACTGGGAAGACAGATGGCTCATCACGATCAGGCGGTCCGACAGCTCGGCAATCTCTTGCATGACTGCCATCTGACCGGGATTGGGTTCGCGAAGAACCGTGTGCAGCGTAGTGACCAGGGGCATCTTCAGGCCGCGCAACAGATGCAGAATGTGGCCTCCCGCCGGCCCTCCGAAGATTCCATACTCATGCTGCAGGCACACCATGTCGATGTTGTTGAAGTTCAGAAATTCAGCCGCGGCCCCGTACGAGGTCAAATCGTCCTGCGTAAGCGCCCATCGCACCCGCGCAGGATAGTCGTATCCCTCGCTTGTATCGTTCACTGGCATGGCCGTGAGCCGGGCTGTCCCATACTCGGCGACGATGGCCTCGCACAGGTCGGTGGTGAACGTAGCGATGCCGCAGTGGCGAGGAAGGTAGTTGCCGATCACCGCGATCCGGCTGGGCAGAGACGCCTTGGGTTGCGAGCGAGCACGAATAGTGGGAACGACCTCCCGCACCCTCTGACGGTCGCTAACCACCTCCAGGGTGTGCTTGGGAAACAACGTATTCGGAAGCGACATTTGTGCCTGACTTATGAGCAAGGATTGCGATCGACCACACTTCAAGGTGGGAGGCAAGCCATCGCTGCGACCGATGCAAAACCTGCCTCTCGCCAGTATTGAACAAGATTGATTCGCGGACTGGTCAGAATTGACCAGTGTGGGGGTACGCAATGATGCATCATGCGTTTATGAAAGCGCCGAAAGATCCGACCCTGGCCGTTCGGTGCCCCACCTGTGGAGCTAAAGTCGGCGAAAAGTGCGAGCTCAATACTGGCCAGCCTCGCACCTCTCCTCATCGCGACCGCCGCCTGGCGGCCTTGGAGATGTAAGGCAAACTTGCCGCTAGGTCTTCTGAAAATCTGGCAATAGTGTGCGAAATTGCTCACTTCCAGACCCTGCAAAGACTTATAATTCCCCATCTATGAAATCGTCTGCGGCCGTAAATGCAAACCGCGGATTCGACCCCGACATCTTCCTCGCGACGATAGGCGATGGCAGGAAGATTCTGTTTGTGCCCAAAAAGCAGGCGATTTTCGCGCAAGGGGACGACGCGGATTCCATTTTTTACATCCAGCAGGGCAAAGTGCGCCTCACCGTCGTGTCGCAGGCGGGCAAGGAAGCGACCATCGCCATTGTGGGCGAGCGGAATTTCTTTGGCGAGGGCGCCCTCGCAGGCCAGGTCCTGCGCATGGGTTCAGCCGCGGCCATGACGGATTGCGACCTTCTCCGCGTGGACAAGAAGGCAATGATGGACGCCTTGCACCGCGAACATGCGCTTTCCGACATGTTCGTGGCGTACCTGCTGGCGCGTAATATCCGCTACGAAGAGGACTTGGTTGACCAGCTCTTCAACTCCAGCGAGAAGCGGCTGGCCCGCGTCCTCTTGTTGCTGGCTCATTTCGGCAAAGAGGGGATTCCCGAGACGGTCGTCCCGAAGATCAGCCAGGAGACCCTGGCCGCGATGGTTGGCACCACACGCTCGCGAGTCAGCTTCTTCATGAATCGCTTCCGCAAAATGGGCTTCATCGACTATGCCGGAGGAGCCGAAGGCGCTCTACAGGTTCATAGTTCGCTGCTCAATGTTGTTCTGCACGACTAGAGTTCCGCACACTGCAACCCGGGTGAACCTGGCTCTCTTACACCCTCTCCTCTAGCTCGCGAAACTCTTTTGGTATGTTTGCGGCTCGCTTCTGCGTGGAGCTGCGTAAGCTGCCGGGACGCGTGTCTAGGTCTGCTTTCTTCTGATCAATAGTGCTCACCTGGGGAAATCGTCTGAATGCAGCCGCGTGAGCAATTGTGCCAAGGTACAGGACGAGGAGAGGCGAAAAATAGCGCGCGACCTGCACGACACCACGGGCCAAACCCTAGCCGCGCTCAAAATGAGCGTTTCGTACCTCCAGGAGAGCTGCAAACAAAACTCGGCGGCGCTAGCGGCTGCTTCGGGCATTGCACAACTGGCTGATCAGGCCATCGAAGAAATTCGAACGACGACATACCTATTGCATCCACCTTTGTTGGATGAGGTAGGCTTTGCTTGTGCTGCGGAGTGGTACATCGACGGATTCGCCAAGCGGAAGCGGAATTAAGGTAAAGGCGGACATCGCGAACTCGCGTGAACGCCTGCCGAAGAAGATGGAGATCGCTCTTTTCCGTGTGTTACAGGAGAGCTTGACCAATGTACATCGCCACTCCAAAGCTTCGGATGCCAGCGTCCGTTTTCAACACCAACCCGAGGCTGTGATCCTGGAGGTACAAGATTTCGGGCAAGGCATACCATCAGAACGGTTGCGCCTACTCCGTGGAGCAGGTCCGGAAACAGGAATTGGTCTTGCTGGAATGCGTGAGCGACTCCACGAGCTGAATGGCAAGCTTGAAATAGAGTCGGATGATAATGGAACGAGCATGCGGGCGGTAGTTCCACTCTATGCACTGGCTGCATCTCGGCTCGAAGATTACGGGCAAATCGCCGCCTCCGGGTAGGACTGCGAATAACGGGTCGGCGCGAATCGACCGACTCGATTCGCCATCGCTCGGACTACGCTTGTTCCTTAACTGACATGGGGCGGCTCTGCAGGAAGTTGATGATCAGGGCGCTATTTATTTGCAGGCCACCGTTGTAGCTGACGAAACCCTTCTTCCTGAACCCGCTCATAAATTTGCTTACCCTTGCGCGGGTGGTCCCAACCATCTCCGCTAGGGTTGATTGACTTACTTTCAGGGGATACTCAGGCTTTGATTCCTTGGTTATTTGCGCAAACAACAAGAGAACCCGCGCGAGTCGCCTTTCACTGAAATTGAAGAATTGGTCTACAAGGTCCTCCTCGATTCGAATAATCCGGGAGAGCAGATATTCAACAAAAAGTGCCGCAAACTGCGAGTCGCGCTCGAGCGTGCTAATCGTACTCTGCTTTCGCAGGCGAATGATATTGGACGGCCCAATTGATCTCGCCGTACAAATCCGCAGAGATTGCCCTCCCAGGCAGCCTTCGCCAAAAAAGCTGCCTCGCTGCAGGAAGGCGATTATAGCTTTCTTGCGACGAGTGGAAACAGCCGTGAGCTTTACCGTGCCGCTCTGAACGTAGAAAACGGCATCGGCTGTATCGCCCTGCGAAAAGATGACTTCCTTATCTTGGTAGTCGTGAACCGTCATCCCGGCATGGAATTTCTTGCGGAAAACTGCGGGACTGAAACGGAGGGTACGTTTACTTGCCATTCGGGACAGGGCAATCGTACCCACGAGGGACCAAACTCGTCTAGATGTTCAAAATTGAACATTGCTCGCTCACTTCGGCAAAGAGGGCGTTCCTGAAACCGTATTCCCCAAGATCGATCAGGAAACGCTCGCCGAAATGATAGGCACGACTCGATCGCGAGTGAGCTTTTTTATGAACCGGTTCAGGAAATTGGGTTTCATTCACTATAACGGAGGCCTGCAGGTTCATAGTTCACTGCTCAATGTGGTTCTGCACGACTGAGCGCCTCCACAGGTGGGGTCGTTAGATGATCTGACCTGCGGACGCTGACCGGATCCCATTCAATCGGCAACAAATGACGGACACATTCGGGTTCAGTTGGCCCGATTTGCCGATGACCGCACGACAGGCATATTGCTCCCACCTGCTGGAGGCCAGTCTCTTTCGAGATTTCATTCTCGCGGACTGCAACAGCTCCTGCGACGACTGGATTGGCACACAGGTCACAAGGGTACGCGGACAAGTGAAGATATTGTTTTCTCATGAGTTCCCTGCACCGTAAAACACCTGTCACAGCGTAAGCTTTTCAGGATGTGGGTTCTGGTCAATATCGCTCTCTTCTGAAGACTCCCAGAACAACGAGAAAAATGTTTGTAGCTAAACTCGACACTCGATCACCTGAGATCGCAAGCGCAATCGATTCCCGATTCAGTCTAATTCCCGCGAAAAACCACCAACCGAGCACAATTGACCATCTATCAAACGCGCTCTATTGAATAATGGTAGTTGTGAAAACTGAAGAACTCACACTGCGACACATCCTATCGGTCCGATGCCCTATGTGCCGGGCTAAACCGAAGGAGCCGTGCACGCTGACCACAGGACATCCGTGCGTCAAAACACATCTCGCCCGAACGCTGGCCGCCGCCAAAGTTCCCCGCCCGGACAACTTTGGCCGGGCCACTCTGCGATCCCTAGCAGCCGGTGCCCGCCGCGGCCTTCGAGTACTTTTCCCGCGCTCGTAAAATCGATTGCTGAAATCCTGCCTGCGCGCTGTCTCCAAAAAATGCCGCTACACTGCGCGTCGCCCACCGAGCAAATTAATAACCAGAACCACCAACGCCACTACCAGCAGCAAGTGGATCAGGCCGCCCGCCACATGAAGGCTGAAACCGAGCAGCCACAGAATCAGAAGCACTACGAAAATTGTCCAAAGCATGTTTGTTCTCCTTGTTCTCGTTTCTACTTAATTCAAGTCTTGCCTTCATTCACTAAGCGTTCCCGAACGCCTTTCCACACTCCAAACAACTTCGTCCCGAACGCGGTGTAATGAGATGGCAGAACGGGCACATTCGTTGTGATCCAACTTTTTGAGTTGCTGGCCTCACGGACGCGCTTACCCTGAAGGAATCGGTAATGATCCCGAGCCTTCTGCGAAGACGATCGCGGAACCCACCCATCGTCATCGATTCACCGACGTCCTTTCTGCCCCTCTAACATGACAGGCAAAAGGCTGAGATGCTGTGCAGGATTGCTCACAATCACCGGAACTTCGCGGGTACCGTGAAACTCGGAGAGCTGTTAAAGCACATAGAAGTGAGCAATTTAGATCAGCTATCGTCTTGAGGTTGAGCGATCATGCTGGTAGAGACGAGCACATCTTCTCTCTCTTTCAGGTCCTCTGAAACTAAGTCAGCCCATCTGAAGTTTTCTCTCCTTAGTTCCACAGCTCTGAAAGGAATCATTCATGAAAAAGACAATCTCACTGTTGTTGATGGGCTTGATTGGCATGGTCGGAACCTACGCATTCGCCGGCTCAGACCGGGAAGAAACCGTCGACCGCATGCAGAAATCCGTCGAGGTTCTTCAGTCCATCATGTCAACCCCAGACAAAGGCATTCCTGAGGAAGTGTTGAACGGCGCAAAATGTATCGTCGTAGTGCCGAACCTGCTCAAAGGTGGCTTCATCTTTGGTGGCAAGCATGGACGTGGTGTGGCCACTTGCCGCACGGCGGATGGCTGGAGCGCTCCCGCATTCGTTTCGGTTGGCGGTGGAAGCTGGGGATTGCAGATCGGCGTTGAAGGTGTGGACCTGGTCATGCTGGTCATGAACGATCGCGGCCTGCAGCATCTGCTTTCCACTAAGTTCGAACTCACCGGTGAAGGATCAGTGGCAGCGGGCCCGGTCGGCCGTCACACTTCTGCCGGAACTGACATCTTGATGAACACGGAAGTGTTGACCTACTCGCGCTCGAAAGGCGTATTTGCCGGCTTGACTTTGGAAGGCGCGGTAATCGAGCAGGACAACGACTCGACTCGCGCCATCTACGGCCATCACATGATGTTCCGCAACATTCTTTCGGGCAAGGCATCGACTCCCGCCAGCGGGCAGGCATTTGTGCATGCTGTGTCCACGGCAGGACATCAGTCCCACGTTGCGGAAGCGCGAGAAGACAACAAGTAGCTTCGGTCACCAAGCCGTCAGCAAAACAATCTCAGGCTGACAGGAACCGTGCACGGTTCCTGTCAACCACAGCCTTGGGACGATGAGTCTAACCGGGAGAACCTTCAACATGAAGCTGTACCTAGTATTGCTCGTCCTGGCGGCGCTCGCCGGCGTCGCAACCACACCGCGGCTGCAGGCGCAATCCCTGGCCGATGCCGCAGTCCCCTCTGGTTCGGTTGTGAGCGCACCGGTAGTGCAAACCGATCTCATTTACACGCGCCCGACACAGAAAACGAAGCTGCGCAATTACTTTTTTGACGCGTTCGGACCCTATCCCATCGTTGGTGCGGGATTTGCAGCCGGTATCAACCAAGCGGACAACACCCCGCCGGAATGGAGGCAAGGCGCAGAAGGATATGGCAAGCGCTTTGGGTCGGACTTTGCCATCGCAGGCATCAGCACCACGACGCGTTATGCCCTGGCAGAAGCCTTTAAGGAAGACACCCTGTATTACCGCTGCGAGTGCAAAGGCGTGTTTCCGCGGCTGGGCCACGCCTTCATTTCCGCCCTTACAGCGCGCCGCGGCGCAGATGGCCATCGCGTCTTCTCCTTCCCGGCTCTCATCGCGCCTTATGCGGGCACCATGACTGCCGTCTATGCCTGGTATCCCGACCGCTACAACGCTAAGGACGCGCTCCGCATGGGTAATTACACCCTGCTGGGCTATATAGGCGCCAACGTTGCTCTTGAGTTTTTTTACAGTGGACCTCACTCCTTGCGCTCCCGCATGCACCTCAATAACACTCGCGGAGCGCCAAATCCGGGTTCGAACCCGTGATCGACTCGAAGTCAACCGCGACCGTAACCTTGAACTCCGAGCTTCCGAGGCCTCAGATCGCATTGCCGTCTTCCGCCGAGAACTCCTCGAAAGGCCTGATCATCCAGTTTCTGGAGTGGTTCGGAGACTTAGGCATCTTCTTCTTTCAAGTCCTGCGGGCCGCGGTGACGCCGCCGTTTGAATTCCGCGAATTGATCCGGCAACTCGACGAGATCGGGTCGAAATCCCTGCCCTTGGTAGCCCTGGCCGGCGCCGCGACCGGTGTTGTTCTCTCCATGGAGGCTCGTTTCAGCCTGACGCGATTTGGGGCCAAGTCCCTGCTTCCTGCCGCGATTGTGTTCTCCGTAATCCACGAGACTGGTCCGATTATCACCGGACTGGTGGTCAGTGGCCGCGTCGGCGCAGGAATTGGCGCGGAACTCGCATCGATGAAAGTCACCGAGCAGATCGACGCGATCGAAGCGTCTGCGGTAAACCCGTATCGCTTGCTCGCCGCGACCCGCATCCTGGCTTGCACATTGATGCTGCCTCTGCTCACGCTCGCCGCCGACTGCTGCGGGGTGGTCATGGGTTGGGTCACGCAGGCGTTGGCTGAACCACTCTCGTTGCATCAGTTCGTCAACAACGGATTTAACGGCGCTAGCTTCAACGACGTCCTTCCGCCCACATTTAAGACCATGGCATTTGGGCTGATCATCGGGCTAATCGCGTGTTTTCAGGGAATGCGAACCGAGGGAGGCGCCGCAGGCGTGGGCCGTGCCGCCACCAGTTCAGTCGTCTTGTCTTCGTTGTTCGTGATTCTCGCCGATGTCGTTCTAGTGAAGTTGATCATCATATTTTTTCCATGAAGTCTCGATAACAGATCGCGCAAATAAGTATGGAAACCCTCGATCAGATCGCGAAGAAGCCAGGCAGAGCCGAAGAAGACGGCAACGCGCCAGTCCTCGCCGTCGAGAACCTGCATAAGAGCTTCGGAAGTCAAAAAGTTTTGAACGGAATCAGCCTGAGCGTGAAGCGCGGCGAGACCCTCGCAGTTTTGGGACGTAGCGGAACCGGCAAGAGCGTACTGCTCCGGATCATCATCGGCCTGCAACAGCCGGACTCGGGATCCGTTCGCATTCACAGTCAGGATATCGCCGGTCTGGCTCTCGACCAGATGGGCGAAATCCGAAAAAAAATGGGCTTTCTGTTTCAGCACGCCGCGCTCTACGACTCCCTGACAGTTGAACAGAACGTGGGCTTTCCATTGCAGCACCATAAGAAGGAGATGTCGAAGTCCGAGCGCGCTGAACGTGTCGCGGCTTTGCTGGCAGAAGTTGGTATGGAGAGTGCCGCGCAGAAAATGCCTTCAGATATCTCGGGCGGCATGCAGAAGCGAATCGGCTTGGCGCGCGCGCTGGCTTTGGAGCCGGAGATTCTGCTCCTCGACGAACCCACCGCCGGCCTCGACCCGATCGGCTCGTCTGAAATCGACGACTTAGTTCTCAAGCTCAAGTCAGAGCGTCAGGTGGCATCCATCGTGGTGACGCATGATCTGCACAGTGCCAGGACGATCGCAGATCGTCTGGCCCTGCTCAACCAGGGGAACGTTGTGATTGAAGGCACATTTGAGGAACTTCAGCAAAGTGACGACGAGTTCGTCAGGGAATTTTTAAAGCATTCGTAGGAGACTTATGTCGAGAGCGGCGCGGTTGGGAATTTTCATCCTGGCAACAATGGCGATTCTGATCGCCGGCATCTTCATTATCGGGGGCAAGCAGTATCTTTTCAGCTCCACCTACCAATTGAAGGCGCAGTTCGACAATGTGGTCGGCCTGGATGCTGGCGGCGATGTGCGTGTGGGCGGTGTTCACAGTGGAACCGTGCGCAACATTCTATTGCCTCACAAGCCGGGCGATAAGGTTACGGTAATCATGGATCTGGGCCAGTCGACGCACGAGATCATCAAACAGGATTCCGTGGCCTCCATCGAAACCGAGGGCTTGTTGGGCAATCAATTTCTTGCACTCTCGATTGGATCGCCCGGAGCCGCCGGCGTCAAAGACGGCGACACCATTGCCAGCCAGCCGCCTCTCGAAATGTCAGACATGCTCAATAAGATGAGCGGCATTTTGGATAACAGCCAGCAAGCCATCAAAAACGCGACGCAGGCCACGGCGAACCTGAACTCGATCAGCGCCAAGATCGATGCCGGCAAGGGCACCGCCGGCGCCCTGGTGAACGACAAGCAGCTCTACACCAATCTCGAAGAGACGGCGAGCGCCATGCGCGACACCATGGTGCAGGCGCAGGCCGGCGTTACCGACTTCCAGGAAAACATGGAAGCCATGAAGCATAACTTCTTCCTGCGCGGTTTCTACAAGAGCCGCGGCTATGAGGACTCCGCCGAGCTTGCGAAAGACGAGATCCAAGGCTTGCCGCCAGGCACACCGGCCAAGGAGTTTACCTACAACTCGCAGCAGATTTTTGACAAGCAGGATTCGGCCAAACTGAAAAACAAGAAATCCCTGAACGCCGGCGGAGAGTTCCTCGCGAACAATCAGTTCGGGCTCGCCGTTGTCGTGGTGGCCGCCGGCATGGAAGGCGACAGCAAGAAAAACCAGGTCCTCTCTGAAGCCCGCGCCATGGTAGTGCGCGAGTATCTGGTCGAGAACTTCGGATTCGACGATAGTCAGCTCAAAACTCTGGGAGTGGGCAAGCAGGCGGGAGCGAGTGCCGGATGGGGCACGGTGCAGATCCTCGTCTATGCCGCCGGAACCGAAATTCCGCCGAACAAATCAACACCGACGGGGACCTCCTCCAAATCGGCCTCCGACCAACCAGTTCAGGCCTCCACCGCCGCAACTCAGAAATAAGGTTGCGGAACGGCAGGCTGTTCGTCAACAACGCAACGCTCCGGTCCACCGGGCAAGGAGTCCAATGTCATTCGGAATTTATCTGATCGGTAATGTCATCGTGATCGCCGGGCTCGTCTACGGTGCAATCTTGATGCATATGCCGGCGCACTGGATTGTGGTGGGCGCGCTCGTACTCGTCGGACTAGGAATTCTGACCGGGGTTAAAGCTACTCGTCAGAAGGACCCGGGAACCTGAGTCTCGCCCGCCGAGGCTGGAGTCCAGGAGGGGCGAGGCTTTAGCCCGTGTCATCCAGTCGCGATAAAGACGTAGGGCACGTTCGGGCTAGCCCTTCTAGAGGTTGTTAATAACGTTGAGGGCCTTGTCGATGTCACCGTGCCCTCGGCTGGCTGCAACCGAGTAAAGTGAATCCACAGCTTCTAGAAGTTTGCTTCGCGGGGGCGGTGTTAATTCCGGCAGCCCAAAGTAAGCCAAGCTGGATGGTTGCTCGACTTTCATGATTTCCGCACCGTGCTGGTTTCGGATCGAGAACATCTCCCACCAACCGCCGACCCCGAGACTTTGCAGCGCCATTTCGATTCCCGTGGAGGAGCGCACAAAGCTTATCTGCATCCCTGGTGCAGTCGCCACAAGTGAAGATGGCGTCCTCTCCCAGACAATCTTTCCCATCCGAGTTTTTTCGGCTATCTTTTCGACGAGCTCTATTTCCTTTGGATCGTCAAAGCTCAGACTTTCTTTGATTCCACCAAGCCCGCTGTTCATTGCACTTCCTCAACCCTCAGATATTTTAGTTTGCCATAGATTTCGTCAACTAGCTCGGATATTCGGTCGCACTGGAGGATCATGGCTTGCGCGGTTTCTGCCGGCATTTCCGCTCCAGGAGCCGGGAGGACCTTTACCAGAGTTTTTACGGCGCGAATTGCAACATCTAGTTTATCCATATCGATGCCTTTCAGGATTTTCTGAAAGGATCCGTTAGCTTCCGAAAGGCGCCTCTTGAGCGATGGCAGCAACTCCCTCACCCTCGTCCAGTCCGCTGAGGTGACTCTGCCGGCGAGCTCTTCTACATTTTCCACGATTATGCGAAAATCCTCCACTGCCCTTTGGAGTAAGAGTTCTTGGCGAGCCGCACTGGCCGCCTCCTGTGCGCTCCTTTCACGTGCTCTCGCCTCTGCCGACTCTCGCAGCCCCCGAAGACTGGCGAGCCACCCAAGAACCCCGACTACAACTCCGGCAAGACCGAGCGTAATGCTGACTATCGTTACAACGTTCACGCAGTTGAGAATTGTTTTCCAATCCACACTGCCGAGGATAGCTGCGACCAAAACGTGCGCGCATTCCGGATACATATTTCTGCCGTCCGAGATTAGATAGACCCCGACCCGCGTCTTGTCAAGGTCACCTGACGCTCCACGGTCAACTGTAGCTGTCGTTTGACCTCACTCCCCTCCGGTCTTTACACTCAAATTAACGCCGTATGAATTCGGTCCGGTCCGTTTGCTCGACGGCCCTCAGAGTTCCGGCGCGCAGTGAAAGGCGAATTGTGAGCCCCACAGAAACTACCGAAGTGAAGAACGACGCTAAGAACGAAACTTCCAGCAAAGATAAAGACAGTGTCAAGCGCGAGATTTCCGTCGAGATCCCTGCCGCTGAAGTGACCCGCGAAACCGAGTTGCAGATTCAGCGCTATCAGAAGAGTGCGCGGCTTCCGGGCTTTCGCGCTGGGCACGTGCCGGCTTCCATCATCAAGCAGCGATTTGGCGACGGCCTCAAAAACGACGTGATCGAGGCTCTCGCGCCCAAACATTTCCGCAAGGAAGCTGAGAAGCAAGGTCTGATTCCGGTTTCGCAGCCGCGGATTACCGACCTTCACATGCACGACGGCGAGCCTCTCCGCTTCAAGGCGACCTTCGAGGTGCTGCCGGAGATTCAGGTCGAGGGCTACAAAGACCTGCGCGCCGACAAGCCGGAGATTACCGTCACCGATCAGGAAGTCGAAGACGCGCTCAATAATGTGCGCGAGCAGCGTGCAACTTATACGACCGTGGAAGGACGGACTCTCGCCGAAGGCGACTTCGCCCAGGCCTCAATGGATGGCAAACCGAAAGATGGCAAGGATGTCGCAGAGGCCAGCGCCAATCCCGTGCACATGGATGATGTGCTGATCGAGATCGGCGGCAAGAATACGGTGCCGGAGTTTACCCAGCACCTGACCGGCGCTTCCGCCGGCGAAGAGCGCACCTTCGATGTGAGTTATCCCGAAGACGTCTCGGACAAACGCCTGGCCGGCAAGACTTTTGTTTATACGGTGAAGATCAACGGCATCAAGCAAAAGAGCCTGCCAGAGTTGAACGATGATTTCGCCAAAGAACTCGGTGAGTTCACCAGCCTCGACCAGGTTCGCAAGCAGATTCGCGAGAACATGGAAGCGGAAAAGAAACACAACACCGAGCATGCCGCGAAAGACAAGCTGGTTGCCGAACTCGTCAAGCGCAACGATTTTGAAGTGCCTGAGTCTTTAATCGACCGCCAGATCGACTTGCGCCTGGAGCGCGGCTTGCGCGCTCTGGCTGCGCAGGGCATGAAGATGGAAGACCTCAAGAAAATGGACCTGCCCCGCCTTCGCGCCGGTCAGCGCGAGCAGGCGGTGAACGATGTGAAGTCCTCGTTGCTGCTGGAGCGCATTGCAGACCTGGAGAAAATTCAGGTTAGCGACGAGGAAGTAAACCGGGAGGTGGAGGCTCTCGCGAAACAGTCAAAACAGACATCCGAAGCGGTGCACGCTCGTTTGACACAGGATGGGGGCCTCGATAGAATCCGGATGAGAATCCGCAGCGAAAAGACCCTCGACTTTTTGTATCACCAGTCCGCGTAGTCACTTAACTAAGACGCGGACCACTTTCGAACCTTCCCCGAGCAGCGCAGCAAACGCGTGACTCCGGGGTGGAGTGTGGCAGGTCTGGTGACAGACATAGCTAGATAGGTCAGGCAAATCATGAAATCAAACGATCCGCAAATGATGCTGGTACCAATGGTCATCGAGCAAACCGGGCGGGGTGAACGCGCCTACGATATTTACTCCCGGCTGCTTCGCGATAACATCATTTTCATAGGCACGCCAATTGACGACAACATCGCCAACCTGGTGATCGCGCAAATGCTGTTCTTAGCTCAGGAAGATCCCGAAAAAGACATTCAGCTCTACGTCAACTCGCCTGGCGGCTCCATAACGGCCGGCATGGCCATCTACGACACCATGCAATACGTGAAGAATGACGTCATGACGCTGTGCGTTGGCCAGGCAGCCTCGATGGCTGCTTTGCTGCTCGCGGCCGGAGAGCCGAAAAAACGGCTGGCGTTGCCCAATTCGAGAATCCTGATCCATCAACCGTCCATGGGAGGATTATCAGGTCAGGCCACCGATATCGACATTCATGCCCGCGAAATCCTTCGCATGCGCGAGATTACAAACCAGTTACTAGCCAAACATACGGGGCAAAAGCTCGACAAAGTGGAGAAAGACGTCGAGCGCGATTTCATTATGAATGCTCAGCAGGCTAAGGAATACGGAATCATAGACGATATCATCTATAAGACCGGAAAAGCGGTATGATCTGCCTTCGCGCTTGAATCTGGACTTGACACACCTGGAAAATAGCGTGTATCGATTTTGGGAAAGCAGCGCGAGGGCGGCATGCGGGGAGATGTTTGCACGGAATCCCGTTCTCGCCGCGAAAGAGATTTGAGGAGTAGAGCCGAGTGAAAAACAAGTCGGGCACCGACGAGGTTTTGCGTTGTTCGTTCTGCCACAAGTCGCAGGATGCTGTGGCCAAGCTGATCTCGTCGCCCAGTGACTATCCCCGCGCCTATATTTGCGATGAGTGCGTGGCCGTCTGCAACTCGATTCTGGAAGACGATCGTACCGCCGCTCCGGCAGCCGCCGCTCCCAACCAACTGCCCAAACCCCAGGAAGTCAAGACGTTCCTGGATGAATACGTAATCGGGCAGGAGCATACCAAGAAAAAGCTCGCAGTTGCGGTTTACAACCACTACAAGCGCATCTTCATGAACCGGCAGAAGACCGCCGGCGACGGCGTGGAACTGAGCAAGTCGAACATCATGCTCATCGGCCCCACCGGGACGGGCAAGACCCTCTTGGCGCAAACGCTGGCCCGTATGCTCGACGTGCCATTTGCCATCGTCGACGCCACTACGCTTACCGAAGCCGGCTATGTGGGTGAGGATGTGGAGAACATCATCCTCAAACTATTGCAGGCTGCTGAAGGCGACGTTAGCCGCGCCCAGACCGGCATCATTTATATCGATGAAATCGACAAGATCGGCCGCAAGGATGAGAATCCGTCGATTACCCGCGATGTTTCCGGCGAAGGTGTGCAGCAGGCTCTGCTGAAGATTCTGGAAGGCACCGTGGCCAACGTTCCGCCGCAGGGTGGACGCAAGCATCCTCACCAGGAATTCACCCCCGTCGATACCACCAACATACTTTTCATCTGCGGAGGAGCGTTCGTCGGCCTGGAAAAAATCATTGGCCGGCGCGTCGGGAAGAAGTCGCTCGGCTTCCGTGGCGGCGAAGAAGCGGACAAGGAAGACGCAGCTGTGTCGCGCAAGCGCAATTATGAATTGCTCAGCGAGATCCAGCCTGAGGATTTGATCAAGTTTGGTCTGATTCCTGAGTTCGTCGGGCGTCTGCCGGTGGTCGGAATGTTGGAAGACCTCGACGAATTTGCCCTCATTGAAATCCTCACTCGTCCCAAGAACGCCATTGTCAAGCAATACCAGCGTCTGTTCGAGTTCGAGAATGTACGCCTGAAGTTCAGTGATGATGCCCTTCGCGCCATAGCCCGGCAAGCCATGGCCCGCAAAGTCGGCGCGCGAGGCTTACGCATGATTCTCGAGGAGCTGATGCTTGATCTGATGTTCCACCTGCCAAGCCAGAAGAAACTGAAAGAGTTCGAAGTTACGCGGGAAATGGTGGAGAAACGCAATGCCAGCCTGGCCATGATGGAAAAGGCCGGGTAGCAAGCACGGAAAAGGGAGTAAACTGTTTTACTGTGGGTTAGGGCGCGGGAAGCGGCGCGCACGTCATTCAGCAATTACCCAGGGAGATTGAGTGACCACATCCAAAGAAAAATTCGAGACCAGAAAGCTGCCCATGATGCCCATCCGGGACGTGGTCATCTTTCCCTACATGATGACGCCGTTTGTGGTGGGCCGCGAGTCCAGCGTGCGCGCCCTTGAAGAGGCGCTGGCTGCGGACAAAAAGATCTTTCTGGCGACTCAGCACGACGCCTCGATCGACGAGCCTAAGTCAAATGAAATCTATCAAGTAGGGACGATTGTTAACATCGTGCAGAGCCTTAAGTTGCCTGATGGAAACATTAAAGTTCTAGTTGAAGGCATCGAGCGCGGACGTCTTCTGCAAGCGACGGATGCCGATGGCTTTATGCAGGCTTCAGTGCGCGTCGCCCGCTACCCCACGGAAATGAATGCCCAAATCGAAGCGGGCATGCAACGCGTTACCACGCTGTTCGAGCAGTATGTAAAGCTCTGCCAGGCCCTGAACTACGAGACCATGATCTCGGCCGTGCGTATGGAAGACCCGGCCAAGCTCACCGACATCATCGCCGCCAATTTGCAACTTTCCATTGAAGAAAAGCAGGAACTGCTTGAGATCTTTGACCCTTCCGAACGCCTCAACCGCATCGCCGACGTGCTCGATGTCGAAATCGAAAAACTCAACGTCGACCGTACCATCCAGTCGCGCGTAAAGCGGCAGATGGAGAAGGCGCAGAAAGAGTACTACCTCAACGAAAAGATCAAGGCCATTCAGAAGGAATTGGGACGCGGCGAAAAGAGCGAATTCGACGAACTGAAGAAGAAGGTCGAATCCGCCGGCATGCCCAAGGAAGTTAAGGACAAGGCACTGCAGGAATTAAAGAAGCTTGAGGCCATGCCGCCTATGTCGGCCGAGTCCACTGTTTCGCGCAACTATCTCGACTGGCTGCTGGCTGTGCCTTGGAAGAAGCGCTCGAAGGAAATTCGCAACATCGCGCGCGCCGAAAAAGTTCTCAACGAAGATCATTACGGCCTCGAAAAAATCAAAGAGCGCATCCTTGAATTTCTTGCAGTGCGGCAGTTAGTGAAGAATCCCAAGGGATCGATTCTCTGTTTCGTCGGCCCTCCGGGTGTCGGCAAAACTTCGCTGGGCATGTCGATCGCCAAGGCTACCGGCCGTAAGTTCGTCCGCATGTCGCTCGGCGGGGTGCGTGACGAGGCTGAAATTCGTGGCCACCGGCGCACCTACATTGGCGCGTTGCCGGGCCAGATTATTCAGATGATGAAGAAGGCCGGCACGAAGAACCCGGTCTTCATGCTCGACGAAGTCGACAAGATGTCGATGGACTTCCGCGGCGACCCGTCCGCCGCCCTGCTCGAAGTGCTGGATCCCGAGCAGAACTTCATGTTCGTCGATCACTACCTCGACGTCGAATACGATCTCTCACAGGTCTTCTTCGTAGCCACCGCCAACGTGATGCACACCATCCCTCCTGCGCTGCAGGATCGCATGGAAGTATTGCGGCTGCACGGTTACACCGAGCAGGAGAAACTGGAGATCGCGAAGCAATTCCTGGTCAAGAAGCAAATGGCGCAAGCTGGCTTGTCGGAAAAGAACGTCAAGTTCGCCGATGACGCCATCACCACGCTGATCCGCGCCTACACCCGCGAAGCTGGAGTGCGCAATCTCGAACGCGAAATCGGCAACGTCTGTCGCAAGGTCGCGCGCAAGGTTGTCAAAGAGGGCGAAAACTATTTCGTCACCGTGACGGGCGAAAACGTGACGGATTTCCTCGGCGTCATCAAGTTCCGCGACACACTTGCTCACGAAAAGAGCGAAGTGGGATTGGTCACGGGCTTGGCATGGACCGAAGTCGGCGGCTCGATCCTTAGCACGGAAGCTACCGTGGTCGATGGCAAGGGCAAACTTACGCTTACCGGTAAGCTTGGCGACGTGATGCAGGAATCCGCGCAGGCCGCGTTGTCTTACGTGCGTTCGCGGGCGCACCGTCTCGGCCTGACCCGCGATTTCTATCGCACTCTCGATCTGCACGTCCACGTACCGGAAGGCGCGATCCCGAAAGACGGTCCATCGGCCGGCATTACCATCGCGACCGCGATATCGAGCGCGCTCAGCAAGATTCCCGTTCGCCGCGACATTGCCATGACTGGCGAAATTACGTTACGCGGCAAGGTGCTGCCGATCGGCGGTCTCAAAGAAAAGCTACTGGCCGCGCATCGTGCCGGACTGTTCGAAATCATCCTTCCTAAAGACAACGAAAAGGACTTGGCCGAAGTACCCGAAAATCTTCGTAACGCCATGAAGCTGCACTTCGTCGATACTATGGACCAGGTCCTGCAGATCGCGCTGGAATCCCCTCTACCCGCCCTCCACGAGGAAGAAACCGCACAACCGATCGCACCTCTGACGTCGAGTACGGGAGATAGTCCGGCGGCACATCAGTAGATTTTTGAGGCCGCCCCTAAACCGCTGTCATCCTGAGCGGAGTTGCCGTGCGCGATAGCGTACGGCAACGCAGTCGAAGGACCCCTTTCACCCTAACGTGACGAGAGACCCGTCAGGGAGTTTCCGCGTCGAAAGCTCGACCAAACTATCGCCCAGCTTCCCCCAAAGCGTTACAATAGGAAACTCCAACGATGTCCACATCCAACCAAAGCCAGATCACTTTCGAGAACGCTCCGGAGCAGCCCACCGAAAACGCTCAGGCCCGCACCACCGGAATCCTTCCCTCACAGGAAATCAGCAACCTGATCGAACGTGGAAACATAAGCGCCCGGCCCGCAATCAACCCCGACCACATCCAGCCAGCGAGTCTCGACTTGCGCTTGGGCGACATGGCGCACCGAGTTCGCGCCAGCTTTCTCCCGGGACCCAATAGCACGGTCGAAGCCAAGATCAAAGAACTGCGCATGACGCGAGTCGATCTCACCGGCGCGCCCGTTTTCGAGAAGGATTGCGTCTACATCATTCCCCTGCTCGAAGAGTTGAACCTGCCCGAGAATATTTCCGGCAAAGCAAATCCTAAAAGCACCACCGGACGCCTCGACATTTTCACGCGTCTGATCACCGACTACGGCACCGAGTTCGACCGCGTGCCGCCCGGCTACAAAGGCAAACTGTACGCCGAGGTTGTTTCGCGCACATTCACCGTCGCCCTCCGCGCGGGGATGCGCCTCAGCCAGTTGCGTTTTGTGCAAGGCAATCCTCGTTCGAGTGACAGTACGATCAGAGGACTGGATCGGGAAGAACCGCTTGTTTACATGGACGAAGACAATCCCGGCAAAGCGCAGGTTGAGCGTGGGTTAAGAATTACGATCAATCTGGAAGGCGCGGACGCTTCGGAGATCATCGCCTATAAGGCAAAGCGCTACGCACCAGCCATCGAATTGGACAAGATCAACCATTATTCGACGGAGGAGTTCTGGGAGGTCCGGCATCAAAACGCGAGTAAGAATCTGATTCTCGAACCGGGCGACTTCTATATTCTTGCGTCTCGAGAGAGAGTGAGCGTTCCGCCGGAGTTTGCCGCGGAAATGGTTCCCTTTGATCCGTCAGATGGCGAGTTCCGCATTCACTACGCCGGCTTCTTCGATCCTGGCTTCGGCTACGGCTCCAACGACATCAAAGGCACCCGCGCCGTCCTCGAAGTCCGCGCTCACGAAGTCCCGTTTTTAATGGAGCACGGGCAGCTCGTAGGCCGGCTGAATTACATGCCGCTGTTGTCGCGGCCGCACAAGATCTATGGGACGAACATAGGATCGTCGTACCAGCATCAGGCATTGACACTGAGCAAACAATTCCGTAAGAGTTGAGTGCAGCGGTGGCGTCTTACTCTCGAGACCGTTCCCCATATATTCACACGCACCCTGTACCGGGTGACCCGATGAATGAAGAAAAGCGTGCTCAATTGCTCGTCGATCTCTACAAACAGCAGATGGAGCACTACCAGCACACTCAGACCGTCGAGTGGAAAGGCAATTTTGGAATCTGGACGTTGTTGGCTGGAGCAATCTACCTCGCAAAGGACAAATTTCCAGTTATTCCCCACCCGTATAGTTGGGTCATTCTGATAGGAACCCCTGCACTGCATTGTCTGTGGCTTTTTATGGTTCTACAGTCTGAGCAAGCCGACAAGAAGCTCTGGGTGCGGTATCGAAAAGAGGCACTGGAGCTGCTGCGCGGCGCTCCGGCCCGGCCAGACGAAACAGTCTCAAAGCGGGGTACCTTGAGAACGATAGTATGGCTAACATCGGAAGTCGGGGTCACATTCGCCTTGTGTGCGCTGTTTTTGTTTGCAGCAACACGGAATTAAGACGTCGCCAACGCATCGTCCGCTTGCCAACCCTCACCGCCCCATAGCACACTAGCGCATGAGGATACTCGCGCGATTCTTGGCCTCAGCCACCGGAGCTGGCCACTTCCCTGCTCCCACCCTGCCAGAGGTCGCTTTTCTCGGCCGCTCCAACGTCGGCAAGTCCAGCGTGATCAACACCCTCGTCGGAACCAAGTTGGCCCGTACCAGTTCTACGCCCGGACGCACGCGCAGCATCAATTTCTTCGAAGTACGGTGGCCGGGCCGGCCGCGGCCGGAGGTGATTTTCGCCGACTTGCCCGGCTACGGATACGCCAAACTTTCCCGTGAGATTTCGCAGGAATGGCCCAAGTTTATCGAGCCTTACCTCAACGAACGCCCCACGCTGGCTTTGTGCATGGCGCTGGTGGATGTGAATGTCCCTCCGCAAGACAGCGATCGCCAGCTCTTAGATTTCCTTAATGCGTCAGGCCGCGACTTCCTGCTGATCGCCACCAAGAGCGACCGGCTTTCGAACAATCAACTGCAGAATGCGCTGAAAGGCCTGGCAGAAGCATATCCCTCCGCGCCAGTCATTCCTTTTTCGGCGAAGACCGGCGCCGGCCGCGACCAGGTGTGGAATAAAATCCGGGAGTCCGCGACAAATTTTTCTGCTCTCGCGTCCCAATCGTGAACCTTTCCGCTTACGGTAAACCCCCAAGCCTTTCGTCGCCTCCAACCTTGGCTTCCTCTAAATCTTGCGGCCCGGAGCTACGTAAACTAAGACACGCACACAGCGTAATGAGAGGACCAAGGCCGGCAGGCCTACGGACAAAATTGAAGAGATAGTCGAATCAACTGTATGTCTGATGAAACCAGCGGCGCCTCCTACCTGTCTGCCTTGAAGCAGTCGGCCTCACCCACGAGCGGGACGGCCGCACGAGCACCCGATCCTGCGCACCCCGCGGAGATCCGACCCGAGGCGGAGAAGCGCAGAAGCCCACGCTACCGGTGCCAGGGCAGCGCGCACCTGCGCGAACTTTCCAGCGGCGTGGCAACCTGGGCCACGTTCACGGATATCAGCATGCATGGCTGCTACGTGGAGGCAACCTCCACCTGCCGGCTTGGAGCCTCACTCGCGCTCACCATCGAGGTCAACAACTTCCGGGTCGAAACGAACGGGGAGGTGCGCGTTGCCTATCCGGGCCTTGGCATGGGGATTTTCTTCCACGAAATGTCAGGAGAAAATCGCACGCGATTACGCGAGCTGCTGCGATCTCTGTCGCGGCCTTCGTCGATTGTCGGACCGGGAACACCCGCGCAAAACGCAAGCGCTTTGCCGATGGAGGCCATGCCCCCCATCACCAACGCGAGAGCCGCGATACAGGCAGTGATCGACTTTTCCGAGGGCCGTCAACTCCTGACCCGGGAGGAGTTTCTTCGCCTTCTGCGCAAAAGCCAGAAACCCAAAATGTAATCTCTCCCCAGTCTCATCCTCAACGACCCTGGGTTAGGTTCACGCCCGTCACTCGTTAGTCGTTGAACGTTCGTCTCGCCAGTCGCCACTCAAATATTCACATGAATTGGTTATGATGAAAAGCTATGGCGCTCTACCTGATCACTGGGATTGGCGGCTTTATCGGATCGTCTCTGGCACGAGAACTCTTGCAGCGCGGCGAACAAGTCCGCGGAATCGACAACTTTTCCACTGGCAGACGGGAAAATCTCACTCAAATTCTCGGCCACATTGACTTGCGCGAGGCCGACCTCCTCGATCTTGACGCCATGAAGAGCGCGTGCGCCGGAGTCGATTACGTTTTGCATCAGGCAGCCATCCCGTCGGTGCCGAAGTCTGTGCTCGATCCGCTCGGCAGCAACCGAGCCAACGTCGATGGCACCTTGAACCTGCTGGTCGCGGCGCGCGACGCCAAAGTGAAGCGCGTGGTCTACGCAGCATCGTCGTCCGCCTACGGCGATACGCCCACACTGCCCAAGCACGAGGCCATGACTCCTGACCCGATTTCGCCATACGCCGTCGCCAAGCTGGCCAGCGAGCGCTACATGATCTCGTTCTACCGCTGCTACGGGCTGGAGACGGTGGCGCTGCGTTACTTCAACATTTTCGGTCCGCGGCAGGACCCCTCATCCACATACTCGGGCGTGCTGGCAAAGTTCATCACGATGATGCTGGGTGGAAAGCAGCCGACGATCTTCGGCGACGGCGAGCAGAGCCGCGACTTCACTTACATCGACAACGCGGTCGAAGCCAACCTGCTGGCCTGCAAGGCTCCCGCGGCGCAGTCGGCCGGCAAAGTATTTAACGTAGCCACCGGACGGCGCATCACGTTGAACGAAACCTTCAAGCTCCTGCAAAACCTCACTTCGTACTCGGGTTCTCCGATTTATGGTGACGAACGTGGTGGAGATATCAAGCATTCTCTGGCGGACATTTCTTCGGCAGAAAAGAACATTGGCTACAAGCCCAAAGTAAATTTTGAAGATGGCCTCAAGCGGACCGTCGACTGGTACCGGAATTCCCACTCGTAGCTTTCTCGCGTTACGTTAGTGATCTACTTCGAGATTACTCACGTGAGTAGAGTGGGAACATGACACTCTCCTCGATGGTTGTCTCACGCGATTGGCAGGAAGTCAGCGTTCTGGAATGCATTCTCGGCGGCCTGCACATGGATGTTTCCGTCGAAAGCGAACCCCAGCAAGCTCTCGCCCGCCTAAACAAATGCAAAGTCGATGCCCTGATCGTTGATTGCGATCTGAACGGCACAGGTCAATTCCTTCGCGAATTGCAACGTGACGCTCCGCGGCTCAACACGGTGCCGCTGGTGATTATGGGTAGCGTGCAGGGCAAACCGGACATGGAAAGCACCGGCGCAATGTTTGCTTTCGACAAACCGATTTCGGTCGAGCAGGCGGTGCGCACGCTTTCTGCCGCCCGCAACATGATTCTCGATGGACGCTTGCGCTACCATCGCGCCGGTCTCGAAGTGCCAGTAACTTTAAGCGGCCGCAAGCAGAAGCGCGTCGGCGCACAATTGATCAATCTGAGCCAGGGCGGACTCCAAGTCCGCATGGACGATGGATTCGACGCAAGCGACTTGCAGCGCGTCTCTTTCGCATTACCCGGAACCACCCGCGGGGTGAAAGCCGACGTCGAAGTCGCCTGGTCTGACGAGCGCGGGAACGTCGGCATTCGCTTCGCTAAAATCGAGTCACAGGTGCAGCACACTCTACGAGTGTGGCTGGCCCAGCAGTATTTTGCCAACTAGAGCGAAATCTCCCTCGCCCGCCCCGTTAAGGCTTCAGCCCGTCAGATCGCTAATCGGTTTAGATTTAGTGCGTAAGATCGAATGATCCCTTCAAGCGTATGTCGGCTGACGAAGCGCCAATCTGCACCTCGAATGTTCCCGGCTCCGTAACCCAATCTTTTTTCTGTGTGCTGTAAAAAGCCAGCGCACTTTTGTCGAGTGTGAAGTTCACGATTGTCGACGCGCCCGGCGCCAACTCCACACGACGAAAGCCTTTCAACTCCTTTACCGGACGATCCACACTGGCGTGCCCATCGTGCACATACAACTCAACCACTTCCGCTCCGGCGCGCTTTCCCTCGTTGCGAAGCTGCATGCTCACCTCAAACGTGCTCCCTGACACACCCGGATTGATCTTCAAATCGCTGTAGCCGAAACTCGTATAAGACAAGCCATATCCAAAAGGAAACTGCGGCGTGATGCCGTGTTTATCGAAGTAACGGTAGCCAACGTAGATCCCCTCGGCATATTTTACGTGTAGATCTTCCCCGGGATAACTTCCGTATGCGGGCGATTCTTTAAAGTCGTTGATAAAAGAAAATGGCAGCTTGCCCGAAGGATTCACGTCTCCGAACAAGACATCGGCAATGGCGTGCCCCATTTCCTCTCCGCCAAACCAAGCGTCCAGAACAGACGGAACGTCGCTAACCCAGCGGCTCACGTTGACTGGCGCGCCCGCGTTGAATATCACGACAGCATTACGATTTGCCTTCGCCACAGCCTTGATCAGTTCATCCTGACCTTCCGGCAAATCCAAAGTCTTGCGGTCAAAGTCCTCCGACTCGACCTTAACCGAGTTTCCCACGAGCACAATTGCAGCATCGGCTTTCGCCGCCAGCGCCACAGCTTCCTTCCGCAACTGATCTCGCGATTCGGGCGTATCTTTGGCAGGATCCTCGCCGGGCATCGATACACCGAGGGCATAGCTGACCTGAATACCGTTCCCGGCTTTTTCCTTGATCCCGTCGAGCGGCGTAATCGCAGACTTGAACTTCACCAGAGAACTGCCGCCGCCGCCGGTTCGCGCAAAAGCTGCATCGGGACCGATGACGGCAATCGACTTAACCTTGGAAGGATCGAGCGGAAGCAGATTTCCGGCGTTCTTCAGCAGCACAATACTCTCTGCCGATCCGCGGCGCGCCACGGCACGCTGCGCCGGCGTATCGATTTCGCTGGGCGCCGTCTCGCTGCGGTCGAAAATTCCGCTGACAAATATCGCGCGCAAAATGCTGCTTACATTTTCATCGATCGTCGCCGTTGAAATTTTCCCGGCCTTCACGTCGGCCAATACTTTCTCCTGCCACAGCCAGCCGCCGCCGTTGCCATTTTTCTTGGAGTCCGGTTTCAATAGCCAGGTCCTCGCAGGCTCTCCGCCGGGCATCTCCAGGTCCATTCCGGAATTCACCGTGGCCGCCGTGCTATAGGTGCTTCCCCAATCGGAGACGACCAAATTCTTGAAGCCCCACCGTTTTCGCAAAATATCCTGCAGTAGAAATGCATTCTCTGCGCAATAGCTCCCATTCACTTTTTGATAGGCCGACATCACCGACCATACGCCGGCTTCCTGCACGGCCGCCTTGAATGCGGGGAAATAAATTTCCTGCAGCGTGCGCTCGTCGATGGCCTCGTCCACGCGATGGCGTTCGAATTCCTGATTGTTGGCGGCGAAGTGCTTCACCGTGGCAATCACGCCTTCGCTCTGCACGCCTTTGATATAGGCGACGCCCATGCGCGCGGCGAGATACGGATCTTCCCCATAGCCCTCAAAGTTTCGCCCCCAGAGCGGCACGCGCTGGATGTTCACGGTGGGGCCAAGAATCATATTGCGGCCAATCGCGCGCATCTCCTGGCCAATCGCCTGGCCTGTGCTTTGCGCAACCTCAGGGTCCCACGTTGCAGCGACCGCGATTCCCGCCGGAAATGCCGTGCTGCGAAACTTATCGTCATCAGCTTTGGTTCTTGCCGAGGGTCCGTGCCAGGACCTGATGCCCATGGGTCCGTCCGCCATTTTGATCGACGGAAGACCCAGTCGCGGAATCGCCACAGTTTCCATCCAGTTCGCTCCGCTCAACATGCTGGCCTTTTCTTCAAGCGTCATGCGCCCGAGAAGATCATGCACACGCTCTTCGACCGGCAGCTTCGGATTCTTATAAGGAGCATTGGCAGGAATATCCTGGCACGGCGCAGCCACGACTCCAACGGCCAGAACCGCTAGAACCAAAGTAAATATCCTGCTCAGTCTGCGGATATTTTGAGTGTTGTGATGATTAGAATGGATCACAAGAGTAGTCCTCAGTCGGATTTAGAAGCGAACTAGATTTTCGCCAGTTTTTTGCCACACACATAGTACGACTCACCAGAACTGCGGTGAGGAAAAATGTTGCACTATGCCCAGTTCACAGCTGAACTCCAGCACAAGACTCGCCAGTAACCTGGATGGTTCAAAAGCAGCCACACAATGCTCTTACTTAAGATCATGTCCCGATGTGCAAGTTCCTGTCATTGCAAGTGAGATGAAATACCGCTAATTTACTGATAAAGCTGGTAAAAACCGGTTTGGAGCCTACTTGCTTCGGAGCAGCACGGCACAATGGATACCGGCTACGCCAACTAGTGGATTGACAGGACTTTTGCAGACCGCCACACTCGCAGGATGAGTCTGGCCGCGAATTTAAGATGGCGACAACTCCCGCCAAACCGAGTCTCGAGATGAGCGCCAGCCTGCCCGGAGCGCGGGTACCGACGTGGCCGCATGATCGCGGCGCGGCAGCATCCCGGCCCCATTCCGCTTTCGAACTTGGAGACTCCCACTCCGGCCGCCGCGATGCACTGCAGGCGCTTCTGGCATTTTCGGCGCTGCATCAGCAGATACGTCGACGGCGGGCGCTCTCCCTGCCGAGCGATGGATTTGAAACCATCGGGCGCGTGACCGAGTTCGAGGCCTCCGAGCAATTTGTGTTGGACGAAGTATTGCAACTGGTCGCGGAGCGCGCCATTTCTATTACCGGTGCCGATGGATTGGGCATCGCGCTAGCCGAGAACAACGAAATTGTTTTGCGGGCTTCGGCAGGTGCGATCAAACCCGACGTGGGCGCGCGGATTCAGCGCGACTCGGCGTTTTCCGGTGCATGTTTCCGCACCGCACAGATCATCCACTGCCACGACACTGAGACCGATGATCGCGTCAACCTCTATGCGTGCCGGCAACTGGGCACACGCTCGATGGTGGCGGTGCCGCTGTGCGGCAGGCGTCGCGTCATTGGATTACTCGAGGCATTCTCGGCGGAGCCGTTCGGCTTCAACGACAGCGATGTCACCAGTCTCGGCCTGCTGGCGGAGTTGATCGTCGGAGCGCTGAAGCCCGAGGACGAAGATCGCTTTGCCGAATCGGCGGAAGCCGCAGAGGCAGAATTAGACGCAGCACCGGTTGCCACGGCAGCGCTAATTCCGGTCGAAACAGTTTCGCCTGAAAAAGCACTGGATCCGATTGAAGCCGCGGCGGAAGTAACCGAAGAAAATGAAGCAGCAGAAAAGATTAATGCTGCAGCGCAGGCAGGAGTCGTTCTTCAAGAATCTTCACCGAAGAACGACGCAACGGAGAAAGACGCAACGCTTCCCGCAGCCGAGTCTGAACCGGCCGCCGAAACAGCGATCCCACTTCCAACTCTTGCAGCCCCGAAGTCCTCATCTTTAGAGATCGTATCTCCAGAAATCGTCGCTCCCGAGATCGTAGCTTCCGAGACTGCAACTGCAGAACAACGACAAGAAGAAGCGCTCGCAGTCGAGCCTGCGCCTTCCACTCACCATCCCGGAATTTGGCTGGCGGCCGTCGTCGTCGTGGCATTGCTGGCCGCAGGAGCGTGGTGGAAGCTCAAGAATGCGCAACTCGGAGAGGTCCTTGTCCAGCCCATGCACAAAACCGTCGCCAAGCCAATCGCAGTGGCGAAGCAACCAGCGCCTGCCGTTCCTTCCTCGACGTCATCCTCAAACGTAGATGCACCGAAGGCGCCCGCTGCGGGCGCAGCAGCATCCGGTACAGCCGCGACCGAGCCGAACAGTGAACCTGCATCGCCGCAGGAAACATCGAAACTGCCGCGGATCACCGGCATTCGCCATTGGTCCTCGGCGGATTCCAGCACGGTTGTGCTCGATCTCGAAGATCAGGTGCAATACGAGGCGCATAGGCTCAGCTCTCCCGATCGAATTTATTTTGATTTGCACGACACTTCGCTCGCCCCCGAGGTTGCAGGAAAAACCATTGAGGTCGGCGATGCGCTGCTGGCGCGGGTTCGCGTGGCACAGCCGGTCTCCGGTCTCACGCGCATGGTGCTCGAAACCAAGGGCAACTCGAATTTCTCCGTGAGCCTCGAGCCGAATCCTTACCGGCTGGTGGTGCAGGTTCGCAAGCTGGGCGCCGATCCGAAGGCTCAGGTGAATCTTTTTCCGGGAACTGAAAGCGACCGCGGCAAGTTGTTCGCCATCGTGGTCCCTCCGCCCACGCATGAAGATTTGCAACTGCGCGCGCGCGTTCCGAAGATGCGCATTGTAGTCGATGCCGGCCATGGCGGCTGGGACCTGGGAACCGTGGGCCGCAAGGGATTGCTCGAAAAAGATCTGGTACTTGAGATTGCCCAAAGGCTGGGCAAGCTGCTCGAAAGCCGTCTGGGCGCGGAAGTGATCCTCACCCGGAAAGACGACAATTACATTCCGCTCGATGAGCGTGCGGGCATCGCAAACCAGTCGCAGGCCGATCTTTTTGTCTCGGTCCACGCCAACTACAGCGACCTGCCCTCGGCGCGCGGCGTGGAAACTTACTACACGAACTTCTTTTCTTCGCCGAGCGCGAAAGATGTTGAGGCGCGCGAGGATGGAACCGTCGCCAAGACCACAACGTTGGCTGCGCTTTCGCCGGTCGATCTGCATGATCGAATCGAGCAGTCGCGCCGCCTCGCCGCCAGCGTGCAGCGCTCGCTCTATGGAACTTTGTCGGTGCAGAATCCCGGACTGCGCGATCGTGGCGTGAAAGAAGCATCGTACGTGGTCCTCACCGAGACCGCGATGCCGGGAATTCTTGCCGAAGTTTCCTTCGTCAGCAGTCCCGCCGACGAGCAGAAACTTCGCAGCGACGGCTACCGCGAGCAGATCGCCGAGGCTTTGTACAAAGGCATTGCGCGCTATGCTGCCAGTTCACATCCGGTGAAGGTGGCAAGCGCCACGAAGTAGTTCAAGATCCTCGTTCCTCCTACTGCAATTTTCCATTCTCAAACGGATTCACAATTTGAAGGCCGTCGATCTCGCGGCCAGCTTGCATATCCTCGGAAAAGAGTACGCGGCAGCCGGATTGTCCGGCCGAGCGGATTACCAGCGCGTCCCAGAACGAATATGCGTGAAGGCGATGAAGGTCGATAGCAGCGAGGACATCGGCAATATCGGGAACCGCGACGTCGAATTCGGCGAGCAGTTCGACTTTGCGGCGGGCGATGGTCGCATCGACCCCCAATTTGCGCGTAGCTGTAACGAAATACTCCTGCAGGACTTGCATGGAAACCACACCCGTTTTGGCGCGGCGATGCGCGGCGAGCAGTTCAAGAGCGCGACGCTGTTTGGCTGGAGTAGCCTTGTCGTCGGCATAGATGAGGACGTTGGTGTCGAAGAAGCTGCGGGCAGGCATTTATTTTCGCTCATGGATCTGGTCGCGACTGAAGCGCCAGCCGTGGGAGTGGCCTTTGCCGGAAAGGCGTTTAAACTCTGCGATGCTGCGCTCGGCGTCCTCTCCTCCGGCAACGGTTTGCAGGTAATCGCGGATGAGCTGGTTCAGGCTTTTGCCCAGGGCCTCGGCTTTTTTGCGGGCCCGATGGACGAGCTGATCGTTGAGGGATAAAGTGAGGTTCATTAACACAGGATATGTGCGCACTAGTTATGTGTCAACGAAATAGCATGCGAGTAAAACTCCAAGCCCTCGCAAAAAGTAGCGAGACCCCACACTTATGCGGATACGCCAGGGATCCTTCGACTGCGCCGCGCCCTCCGGCGCGGCTGCGCTCAGGATGACATCATGATGGGGTGGCGTTTCTGTTTTCTTCCGTTTCTTCCTCTCTTGGCACCAGTCCCATGCGGTCCAGAAGAATTCTCGCTAGCGAAGGTTCGCCTTCAGCATCGGGACGGTCGGGTAGTTTGCGCTTCTGTTCCCGTCTTCTTGCCATGTCCGCAACATTTCGTCCAGAGTTCCTAGCGCACTCTTCTTCGCTGCGGCGCTGGGCTGCACGGCTGGTTCCGCGGGCAGCGAGGCTTCTTTTTTGGAATCCTTGAAGTCGTGGACGCACCACTGAGGACCCTCGACACGGGTGAGGTCGACGGTGTCTTCGTCGATGACCACGTCGGTGAGTTCTTCGGGCTCGAATTTTGCATGGCGCAGGTTGGCGCTGGCGGTTTGGAGGCCGTAAAGCATCAGGCCGGCGGTTTTGTGGTCTAGGATACCGGAGCCGAGCATCTGAATCACCTTCATGAGAGCGACCTGGATCGAGTTCGCGTCTTCGAGCAGGGGAAAACCGAAGGTGCGGTTGCCTGAGCGGTCCTGAGTCGCGAGCGCGCGCTCGTGCTCCGCCCGCGTGTGAAAAAAACAATGAGCTCTGCGCCGCAGCGCGGGCGAGCCGCACTGGACGCCGTTGATTTTTATGTGCTGACATCGGGGAACATTCTCGAAACCCATTTCTTCTTCCGCGCCTCCGCGCCCCTTCCGGCATTTCAGCAGGACCGGTGTACCCCCCTCCTCCCTATACGTGATCCTAGAAAACACGGGAGTTAGCGTGGGGCTGTTTGCAAAATCCGGGTGCCAAAGAACTTAGATATCAAAATCCGTGAAACAAAGGACTTGCGGCCAGCCGAGCTATTTTTAGAAGCTCAAACATAGCTTTAAAGATGATTCCGGAATGGGACTGTGGAAAGCAAGGTCAGATGTCACAGGTTTGGGGAGAAATTTGGGATGGAGGTGGAATTGGGATCGGTTTTCTCGCCTAAGAGTGGTGTCTATGGACGAGAACGAGTGAAGAAGGTAGGGATGCTTCGACTGCGCAGTGAGGATCGCGTTGCGATCCTTACTGCTTCGCTCAGCATGACGGGGGTGAATGGGTCTCGCATCTTTCGACGGCGGCAAGTTTGTGTCGCATGAAGAAGCGGCCCGGCGAATCGAACGCATCCCCGGCTTTGATCGCGGTCCGCTTGGTCTCCAGAGGTCCACCTCGCGGTGGCCTGACTCAGACCGGCCACGGCGTTACGCGATTCTTGCCGTTCATCTTCGAAGTATACATCGCCTTATCCGCAGAATCTAACAGTATTTCGGCGGTTGCATTTTGCACTCGATCGTTCGCGCAGACGCCTATGCTAGCGGTGACCGCAATAGCTCCACCGGCTTCGGCTTCTTCGATCACCTTCCTAATTCGTTCTGATGTCCCCAGCGCCTCTTCGGTGGAAAAATCCGGGAGCACGACGACGAACTCGTCGCCGCCCCAGCGGTAAAGCGTTCCCTTCCGGCCCAGCGCACTACTGATAACCTTGATTACATGTTCCAAGCACGCGTCCCCTGCCGCGTGCCCTTTTGTGTCGTTCACTTGCTTGAACTTGTCAAGGTCGATGACCAGTAGGGCGATTTCAGAGCGCCGGGCCAGCGAATTCCTTAGTTCTGCTAATAGTTCGTCCTTCTTCGGAAGATTCGACAGCGAAAATACCTGCGGTGCGGGAGCGGGTACCGTTGAGTCGATAGCGGCAGGCCAGCCTGTTGTCACTAGTTTGTCGGATGGCTTGGCGAAGCTAAGGGTCATATCAAGGTCAATCAGGCCACGGGCCCTTAGCACATAGGCCGATTGTGATAGTTCCTTCTTCGACACACCTAGGTATTCGGCGTCCCAAGCGTCCGTGGCGTAGACCTCGCCTGGCACATCGGGGATTTGGAAGGCGAGCATGTAAGTCTTACCGGCTATAAATTTCTCGATTTCCGCCGGGGGCCTCGCCGCGTGTGGTTTTTTCTACTCGCTGGTAAGCGGTAGGATGGGAACCTGGATCGTAAAATGTCACCAACAGTAGCCCAAGTGCCGCTGAACATTCAGACAACATTTGGCAATACGCCCCTGCCCCACTTTGGTGACGTCGACAAGCAGCCACGCTGAGGGCATGTTGTCGAGAACTGCACCCTGAATTGGCCAATTTACAGTCACGTTGATTGCCGCGTGGGACAGGCAGTAGAAGATGTCAGGCGCACCACACCGGATGCGGCCTGCCACCGCTATCGCATACGAATCGACCGCCTCGCGATATTCGCGGGTTCCGGGGAGATCGCGGATAAATTCGTCCGAAAGTGCAACATCGGTGTACCGACCCGGCTTACCAATCTCAAAATAAGTCGTGCTGAGATTCGGCCAAGGTCGATAATGCTTGGATATCTCAAGCCCTCTCTTGGCTAAGTGATTGGTTAACTCCGCAATGCCGAGCTGCATTTGTTCTTCCTTCATACTTGCCCTCACCAGTCGGTTTCATATAGGCATCCAGCATCATTTCCTGCAGATACCGGTAGTCATGCCTGTGCGGTTAGTAGTTGTTCATTTCTTAGGCTTCCATGGAGCTTGCGCAAGATCAGATGCGATAGGGCCACGATCGCGTTTCGGGGTCTTCGGGTTGCGCAGGTCTTTACCGGCCTGCGATGCTTCCCGCCTCGATGTTGTCATGGTTTCTCCTTTCTATCGCCTATTAGTCGATCACAGTCCGGCGTGAATAAAAAGCGAAATTCCGCATTAGGTTGTGCAGAACCTGTGAATGTCTCAGGAAATCGGTGGATAGCTGTGCACAACTTTCGGTGCATGATTCGTGCCGTCCCTCCGGGACTGGTTCCTACTTTTGGGCCTTACCCCGGACTTACGTCCGGGGCTACTATATGTCGCCCCCACGGGGCTGGGCGCGGGGGCTGGGCGTGATTGGGAGTTGGAGATCGCGACGTCTCGTAGAAAGAGCGACCGGGGATTGTTCCTGGACGGCGCAGGAGGGCGGGTAGGGATGCTTCGACTTCGCAGCAATGATCGCTTCGCGATCATTGCTGCTTCGCTCTGCATGACAGTGGCGATTTTGTCGTGACCGCTTCGCTCTGCATGACTGGGGGGATTTGTCGTGCTGAGCGGAGCTGGGAGGACCGTAGGTCCTCGCGGGGCAGTCGAAGCATCCCTATCGCCATCCCGAATGTGGAGGGCATTTTCTTCGGCTGTGACATCTATCACAGCCGGATCAGTTGAATTCTCCAATCATGCCTGATGCGCGAGCGACGCTATTACTGTGTTGCTGCGCTCGGAATGACAAGACTCAATCATCGTGACAATGACAAACTTAATATCATGACAAGATTAATCATGACGAGCGCTGCGAGCGGACGAAGGCGTCCGCAGCTCAACTTAATTGCCTGCCGTGACGCCGCCGTATTTTTCCAGCCACTTCAGTTCTTCGCGCACTTTGATTTTTCCGTGCCAGGGATTTTTGCCCAGGCTGTGGCCTTCGCCGGGGAAGATTAGCAGCTTGTTGGGGATGCCCAGGGAGTAGAGGGCGTGCTCGAGCAGGTAATCTTCGAGGACGGCGACGCGAATGTCGTCGGCGCCGGCGACCATGTGGGTGGGGGTGCGGACTTTGTCGATTTGGAAGATGGCGGCTTCGTCGTGATAGCGCTGCGGAGCTTCCCAGGGACGGCCGCCGAGGAAGTAAGCGTCGTCGGCAGTGGTGTCGTCGTTGCCCCAGTTGCCAACGTGCTCGACGGCGCCGGCTCCGGTGACGGCGGCTTTGAAGCGCGTGGTTTGAGTGATGAGCCAGTTGGTCATGTATCCGCCGTAGCTGTAGCCGCCGACGGTGAGGTGGTTGGGATCGGCGATGCCGTCTTTGACGAGGGCGTCGACACCTTCGAGAATGTCTTTGCCGGGACGCGAGACGATTTGCGGAACGATCTGCACGAGGAACTTGTCGCCGTATCCGGTGGAACCGCGATAGTTGGGCTCGAAGACCAGCCATCCGTTGATGGCGGCGAGCGCGCCCCACTTATACCAGTCAGCCTCGAAGTAGTCGCCGTCGGCTGCGGCGGGGCCTCCGTGAATGAAGGTGAACATGGGAAGATTTTTCTGCTCGGGCTTTCCTGGTTCAAAGCTGCCGGGCGGGTAGATCAGCATGCCTTCGATGGTGGTGCCGTCGTCGGCCTTCCAGCGGTAAGGCTTGCCTTGCGGCATGTCGCGCTCGGTAAAGATTTTGTTGAGCGCGGTGATTGGGCGCGCTTGGTCGAGTTTGTCGGCACTGTCGGCGAGATAAACCTCGGAGGGGTGCGTGAGCGAGGAGTACACGAAGGCGACGCGTTGAGAGCGCAACCCGGTTGAAGGATTTTCGTAGGTTCCGTGCCAGCCATCGAACTTGCGCAGAGAGGCAGAAGGCTTGTCTGCCGCATACATTTGGACTTCGGTACCGAGCCGCGCGGTCACGACGGCACCGTTGCCATAAGTACCGTAGCTGACAATCTCGCCGGTGAACTCTTTGTTCCATTGCTCAATCGCTCCGGTCTCGCTGTCGACCCAGTAGAGGTGAGGCTGCAGGTCGCGGTAAGGGCCGGCGACGTCTCCGACTTCGACGGTGAAAAAGATGTGGCGGCTGTCGCTGGCCCAGCGCGGATGGGTTTCGACTGCCTGGTTATGGGTGAGTTGGCGCGGTGCGGACGGTTTCGGTTCGCTGCCGGCGTTCGCAGCCGAGGGCGGCTGCGCCACATCTATCTCGTAGATCTCTACGTCTTCGTTTTTTTCCTGGCGCTGGTTGATCGCGTTGGTGAGGAAGGCGAGCTTGCTGCCGTCGGGCGAGGTGATCATGTTCTCCACTCGCAGCGACGAAGTCGCAAGGATGCGCGCTCCGGGCGTTAGATCGGGTTCTTTTTCGGTATCACTCTTTTCTTTCGTGGGAGCGGCGGTGCGACCGGCAAGAGCAGCGGCAACGTCGAGGGCAAATATGGTGTCGCCGCGTTCAGCGGTGCGGTACTGCTGCACGTCCTTCCATTGTTTCTTGTAATCGTCTTTCTGCGTCTTGGTCCAGGGTTGCCGAGTGGCAAAGTAGATGGTGCGAGAGTCGGCGGACCAGGAGAATGTGTGAACCTCTTCCTCGCCGGTGGTGAGCGGAATCGCTTCGCCTCCGGAGGGAGAGATCACGTAGATATGAGCGACGTCTCCCTTGTCGTCATTTTTATCTTTCTTATCGCTTTTATCTTTATTGCGCTGGCCTTTGTCATCGTCCGAGTCCGAATCTTTTTCGGAAGAAGATTTACGTTCGGAGAGGAAGGCGATCCAACGGCCGTCGGGCGACCACTTGGGTTCGGTGTCATGACCGGACTGCGTGAGCTGGATCAGCGTGGGATGGTTCAGCGATCCCGGCTTCTCGTCGTCGCGGTAAAGCCAGAGATCATGGCGAAAGATGTTCTGGTCCCAATCGGCGCGCTCGGTAGCGATGACAACAGAATTGCCGTCAGGAGAAAGAGCCACCGAGGTGTAGCTGACCGAGTTGAAGAATTCGTCGAGCGTGAGCTTGGGCTTGTTCTCGGCGAACGTCAGGATGGAAGCGAGAAGTATGCAACCAAGAAATACCGCGAATGACAGGAGTTTGTTTTTGGATTTCATGGGGTTTTTAGATCGGGTTCATCGAGACCCGCGGCTTTACGGCACGGGTTCGGCATCTTTAAGTGCTTGATCGAGCGGTTGGCTGGGACGATCTGTGCCTTGGACGATTCGCCAACCGTCGTCGTAAGCGTGAAAGGTAGCGGTGGAGCGATAGCGCACATCGCTGGAGTAGATGGCGGCGCCAACTTCGTTCACGGGAACCCATCTCCAGGAAAATTCGACATCGGCTACGCGGCCCAGCTTGCTGATGCCGGTGACAGCGACAAGTTCTCGCCGCGCGGCCGGAATTCGGAAGGCTTGCTTATCGGAATCGCCGGGCGCGATGAGAGGCCGAAATGTATCCACGCCGGCGGGCGAGAGCGCGACATCCCAACAGGGCGGCGGAGTAACGTCGGGTGGACAGCGGGCTTGCGTGGCGGAGATCCATCCGTGATGCTGCAGGGCGAGGTATTCGGGGGAAAGATAATCCGCGTTGGAAACGATGCCGATGTTCATCTGAAATGATTGCGCCGCACGGAAAGTATTGGAGGTCGCGATGAGGTCGGCGGCGAGGCGGCGCGTGAGGAAATCGCGGGGAGAACAGGACGAGAGCATGAACAGGGCCGCAATCGACAGAGCGCAGATGTATGGTTTCCGCATCAACAAGGGAGCGAGCCGAACGCGTCATCGACGCGCGATAAGAACACTTTGCTCGGATGACAATTCTACCGGATTGTAAACAAATGTGAGCTTTTGCGCGGCAAGAAAGGATGAGAGGCGATCTGGCCTTCGAATTGAGCAGACCAGCGACCGGGAATTGCCGTGGAGCAGTAGGGGCAGCGGCCATCCGGCGTCAGGCGATAGTGTTTGATCAGATAGCCGTAGCGCTCGATCAGGGTTTCGCTGCACTGCGGACAGCGCGTGTCTTCCCATTCCGCAACCATGCCGGGAAGATTTCCCGCGTAAATGTAGCGAAGGCCGGATTCACGGCCGATTTCGATGGCGCGCAGCAAATCATCGGAGCGAGTGTCGCGCGCAACATCATTTTGCATTTTGTAGTCGCCGTGGAAGGCCGTGACGTGCCACGGAATATCGGGAGAGATGTTCGCCAGAAATTCGGTGAGGCGGTGGAGTTCGTCGGGCGAATCGTTGAAGCCGGGGATTAGCAGCGTGACAATCTCAAGCCAAAGCCCCATCTGATGAATGCGGCGAATGCTTTCGAGGATGGGACCGATGCGTCCACCGAGTTCGTGATAATGGCGGTCGTCGAAACTCTTGAGATCGACTTTATAGAGATCGAGCCAGGGGCGCAGATACTCGAGCACCTGCGGAGTGCCGTTGCCGTTTGAAACAAAGCCGGTAACGAGTCCGGCGGCTTTGGCTTCTTTGAAAACCGCGACCGCCCACTCGCTGGTGATTAGCGGCTCGTTGTAAGTGCTCACTAAAATCTTCGCGCCTTGTGCGATGGCGTCGCGGACCAGATGTTCGGGCGACGCTTGATGCGGAGGCGAGACTGCGCTGGGGTCGCGCAGCGCTTGCGATGTAACCCAGTTCTGACAGTAGGCACAGTGCAGATCGCAGCCCAGCATTCCGAAGCTATAGGCCAGCGCGCCGGGATACGCGTGGAAAAATGGTTTCTTCTCGACCGGATCGCATTGGGTGCCGGCAGTGTATCCCCAGGGGACGAAGAGCTTGCCACCGCGGTTGTAGCGGACTTTGCAAACACCGGGCTGGCCTTCGGGGATGGGACAGCAATGTCCGCAGGAAAAACAGCGTACGCGGTTGTTCTCGAGTTTCTCGACGAGGGCAGGTTCGGCTTCGCGGACGCGTTCATCGAGGATGGTGCGGAGGGTGGGCACGGCTGGTTCTATTTTAACGCTGGGTCGGTGAGAAACGCGTCCGTGGTGGAAATGCCTTGCTAGGCTTGCGGTAGCACGGTGGTGAAAGGGGTCCTTCGACTGCGGTGGTGCTTCGCCTTCGCGAAGCACCACCTTCGCTCAGGATGACAAAACGAGGGGATGACAGGAGGCCTGGGCCTGGATCTAGTGGCCGGGTTGCGGTTGGGTTGGGGACTCGTGCTGCTGGTACCAGATTTCGGCTTGCTGTTCGATGATGGCGGCCTGGGCGCGGCTCATGTGGGAGGCCAGGATATTCGCGAGTTCCTTGCTGCCTTTATCTCCACCAGCGCGGGCCAGGACAGTCCAGAAGTAGGCTTGATTCAGGCTTGCGGGAACGCCGCGACCGCCCCAGTAGAGAGCGCCCAGCTTCGATTGCGCGGGAACATAGTTATGCTCGGCCGCCTTGGTGAACCAGCGAGCGGCTTCGGTTTCGTCACGTCTCACCGCATGTTTTTCATCTCCCTGGGCATAGAGAAGACCTAACGCGTTCTCGGCCGCGGGGTCGCCTTGATCGGCGAGTTCGCGAAGTTGTTTTGGATTGGCGGAATCAACCGGGGGAAATGTGGCGGTCGATTTCGAAACGTCGGCAGGCGACGGCGAAGAAGCGAGCACCGTGTGCTCGCTGGTCCGGTCGCGTTCAATTAATTTTTCCTGAATCCAGGGAGCGAGAATGAAGCCCAGCGCCATGAATATGGTAGCAGCGGTGGCCATCAGCAAGATAAGGTGAGCGCGAGGAAGGCGGATGCCGCCGATTTGGTTGGGATCGTTGTTTACATGTTCCTGCTGATTTTCCTCCCCACTCTGGTTCTCGTTTTCGTTTTTCTGAGGGGCATTGCTGGCAAAAAGAATGCTGCCCTGCGGAGAAAAGTTTTGCATAGGGGTTGCGGGTGCTATTGAAGAACTGGCAATGGCGCGGCGAACAGCGGCAAAAATCGTTTCGGAGAAACGGCGCAGAACGCCGCCCTCGCTGTCACTAAAGGCATCGGGATCGGGGGAAAACAACTCGATCAAGCCGATGGCTTTCCCGCTGGCCACGATAGGGCACGCGAGAATCGATCGCACTCCTAAGGCGCGGCAGCTTTCACGGTCGACGCGTTCGTCGGTTTCGGCGTCGTGACAGATCAATACCTTCGCTGTGCGTACGCATTCGCCGGAAAAACCTGAACCGATTCTTAGAATTGCGCCAACGGGTGGAGCGCTTTCGCCCGAACTCGCGCGGCAGATCATGGTGTCAGTGTCTTCGCCGACGAGAGCAATCGCAGCACCTGACGCGTGAAGCATCGACCGGGCTCGCGAAGCGACCAAAGAGAGAATTGCCACCAGATCGGTCCCCAGAGAGTCTGCTTCTCGTTGCACCGCCGAGGCTGCAGTGAGCGTATCCGTGTAATTCGGTGGAGGGGTAGTATCCGCGGAAAGTTTAGGTGGGGTGGTACCTCGAGCTGCAGCATTTGCTGCCGCAGCGATCGCGTTGAGAAATAACCACTGCCGCAGACTACGAACCGCCGAGTCCGGCAAGTTGGAGAAGCTGAATCCGGTGCGGGCGGTCGGGTCTGACCAAATCACGTTAGCCGCGACGGTAATTTGTGCGCTGGCTTCTGCGAGGTCGAGACACAAGTCAATCTGCTGATTGCTTTGTAATGGCGATGAACACTGAACCGCAACGCCGGTTTCACTAATGTCGAGGATCTCGAAGAGACTGAGCATCTCGCCCTTCGCCGTGCCACTGAACGTCGCGTAGGCAGGCACATGCACTTTGTGCCGGACCCGATGGCGGCGATTCGGAGTGAAAGATCGAGAGGCTTGGGAAGTGGCAACCATGCGCAAAGAGCGGCTCTTGCCCGTCTATATTAACCCTGAAGTGGGAAAACTCAGCAGAAGATTAATCGCTAGAAAAACTCGGCAGGGCCAGCTCGTTCGCCGGTGAGAAGAGGTCCGCGGCGAATCTAGGCCAAGCGCCGTAGAATCTGCGCGTTATGAATGCTTGAGATGCGGGAGATGGCGGCAACCATCATACTTGAAAGAAGTTGCATAGTCGCGACATCCCGTTCGTCGAAGGCGCTAGGGGACGAAGAAAGCACCTCGAAGACGCCCAAGGTGCGCCGGTAGTAGCGGAGCGGCGATACCAAAATGGAACGGACTCCCAGACGGCGGCAGCTGGCGAGATCCACGCGCGGGTTGCGTTCGGCGTCGTGGCAAAGCATGACTTCGCCGGTGCGGACGGCTTCAGCAGAGATGCCGGCGTCGGTTTGCAATCGGACTCCGAGATCGGGGGCGGTGCGGCCGGCGCGGGCGCGACAGACGATTTCATCCCCGGCACGCAGGGCGATCGCGGCTCCGGTGGCCCCGGTGAGATGCTGGGCACGTTCGGTGATGGCGCTGATGGCGGGTTCGAGGTCCAACTCAGCGGCATGGATATCCACTTCTTCGCCCGGGTGGACGGTGCGGAAGCCGGAAACAGGGTGCGCGGCGTTGGCCACGCGAAGCTGGCTGCGAAGAGCGATCGAAGGTACGCGAGCGTGATGCTCGGCTACGTCGATGACCTGAGGATCGGGCACAGTGCGCAGCAGGTCGCGTACCAGGCTGTCGAGCTCAGAATCGGTGATGAGATGAGCCGTTTGCACGTTGCGCAGCGACCCGCCGAGCACGCGGGAAAGGCTAAGCAGGGTTGTGTTTCCGCAGGCGAGGCAATACGGGCGGCTATTGGTGCTGATCAATTCGCACTGGATGCAGAACGTCGCCGTCTGCAGAGGAACGAAATGAACGTCTTTGAAGATAGTACCATAAACTGACTTGCGAGACATGATTGCGAGTCCTCTCAACTACTTACAAGTAGGTTAAGGTAAACAGGTATGGACACCGTTTGGCAGTGTCCGCATTGGTTCCACATGTGGAAAAGTCGGCTTATAAGAGATTGATGCACGACGACATAGAGGACTGAAAGGCATTCAGTGTGCAAATTCTTGCGCTTCACTTTTGGATGGGAAGCGCCGTCCAATGCCGGGGTTTCGAGCCGATACTTTTGGGCTCAGGGAGTCTTGATTTGGGGCCGATGCCGAGTTAAAATGATTAAACGTTCGAGGCGGCAAGCTTCGATCGACTGGGGGTAAACTCATGCAGTGGACAGCACCCGCTTTTGAAGAAGTTTGCTTGAATTGCGAAATCAACTCCTACGCCAGCGCCAAGCTTTAACCGTCGGCCCTCCCTTTAGTTTTCATTCCTCTTTGCATTCTGCCACGCGCCGGAAGGCGTGTGCGCGTCAAGGCACCTCCCATCCTTTTCGTAATCTCGCCTTGTTTCGAAAAATCTTCTTGAGTGGGTCTTAGCTCTAGCCAGCCTGCGCAGCTGCAAATCCCGCGTCATCTTTTCCGGCTTGAGGAATCACGTGAACTGTGTGGCGAAGAGTGCGATCCAGAGCATCGGCTAGGGCGACGGGAAACATGGAAGTCAGAAGGTTGATGTCGAGTTGCAGATCCCGCTGCGCATATGAACGGTGAAGGACGAAGGCTCCGCGGTGACGGTTGGAAGAGCTGACGAGATCGAGCGAGAGAGTCCAAACCGCCAAGTCTTCGATCGATCTCGATCCCCGGTTCTTTCCCCAATGAAAAAACCCTTCGGAACGTCCGCGCTGCGGTGCCGGATCGGCGACGCTGAATGGACAAGACTCGCCGGGGAAGAGTTTGAACCGAACGTCGAAGCCGTCGAAGTCGTTCGAGGCGAAGGCAGCCTCGAGAATGCGAAGAATCTGGTCGTAGTCGCGGGCGACTTTGAGTTCCTCGGCGGCCCTTCGAATCGCGAGGTTATTGATAACGATCATGCGTTGGTCGAAGGTGCGCTGAGCGACGCGAGCCAGTTCTCCTAACTCGAGATATCCCAGGCGCTGGACGCCGACCCAGATGCCAGTACCAAGCACAGCCAGCACCAGGCCCAGAGAACTGCCTGTCGGCCAGAGCAGGAACAGACTGAGAAGCGCGAAAACGGCCGAGACACCGTAAAGCACAACCACCACCTGCCGGTGAGAGAGACCGTGCTGCAGAAGCTTGTGATGAATGTGCTCGCGGTCGGCGGTGAAGACCGGTCGCCCACTAATCAAGCGCCGGAGGATTGAAAGTGAAGTTTCGAGAATCGGCAGACCGAACGAAACAACCGGGATCGCAACGGCGACGATGGTCGGGGATTTTTGTGCGCCCTCCAGAGCGAGAGCGCTCAAAAGGAAACCGATGAAAAGGCTGCCCGAATCTCCCAGGAAAATAGTTGCCGGGTTGAAGTTGTAACGAAGAAAGCCAAGGATCGCGCCGGCCAAGGCAATGGCCAGAACAGTGACCAGTGAATATCCGTTCAGCAGCGCAACCACGAAAGCGACCAGGGTGGAGAACAGAGCGGAACCGGCCGCCAGACCGTCCAACCCATCGATGAGGTTGAATGCGTTGGTGATGGCCAGCACCCACAAAATGGTGAGCGGCAGTCCCACGAACCATGGCAACTGACGGGTGCCAAACAGAACCGGGATGTTAAGAATGCGCAGACCTCCGGCAAACAGCATGGAGGCGGCAAGAGATTGAACCGCGAACTTAACGTAGGGACCGACGCTGTAGACGTCATCGTAAACGCCGAGCATGAAGACCAGGGATGCAGGGCCGAGAACGGTGAACAGAGTCTTCAGAGAAAATGCGGAGTTCAGCTGGGGAACATAGCGAGCCAGGAAAGCGGCCGCCACCATGCTCAACGAGAACGAAACGAAAATTGCGACGCCGCCCAGGCGGGGCAGTGGAACGGAGTGCAGGTGCCTCTCATTCGCTGGAACCGCAACCCATCCGCGCTGCGAGGAGAAGTCGCGCACGTATCGGGTGAAGACAAACGAAAAGGCCAGCGCTAGGAAGAAAATCGTAAAGATAACTACCGTCAACTAGCCTCCTTCGGCCTTTAAGTCGCGGACGAAAGCGCGCAACATTCTCGTACGACCGTAAAGTATGGCAGCAGCACGGTGCTGGTTGGTAGTGCGTTAAAGGGTTCCGTTTGTTCTGAGAGTTGAAAGGAATCTAGCAGTGTGGGAACGCCAGGGTCAATTCCTTATTAGTGAAAAATCTGTGGAAAACTCGATTCGGCAGTGTAAGGAGGTTAATTCCATGTGGATTGGCTTGAGTGGCAACATGCTAAACTCGCTAGCGACCCTTCTTTAACCAGAGGCTTGTCAATGGTGTTCGGCAGACGGAGTTTTGCGCGCAGCGCGAGTATGCTCGCGTGCGGCTTGGCATTCAGCGTGGCGGTTGCGGCTCAGACGCAACCGCAGTCCGCGTCTCCGTCGGCGGAAGCTACGGTCCCGGCGCTGCCAGCGGCGATACCGCTCTCGCAAGCTGCAACGGGAAGCACGCCGAACAGTCCCGACCGCGCAAAGCCCGCTGAGAACGGTTCTATCAACTCGATCACGTCGGGAAACGCGATCACGCCAGGCCGTGAGAATTCTTCGCTAAGACTGGGCCCTGGGGATTTGATCGAGGTCAGCGTCTACAACGTGCCTGAGTTGTCGACGAAAGCCCGAATCGGCAATTCTGGAGATATTTATCTCCCTCTGGTCGACTATGTCCACGTAGGCGATCTCACCTTGGAAGAGGCGCAAACCTTGATCGAAAAGCGACTGGTGGATGGAGGGTTTGTCCGCAGCGCTCATGTGACCATCTTCCTTGACGAGTCGGCGTCTCAGGGAGTCACGGTGCTCGGCGAAGTGGCGAGACCCGGAATCTATCCCGCGATTGGAGAGCGCAAGCTATTCGATATGATCTCGGCGGCCGGAGGATTTACAGTTTCGGCGGGGCGCAAAGTAAGCATTATTCGGTTCCACAGCCAGAGCGAGCCGATTACGGTGAATCTGCCAAGAAATCTTGCGGACGATTTGCAAGATGATATTCAGATTTTTCCCGGCGACACGATCACGGTGCCACGGGCTCCGATCATCTACGTGGTCGGAGATGTCGGCCATCCCGCAGGATTGCTCGTCGACAATGGCAGCCTTACGGTGTTGCAGGCTCTGGCATTGGCTGGGGGTGCGAACCACACGGCCAAGATAGGGAGCGTTCGCATTATCCGAAAAGGGCCGACTGGAATGACGGAAACGCACGTTCCTTTGAAGAAGATGTTGGAAGCGAAGGCTCCGGACGTGACTCTCCAGGCCGACGACATTCTCTTCGTACCGCTCAGTGGAGCCCGGGTTGCGGCGGCGCAGGGGGTTTCTGCAGCGATATCCGCGGCGACGGGTTTGGCAATTATCGCCGTCCATCCTTGAAGCTCAATTACGCAGCGATTTCTTTTGCCGGCGACTCGGGCAAGCCGAGCATTTGTTCAAGCATGCGAACGTATTTTTCTGCGGTGTGACGGCGCGAAAATTTTCGTACGATATGTTCCCTGCCGTTCCGGCCCATTTCCCGGGCAATTTCCCGATTCGCTGCCAGATAGCAAATAGCGTTTGCCAGCGCTACGGGATCCTCGGGCTCGATGGCAAGTCCGGCGCGGCCTTCCTCCAGGATGCCACGCGCCTGCCCGTCGACCCCAAGGATGACTGGCCGCGCGCAAGACATGAATTCCAGCATCTTGGTCGGTATGACTGTCTTGAACAACTCATTTTTCTTGAGCGGCACCAGACAAACGTCCGAGGCAGAGATGTAAGTAGGGACCTTTTCTCTCGACTGCTGGTCGATGAAGCGCACGTTGTTCAGGGCTCGCTGGCGCGCCAGCGCCATGATGCGGTCCCTCTCGGCACCTTCTCCCATCATCACAAAAACAATCTCGGGAGCGGGCTGTTGCAATTCAGCGGCAGCCACCAGAATGGTCTCCAGTCCATGCGCCATCCCCATGGTGCCGATATAAGAGACGACAAACTTTTCTTCGACGCCCAGTTCCCTTCTGAGTTCACTAGCTTGGTCCGGGGCAAACTGTTGCGTCTCGACGCCATTCTCTATCACTGAGATTTTTTCCCGAGGCACGCTCCAATATTTCACCAAATGATCTTCGAAGGCAGGCGTGACGACCACAAGCCGATCGCACTGGCGATAAAGAAATCCTGCAATCTTTGCCAAAGAACGATGCAGGATGGAATTTTCCTTACCGACGCCGACTGCGGCTAGCGACTCAGGCCAAAGATCTCGCACCTCGAAAACGAAAGGGACACGCTTGCAACGCGCCAGCCACCATCCGGAGAGACCAACCAGCAACTGTGGCGATGTCCCGATCACCACCTCAGGCCGCGACAAGAACAGCCCCGTGCTCGCTGCCGACACACAAAACGAACTGTAATTCAACATGCGCTCGTACGCTTTGCGGTTGGGAAAAGGGAGAAGCCATGTGCGAACCACATTGACGCCATCGCACTGTTCGCGAGCTACCAGGCGCCACACTTTTTTTCGGTAAATGGGCGGCACAACTCCAGTGGGGTGATTGGGAAAACCCGTGAGCACGCTCACCTCGTGCCCTTGCTGGACCCAATGCTTCGATAACTCGGCGGCTCGCGCCGCCGGCGCTCCCATCTCGGGTGGAAAGTATTGCGAGACGTAAAGAATTTTCATGAGCCGATGACGCTAAGTTGGGTCGAGCTTACTCAGAATGCGTGCCTCAAGAAGCTTGATCAAAGCCGCTGGCTTCCGGCGTGTCGAGTGCATCGACATTTCGGCGAAGTTCTCGAATCACCACGGGCTTCCCTGCACTCCGTGACTCTTCGAGAGCGAAGGTCGCGAGCGTCGTCGTCACTACTTCGCGCAACGGGATCGGAGACTGCGCACCGGTTCTAATCGCTGCGACGAAGGCTTCCCACTCACCGGCATGACCTTTGTCCTGCCGCAGGAGCGAACGAAGCACACGCTTCTTCCCTGCTCGAATCAATTCGAGCCGGCGAAAATCTTCCAGCACAGCCACGGTACCGCCGCCGAAGATTTCAATTCGTTCTTTGGAGAAAGATTTATCTCCATTTGCCAGGTAGCTGATCGTACCCTGCGAACCATTCGCAAAGCGCAACGAGCATACGATGTTGTCACTGCTGTAGCGGCCCGGATTTGGCAGGCACCGAGTCTCGACCTCCACGGGAGATGAGTTCGTCAGGAAGCAGAGGAAGTCCACAAAGTGGCAGACCTCGCCGAGAATGCGTCCCCCACCTTGCTGCGGATCGTTCAGCCAGTGATCGGCAGCCAGGAAACCGGCATTCACGCGATAGTGAATCGCCAAGGGCTCACTCACCTCTTGCAGAAAAGCTTTCATGCGCAAGGCCAGCGGAGCAAAGCGGCGATTGAAGCCGACCATGAGAAGCTGGGCGTGATTTTTTCCGACTCCGTCGCCGCCAGTTTGATCGCTAAGCACGGCAACAATTTGCTCGAGTTCCGCTTCATTAAGGCACAGAGGTTTTTCGCAGAAGACATGCTTGCCGGCTTTAAAGGCCGCGATCACCTGGCGGGCGTGCAGGTAGTGGCGTGTCACGATGACGACGGTGTTGATTGAGGGATTGTTCAGAATCTCCTGCTCGTGGGTGGTACATGAAGAAAAACCGAATTTTTCTGCGGCGTGGCGGGCATGAGAGCCATTTGCGGCACTGACTGCGATCATTTCGACGCCGCCAACTCGCTTGATCGCAGGCAGCAGCGTGCTGACCGCAAAGTTGCCCGCGCCCAGAAGGCCAAGGCGAATCGATGCGGGGTTTGCCGCAGCCTCGTTCTGTTTCGCCAACTGAATGGATGGAGTCTCATTCACGAAATCGTGATAGGTGATGAGTACTCCGAGGAAGGACTCGTGCGTCCTACCGGTAATGAGGTCATAGGCGGAGTGGGCTCGCGCGATCGGAAAGCGATGCGTAATCAGCGAGAGCAAATCGAGCTTGCGATCCGCAGCCAGCTTTAGAAATGCTTCCATGTTTCGCGTTTCCGTCCAACGCACATAGCCGATGGGGTAGTCGATTCCCTTCTGCTCGTAGGCCGCGTCATATCGTCCCGGACCGTAGGAGCGCGAGACGCGGAAGTCGAGTTCTTTGTCGTAGAACAACCTGCGCGGGATGTCCATCGCAACCGTGCCGACCGCAACCACTACGGCACGATTTCGCGCGACGGCACCGGCCAGATTTACGGGATCGTTGCTCGCCGTTTGCGCAGTAATGAGTATGGAATCGGCTCCGTGCCCAGCAGATTGCTGCAGACACAAATCTTGAAAGGCGGAAGACGAAGTGCTCGCCGCATCGACTCCCAGACGCAGCGCCAGGTCGACGCGTTCTTTGGAGATGTCCATTCCGAGGACGACGCATCCAGCGGCTTTCAGGATCTGAACTGTCAACTGGCCGAGCAGGCCCAGCCCGATTACCGCCACAACTTCGCCGAGCTTGATATCGGCGTTGCGCACGCCGTGCAGGGCTACGGCTCCAACAGTTGTAAAAGCGGCTTCGTCCAAGCTCACTTTAGCCGAAGGAATTCGCGCGACCAGCATGCGCGGAATGCATGCAAGTTCCGCATGCACCGCGTGACCCGCGCCGGCACAGGCCACGCGATCGCCGGGATCGAGATCGGTGATGCCTTCACCGACGGCAACAACTGTTCCAGCGCTGCTATATCCCAGCGCAGCCGGTTGATCGAGCCGGCTGCGGACTGCAGAAACCGTCGCCAGAAGCCCATCGCGGCTGATTTTGCTCACAACCTCGCGAACCAAATCCGGGCGCATGCGCGCCTTCTGCAGCAGATTTTTGCTCGCGAACTCGGAGGAGGCGCGCTCGGTGCCCGCCGACACCAGAGATGCAGCGGTGCGAACCAGCACGCATCCCGGCAGCAGTTTGGGAGATGGGACCTCCGCTACCGTGATCTCAGCGCTCCTCGCGTCCTGAAAAACTTGCTTCATTTTGTTTGCGTGACGTGTTTCCGTGTCGCTGGAGACAGCGGCTTTGCAGCCGTGCCCTTCCCTCTTGATGAAAGACCGACTCGGTAGATTTCGAATTCGCCTGATGCTCGGTCCTGACTTTCACTTTTCAAAATAACGATCTCGCCGTCTATTGTTTCAACTCTGCATCGTTCATCGGTGAGAACCACGGTCACGAATCGAACGGGCAACTGCGATCGAGTTTGGTACACGAGCGACACCGCCGGCTGAAGATCACCATACGTGGGCGACTCCCATCCAAGCAACTGCGTGTCGGCCTCGGCAAACTCGTTCGCTGAAGCAGTCGTTGTCGGTGTCCGTTTCCCAGCCCGCACGACCAAAGCACTCCCTGGAACAGTGGCAAAGATATTCCAGCGAATCTGCGACTGCCCCGAGTTGAACGTCACTCGAAAAGGCGCGTCAAAAAGCTGATACGGCAGATCTGGCGCCAGCCATTGCAATCGCACATCGGGACTGCCCGCTCCTTCAATGTCATCGACAATCACCCAACCGGTGGCATTCAGCCATTGAACTAACCGGCGATGCTTTACACCAAACTTTCTGTAGCCGTCATGCTCGCCCTCAAATCGGTCGATGCACGCCGGATCGTTCGAAGAATACAAGCGACCACTGGCTTGCGCCCAATCGAGCCAGAGAAAACGACCAGCCCGACGCATCTGGTCGCGACCGTCAACCGTAACGGTGTTATGGACAGCGGTTCCGACCAGCCCATTATTCCATGGCGGAGGTCCGTTATAGAGATATGTTCCGGCATCGTGGGCCACATTCATGCCTTGCCACCACAGATCCACATGCAACTGATCGGCCTGAAAAGGCCGGCGAGTATATTGGCAGGCACGAATCAAAGCCCAGGAACTCTCATCTCCGAGACGGAAGTATCCGGTCTCGGCAGATGGAAGCGCCTGCTTGTCTTCTTTCGCAACTTGTTTCTCCACGGGCGCAGCCGCAGGCTTCTTCCCCAGCCACAGGGCCGCTTCGTTCCAAGGGCCAGGCTCCAGTGCTGGACGATTCAATACGGACGCGCCAAGCTGCAGCAGCGGACGAAAATCGCGATACGAACCAAGTGCGAGTGGTAGGATCAGGCTACCGTCGTCCGACCCGTAGTTCGGAGCGCAGCCACTCACCGGATCAACCCAGGCGCGCATGAAATCGAAAGCAGCCTGCGTGCGCGTGCGAATGTCTTCGTGGAGCTGCGCGTTATGAATCTCGGAAAGGCGCAGCGTCCACAGCAGCAGATGCAGAATCATGCGCTGATAATTGAAGGAATGCTGCTGCGAAACGCCTTCCGGCGTGATCTGGTCGAGAACCGCCTCGTGCAATAGATGCGCGCCAAGGTTGCGCCAAACTTGCGCTTCTCTCAATTCCGGATAAAGCATGCCCGCGGTCCAAAGACCGACGGCCTCGCTGATCAAATGATTACTGCGCTGAGAGCGTGCGTATCCTAGAGTCTGAGCCGTGCGCCAAGCGTGAGCAGCAATCATGGAGACGAGCAGCGCAACGCGATCGTCTGTGGTGGATGGCGAATGGATGAATCCATGCAGCGCGAATGACAGCGCCACAATGCGTAATGAGCACTCTTGTCCGCAGATCCACAGCGGGCCCGCCATGGGTGGGCTTTGGCGGATCCAGTCCTCGATTGCGCTCCAGAAAGCCAGCGGATATCGCTCATCGCCGCTAAGCGCATACGCCCGCACCAACGGATAGACGAACAAAAATCTTGACGGCTCAAGGATAAATTTCAAATCACCGTAGACGGGGGAGGCAAAACGCATCTGAGTCCACGACTGCTGCGGCGAAACTCTTTGTCCGGTGACAGGATTTTGGAACCATCGCGGCGGAAATCCACAAGCGAAAGAAAGCTGTCCGAAGTACGGGACATTTCCCGCGAGAATACTTTCCGCTTGGGCGAGAATCGCCTTCTCTCCCTCGATCCCGACAATATTCTTGAGAGCCGGCGCCAAGGTTTGAGGGTTCGAAAAGAAAAAAGCTCGTGTGCCATCGCGCTGTGCGACTCGCATCTCTTCAGCGGTAACTCCAGGCGCAATTCGCTTCAAATCCCAGGAATCCCAGCCCTGCACAGACTTCATCTTCCACGACAACAAGCCGCTGCCGCGCTGCAATTCATAGCCCAGACGCAGCATGCCGCCACGCACTCCGAATGCGCGCCCAACGTGCAGCGCAGTGGCGAACTTGCTCATCGGCTCATCCATTCACCATCGTCACTGGGGACGCCTGATGGGGGTTAGCGAGGCGCTCGGCCGCCCCCGCCTGCAACCGCTCATGCATGACGAAGAATTGACTGTCTTGATTTGCGATGGAATGAAGAGAAGCTTGCGGCGTCGCTGCGATCGTGCCTTGATCGAGACCGGCGATCACTTCCCCTGCCTTTTCGATACCAAACGCAATCAGCCGGTAGCGCAGGTCACTTAGGGATTTGCTGCGGTTTACATCCGGAAGTTCAAATCTCTGAAGAATCGGTCCCGTGTCAATTCCCGCATCCATGTAGTGAATGGTGATGCCGACGGGAACACGGTTCAACAGCGACCACTCCGGACTGCTCATTCCGCGGATTTCGGGCAATAGGCCCAGATGAATATTGAGAACGCCGAGCCGCGGCACATCGAGCAACTGCTTTCGCAAAATATTTCCGCCAGTAAAAATAATAAAGTCGGGCGCCCAACGTTTGAGCTGCGAAATCGAAGCTGGTGAATTCTGGTCACGACAGGTCACGATCGGGAAGCCATAAACGCTTCCAATCTCCCGGAGGCTGCGAAAGAGTCGGGGGCCGTGCGAGAGCATCGTCCGGAGATAGGGATTACTTAGCTCCGCACCCTTGCCGTTCCCGCGTGCAACGAATTTCGTCTGCGCATAACGCACAACCTCGCGTGCACCCCATTGTCCAAGCTTGCGCAGCAACGTTCGGCGGTTCAGAGTAGAGAAGACCAGAGCGCCGATGGGCGCATGTCCTTGTTCAGCCAGATGCGCCGCGATGGCGCAACTGGTCTCGCTGTAAACGCTTGAGCCCAGCACTACGATGCGCATGGTAACGCCTCGTATTCGGACGTCTCAATGCCTTGCAGTAAGCGTCGTTCAAGAAGAAGAGCATCCGCCAGGAACTTGCATCCCCAACTGATGTATCGGAACGCCTGATATCGACCCCAGACGGGATAAGAACCACTCACTCCACCTGCGATGCCGCGCGGACCTCGCACAGGGATCAGTTGCTTGAGCATCTCGTTCATCTTGAGTGCGGCGTTGAGATAACGGAGATCGCCTGTCACCTCATAAAGACGCAACCAGACGCATGACATCTGCGCGTTGCCGGTAAGGCAAGTGAAGCGCAAGCCATCTTTGAAATCTGGGGAGTAAGTCCCCGCCAAATATTTATTGGTCTCGAATTTTCGCAACAGAACCCAAGACGACTTTGCTACCAAGTCGATTGCATTGTTGCGCCTGAGCAGGATCGCACATTCGAGAACGCCCTGAAGCACGTACGCGATGAAGTGCAGATAAGTCGGGTGGCCGTGCAGATTGATGCCATCGACCCAGCCGCTTTTGCGAAAGTGCGGCAATACCCAATTCAGATTTTTCTCCGCTGCCTGACGGTAACGTTGGCCCGCATGATCGTCTGCATGTTCCGAGAGTTCCGCCATCGCCCACGCTACCATGCTGTAGTAAGTGTGAGCGGTATTCTGATACGCGACCGGTCCGGACCACGAACCATCAGCTTGTTGCACCTCGATCAACCAATCGGCAGCCAAGGCAGCAACTTCGAGGATCTGGGGCCGATTAGTCTCCGTCGCGGCGCGAACTAATCCGTGCAGGATTTGACCTGTATTGAAGACTGAGGGCTGCGTTGTAACACCCTGCACCCCCCCGGGAAATGATCCGGTCGGGGACTGCAGTGTAAGCAGCCAGCACGTTGCCCGCTCTGCCGCAGTGACGGCTTCGTGTTCCTCACCGTGAGCGGCGGTTCGCGTGAAATCGTACAGCGTGGGAACGATGTAACCTGTGACCTCGGGATAGGATTGCGAATATCCGGTAAGCAAGCTGTAATAGGCCGCAATGCCACCATCGGGACGCTGTGCATCGAGAATCCAGCGCACCAATGAATTCAGTGCATCTCCACTCGCTCGCTTTGTTGTCGTATATGAATACAGATGACGCTGCTCGAATGTGACCCGTAATTTGTCAGACACAACCCTTCCGACTAATGGAATGGTGCGTTGAGGCCGACGGAGCAGACCCGTTGCCTCAGTCAACGCCCTGGTGATTCGACCGGTCACGCGGTTGCTGCCTCGCGGGTTGGGCCAAACTCCTCGGAACTCCGTTCGACTCCGGTATCGAGAAAAATACGCATCCAATGTTCGAGTGTCAGGAATTGCCAGATTTGCATCGACCAATCTTCCGCGCCACGCCGATGCTCGTCCACAAAACGGCGCACGGCTTTGGGATGGAATAAGCTGCGCTTTCGGATATTGGTTTCGGAGAGCAACTCATCCACCATTTCGCGCAAATCGTGCGCCAGCCAGTAGTCCACTGGCGCGGCGAAGCCAGCTTTTGGCTGGCGTAAGACCTCGGCGGGCAGCACATCCTGCATCGCGCTGCGAAAGATGTGCTTGGTGGTCGGCTGAAAAAATCCTTTAAGCTTGAGATCCGGCGGAATTTGCCACGCGGCAAACTCGGCTAACTCGCGATCAAGAAACGGAACCCGGACTTCAACCGACGACGCCATACTCATTTTGTCGTTATAGTTCAGGTTCAAACTTACCAAGAAGATTTTCGTGTCGAGATAAAGCATCTGGTTCAGGAAGTCGGCGTCCCGCACCGTTTCGAACGCGAAGTGGTGGCGCGCCGCGGGATCGGACGCTTGAAGCTGATCCTCTGTCTCAGCCGTGTACAAGCTCATCTTCTGCGAGTGGTCCAGATAGGTGCAGTTGCGAATGAAGCTCTCTTCGGGCGCGAGCGACCCGCTTCGAGCCATTTTCTTGGCGAGGCGCACACTTCCCTTCATGGCCGTGCCTCGCAGGCTGGGCAACACATTCAGGGCAGACTCGAACGGCGAACGCAGCATGCCGGGGATTTTTCGATACGCGCTCGCCCAGCGATGCGCGGAGTGCTTACGATACCCGGCAAACAACTCGTCTCCGCCAACGCCGGAAAGTAACACGGTAGCCTGTTTGCGGGCCTCGCGGCAAACTAGATATGCCGGAATGATCGCGGGGTCCGCGGTAGGCTCATCCATGTGCCAAGTCAGACGCGGCAACAACTCGGCAACGTCCGGCTCGACGACAATCTGCTGATTTTCACAACCTAGTTGCCGGGCAAGACGGGCGGGCACGTTCGGATCGTCCAGCGTGGTTTCGCCGACTCGATACTTGTGGGGAAACGTAATCGTGTAAGTGCGCACCGGCTGTGTGGCCGCGCGGCACATCATGGCCACGATGCTCGATGAATCCAGACCGGCGCTGAGAAATGCGCCAAGCGGAACATCGCTTACCATCTGCTGTTCTACGGAATGCCGGAAGCGCTCGCGAACTTCGTCAGCAAGATCAGCTTCCGATCGCGAATAATCCGCATCGGCCGCGGGAAAACTCAAATCCCAGTACTGCCGGATTTTCAGCTCGCCGTCGCGAAAGGTTGCGCAATGCCCGGCGGGAAGTTTATAAATTCCCCGGAACATCGTCTTGGGATCGGGAACCCACAAGAAAGTCAGATATTGATGCAAGGACACCAGGTCAAGGTCGGCGTCGACTTCCGGCACATGAAGTAAAGCCTTCACTTCCGAAGCGAACGCGAGCTTTCTGCCGCGTAGCGCATAGTAGAACGGCTTTACTCCAAAATGATCACGCGCCAGAAAAAGCTCCGGCTTGCCAGAGCGTAGATCGCAGATCGCAAAGGCGAACATACCCTTGAGCCGGTGAACGCAATCGGCGCCTTCCTGTTCATAAAGGTGGATGATGACTTCTGTATCGGTATTCGAAGAGAAGTGGTGGCTCTTGCTCTGCAGCTCGCGTCGAAGTTCAGCGAAGTTGTAGATTTCGCCGTTGTAGGTAATCCAGACCGTGCGGTCCTCGTTGCACATTGGCATGTGCCCGTCAGCGGAAAGATCAAGAATCGCGAGGCGGCGGCTGCCGAGGCCGATGTAGGAACCATCGGAAAATCGCCGCTCCCACAGACCGAAGTCGTCTGGACCGCGGTGCGCCTGGACGTGCGTCATGCGTGCGAGCACGTCCCTGTCCCCGCAGTTAGCCAGTCCGGCGATTCCACACATGGTGAACCGATTCCTTTAAGCTTTAATTTTCTTGCGCTTCAGTTCGTAGATTTTCGCCTTGGTATGAAACATCTGAACTGCCTGGAAGCCACAGTAAATCAGGCCGGGCACGCCATCCAGAAAGCCGAACCGCAAAAGATAACGATACAGGAAAAGCAGGACAGGCGAACCCGGCACGGCAAACAGCTTGCGCTTCAACCAGCGCCGGCGCTGCGCTTGCGAACCCAAAAGCGATGGTGGCAATTCTTTATCGGCATTATCGCGGCGCCCCAGCAGTACACGAGCCTCCCAATTGGAATACTCATCATGTTTTTGAATGTAACGCGAGAGCGATTCCACGTTGTGATGCAGCAACGGATTTCGCAGCTTGCCGGTCGCTCCTTCGACGACGACATGCTCATGGATTTCCATATCGGCCATGGAAGCATCCTGATCTTTCAGGCGGCATTCAAATCGTCCCTTGCCCCGGCGAAACAGCGACAGCTTCCACAACCCCACATCACCATGACGCAGAACACGTCCGAGAAACCACGTCCGAAGCAAGATCGAATATCCGTCAATCGCAGGGTTTTGGATGGCGGAAGAGATTTCTTGCCAGAGTTCAGGGGTGAGCACCTCGTCGGCGTCGAGCAGCAAGATCCAATCGTAAGCAAGCGGCAGAGTGTCCATCGCCCACTGCCGCTTCTTGGGCCATCCGCCCTGATAATGAAACTGCACGATCTGCGCTCCGTAGGATCGCGCGATCTCCACTGTCTCGTCGGTGCTTTGCGAATCGATGATCAGGACTTCCCCAACACCTTTCAGCGCCTGCAAACATCGTGGCAAATTTCTGGCTTCATTGCGCACTGGAATAATTACGCTCACCGGAAGCTGGCTGGCTGGGGCAGCGTTTGCGACATTCCGAACTTCTTCGACCTTTTGCATCGTTGCTCGTTACTGGTTGCGAATCGTTTAACTTGAAATGTGCTGCCGGCACCAGCATTGCAGCACGTACAAAGACCAGGGGCGCGACCAGGAAGTTCGGCCCTGCAAGAAATCGTCCCAGACTTGACGTGTCGCTGTTGGGCTGATCATCGTACCAAGTGCTCCATCTCCGATCTCGCTCAATGTGTCTTCGACAACGGGACGTAGGTCTCCCCGCAGCCAGTGTTCGAAGGGCAGAGTGAAGCCGCGCTTCCGCCGGTGGACGACCTTGTCCGGGAGTTGACCCGCAAGAGCCCTCACCAGCAAAGGCTTCGAAGTCCCAGCATCCAGCTTCCACGATCCCGGCAGCGCCAGCATGCGCTGCACCAAGCGATGGTCGATTAACGGTACGCGAACTTCCAACCCGTGCGCCATGCTCATAAAGTCTGCGTCGCGCAATAATGTGTTGAGCATATAACACCGCGCTTCCAGATACGAAACGCGGTTGATCGCATCCAGGCTCTGGGCGCGGCCCACGCTTTCGCGCAAAGGTTTTGCTGAGCGCTGGAAAGCGGCTGAATCGCACTTCATCTCCGGCAGCAACTTACTTAGCTGCCCAGGAATAAACAGCATTCGTGACAGAAAATAAGGATGAAAAATTGTTCCACCATTGCGAGCCAACGCTGTCAGCTTGCGATTCTGGTCATTCGATGGCGCAATCGTTGCAAAGATATTTGCCAGCGTCTGACTGATTACTGTCGGTAATCGTTCCCACGCGTTATCGAACCTTTCCATTCGCGGAACTGTTGTGAAGCTTGAGTATCCAGCGAATACCTCATCGCCGCCCAGTCCAGAAAGAGCGACTTTTACGCCTGCGGCGCGGGTCTTCTCAGAGACGAAGTATGTATTCACTCCGTCTACCGTGGGCAGATCCATCGCATGGATCGCAGGCGCGATTGCAGCCAAGAAGTCCGATTGAGAGACGGTGATCTCGTGATGGTCCGTGCGAAACTGCTGGGCGACCGCACGGGAATATTCCGCCTCAGAGTAATCAGCCTCTCGAAATACGATGGAAAACGTGCTCGCTCGTACGCCGTTGCGGCTCAAAATGCCGACCAGACTGCTGGAATCGATGCCGCCCGAAAGAAAAACGCCTACCGGCACGTCGCTCACCAGTTGCATGCGTACCGACTCGTCGAGCATTTCGAAAACACCGGTCTCAAGTTCGTTACGACTTTTCTCGGGGACAACCTCTGGGCTCACCAATTCCCAGTACTCCGTCTCGCTCACTTGCCCTCTGTCCCAAGTCAAATAGTGGCCTGGCGAAAGCGAGTTCACACCTTCTATCAGCGTGTTCGGATCATAGAGCGAACCAAAAGTCAGATAGCTCACCAGGCCCGCAGGGTCGATGCGGCGCGGAACAAGGCCGGTTCCGAGCAGGGTCCGCACCTCGGAGGAAAACATGAAGTAACGATCGGAAGAATAGTAGTAGAGCGGCTTGATGCCCATTGGGTCGCGAGCCACGAACAAGCGCTGGCGCTGCGCATCCCAAATGGCGAAGGCAAACATTCCGCGAAACTCGTGAAGGCAGTGCTCGCCCCAGAGTCCGTAGGCTTTGAGAATCACTTCCGTGTCGGAGAGGCCATTCAAATGAACTCTCTCGCGTTCGAGCTTTGCGCGAACCTCGCGAAAGTTGTAAACCTCGCCGTTGTAGACGATCCAATTCCCGCTGGCCGGGTCGTTCATGGGCTGGTGCCCGCGAGGTGACAAATCGAGAATTGCGAGGCGACGGTTTCCCAGCCCGATTTCGATTGCATGCGGTTGCAAGCCACGTAGAATGACGGTGCCGCCGTCGTCCGGTCCGCGATGAGCCAGGGATCGAGTGGCCTGCTCGAGAATCTCGGCTGGAACCGGTGAATTGTGACCAACAATGCCGAAAATTCCACACATCCGTACGTCGCTCCCTGAGGTCGTTGCAAATGATCTTACGCGAAGTGTTGGACTCTTCGGCTCAAACGTTTCCGGTGAGACCTTTCGCCAAAATCAGCAATCGCTCGACGTGCTTATCCCAACTGAAGGTTTGAGAGCGAACTATGCCCGCGTCCCGCATTGCGGCTGTCTTCTCGGGTGATTTCGATGTTTGAATGACAAGCTCCGCTAGATCTTCTGGAGAGAACCTTGGAAAATAGGCTGCGGCGGCGCCGCAGATCTCTCGATGGACAGCTAAGTCGGAAGCGATCACAGGGACGCCGCTGGCCATTGCCTCAACGAGAGGATGAGCAAAAGTTTCGGCATATGCCGGAGTGACGTAGAAGTCACACGCGCGATAGACGTGGTGAAGCAAAGCGTACGGCACCGCGCCAAGCTCAACGATCTCCTGCTTGAGACCAAGGTGTCGGACTAACTCCGCGGCCGAATCGGCGCGGTAGTCTCCCGGATTATCCTCAGAATTTAGTTCGCAGGTAAGAAGCAGCCGAACCGTTCGAGGCCGCAGTTTTGGTTTCAAAACCGCGATGGCGCGAATCAAGGTTTCAAAGTTCCGATAATAGTTGTAGTGGCTGACAAATAGTAGCCGAAGCGAGCCGCCGGTCGCTGCGATCTGCTCCTGTACGGGTTGCGGCAGCGGCGACGATTCGCGGAAGAACGTTTCACAATCGAATCCGTGATGAATGCAGACGACATCCTTCCCAGTCCATTGCGCCAGCTCGCCGGCAAAGAAAGAGCTGGGAGCGACCGTGCAGTCTGCTGTGCGCACCGACCAGCGGGCGAAGGCGGCCTTCACTTCCGTATCAAGCCATAAACGATAGTCGCCTCTCTCCCGCAGATCGCGATAAAAATCAGACGACAGGTACAAAGCGTTGCGGCTAAGCAGGATTTGAGGCACTGGAGAGCGGTACAGCGCGAAATTTCCCGTGGACAATAGCACGTCTGCGCCGGAGTTACGAATGATCGATGGCAGGTTGCGCTGCTCATACCAGAAGCGCTCAACGGAACCGGCGGGGCTGGCATGTTGCGCGATCGTGATCCGGGCAGAGGGCGTAATCTCACTGCGCAAGGTTTCACTTATCATCAGCGTCACGCACACGTCATCGCGAATCGCGAGCCGCGGCAATACATTGCGAATGTAAGTGAGACCTCCTCCCGCACTGGCAGCAAGCGCATTGATAAAGATATGAATCATTCCGGGTGCGAGTTCACGATTCGAACGGCCTTGCGTCGGCCCTCCTGCATTGTCATTCGAGATTTGTAATCGAACCGCTAAGCGTTTTGGTCAGTCGAGTCTTGCAGCATTTTGCGGAGCTTATTTCGCCGAGTGCTCCACCACGGGTCAGCCAGTCCCGAATAAATAAAGCGGTACTCAGGGGCAGAGTATTTCACTTCAATCTCGCGGCGCCATAGCAGCAAAGGAACGTCGCGGCGGCGGTCGATCACTCCGGCGCAGGGCGCGAAGCAAAATCGATGGTAGCGCCGGATCACATCCCAGGCGTTAGCGTCAATCGCATCCCACTCGAACGTCCAAGCGAATGCATCAACACCTTGCTTTGTCCATGAAATCAACTTGCGAGCACTGTCGCCGATCTCCCGCTCCAGCGTTTCGGGCGGGAATCCAGCCAATCTTTGATGAGTAAGCGTGTGATTGCCGATGGCATGGCCTCGCGCCGCCAGCTCCGCAATCTGATTGGGATTCATCGGCTTCCAATCTTCCCGAGCTTCGTCGCCAGGCCGGGAGTCAGGATTGATTCTCGATCGATAAAACGTCAGAGCCTCATCTCCGGTGCATTCTGTGAAGGCGGGAACGACAAAGAACACTCCGCGGGCACCGAAAGATTCGAGCAGAGGCGCGGCCACGGTGTAGTTGCTCTCTCTCCCATCATCAAATGTAAAAAGAACCGGCGGCTTGGCATGATTCTCGGATCGAGAATTTTGCTCCCACAGCTTCGTGAAGTTTTCCAGACTCGCAATCGTAAAATGTTCGGAGACCCATTCCAACTGCTCGCGAAAGCTCGCCTCCAGAGATGCAGGAGTTTCATGCATTCCGACCACCAGGCCGCGAGATCCTGAATTGAGCCTTTGCATGCGGAATGCCAACTTATCGGCACGCGCAAAAATAGCCGCCCGAATCAAGAATGCGCGCGCCTGGCTTCTAACATTCATCGTTTCCTCACAACTCAGACGTAATCTCTATATCAACCCGTCGCCATCGGCCGGTACGGGATACCAATCGTGCGTCGGCAAGAACTTAGATCGATCGAGGAACCAGCCGTTGGGCGCATCGAATGCGCGCCACTGAAAACCTCTTTCGCAAAACATTTTCCGTTGCTCCAAATTTTGGCTGCGCAGAACGATAGCGTCTACCTTTTCTCTGTAGCACGCTATGAGTGCCCCTACGATTTGTAACCACTCCGCCTGCGAGACCTCAGGATAAACATCCAGCACGTTGAGGGTTTTGATCTGCTCGCGATACCCACGAATGCGCTGGTTCACCGCGACAAATACTTCGCGGTCGAGTTCGCCGCTGCTGAAGGCGAACCCTGCGACCGTGGCATCCCTCCCAGAGAAATAGCGCCAACGAAGATAAGGCAGATCCCGCGCCGCCGTGAGCTCGGTGGAAGAATTTTGAAGCTGTAGAAGATCATTCACCTGCTCGGCCGATGTGAGAGGCCGCAACTTATCGGAAGAGGAGCAATCGATCTTTAACGAACGGAACGTTCCAGCGATCGTGGCCAATGAACTTCCTGCCAATGCCGATAGCACGCGATTTGAATAGCGGCGATGCGCCACCTCTTCGGCGATCGGCGGCCAGCGCAGCACACCGAACAATTCGCCATCGGAGTGCGGAATGGGGCGAGCCCCTGCCGCCTTCCACAAGGCCGCAGCCTCGGCGTTTGCCGAAGTGCCGAAAAGTGGATACCGATTTCCCAGACGGCAATATTGCAGGAAGATCCGTCCTCCATAGCCTCGATGACGATCGTCGACATAGAACAAGCTCGAACCCATAAGGAGGATCGTTTGTTTCTCGCAGAGGAAGAGTTGCGGGCTGCACAGAATGCATCCGACAAGCTGATCGGCGGAACGCAATCCAAAACCAAGAGGATCTTCAGCTCGCAGCGCGGGATTTTCCAATAAAAACCAGCGCAGATGAGCTTCCACGGACTCCCAGCTCCGGCCAGATTGAGATGCTATAAAGCTCGCGACCTCGGGCAGGTCTTTCCGTTCGATGGAGATCAGTTCGGCGCGCGGCGGTTGCTCGCGTCGGGTTCCCACCAGTGCGCTCATCTCGCAGCTTCCTCGTAAATCTGCAGCATCTTCTGAGCCTGATGCGACACCGTGAGACGGTCGAGGATCGTCTGCCTCGCCGCCCCGCCGATTTGAGCCCGCAAATCGCCGTCACTGAGCAAAACTTGCAGTCCCTGCACAAGTTCATCAAGACCGTCGACCGGAATCAACCATCCGTTGCCGCGGTGCTGAATGATTTCATCGATGCCCTGCCCGCGACACGCGATTACCGGTTTACCACTCGCCATCGCTTCCAGGTAAACGCAGCCAAGCCCTTCGTAGCGGCTGGGCAAAACGAAGAGCGTGCAACCCTGCATCGCCTTCGCTACATCAGCGCGGCTTCGCCTGCCGAGAAAATGAATTTGATCAGTGATGCCGAGATCGGCGGCCAGTCTGGCGAATCGTTCTCGATCCGCGCCCTCGCCAATGATGCGGCATTGCAAATCCGGGAACAAATTCGTAAGTTTGCCGATCGCCTTAAGCACCAACTCGTGCCCTTTGCCTGCCAGCAGATTGCCGACGATCAGAATTGTCGGCGACTGCGCTGATTCATGACTGAAGGCAATCTCGGCAGGAGTGAAGCGGCCAGGATCGGTACCGTTGTAAACGACTTCGGCTTTCACTGACTCCATTCCATCGCGGAGAAGCCGCTCGATCTTTTCGCTGATGCAAATTACTGCATGCGCATTTCGATAAACAAACAAAGAAGACTTCCGCCGCCATCCCGCGGCGATACCATCTTCAAAACAATTGTTGAAGACATCCAAGCCATGAATGGTAACAACAAACGGAATGCCCAATCGCACCGAGAGAAGCGCAGCAGCATGGCCGCAAGGCAGCGCGGCGTGAGCGTGAATCACGCTTATCGGCGAGCGCTGGTGAAGTTGGCGGATGCGGCTCAAAAGAACTGATTCAAGAAATCTGCCGGCGCTGGACAGACCAAAGTTGCCGGGCAACTGCGGATAGCGGATCCATTCCGCAGGAAACTCGCGGCTCGATTTTTTCCGGGGATGATAAAGTGAATCGACCGCGATCACTGAGGACTCGATCCCTTGAGCTGTGAGTTCTTCAAGAGTCTCCGCGACGAAACAACCGCCGACTTTGTCACCATTCGATGGATAAAAAGGAGTGAGAGTGAGGACGTGCAGCTTCACTGGCTTTGCTTTCTCCACGTCCCCCGGCGCGAACAGGGGCCCAAGACCCTGAGGTTGAATAGGCTGAGAGTTGATAGTGATACGCAAGCTTTGAATCTACCTGCTCTGGCTGGCCTGCGTCGAGCGCGAGAGAATTAACTCGGCAAGACCGGCGATAGTTACGAATCGCGGATCCTGCAGATCGCTTTCGGAAAACTGCATGCCAAAGTGCTGCTCGATCTCCGTCACGAATTCCACGACTTCCATGGAAGTGAGCCATCCTGCCTCAAAGTAATCGGTATTGCGCAGGGTTTCCTGGGCGGTCTCGCCAATTTTCTTTGTAAGCTTTCCTCTCGCGACAAACCAGTCGGTGAGCCAATCCTGAACCCGATCCCTCAACTCAATTCCGGTGTTCATTTTGGGTCTATTTTTCGATGGCTACGCAGCGGGCTGGGGAACCGTCGCATCCCTTCAATTTGAGCGGCATTACGATAAGTTCCACCTCTGCCGCGGTTATGGATTTCAGATTGGTCAAATATTCCACCAGCACCACGCCTGCGCTTAACAGCACTTTATGGTTGGGAGAATCTTTGGCGGTCCCACGCGAATGTACCGGGTTATCCGGCGAGGGCGTATCCATGGCGATGAGCCGGACGCCTTTCTCCACGAGCCATTGCGCGGCATTCTCCGACAGAAATGGATATTCATTGTAGAACTTCAGATCGCCAAAATATTCCGACCAACCGGTGCGCAGAATTAACCGCTCTGGAACTTTTTCCCCAAGCTTCTGTTTGAGATCGGGGACATCGAACTCCTGCAAAGGTTGGCAGCCGGTAAAATCCACCAGCGTGGCCGGGCCGATCAGCACCTCCAAGGGCACTTCATCGATGGTTCTGCCGCCCGGAATGAAATGACGCGGCGCGTCGGCGTGCGTGCCGATGTGCGTTCCCAACACGACTTTCCGGGTCTCGCGGCCTTCGATCCCGTGCCGGCCGAGAATTGTGATCTCGACCACGGGATGCCAGTGCGTCGGAAAGGTCATCATGCCTTCTTCGATGGGCAGCGAGAGATCAATAATTTTCATATGTGATCTTCATACTCGATCATTATGGGTTGATTCGGTGCGGAAATCCCAGCGCGGACCAATCAGCGGGATACCTCTGCGTTCTCGGCCGCGTGCGTCCGCAACGACGATGGTGACGCGCTCGATGTCGAACCTACCTGCAGCTTTTCGGCCACTAACTCGCGAATCCGGGCTTTCTGAACCTTGCCGCTCGCAGTCCTTGGAAATTCGTCGATTGCAATGTAGCGGGCAGGCTGCTGATGCTGCGCCAGCGTTCGCTTGGCATGCGCGACAACCAACTCAAGTATCGACTCGAGAGTTACGCCGGGGTCGAGCTTGAGAACGGCCACTATATCTTCACCATACAATTCGTGCGGAATGCTGACCACGGCCACGTCGGCGATGCCGGGCACGTGCATGAGCGCCTCTTCGATAGCCGCCGGGCTGATGTTTACACCACCGCGAATGATGAGATCCTTCTTACGTCCAGTGATAAAAAGCGATCCCCGATGATCAAGATGGCCAACGTCACCGGTAGGAAACCAGTTCGCCGCATTTATTTCTGAAACTTTCCCCGCCGGATCCAGATAGCCCGCCATCAGGTCCGGCGTCAGTATTTCGATTTCTCCATCCAGGACCGGCGCGGCTGGATTTCCTTCGTCGTTTACGATCCTCAAACTTATTCCTGGCAAAGCTTCGCCAACATATCCAGGCGCATCCAGAGCGCCTTTCGAACGAGCTGTTACGAAAAGAGTCTCCGAGAGACCATAACTTTCGATCAGCCGCACGCCGTATCTCGATTCGAATTCCACTTTCACTTTCATAGGAAGTGGAGCGAATCCGACAAACGCCTGACGAATCGAGTTGCGGCAGAATTCTTCTCCGGTGCGGCCGCGATCCATTCGCAGCAGGATCGACAACACGGTTGGCGCCAGCCACAGCGTATTAACCTGATTGGATTTCGCCTTATCCCAAAAGTGCAGGCTCGACCGCGCATCGAACACGTGGTCCACAACCACACTCGCACCGCACAAGAAAGGCAAAATCAGCAGATTGTAGAGACCGCCCATATACGACATGGAGAGCGTTAAATAAAACCGCGAATCCTGGCCAATTTCCTGGGCGCTCGTGAAAGCCGAAGCGTTTCGCAGCATTCGCCCCAGCTTGTGCGCCAGCCCTTTCGGCTTCGCCGACGTTCCCGAGGTGTACATGATCACGATGAGATCTTCGCCGTTCGCCGTTTCGAGAGGCACTAAGTCGCCCTGCTCAGCGAGCAAGTCGATCTTGACTTGATCCAATGCCGATGGTTCCAGGTTCGCGTCACTCGTCGTCATTAACTGCAGCACATTTTCATGAACGATCTTGAGCGGATCGACGCTCGCAGCGCCCGCCACGACGAGAGCGGGCTTGCAACTCGCCAGAATAAATTGGACCTCGCTCTTACTTAGCACAGGATTGATGGGGACAATCACGGCGCCGAGATAAATGCAGGCGAAGTAGAAGACCGCCAGTTCACAACAGTTCGGGACCATCACCGCGACACGGTCGCCCTTGTGAATGCCACGCCTGCGAAGCTCCGCGGCCAAGGCACAGGCTTGCCGGTGGAAATCTCCGCAGGTAATTTCACGGCTCGTAGCGGCGTCCACCAGGAAGACCCGCTCCCCGTGGCGCGATACCACGTCCATGATTGTTTCGCGGATGGTCATTTCATCGCCAGACTTAATCGGGCCTCGCTTCTTCGGTCTCCGTTCGTGGTCATTGCATCGCCAAAGTGCGGGATTGGGCCGACTTCACGAGGTTAGAGATGGAAGCCCAGCGGTCCATCTGGCCGCGATAGGCGTGAGTGGGATCGAGACGCAGAACCGCCCGGCCCGGAGTATCCATTTCGAAGCGGGGATAGTAGCCGGCGGTAATCACAACTCCATTCGCCGACAGCAGTTGATCAATCGAGGTTGCGTCCGCAGCATCCGGTGGACAAAGCAGCAACGCGACGCCGATCCCTAAATCGAAATGCATACGGTCCGAGAAATCCGTCATCTGCCAGCAGTTCGCGGGGGCCTCGGGTGCCAACTCTCCGTGCACGACAATGTTACTGAAAGTCTCGCAGCAATGACGCAACAGAGACGCACTCGGAGTTCCATAAATCAGCAGACAGAAGTCTCCAAAGCGATTGGCCGCGGTGGTCACCACATCCTCCATGTAGTTGGCAAATAGCCGCTTCGAACGCACTGGTAAAATTCTCTCCTCACCCACAATGTCTTTCAGCGACGAGGGCCATTGCGCAGCCCACGAGCCGCCATCCTTGTCGTTGAGATAGAGCGGCACACTGTTGCCGGTCATTCTTAAGACCTGCTCCAGTACTTCGAAAGAACCGTAAACCACCCTGCCAAGCACAACCGGACCCTCTGCAAGCACCAGGTCCGCTAAAACCAGATTCTGCGACGGCAACTCGGAGGCAACGAGTTCCAGCACTGGATGGGCACGCCGCTTGGCACAGGTGACCGTCATGCCATCTACAAGCGATTGCACCGCCGAAAGCGAACTGCTGATGCTATGTGCGGAGATTCCGGGCACCGAGAACGAGGTCAGCATCTCTCGAGTTTTCGTCGCTGCCGCTTTGGGCAAGGTCGCGGCGACTCGATTCAGATTTTCTTCATCGAGATTCACGGAATCGAGTTTGCCCATCGCAACCACCAACCGGCGTAACTCAACTCCATGAGAGCGCGCGGCCGCCGCGACTCTGGGCAGGAACGAAGAATGAAACTGGCTGCATCCCATGGCCACTGACATCATGTCGTAGAGCTGCGTCTGAGCCATGAGCGGGCCGATGAATTCCTCCGCTGCGTCCATCACATCGAACAGGTCGATGCCCGTGTCGATGCCAAGATTGTTAAACACCGCGACGGCGACTTCGGTGGGAACATTACCGGCACTTCGCCCTAATCCATAGAGAGTGGAATCGATGAAGGTCGCGCCGTGACGGACTGCTTCCACGCTATTGGCGACGGCGAACTGAAGATTGCTATGACCGTGAAAGCCCAGCTTGCTGGAGCAGAGCTCACGGGCAGCGCAAAAATAATTCCGCAAGTCATCGGGAAGCATGCTGCCTGCAGAGTCGACGCAGTAGATGACGTCCGCACCCGCGGCTGCGCCCTCACGCGACTTCTCGGCAAACCCTGCCGGCGAGATCGCATAAGTCTTCATGAAATTGAGGCAGACCTTCAACCCCAAATCCTTGGCCAATGTGAGGAAGGGATAAGCGTCTTCAATTTCTGTGGCGTTGTAGCCGACGCGGACAAAATCCAATCCCGCTGCGCGGGCCGATTTTAATTGCTCTGCCGTTCCAATACCGGGGATGAAGAAACATCCGATCTGCGCGTTTGGAGCGGCGCGCTTCGCGACTTCGATGAGCCGCTCATCGGTGGCCGGCATCGTCCCTTTGCCCGCTTTCGCTGCGCCGAGTCCCACACCGTGACCGATTTCGATCCAGCGAAAACCAAGACGACCTAAAACGCCGGCCAGTATCGCGGTATCGTTTTCCGTGAACTTGAAATCGACCGCATAGCTCCCATCGCGGAGAGTGCACTCCAAAATCTCGACATGCGAGGCTGAGAGTCCCCGCCGATGCGAATCATTTTCCATCCGCGAACCTGACGGATCCGACATCGTTTCTCCGGTAGAAGGTTTCTGCGAAACGCCGCGCTACTGTGCGTGCTTGCTCGCTGGTTTGTTCGAGTCAGTATACTACCAGTCTCTTCCTCTCAATCGTGCCTTTCAGTGCTCACTCACAAACAGATTTTGTTGCATCGATCTTTGTCGCGTTGATCTTTGTTGCGTCGATCAGGCCTTGAGCCCATGCCTCTGGCGAGTACTCCTCAATCTTTTCCCTGCCTCTTGCTCCCATTTCAACTCGCAGCGCGGAATCTACCGCTAAATGTGCCATAGCTCCAGCGAGCGAGGAGGGATCGCGCGGCGGAATTACAAATCCATTCCAGCCCTCCCGCACCAAGTCCTCCGTACATCCCGCAACGCTGGTTGCAATCACCGGCAAGCCGCATGACATCGCCTCGTTCACCACCAATCCCCAGGGGTCGCTGTGCGTTGGAAAAATGAAAATGTCTGCCAAACCATAAAACTCCGCCAGTTCCTCGCGATGCACAAAACCAGGGAACAAGATGGTTCCGGGCGCAATCTTTGACGCTCGCTCCATCAGTTTCGTGCGGTCAGAACCATCTCCCACGAATACCAAGGAGACCTCTGCACGGATTTCTTCGCTGAGCTTAGCGTAGGTCTCCAATAAATCGAATACTCCTTTGGTTTCCACCAGACGCCCAACGTAAAGAAAGTAGCGCGCCGGCAACGAGTGGCGGGTGCGTACTTGGACAGCATCGCGCCGCGCGTCGTCCGCGAGTACTGAAAATAACTGGTTATCAACGGCGTTCGGAGCGGTGAAGATTTTTTGCTTGGGAATTCCGAGATCCTTCAAATAGTGAAACGACGATTTCCCGGAGACGACGAACCCCCGGCACAGCCTTAGAAAACGCATTTTCATGAATTCCACCAACCGGTGGCCGCGTCGCGCGTCCAAGGCCGTGCTTTCGGACCAAAGCAGCAACTGCACGCGATGAATTCGCGCCCAGCCCGCCGCTTCCCACGAGGCCAGATAGTTATATCCGCCGCACAACACCACGGTCGGCTTGATTCGGTTCAGCGCCGAGACCAGCCCACGATTCACCAGCACATTATGCCGGCCGAACCGCTGCCGCCATGAGGGCAACACCTCGTTTGAGAATTTGATCTCGTCTTTGTACACACGCCAAAGCCGCAAGCTCGGATCGTTCTCAGAGAGAAAAATTACATGGAGCTCGATTTCCGATCTCGCGGCGAGCGCGTTGAAAACAGGAATCCGGTAAGGGGCAATAATTTCGGTGATGATTACAAGCCGGGGGATCATGCGATCGACTCCAGCAAGGGCCCCACTAGACGCGATACCTCGATCTCTTTAAAGCACAAGTCCGCATCGTCGAGGTCGAACGTAAAGGCGTGCGCGAGCATGGGCATTGCGAAGTCGAAACTGGCGCAGGGAGCCATACTACTCGCCACATCCGCACGACGCAGCTTTGTGGCGGACGCAATCCAGCAGCGTCATCCAACTTTCAGCGGCGACGCGCCAATCGTAAAGCTTCCGGCATCGCTCGTAGCCGGCTTGTCCCAGCTGTCTGCAATATTCGGGGCGTGCCAGCAAATCCGAAAGTGCCGCGGCAAACTCGTTCGCGTTCTCCGGGTCTACCTGCCTCCCTGCATCGCCAAGCACTTGAGGAATCCCGCCTCGGTTTGACCCTACCACCGGCGTCGCGCAAGCCATGGCCTCTGCGTTTACCAACCCGAATGGTTCCTGAAAAAGGGACGGACACGCAAAGACGCTCGCTTTCTGGAACCACAGGGGCAAATCTTTATCATGGTCAAGGTAGCCGGTGAAGTAAATTTGGGCCTGCTTGTTCTTATTTAGCGAATCCGCCAGTTCGCGCACCTGCCTGACGTAGGTCGTCTCACGGTGTGTTCCAAAATTCGTGGTGCCACCGATTACCAATTTCGCATCGGGATGCGTGTTGAGCACTTTTTCATAAGCCTGAAAAAGTTGCAGGACGCCCTTCTCGGGATCGAAGCGCCCGACAAAGAAAATTGTCTTCGGTTCCCGAACCTCTTCACGAGGATAAAACAATTGCAGGTTGGCGCCGTTGAACACTACATGGGCTTTGTCATTCAGCAGGCGCGACTTCGCGGCGAAGGTGCTCCGCAAATAATCGCTGCAGGTCACAATGGCGTCTAAACTTGGAGCGAGAGCGTCCAGCGTAGGGCCGGGCCAATGGCCGAGATGATCGTTGTGCAGGTGCAGGACGATCGACCCTCCGTAGCCCATTCTTCGCAACGCCTGCACCCACTGCGGCCGGTTGTGGATGTGAACGATTTCGAATCTCCGCAATCGACGGAGCAGAGCCCGCAGCCATAGAGTTTCTTCGTAGCGACGAGCCACAGGAATTCGCGCAACCAGATTGCACACCCGCCAGGCTTCACTGGTTTCGTGGCGAAGCGGGTATAAATCTTCCCGACGCGTGGGAAAGCCAAAGACTGTGACATCAATCCGGTCGCTGAGGCAACTGTAGACTTCAAAGGTCCACCGCGCCACTGCACCACCGAAGTAGCGACTGAACTGCTCACGCCCGGACAGCAGCACCGCCACTGACGGACGCCTGGACTGTCCACTGGAGCTCACCTGGCGTCTCCGAATTGTTGCATCAGCATTTTTCTGCCCAGCACAATCAGCGCGATAATATAAACGACAGCGCCAGCACCCACCACGACCAGCGGCCGCGCGGTGTAGGAGTTCGTTAGCCGAACCGCGCCCACCATCAGTAACGCCGAAAACCCGCTGACCATGATGATGGGATTCTTCCACAGATCGCGCAGGTCCTCGGGAAGCGAGAGGTAGGCAGTGACGCCGACCGTCGCCTCCGCCAGAACGAAGGCAACGCACCCTCCGGGCAAACCAAAAAAATGAACCAGAACCAGAGCAAGCACGACCGCTGCAACGGCGCCTGCTGTGGCCGAGATCAAACATGCGCGATGCCGTCCGAGAGCATAAAGAACGGTTCCCGACAGCAGCGATGCGACCGGCGCAGCCAACAGAAAACCCGATGTCCATCGCACCGGCCCAACCGCTGCCGCATAGTTCGCCCCCAAAACCCAGGGCACAACCAGATGCGCGGTCGCGAGCGTCCCCAACGTGAGAGGTATGCTGATGACCGCCATGGCAGAGACGGCGGCCTGCACCAGCCTTCTTAGTCCGGAGGGAGATTGTGCGGAGAGCGCGATTCGGGGCATTAGCACACTGAATGCAATCCCGACGAAGTTGCGCAGGAGATCGACGAATCTCACTGCGGCTGCGTAAAGGCCCAGTGCATAATCCCCCAAAAACCAGCGAACGACAATGTGCCCAGTCCGGTGGTAGACAGTGCCCATCAGAGTAGTAGCGGCATAGTGAAAGCTTGGCACCAGCATCGCCCACCAGCGACTGGGATTTATCGTCAGCGGCGGGCGGAATCCGTTGTGCCAAAGCGCAACCCAGCCCGCAAGGTTCGTTAACAAGGCTGATCCCAGAATGCTGACGGGAAGCCAAAGGATGTCGTGCGGAGTGCGGACCAGGAGCAGAACCCCAACTGCATACAATGCTTGCTGGATTAAGGTCAGCAGCGAGCGCACGTGAAAAAGTTCGAGCGCGTTCAACAGAAAATCGGCCCCAGTCAGGCCGATCAAGGTCCGTCCCGCACCAAACCAGTACAGCAACCGGCGAACGTCAGGACGCACTTCAAAACTGGCGATCACCATCAGCACAGCAATCGCCGCCAGGCAACTCAACACGCGCAACGTCAGATAGTCGGGAACAAGATCGGCCGCAGCGTGCCGGCGGCCTGCAACTTGCTGAACGGTGTAGGTCGAGAGTCCAGGATCGGCGACCACATCGAAAAAGGCGCACAGCGCCACCACATAGCTCCAGAGACCGTAGGTCTCGACGCCCAGGCGCCGCACCAGGACCGGAAATGTAATCGAAGTGATTAAAAGGCCAGCGACACGCGCCGTTCCCACAGACAGAAAAAATCCGCCGTAGCGCACCAGCGCACTCGATCGTTTCAAGTTCGGGTCACCATGCGCGAGCAAAACTCTTAAGACGCTCTGGGTTGATGGTAAAGCTGAGGCTTTGCCACAGCTTCCTGAAAAACTGCGGCCCACTGCTGGGCAATTTCATCCCAATCAAATTGACTTGCGTGGCGAACCGCGGCATCGCTGAAGCTTCGCCGCAAGACACTATCATTTGCCAGCAGATCGAGGCGTTGCGAAAGATCCAAATCAGCTGCGACAAGGAAACCAGTCTTACCATTCACCACGTAGTCCGAGTGATACAGATCCATGGCAATGCACGGGAGGCCGCAGGCACTGGCTTGCAGCAAGACTTGCGGATTCCCTTCCAGAATGCTGGGAAAGAAGAAAATATCCGCCTTGCGCATTTCCTCGCCGAGCTTTTCCGACGACAGGTGTCCAAGAAAAGATACGTTGCCGCAACCCAGTTGCTTTGCCAGATCGCGGCAATCTATTTCCGTTTCGCCTTTACCCGCGATTCGAAACTGCAAGCCGGGCAATCGGGCTCCTTCCCGGATCACCCACTCTACTCGCTTACGCGGCTGCAATGATCCCGCATAGAGGACGACCGGAGCAGCATTCACACTGCGCTCAGGCGGCGGAAAATAATAACGCCGGTCGATGCCGTCGTAAATCGGGCTGGATTCCACTCCGAACATTTGATGAATGGTCTCCACTACATGTTTGGAATTTCCGAAAACCATGTCGCCCTCGACGACAGACCGGCCGATCAGCCCGCGGCCAGTCATCTCACTCATCGCCATCACAATGTAAGTGATGACCGCCGTTCTCAGCCCCATGCGCTTTCGCAATTCAAAGAAAGCCCGGTCCAGAGGGCCGGTGCGGGGAAAGAAATAAATGTCCGGAGGAGGAAAAAGACAATGTCGAAGCAGCCGAAGCGTATTGCCTCGCTTAGTCCACGGCACGAGTCGCGTGTTTTTTCGGGCGCTCAGCCGTGGATCGGGAACATCGCCATCGCACAGCATAGTCACATGAAACAGTTCCTCCGGAAGCCGGGCCACGATTTCCTTTACCGTAAGATTCTGCGCGTTGGTGTTGCCCGCGCTGGCATCCGACGGTGTGAAGATGGTGATGGCACGAGGCTGGGAGCGAGTCATTTTAACGAGTCACGGTGGCTGGGAACATAGTCTAAACGCTTTTTGGCTCCTGTTGTGGCAAACACACGATTCCGCAGAGTGGGCATAATTGATGCCTACGGCTCAACGCTGATTTCCACGGACAACACCTATTCTGCTTAACACGCCGCGAACCACGGATTCGACTCGGGGAGAGCGGCTGAGCCAGCTGGCAGCGCGATACCTCGCCATTTCCCGGAGATGACGTCGCCACGACTTTGTCGCTGTCACGTAGAGAGTTTGCCGCGTGCTGTTCTCAAAGCGCTCTTTATAGCCTTCGGCACCCAGACCGAGGTCGACCCGATTCATGTCCTCCTGGTCACACGCGTCCATCACAATTCTCGCCAGCAAACAGTATCCCGGAGACTGCTCTTCCCAGCGGCTGTCGAAGGTTGGCTGATACCAAAACCAGCTTCCATGAAACTGAAACCCGTAGTTCCACGCCACCGGCTGATCATTGACCTTCAAGACACTTAATGTCACGACTCCGGAATCAGAAAATCGCCTTGCAAGTTCTTCGAGAAAACGCCGGCGTTCAGATGTAGCGAGGCTGCTCGTGCGCCCCGTTTCTCCGAAACGCGCTACATGAGCATCAGCAAATCGCGGCAAGGCTGGTTGAATTTCCGCCAAGGACTGCAAATGAACGAACGTCACCGGGCCTTCGCCTTCCATCTCGCGCAGATAACGACGCAGCTTTTTTTTGCTCGCGAGTGAAGCTTTCAGCTCCTGACGCTTTTCCCCGGACCCCAAGTCTACCTGCGCGCATAAATACGCGGGACGCGTGTAGATATGGAAACCGTGCTTTGCCGACGCCTGCCGCAATGCATCCGGTGTTGCTGAGTCAGCCGGAAGATTGGCCAGTTGCAGGGAGTCCGGCTTGAGCTTTACCAGTTCCGCGAAAACCGCATCCATGAACTCGGCGCGCCGGCTCGGAGGACTGAGGAATTCACAATAGTCCGCCGTCGTGGCGCCGAGAAAACTCATGTTTGCCCCGACAGCATCCGTCGCCAAGGACGCGACTCCGACCAGATCGTCGCCGTCGTAACCCAGGAATAATAACGGCGTGAGCAATGCTCCATAAGCCGCTTGCATCGCCAGCGCCCACTCACAGGCGTAGAAGACTTCAGGCCGCTCCACCTGCAGCGCCAGTTCGTTCCACCGGCGATGCAGCGAGGAATCTTCGGGTATGCTTCTATGCGAGACGATGCGCAAAACTCACTTCTCTTCCGGGGTTCCGTTATTACAAAACACATAGTAGTACCAACCAGTGACCCATTGACTGCTGATCATTGGGTAGTCATCCCCGAGCACTCGGAGCAACGTGAAACCAAATTTTCCGAGTTCAGCCACAACTTTCGCAGGAACCGCATAGCGAGTGTTCAGCCCACCGTGCGCAGAGTCCATCCAATACCCCTCGCCTTGCCAAAACAACTTCGTGGGGAATCTGCGCGCGGCTCGCCCCATGGACTGCACTGTTGAGTGCAACGCTGCCAGCACGACGCGCGCGGCAATCAAGAACCCAAATAATGGGAAAACGAGAACAGGCGTCCGCTGCGCAATGCTCTCTGCCAGGTTTCGCATTCGCTGCCGATTCCACGATACGCGAACCAGGATCGACCGCGGATTGTGAGAAGAAAAAATGAAGACTCCACCCGGTCTCAATACACGACGAATTTCTCTCAGCGCGCGGAAGCGAGCCTCGTCCGGAAGGACGTAATCGAAGGCGTTAAAAGCCATCACCACGGCATCGAAGCTGGAAGGAGCGAAGTTCGATAGATCCGCGGCGTTTGCCACGATAAACTCAAGTTGCGGAAATTTTCTTCTGCAAACAGCAACCATTTCCGCCGCGTAATCGGCACCCACATAGCGCCCAGCAATCAACGATAGATGTGGGGTTAGTCTTCCCCCACCCGCACCTAGATCGAGGACGTCCATTCCCGGTCTGAGATATTCGTCAAACAACAGCCGCTCGCAGGGCGTTAAGTATTCGAGCGCGGCATAGTGGCTTGCGACCTCAGGCGAGTTATATCGATGGATATTGGGATCGGGCTTCGATTGGCTGTCGGGATCAGGCCTGGGATCGACCATCGGGAATCGGATGAGGGACTTCGCTGGGGCTTACGCGGTCTCGCCCGAGAGGCGCGAGCGGAAGTCGCGGTGAAAGCCGGAGACGTGCGCTTCGAATTCAGATAAGCTCATATCCGTCGTCACGTGAACTCTGGGCAGCGCAAACCTCGGCAACTGCGCGCCGAATCCGCCGCCGATGTTCATAAAGGCGCACTGAAAGCCAGCCTGCTCCGCCATCTGCATCTCCCGGTTCGTCACCGACGCCGGATCGCCAAAGGGATAGGCCAAAGCCCAGACTGGTTTTCCGACAGCTTTCTCCAGAAGGCTGTGGCTGTCGGCAATCTCCTTCCACGCAAGTTCAGAACTCTGCAGCGAGAGGATCGGGTGGGTTAGAGTGTGCGATCCGATACTCATCCCTTGTTCCACGAGATCCCGCAAATCGCTCTGATTGAGCAATCTGAAGCGGCGGTTTTGCGCTTCGTTGTTTGAACCCGCCGTGCCCCCCGGATCGGATAATCCCAATTGTGCACGCATTTTTTCGAGGAGACGGACTCTCGTGGACTCCTCGCATTGCGACAGCTTCTTTACCAGAGTCCACCACGCGGAGCGACGCTGCGCCCGATCTTCCAAATCGACGCTCAGTCCCAAGTCATCGAGAGAGTAGCTTCCCGAGGACGCTGCCAGCAGTGCGAGATAGAGATCCTCATACCACAATGTCTGCGAATGCTCCGCGGCAGAAGCTCCCAACACAAAGAAGAGGCAGGCAAGATCCTGTTCGCGCAGAATCGGCGTCATGTCGGTGAGAGCATTCCGCAGGCCGTCATCGCAGGTCAGAAGAACGGCTAGTTCGGGCAGATCCTTGCCATCAGCAATCCAGTCACGCACCTGCTCAGGGGTTACAACGTGGTAGCACTCTTTGAGAAGCTGGAGCTGGCTTCGAAAATTTTCTGCAGTGACGAGGCTCCCATCTTGCTGAGGGTCGGAGACCTGATATCCCTCCGGCAGAACCCCATGATAGGTGATCACACAAAAGCTGCCGCCGTCCGCGCGCCGACGAAGGTATCCGCTATTCGCCAACCACGGATACACCACACGCTTAAGAATCGGGCTCACAACCAGCACCTCATCATCGGACCACATCCTTTTAACGCAGAGGAGTACCGCGCTTGATTCCCTGAGGTGCACTGCTGCCCGAAATGTTCGTGCGATGCCGAAGCTGCAGCCCATGTACGAAGCGAATCCAGCGTGTATTCGCAGCGCATGGTTCGCCTTCGATTACCGGGCAATCGACATGGCAGTAATCCGCTCATACATCTCCAACAGCCTCGGGAAGTTTCTATCCCAGTCTGCCCGTTCCTCTACGATACGCCGGGTTCGCTCCGAAAATAACCCTCGCTCCTCGGGAGTAAGACGCGCGGCGCAAAGCAGTCGGTTGGCAAATCCTTCGGCCGAGTTTACCGGCGCCAGCCATCCGTTAAAGTTCTCCGTCACCCATTCGCGGTTGGAGGGAATATCGGTCAACACCACAGGCAATCCAGTTGCCATCGCTTCTAACAGGGAAATGGATGTGCCATCCGACTGCGTACAGCTTACATATGTATCGGCGACTCGAAACCACTTTGGCATGTCCTCTTTGCGATAAGGACCCAGCGTTCGAATTACGCCGCCTAACCCGTGAACAGCTATGAACTCGCGCACTCTCCGCGCCTCCGATCCATCTCCCAGCAGCAATAAGCGCAAAGAAGAATCGATTCGGTAAGCTTGTAGGAATGCTTCCAATAGAGTCTTGATTCCATAAAGCGGCTCCCATGAGCGCGTGTAAATAACGACATGGGTTCCATGTTCGCGTTCGAACTGTTCTTTCGAAGGCAGATCATCCGACGGTCCAAACAATCCTTTCTTAATGCCCCACGGAAGCTGCACGATGCGGGAGTCCGGTAAATCCGCAAACTGTTTTGCCCTGTCTCGGACAGTGTCGCAGTCACAGAAAAAGCTATCCGCACTTGATAAAGCCTCTTGCGTCGCATGCAGAAGTTCTGGGCTTTGCTGTGCGTGGAGCAGAAGATCAGATCCCCAGGAACACAGCAGCCACGGATGAAAATCCGAGAGCGCCGTCACGTACCCGCACGTCTGGACGGGTCCCGCATGAACGACATCCGGTTTGATCTCAGCCAACAACTCTCGGAACTGGGGCAGAAAAATCGAGAACGTTTCCAGCGACGAATTCCGTGGGATGACTTGCTTTGTACGAGCCCAGCGAACACCCTGCGGCAGCCAACCCTCCGCCAGGCACTTGCTTCCCGGGTCCAGAAACCAAACCTCCAGTCCAGACTGCGAAAGCTTCTCCAGGAACCGCTGATTATGTCCGGACGTATTATCGGAAAAATATAAGACCCTCACTCGTCGCCCACGCCCTCCGCTAACAGAGTCCATTGCAGGTATTCGCCATGCGGCAGATCGCAGCGCAATTTTTTTCCGACCACGTGTGGCAGGTCGAATGGCATAACCGCCTCTCGAGGGGCCGGCCTCAAAGCCTCGAGCATGTTCGCAGTCAGGATCGTTCCGGCCTTTAAGTCTTGGGTTGTGCGCAAGCAGCGCCGCTGCACGACCAGCGTATCCTGCTCGTTCTCTGCAACGAACTTTCGCGTAGAGCCCAATGCATCTTCAAGCTCCCGGGTTCGATCGACCATTTGACGCCACGATGCGGGCGCCATTGAAAAAGGATGGTCTGGTCCTTCGCGCCGGTTGTCGTCCGTAAAGTGCTTCTCGATGACGCGCGCACCCAGCGCGACCGCTCCTAACACTGTCACGTGACCTGGAGTGTGATCTGAAAGGCCGGTGACGACCGAAGGGAACATCAGGTTGTAGGTTTCCAAGACGCGCAGATGGATGTGCCGGAAATTCTGGAGGCTAGCGGTGTAATTTGTGTTGCACTGCATCAGCACCAGTTGCGAATTGATTCTTAGAATTTCATCGGCCGCCCGCTGCACTTCGCCAATGTCGGATGCGCCCGTCGCCAAAAGCACCGGCTTTTGTTTCGATGCAACCCTGCGCAACATCTCTGACCATGTGATATCTCCCGAACCAATCTTGAACAGGTCCACGAAGGGGTCGAGCATATCAACCGCTTCTAAATCGTAGGGCGCCGAAAAATATTCAATCCCGCAAGCTTCGCATTCCGCTTTCAATGCTGGGGTCCACTCCCACGGCAAGCTCGCTTCGCTGTAAACCTGAAAGACGCTTTTCTTCCACTTCGCCTGGTGAGAAAGCTGGCTTCCGAGACTCTTGAAGCCGCGGTCACTGACGATCTTGGCAGCACGAAAATTCTGGAACTTGGCTGCATCAGCACCGGCCTCAGCACAAAGCCGGACCAATAGTTTGGCGCGTTCGAGTTCTCCGTCATGATTCGCCGAAATGTCGGCCACAAAATATGTGGGGTGCTCCGCGCCCACGGGCTTTTTTCCCAGCTTCAAGGTCATTCGGGGACTCCGCTGAGGCGGTTCTTGAGTTGATCGGCGTAGCCGTTTTCGCGCAACTCGGCAAATCTGCGAAGGCCTGCGTCAACGTCGGGCATGGGACGCCCGAGCGCATCACAGACTTTCCCAGTGTTCAACGATGTGTTCCGCGGGCGCAGCGCCTTCAGTTTCGCATCCGCCATGCGAGTGGCGAACACTTGCTCTGGATCGAAAGCAAACTTCGCAGCCACGCGCCTTGCGAACTCGTACTTGCTAATGGATTCCGATCCGACCACATGGTAAATCCCGGATAGATTTTGATCGATCAAATCGAACAACACCGCGGCAACATCGTTCGCCAGCGCTGGACAAAAAAATACGTCGGCGAAACCCGGCACCGGGTTCCCCAAACTCAACCGATTCAAAACCCATTCCGCCAGGCTATCTTTGTTCTGCGCATTCCATCCATAGAGGCTAACGCGTGCGATGATTGCTGCCGGATTTAAACGGGCTACATCGAGTTCACCCTGCAATTTCGTCGAGGCATAAACATTCAGCGGTGCCGGCGTATCCGTTTCGCTATAGCGGCCGCGCTCACCATCGAACACGGAGTCGGTTGAAACGTACAGCAACCGGACGCCGCTCCGCGCGGTGATCTCCGCAATGGCGGCTGCCGCCGTCACGTTGAGCCGATACGCGTCATCGGGATGCTCTTCGCATTGGTCGACGTCGGTCGCGGCTGCACAGTGCACCACGCTCGACGGCTGAAGTTCCTTGAAAATTCGGCAGGTTTCCGCCTGATCCGCCAAGTCTACCGCGAGTAGCTTCACTCCCTCTACGTGGATGGGATGTCGATGATAAAGCCCGATCACCTCGAGCCCACGCTCGTGCGCCTGCGAAACAACGCTAGCGCCAAGCAGCCCGCTGGCTCCGGTTACAAGAATCATTGCGAATGATTGCCCCAGAAACTTGTGCTCTCGTACTCAATGCATTGCGGCCGTGTACGCCTTGCGCGATGTCGTCAATAACTCCCGCAAGCGGCCGCCTGCGGCCGCCTGCCAGCAGTTCCCACTCACTTCCGGACTGACAGGATAGCGCAACAGATATTCAGGAATCTTTTCGATCTCGCTCGGATGATCCAAGCCGATTCCCGCGCCGAAGCGAATAAATTGCTCCACATATCCATACGGCCAGAATTCCAGCCACTTGCACAAGAAGCACGGAATTCCACGAACCGCGCACTCCATTGCCACGGTCGACAGTATCGTGATGCCAAACCAGGTCTTGGCCAGGAGTTCCTCGCTGAGGGGTTCGCTCACAATCCTCGTGACATCTTTCTGTTCCGAAGAAAGTATCCTGTCCAGCATGCGGGCGCGTTCGTTTGCGCTTTCTGCCGGATGCAACTTCACGATCAGCTCGCGCCCGGTAGCCATGGCCAAGTTTGCGAGTGGGGGCAAAATATCTCGGTAAAACTCTCGCGACCGCCCTCCCAGCACGTCGTAGGCTTCCGAAATGAAAAGCAGGTAAGGCCGGTGAGCATCGCCGTTCGATCGAGCAGACCCGTTCCAGTTTGCGGGCAGCGCCGGAGCTCCGATCTCGACTCTTTCCTGTGGCACGCCACACCTGCGCACAAGATAATCCTGCTCCATCTTTCCCTTCACCCAGATGGTATCGCCGTGCGTGTGTTTGAGGACGTAACGTCCATCCAACGCGCCATGATGGCATGCGATGTTTACCAGCCCGCTCTCCCGCGCCAGCAGCAATGGAATCCGGGTATAGGGGTTGCTATCATCGGCACAAAGCACAGCCTGCACCGGTTCGTTATCGAGAACATTCCGCCAGGCATCCCGAACCTCGAATCCCCGGCGGAAGCGCTGCGGAAAACTATCCAAACAACCCATCCGGATCAGAATCTCGAACTCCGCGACTCCTTCGAATTCGCGCAGGAGAGAACGCCACCGATTTTCAATCTCCGCATGCTCTGCGCCGCGGTCGCGCACCGACGCATATGAAGAGAGCCACGCGGTCGCTACATTCGGCGGCGGGTGCGGCACCCAGCCACTCTGCCGAGTCGAAACCAAGAGGAAATTCTCCTCGGGAAAAGTCTTGGCATAAGCTACGCCGGTTCGCGACACGTTGATATAGGCCGTCGGAAGTAACACCACCGGCCGCGTGGAGGGTTGCCGCTTTCGTGCGAGACGCCCGCGAAATTGGTACCCCGCATCGTACTTATCCCAGAAAACATCGACCATCTGCGGCGCTGAAAGTTTGTTCGCGACCCGCACATAGTGCCCCAGCCCGCCCTTTCGCGCTCCCCTTCGCAACGGAAACACTTTCACCCGCGTCGCCAGCAGACATTGCAACATGCTGGCATGAAGACCTGGCCGTGAGACATGGACTTCATCCTGAGAACCAAGTGTCTGCGCAAAGCGTTGCAACAGGATTAAGGTCTCCACTTCGCCATGGACCAGAATCGACATGATTTCCCACCAGTCCAGACCATGCTCGTCGACCAGGCGGCCACTGCCCTGGCACAACACGTTGCGTACCTGACGGAAATCATCAAACCCGTGGCGAAGAGAATCGAGGGCAGTTGCGGGACAGTGGAATTGACTGGTCCAGCGCGCATAGCTATTTACCCCTCCGATTCCAAGATCAATGACGCCGTCCCACGGCATACTCGCCCATGGGCCGCATTCGGGATCGTCCTCGGAATGGAGCAGCAGAATTTTCATGATGGATCGGGGTTCCCTGCTCTGTCCCAGACAGTTCGCCAGCTCAGGAGACCGGCCAAACACAATATCTCGCTCAAAAGTGCACGCCTCAATTGAACCAAATTCTCCTAACCTTCCTGTAATGTTTTCTGCGGAACCGAACGATTGATCTCCGCGAGTTCCGGCTCGCGTTTCATCAGATTCAGGGCATCGCTGAACGAGAAAGTCTCGGATCTGAGCCGGGAGTAAACTGCGCGAACAAACTCCAGGTCCTCCCGAGTATCCACCGTCCAGCGATAGGCGCTATGGTCCGTTTCTCCCGTCACGGAGAGAATCCTGAATAGGCCTGGGTTCTCGTAAATGTAAGGCGTCACATGGGTGCGCTGGTAGGGATGGCGCGCCTCAGTCCAACTCCGCTGAAGCGCAGCAAAGGTCATGACTTCGGTATCGAGTCCGCGCGGATAGGTACGAACGCGAGTGTTCGAGGCATAGTCGGGCTGTTCACTCAAAAACGCGCTCACGGTTTTGTCGACGATCTGAGGATCGATCATCGGACAGTCGGAGGTGATTCGTACCACTGCCTCGGCGTTGTGTCGGCATGCAGCTTGATAATAGCGATCGAGAACATCCGTTTCGTTGCCGCGGAAACAGCTCACCTTATGCTCTCCGCACCAGGCCTCAATCGCATCGTCAGCCGGGTCCGTGGTCGTAGCAATCACAACTCTGTCCAGGGTCTCCGCTGCTTCTGTGCGGCGGACGACGTGAAGGAGCATGGCGTGGCCGTGAATATCGGCGAGAACTTTGCCCGGCAAACGCGTGCTGCCCATTCGTGCCTGAATAATGGCAATGACTTTCAACGGCCCCCCGGAGTTGCAGGTTGTGCGTTGGTCAGCTTCTTCTTCAGAAGAAAGACGTTATCGACGTTTGCTCCTTCAAGATAAGGAATACGTTGTTCGCGCGCCAGTTCCAGGTCATAAAATCGGCTCAAATACTTCTGCGCATAATCCATCTTCCACAGGAGTTGACTGTGACCGCGATAGCTCACCTCGGTTACGTTGGAGGCGTAATACTCCATGCCCCAAATGAAAGTCCGGGCGCAGCGATGGATCTCATCCATGGCGCGGGGAAGATCCTCGGGCGCGATGTGGATCAGCACTCCAGAAGTAAACACGACATCGAACGAGGCGTCGCCATAGGGAATGGACAGAGCCGAGCCTTGAGCCAGCGAGATGTTGCGGGTGCGGCTCCGCGCGATCTCAAGGGCGTAAGGTTGAAGCTCGATACCCGACAAATTGGTATATTCCATTTGCTGCAGAAGCAATAACTGATTGCCAGCGTTGCAGCCTACTTCGAGAAAAGTCGCGTCTTTCGGAATCGTGCGAAGGAAATCCTGATTAATGGCGGTTCGGGTAATTCCGAAGTATTTGCGATAGAGCGAATCGAGATCCTCGACCTCGAGCGTGTTGCGATCTGTATACTCCCGGCCAAAGTCGGCATTCCAAATTTTGGTCTGGGCCGTCTCCGCGGAGGTTGAGACTGCGATATTGCTGCGCGATTCGTTGGCGCTGAAGCTGGCCATTTCTGCGTCCCTCATTGACATTTACTGTAGTAGCGCAAGATTTTGGTTACCGCCGTGATCACATCCTCAACATCCCGGTCGCTCATCGCGTGAAACATCGGCAAGCTTAACAGACGCGCGTAAGAGTTCTCAGCGATAGGATATTCACCATCTCGATTGCCGAAGCGGTCGCGGTAGTAGGGGTGACAATGTACCGGAATATAGTGGACGTTCACTCCGATGTTCTCTGCGCGCAGAGCGCGAAAAATCTGGGCTCGATTCGCAGCCAATTTTTCGAGATTGAGCCGGATGGGATAGAGATGCCACGCAGGGCTCACCCCGGCACGCACCGCAGGCAAGGTCACCGCATCCAGAGTGCGGAACGCCGCTGCATAGCGAGCGGCAATCTCTCGCCGCCGCTGCAAAGCTGCGTCGAGTTTTTTCAGTTGCGACAAGCCCAGCGCGCAGGCGATATCGGTGAGCCGGTAGTTGAAACCGAGCAAAACCATTTCGTAATGCCACTGACCTTCACTCTGCCGCTTCCGGGCGTCACTCGATATGCCGTGGTTTCGAAACTGCCGCAGCGACTCGGCGTAATTCACGCGGTCGGTGGTCACCATCCCGCCTTCTCCTGTCGCTACGTGTTTCACGGGATGAAAGCTAAACACAGTCATGTCGGCGATGCTGCCAGTTCGCCGTTGCCGGTATTCGGCTCCTAGCGCGTGACACGCGTCTTCGATCACGACCAACCCGTGACGCGCCGCAATTTCCAGAACGCCGTCGAGGTCGGCAGGATGACCCGCATAAGCCACCGGAATCAGCGCTCGAGTGCGAGGCGTGACTTGCTCGGCGGCCTTCTCCGGATCAAGGTTCAATGTATCGGCGCTGACATCGGCAAAGACCGGCGTGGCTCCTTGATACAGTACACAATTTGCCGTCGCCGCGAAGGTCATGGGCGAGGTGATGGCCTCGTCGCCCGGATCGAGTCCGGCGGCGAATGCGGCGCCGTGCAACGCCGCCGTGCCCGAACTGAAGCTCACCGCGTATTTCGCTCCCACCCGAACCGCGAAAGCTTCTTCGAATTCGGCGACCTTCGGACCGGTTGTCAGCCAATCGGAGCGCAGCACATCCAACACGCTCTGAATATCGTCTTCGGCAACTGACTGTCTGCCGTAAGGCAGCAAGGTATTGCGAACGGGAGTTCCTCCGTCGACAGCGAGCGTTTCGTGGGTGACGGGAGCTGCACGCATGGCATCGGTCGTCCGTGAAAAACGGTTCGAATAGGGGTCATTCTGTCACCCCCCCGCCTGGCGTCACTTGGGATGACACTTCACAAAGATACTTCTATGCCGGCACGCGCGCTTTGATCGCAGCTCCCGGCTCGATCAACTCCTGGAGTTGCTCGTGACTCAGCCACTGCTCGTTGCTGTCGCTGGTATAGCGGAAGCCTTGCGGAAGCGCCCGCGCGTGAACCCAGTTCGCTTTTTTCCACCAGGGATGCGAGGGCTGGATAATGTACATTTCATCCAATTCCACCGCATTGCGCGCTTCATCCTCAGAGAGCAGCACTTCGTGCAGTTTTTCTCCGGGACGAATGCCGATGAATTCGATGGCGCATCCCGGAGCCACAACTTCGGCGAGATCGACCAGACGCATGCTGGGAATCTTGGGCACGAAGATTTCGCCGCCGTGCATCTGCTCGATGGCCCGGATCACAAAGCGCACGCCGTGCTCCAGCGTGAGCCAGAAGCGAGTCATGCGCGGATCGGTGACGGTGATTTTTCCGCGCTTGCGTTGCTCCATGAACACTGGAATCACGCTGCCCCGGCTGCCGACCACGTTGCCATAACGGGCGCAACTGAAGCGGGTCTCCTGCGCTCCGGCGTAAGCGTTGGCCTGCACGAAAACTTTCTCGGCGCACAGCTTGGTGGCCCCGTATAAGTTGACTGGGTTGACTGCCTTGTCGGTGCTCAGTGCGAGAATGCGCTCGACGCCCTGGTCGATGGCGGCGTCGATGACATTGCGGCCGCCCATGATGTTGGTTTGAATCGCTTCGAACGGATTGTATTCGCAGGCTGGAACCTGCTTTAAAGCCGCGGCGTGCACCACGACAGTGACACCGGAGAAAGCCCGCTGCAGACGGCTGGGATCGCGCACATCGCCAATAAAGTAACGAAGCCTGGCATCGTCGTAGCCGGCCGCGCGCATGTCGTGCTGCTTGAGTTCATCGCGGCTCAAGATGACCAGCCGCTTGGGATGATATTCGCGCAGCATGATCTCGACGAACTTCTTCCCGAACGATCCAGTTCCGCCAGTGACCAGTACTACCTGTTCCGACCAATCCATCGAGCTGCCTCGTATCCCTCTGTCTTCGCTTTCGTGTGGCTGTTTCCGGCTGGAACTATCGAGTGCAGGCTAGTATAGCGAAGTTTTTGCCATCCGCGCGTGCCAATGCATTTACAAGACCATAGTGGCGCTGCTCAGCATCGGTCGGAGCGCCGAATATCTTCATGTAGTCGCGCGTAATCAACGTCCATCCCGAAAGCACATTCCACCGCTTCGAGATCTGCCTCGTGCCCGTCCAGTGATGACCTGAACTCGGCTGTGGATTCGACTAGTGCAATCATCCATAGAATCAGATGCCCATGCCGCATCGCGGCCTCGAACGAGGTGACCAACGCATAGCTTTGTATCCGCGTCAATTCCTACCCACGTCCAAACGTCAGCCCACCCCTCAGCCTTTCGTTCCGGAGTCACATTTTTAGCCTTTGCTCCGATGAAGCACCTAATTTCATCACACTGCAAACGACGTGCTCGTAGACTCGTAACGTCTTCATCGTGAAATGTGTGCGCGATTTACCAACATCAACTAGCAACTTGGAAATTGTATTTACCGAAAAGCCAGTGAGACGAATCGTCGATCTAAGGCTATTCCCCTCAACCAGTAGCCCGATTATTTCGAGCACGTTCTTGAAGTGATAAACGGTTCATTAGAGTGTTAAGGTTGACAATCTATTTCATTATGGTTGACAATACACCAAAATCCAGCTGTTGATTCAACAAAAAAGTTGACAAAACCTACGATAAGGTTGACAATATAATATGGGACGGACGGGGGATAACACATGAGTAGGGTTAGAGTTAGGGGAGAAGAAATTCGCCATTTCATTCTTCAGCATGTAGAGAAGCACCCTCGAGAGGTGGGCACTCTAGCGGCGGAAAAGTTTCACATCTCTCGTCAAGCTATCAATAAGCACTTGCAGAGGCTTGCAAAAGAGGGCGCGCTTAGCGAGAAAGGAAAGACTAGGAATCGAGTCTATTCGCTAACCCCTTTGACAGACTGGCAGGAGGATTTTCAAATCGGCCCTGATTTGGAAGAGCACATAGTTTGGCAGGATCAAGTCAGCCCTGCTTTAGGGTCGATGCCTGAAAATGTTCTAGATATTTGGCAATTCGCATTCACTGAGATGATTAACAACGCTAGAGATCATTCCGGCGGAACTAACATTCTGGTCATGATTCGCAAAACAGCCGTGACTACCGAAATGGCGATCAGTGACAACGGCATGGGAATTTTCAAGAAAATCCAGATGGCAATGAATTTGTTGGATGAGCGTCACGCCGTATTTGAGCTCGCAAAGGGCAAATTGACGACTGATCCTAAACATCACACCGGAGAGGGAATATTCTTCACATCAAGAATGGTGGATTCATTCAACATTTTTTCGGGTGGGGTGACTTTTATGCATGACTTCGGAGACTCTGAGGATTGGATTTTCGAGCGCACGGTACCGGGTGACGGCAGCGTTGTGTACATGAAATTAAACAACCATACAGCGAGAACCACCACAAAAATATTCAATCACTACGAAGGGGCTGAGGATTTTGGGTTCAATAAGACGGTCGTTCCTGTAAGGCTCGCTCAATACGGGAACGATAAACTCGTTTCGCGCTCACAAGCAAAGCGTGTGCTTGCGCGAGTTGAACTGTTTAAGCGGGTAATCTTTGATTTCAAAGAAGTACCTATAATCGGCCAAGCGTTCGCGGATGAAATATTCCGAGTATTCGCCAAGGAGCATCCCGAAATTCAAATCCAGCATGTGAACGGAAATTCTGCGGTAAAAAGGATGATCGACAGGGCGCTATCAGCGAATCCAGAAGCCAACGCGGAGTCTGCTCAACTCAGTCTGGCGATTCCTTCCGTTTGAGGGGATCGTCCACTCCGCCAGTTGTAATATCGACCTCTAGCTTGGCGAGTTGATTCGGGTCTTTCGGGTGTTCGTGCTCTTCCCGCGAACGCCCGATTCCGTTCACAAGATCGTAGCCTGATCCTTCCAGTCGATTCATTACGCGCCAAAAACCGTTTCCGACTTTAACGACCAATCCAACCTCGATTTCTTCCGTTGCTTTTGTGACCTTACGCCAACCACCGCAAGTACACTTGCCAGTCGTGAAGAAAGTGCATTCGGGATCGCAACCACCGACCGAAACAGCACCTTGGCGGATGAGGCGTTCGGCTTCTGTTCGGGAACGCACTAACTTTTCCTCGACCAGTATCTTGTATAGGCGGGGCACAATGAAAACGATTTTAGCATCCCCAAGAAATCAAACTGAGACACTACCCGATTCCGAATTTGGTTGCTCCGAAGATGCGGGTCTTGTTTCCTGAATCCGTTTCGAGTCAAGCAATGCTAGAATGTCGTCGAAACCGCCACATCTAAATTGAGAGCATTTGCGGGCGATGAACCAGCCATCGAGTCGCCGGTTTTGCTTTGGGTTTGCGGCGCGTCGATCCGTTAAGCCTGAAGGTTAGTAAATTTGTTGAGGAGAGTGCATGGATTCTGCATCGCTGGTGCCGGCCAATACCCCAAACGTTCGCGAGATGCAGCCTGTCGCGCCGGATTTGGGTAGAAGCTCCGGCCAGATCAACCCGGGCCCGCGCGCCTATCCCGAACTTCTTTCGCAGGAGTCGGCGCTGGGCGAATATGTTCGGGTTCTGGTCAAGCGCAAGTGGACGGTTCTCGCCTGCCTCGTCACCATCTTCTCCATCGTCGCGGTCGCCAGCCTGAAGATGACGCCGGTTTATGAAGCCAGTGGAAGCATCGCCATCAACAAGGCGGATTCCGGGCTGGTAAACTTCAACAATTCACCCACTTTCAATGTCGACTATTACGATCCGACCGAACTCGAAACGGAAGTAAAGATTCTGCAGAGCGATCTTCTCGCTCTGCAAGTTGTCAAAGAGCTGGGTCTTGACCGCCGTCCCGAGTACGGCGGAAAGACGCCCGCCCTGCCTTCATCACTCGATCTAGCACCCGATCCGTTGCAAGCAGACAGCAGCCGCACTTCGGCTCTACTGGGCGGCTTTCGTGGCAGCCTGCGGGTTACCCTGGCTCCCAACACGCACATCATTGAGGTGCACTACCGCAGTCCAGACAAGGATCTAGCCGCGACGGTCGTCAACACCTTGATGAGCACTTACACGGAGAATAATTTCAAGTCGCGCTTCGATTCCACGATGCAAGCCTCCGACTGGCTCTCCAAGCAACTCGTCGACTTGCAGATGAAAGTGGAGACTTCGCAGGAAAAGCTGGTCCACTACCAGAAAGAGCACGAGATTCTGGGGATCGACGAGAAGCAAAACATCACCACCGCGAAGCTCGATGAATTGAACAAGGCATTGACCGCCGCGGAATCCGAGCGCATGGATAAGGAATCGGTCTACCGACTGGTGCAGGCCGGGGATACCGAAACCATCGTTTCTGCAGCCAATATCCTGGACGCCTCCGGAACGCAATCGGCCTCAGGTCTGTTGGAAGGTCTGCGCGGCAAAGAAGCCGACCTGAAGATTCAAGCCGCCGAACTGAATACGCAATTCGGACCGGCATACCCGAAACTTGCGCAGGTAAATAATCAGATCAAAGAAATCGAGTCGCAGATTCTGGCGGAGACCAAAAAGCTCGCGGGCAAGATTAAAGGCCAGTACATGGCGGCTTTGCAGCGGGAGAGCATGCTGCACGACGCCCTCGAAAAACAGAAGCAGGAAGAAAACAAGCTCAACGAAAGCGCCATCGAGTTCAGCTTGCTCAAGCGCGATCTCGATACCAACCGCCAGCTCTATGAAGGATTGCTCGAGAAGCTGAAGGAAGCCGGTGTTTCGGCCGGACTTCGTTCCAACAATTTCCGCATCGTCGACGTTGCCCGCGTTCCGACCGCGCCGGTTGAACCCAACATTCCACGCAACCTCGCCTTCGCTTTCATGCTGGGCCTGACCTCCGGCGTTGGACTCGCCTTCCTGCTCGAAGGGTTGGACAGCACCGTGCGCACCACCGAACAGGCGCAAATGATCTCTGGCCTGCCGCCGCTGGGCATGATCCCACTGGGATCGAGAATCGCACACGAAGGCGCGAACGCAAAGCGTCTGGTCATCGCGTCGTCGAAAGAAGCGGTCGAACTCATCACACAAGTGCGGCCGCAATCGCAAATGGCAGAATCGTATCGCGCTCTGCGAACTTCATTGTTGCTTTCAAACCTGGGTGCGCCTCCGAAAGTCATCATGGTCACGAGCGCGCTTCCGCAGGAAGGCAAAACCACTACCAGCATCAACTGCGCAGTGGTTCTCGCGCAGAAAGGCGTTCGCGTTCTGCTGATCGACGCCGACCTCAGACGGCCCAGCATCCATAAAACATTGGGGATGGGACCACGCAGCGGTCTCAGCAACGTCCTCACGGGAAGCGCAACCTTGGAGCAGGCAATCACGCGCTCACCAATCCTGCCGAATCTCAGCGTGCTGCCCGCGGGAACGCCTCCGCCGAATCCGGCCGAACTACTTGCCTCCACTAACATGCGCGATGTGTTGGAACAATTGCGGGGGCAGTTCGATCACATCGTCGTGGACACCCCCCCAACGCTTTCGGTCACGGATGCTGTCGTGTTGTCGCCTCGAGCCGATGCCATCGTGCTGGTTATCCGCTCCGGACAAACCACCAAACAGGCGCTTCGCCGCTCCCGCGACATTCTGATGCAAGTGAACGCAAAAGTCTCTGGCGTGCTATTGAATGCAGTCGATCTAAGTTCGCCCGATTATTACTACTACTACGAATACCAAGGCAAATATGCGCGCTACTACCGTGACGGCGAATCGCAGGATGATGATGACGAGGATAGCGATGTCGAGGAGACCGCCGAGGCATCCCCTAACAGCGCGTAGCCGGAAACATAGTGGTTGATTGATCGCGCTTTCCACTAGCAAAGAAAAACAGGCAAATGGAAATACCTCTAAATTCTGCTTGGCGGAAAAGGCTCCTCGTTAGCGGCGCAGCATTGCTTTGCCTGGTTTATCTCGTTTTCTCGGGATCGCTGTTCCTCGCATCTTTATTTGCGGAAAGACCGGAACTCACCAGCCTGCAACGTGCCGCGCGGCTTGATCCTGGCAATGCGGACTATCGCAACCACGTCGGCCGTTACTTCGCGCTGGTCGCCAGAGACCCGGTTGCAGCCATTGCGCCCTACCGGGCGGCCGTGCAACTCGATCCGCACACTGCCCGCTATTGGTTCGATCTGGCCTCCGCGTATCAGGTACTGGGCGATGTCTCAAATCAAACCTGGGCGCTTGAACACGCCATTGAAGCCGATCCCACCACGCCTGACGTCGCCTGGGAGGCAGCGAATTTCTATTTAGTGCAGGGTGACGACGAGAAGGCCCTGCGCGAATTCCGCGTAGTTCTGGACAACGAACCGACTCTCGCGGGCGCGGCCATTCAGTTCTGCTGGCACATCAACCCGGACGCCGACATGCTTTTGCGCGATGTTGTTCCGGCCCGCTCCGAAGCCTATATCGCATTCTTAAATCTCCTGATGAGTAAGCAGGAGACTGCGGCCACCGCCAAAGTCTGGACCGCTTTAATGGCGACACCGCAGCCTTTCGAACTGCGCTACGCGAATTCCTATATTCAGTACCTGTTCGACCATAAAGACACGGAACAAGCCCGTTTGGTGTGGCGACAAGCGGCTCCGCGTTTCGGACTTTCGGCCTACCTGCCGACAAGCAGAAATCTGATCGTCAACGGGGATTTCAGCCTGGATGTTCTCAACGGCGGTTTCGACTGGCAGTATGAGAAACAGCGGAGCGTGACCCTCACCCTCGATCCCAGCGATTTTCACGGCGGGCGTCGTTCCCTGCTGATCACATTTGACGGGCCAGGAGTCAATGATGCGGGCATTCGGCAGTTCATTGCGGTTCAGCCCAACACTCCCTACGAATTCTCCGCCTATTACAAAAACGGAGAACTCGAAGGCGCCGGCGGCCCGCACTTCACTCTTCAGGATGCTTACACTCGAGAGGTCGTCTACGACAGCGATGAACTGAAAGAGGCCGGATTCTGGAAGTCTGCCTCGGGAGAATTCACTACCGGAGCCGATACCAGCCTGCTCGTGCTGCGGGTTCGGCGTCTGCCGGAAGGCAGTCCGATCCGTGGTAAGCTCTGGGTCGACGATTTTCACCTCACGGCCAAGCGGCAGTAAATCCTCCGAGTGGTTCGGTCAACTTGGATGTTGTAATCTCGACGTCAATTTCATGAGCGCACCCAGCACTGCCGTTCTCCATCGCCGCGAACAGTCGGCGCAAGCCGCTAGTATTCTGCTGTATGGAGTCTTCGGCCTGCTCCTGTTTGGACCGCTCGCCTTCGGTGCAGTGGAAGCGTGGTCGATTTTTCTGTTGGAGGCCGCAACCACCGCACTGTTTTCGTTATGGGTCGTCAAGCAGGTGCTCGACGGCGAAGTGAAGGTTCGGTGGAATCCGCTGTTTCTTCCCATGGCGGCGTTTGGCTCACTCATTCTCGTGCAGCTTGTCTTCCGCGTCACGGCCTACCCGCACGATACCGTCGCGATCATATTCGAGTATTTTTGTTACGGGATGCTCTGCTTTCTTGCTGGGCAAACTTTGCTTCGCGGCTCACAGGCGCGCAGCCTTGCGCTCATCTTCTCGCTGTACGGAGCTGCGCTAGCGGCGTTCTCTTTGCTACAAGGCATCTCACCGAACGGCCGGCTCTATTGGGTTCGCCTGCCTCGCATGGGTGGTTGGATTTATGGTCCTTACGTAAACCACAACCATTACGCCGGCCTGATGGAAATGCTGGTGCCCATCCCGCTGGTCCTATCGCTGACGCGCCTGGCTTCGAGCAAAGCCCGCGCCGCCGCGGCAAGTGCGGCGGCGGTCATGGTCGGCACCATCTTTCTTTCTGGGTCGCGCGGCGGGATGCTGGCGATTGTTGCCGAGCTGGTGATTCTCGCAGTGTTGCTCATCAAACAGAAACGCGGCCTGCGCACGGCCATCGGCATTGGCGTGTTTATGGCGCTCGTGATCGGGATCCTCGCCTGGATCGGAGGCGGCGAACTCAGCCGGCGCATCGCAACCGTTAGCCCGGAACGTTCCGAGATCACCAGCGACCTTCGCGCCAACATCAACCGCGACGGCCTGCGCATGTTCCTGAAGCGGCCGGTGCTGGGCTGGGGTTTGGGAGCTTTCCCCGTTGTCTATCCACAGTTCCGCACTTTCTACACAAATTTCTTTGTGAACGAAGCGCACAACGACTATCTGCAGCTTCTCATCGAAATGGGAGTCCTCGGATTCGGAACCATGCTTTGGTTCCTTATCACGCTTTATCGAAGGGCCATTAAGAAGATCGGGAAGTGGGAAGCGGAAATGAGCGGTGCCGTCGCATTGGCCTGCCTACTTGGGCTGAGCGGGATACTGGTGCATAGCGCTGTCGACTTCAATCTGCAAATTCCCGCAAACGCTGCGCTGTTTTATGTTCTATGCACGGTTGCGGCTTCAGATTCCTTTGCCCAACCCGCCCGCAAACGCCGCGCCGTTCGCACCAAACCGCCGGAAGAAGTTTTGACACAGGAGCAAGCTTTGCCGCAGTCCGCCACGAATTTTTAGAAAACAACTTACAGCTTGTCGTCCCGAGCGAAGCGAGGAATCTTGGTGTGTTTGCCCACGCCATCAATACCGTTCGCTCAGGCACAAACCAAGATCCCTCGCGTTGCTCGGGACGACAAATTAGGCTGGGGTGCTCTTTACGCTAGGGTTGGACCGCACTGTTCGAATGAACCGGTTACGGCTCGGATGGACTGACCGGGTTGTCATTCCGGATCAGGACCCACGCAGTGACGCCGACGATCACCGCTCCACCGATTCCGATTGCCAGGGGAGAATCGAGGATGCCACCTCCGGCTGCGGGGGCCGCGCCGGTGCCGCGCTTCTTATTCTTCTTCTTACTATCGGAGGATTGGTCCGACTGTTCGTCTCGCGTTGTTTCCTGGCCTTGAGCAAGAGTCGTCGTGCCAGTGTCGTCGGTGATGCTGAGATCGCCCTTGCGAGCGGCAATCTTCACCGTACCGTCAACATCCGTCATGTTGAATTCCGTCCAGCTATTGGACGCAGGCGCCACCTTCACGTCCCCGGCGCTGGCGGCCACACCCTTCGACGTGGAAATGGCGACGCCACCGTGCTCCACCTTCAAGGACGCGCCGTCAAACTGCACGAGAGAATCGCCGAGAACGGTAATGCTCGATCCAGGTGCGTTGATGTTGGCTGCAGCGTCGGAGCGGGTTTGTACGAGATCGCCCGCGAAGATGGCCGAGGCGTTGGGCACATGGCTGCCGTTTACCCAGGCAGCTCCGGTGGCGTAAAGCATGGCCGCGCCGGAATCGGCGGCGAAAAGCGAAGCAGGAAACGCTAGCAGAAGCACGCAACTTACCATCTTGCGGAAAGCAGACATGCTCGACCACACTCCGTTATTAACTGATTTGATTCTCTGCTAACGCATCCTATCCTCCGAAGTTCTTGGCAGTCAATGCCATTTTGTGTCGGTAAGCTGTGCCAGGCGGTGGAAAACTTTCTAATCATGGCTCGGCGCTGGCGTCACCGCCACTGATCAATGGCCTTCCACCAAATTGTCTTCATCCATTCACCGGCAAGAGTTTTTGCCCACTCGCGATGTGTCCACCAGCGGTCGCCGAACGCGGCATCGTCGTGAGAAGCGGCTACGGAATACTCGCGTCCGGCGAGTTCGTGCCGAAAGATGCTCAGCGCCCTTCGAGTGTGGAAGTCTGAAGTCACAATCAGGATTCGCTGAGTTGGTTCGTGAGCGAGGCAGCGCTCAACGTCCTTCGATTCCGCCTTGGTCGATAGGCCGTCGATGGGGCAAATACTGATCGACGCCGCCTGCGGCAGGTTGTGAATGTACTTCCCTGCCAATTCCATTTCCGTTGACCCAAATACTTTTGCATTGTTCGGCACATCCAGCAGAATGCGTTTGCCATACCCCTGAGCCAAAAGTTCCAGCGCGCGCTGCGGACGCCGGTCGGTTTCCCCGGCCAGCACCAAGATCAGGTCAGATGCGCGCGGTTCATCCAACACAAGATAACTGCCGGCTTTCGATGCCAGGGACACCGAAAGCCCAACTACGAATGCCACCGCGATCCACTTGAGGTTCAGTTTTCTGTGCGCGATAACCATTTCAATCTCGTTTCCCACAGCCACTTCCCAACTCCGGACGATGAACCTAAGAGGTCCACTTCTGGTCACCCCGTGCGCCGCGAGTGGCCGCAACTGCGTGCTAGAATCGAAAACGAAAATCCCCGCACGTAAAACAGAAAGACTTTACTCGCTACGATGACGAATCATTCTGCCGCAATTTGTTCCAGCTCGAGAATGAACCGATGAAGATAGACCAGATAAAAACCAAGATCCAGCAGCGCCAGGCGCGCGTCGGCATCATCGGCCTGGGATACGTTGGACTACCGCTGGCCTTGCTGTTCAGCGAACAAAAATTTGTCGTCACCGGCTTCGATATCGATCAGCGCAAGGTCGACACCCTGGCCAAGGGCGAGTCCTATATCTATCGAATCACGCCGGAGGAAATCCGTGCCGCCCAGGCCAAAGGATTTTCCGCCACCTCCGACTACGGCAAGATCGAGCAGATGGACGCGGTCATCATCTGCGTGCCCACGCCCCTCAATGAGTACCACGAACCCGACCTCAGCTTCATCACCGATACTACACATGCCATTGCGCCGCACCTGCAGGCGGGCCAACTCGTAGTGCTTGAGAGCACGACGTATCCGGGAACCACGGAAGAAGTGATGGTTCCGATTCTCGAAAAAGAGAACAAGAATGGGCTAAAGGCGGCCCGCGGGTCAGATCCCGGTGAGAAAGAATTCTTCGTCGCCTTTTCGCCGGAGCGGGAAGATCCGGGCAACACCACAGTAGCGCGCCGGGACATCCCGAAGGTCGTGGGCGGAGTAAATCCCACCGCCTCCGAACTCGCCGGAGCGCTCTATGGATCGATCTTTGCGCGCACCGTCCCGGTCTCGTCACCCGCCGCGGCCGAGATGACTAAGCTGCTTGAAAACATCTACCGTTGCGTGAATATCGCTCTGGTTAATGAGTTGAAGCTGCTCTGCTTGCGCATGGGAATCGACATCTGGGAGGTGATCGCAGCCGCTTCCACGAAACCCTTCGGCTTCCATCCTTTCTATCCTGGCCCCGGTCTCGGAGGGCATTGCATTCCGGTCGATCCTTTCTATCTGTCATGGAAAGCGAAGGAGTGGGATTTCCGCACCCGTTTTATCGAACTTGCGGGCGAGATCAACATCAATATGCCGTATCACGTGCTCGCCTCCATCGGCGGAGCCCTGAACGGCCACAAGAAATCGCTGAACGGATCGCGCGTCATGATCCTGGGAGTGGCTTACAAGAAAGATATCGACGATTTACGCGAATCTCCCGCCCTCACCATCATCGAGCTTTTGCAAAAGGAGGGAGCGCAGGTCAGCTATCACGATCCCTACTTCCCTTTCATTGGCAAGGGCCGCAAATACGATCTGCAGATGAAGCGCTCGGCGCTGGAGAATTTGGATGAGTATGACTGCGTGGTGATCGTGACCGATCATTCCGATTACGACTACGCCCGCATCGTCGGCGAAGCCCGCCTGGTGGTCGATACGAGAAATGCGACCAAGGGGATTAAGAGTCCCAAAGTGGTCCACTGCTAACGCATCGGCAAGAGTTGCCGATAGAGATTTTAAGTGGTTCAGTAAGTGCAGGGCTTTTTTGCGATGGGATCGGATTTCTTCCATCTCCCCGGTTTAGCCGCCACAGCTTCGATTCGGGCAGAAAAGATGACGTTTGAATGTAATTTCTTTCTTATCCCGGTTTGGTACGCAATCTTGACGGGCTGGTCAAGTGTAAGTAAATGAATGGGTTAACTTGATGTCTAGATAGATCTCCCTGACGGGCGGCGAAATGGCCTTTGCCGTGCACATTTTGGACCGGGGTAGTAAACTTAAGCCTTGGTTCGACCTCAGAATCGGAACACAAAGCTGCTCCAGGTCTGAGAAACTTTGTCTGAGAAACTTTTAACCTTCAAGCGGTGTTTTCATCACTGTGAGTAGACGCGGATATGAGTACTCCTGCTTCCCACGAGTTTCTTTTCTCTTCTCTTCCAAGAACGAGAACACCTTGGACTGAGTTCGCTTTTGGCACCGGGATGCAGGCCGCTGCAATCGCGGGCGTTTTATGGGTACGTTTGCTCTATCCCGCAGTGGTCACCGCTCCGCAGCATAGTTTCAATTCGATCCAACTGGTAAGCACTCCGGTTCCAGTCAATCACGATCCTCAACCTCCTCTTCCACCCGTACTAGAGCGTGTCGAATCGCCAGTGGCTCCGATACGTCCCGCTGCACCCAAGCCGAAGCTGGTCGCCAAGGCAGAGGTGGAAGAAACTCCGGTTCCCTCGCTCAGCGTCGCTCCTCGGAAACCTGATCTGCCTCTCAGTCCAGCGCCGGTCATTCCACAGGAGGCGGTCAAGACCAACGTGTTTTCCACAGGCAGCTCGGTTCCTCCCATAATCGCACGCGCTCCGGCACAAGTGCAGACCGGTGGCTTCGGTGATCCCAACGGGTTGCCAGCAAAATCGAATCAGAGCAAGCCGGTGACAGTCGCGGCAATGGGCTCCTTCGATCTGCCGTCTGGGCCGGCCTTTGGCAACGGAACCGGCGGCTCCAAGGGTATGCCCACCGTGGTCACAAGTTCCGGCTTCGGCAACGGCACAGCGATCACAGACAATCGCGTTCACACTCAAGCAGCCGTCGTTCAGCAGAGCGGTTTCGGCGATGCCGACGTTCTCGCCCCGCCTACGACGCACTCGCAAGTCTCGCAAACTGCGATCATTCATGCAGTGCCGGCGGAAATCCTTTCCAAGCCGACTCCGACCTACACTCCGGAAGCCCGCAACCTTCACATCGAAGGCGAGGTTCTCTTGGAGGTCACGCTTCAGGCTTCCGGCAACCTGCGCGTACTGCGGGTAGTACAGGGATTGGGTCACGGCCTCGACGACAACGCCGTCAGGGCCGCGGAACAAATTCACTTCAAACCGGCCATGCGGAATGGTCAGCCAGCCGATTCCACGGTGGTCTTACACATTATTTTTCAATTGGCGTAGCTAGCTCCCTAAGGCTTTTTATGCGCATTGTCCGGGTAAGTTCGCTCTCGATTCTGCTCCTCCTTGTTTCGGCCTTCCCTGCGTTTTCACAAGATACTACCGCCGACGCGGGCACATCCGCATCGACTCTTTCGGCTCCGCCGCCTGGCTCATTCAACGACGTCATGGACCGCGTCATCCAGAGAGAGCATCTCTTCCTGGCGCAGATGCGCCACATGCGGCCCATGGTTGAGACTTATCTGCAGGATCTCAAGAACGACAGGAGCGGAACCCCCCAGATGGTCAAAGACAAATATTTTCTGGGGCGGCTGGATATGAGCGACGGTCCGGAGGATACATCGTTCGTAGGTCAGCCAGGCTTCGGGCACCGCATGCTGAGTAAGCTCACCAGCGTTTATGCGGTTCAATTCCTGCCACTCGGCTTCGCGCAGATGATTGTTCTCGACACCGATTTCCAGAAAAAATATTACGATTTCACGTTTGTTCGCCGTGAATTTCTTGGAGAAGTGCGCTGCCTCGTGATCGATGTTCAGCCTCGGCAGAGTGCCCCGCCAGGGCGTTTCCTGGGCCGCATCTGGGTCGAAGATCAGGACTACAGCGTCGTCCGCTTCAACGGGACATACTATCCTCACCCCAAGAACTCTCTCTACCTGCACTTCGACAGTTGGAGACTCAACTTGCGCCCCGGTGCATGGTTGCCTGCATACATCTACAGCGAGGAATCGGATCTTAAAACCGGCCTGGGCAGCGACTTGCACTTCCGCGCCCAGACGCGGCTTTGGGGATACGACCTTCGAGGTTTGAACAAGAATTCCGAGTTCACTCAGATTCTGGTCGATTCTCCTCAGTCAGTAAAGGATCAGACCGATGTTGCGGCGGATCCGAGTCCCGTGGTCGCGCAACGCATGTGGGAGCGGCAGGCCGAAGATAACGTGGTCGAACGCCTGCAAAAAATAGGGTTGCTGGCGCCTTCCGGCGACATGGACAAAATACTTCTGACGGTCGTCAACAACCTGCTGGTCACCAACAACATCGATCTGCAGGCTGACGTTCGCTGCCGGGTCCTGCTTACTTCTCCGCTGGAATCTTTCACCATCGGACACACCATTGTGGTCAGCCGCGGGCTGCTCGACGTGCTGCCCGACGAAGCTTCGCTCGCCATGGTTCTGGCTCACGAACTCAGCCACATTGTTCTCGGGCACAAGTTTGATACCAAGCTGGCGTTCAACGACCGCATGTTCTTCCCCGACGAAGATTCTTTCCAGCGACTGGATTTCAAACGCCGGCCGGCCGACGAAGAGGCGGCGGACACCAAGGCTCTCGCGCTGCTCAAGAATTCTCCGTACAAAGACAAGCTGGGAAGCGCGGGATTATTTCTGAAGGCGTTGCAGCAAAGCGCCCCCGAACTCCCCAACCTCATTCGTCCCCATCTGGGCAACAATCTGTGGGGCGGCAGAGAAGTTCGCATGTCGGAGTTGCTGGCTTCCGCACCCCAATTGGATCCTCAGCGAACCGACCAGATTGCCGCTTTACCGCTCGGTGGGCGAATCAAACTTGATCCCTGGTCTGACCAGGTTGAGTTGGCGAAGACAAAGCCGGTTGCTCTAGTTTCTGCAAAGGAGAAAATGCCGTTTGAAATCACGCCATTTTTTCCCTACCTCACTCGACTCTCGACTCCGGCGAGTGACAAGGTAGCTGTCACCGCGCCCGCTCCAAAGTAATTGGGATCGTTTGCGCGTAACCCACCGCGCTCTGCGTGCGGCAGTCGCCAGTGAGGCATTTCAGCGCACGAGAAGACAATGGGCCTTCCAGGGCGGAAGGCCCTGTGAGATTGGGATAAGATTCTCCGATTTCCTACTGCAAGGAGCTGCCCACGTTCGAGAAGACGTTGTTAGCGTTGGACCCGATCAGCCGGATGGTGCCGACCACGATCACAAGAATCACTGCGAGCATGACTGCATACTCGGCGATATCCTGGCCGCTTTCGTCTCTACCGAGTTTGTTCCAAAGGTTTTGTAAAGTCATTGCCGCGGGCTCCGTTTCCTTAAAGGATAGTCTTAACCATCCCCTCTAATCCGAACAGGGGGAATGGTCACCGACTTCTGTGACCGGTCAACTTCTGTTCCCGAGGCTGGTTTTGGATCAACTCAATGATAGGTTCGGCGATTCCCGCCGCCAATAGCACAAAAGTGCTACCCCATTAGGAGCCTTTAAGCCCTTCTTTTTGAGCGTCAGACGATGCTTTTCAGAGGTAACGACTGATTCACCGCGAACAATGCCAACTCCAGACGCGTCGAAACGCCCAATTTGTCAAAGATATTGCTGAGATGGTGTTTGACGGTGTCTTCGCTGATCTTGAAGTATTCCGCAATTTCTTTGTTGGAATACCCTGCCACCACGGCTGCCACAATCTCCAACTCGCGCGGAGTCAGGCCGAATTTCTTCTGACGCGCTTCGTCGCTCGACGATTGCACCAGAGTGCGCAGGTACTGTACCAGGTTGGATACGCTCTCGCGTCCCACCCAATACTCACCCGACATCACCGTGTGAATCGCCTTCAGAAGCAACTGAGTGGCAGAGTCCTTTAGCACCACTCCCCGGGCGCCTAACTGTAAGGCTTCGACGATCTGGCTCTTCTCCGCCGCCGCAGTCAGAAGAATCACGCGCACCGGAGTCGAATTCGTACCCGTGCTCAGGTCGCGTAGCGCTTCCAATCCGGGATGCTTCGGCATCGCCAGATCGAGCAAAAGAATGTCAGGTTTGATTTGGCGAGCGAGCCGTACCGCCTCCGCGCCATCCGATGCCTCGCCCAGCACTTTCAAGTCTGGCTCGGCTTCCAGGAGCCGGCGCAAGCCATCACGGAAAATTGGATGGTCGTCGGCGATTACGATGCGAACCGGTTGTGCCTTTTTAAAGTTCATCCAAGCCTTCCCCGCCTCGCGGCACTTTGATTTCCAAGCGCGTTCCCAGACCAGGATTCGATTCTACCGTGAGTGCGCCAGCAATTAAACCAACTCTTTCCCTGATGATCATGGGCCCCTTGCCCAACTGGTCCAGTTGCTCCTGATTCAGACGGCCGGAGAACGCAAAACCCTTGCCGTCATCCTCCAGAGTCAGGCTCCACTGGCTGGGCGTACAGCTCAAACGCACCAGAGCATGATACGCGCCGCTATGCTTGCGAATGTTCACCAGGCCCTCCTGCACGATACGCAGCAACTCCCGGCAAACTTTCTCCGGCATGTGTAACTTCTCGATGTCACTAACGAAACGAGCCGAAATCCCGGTTTCCCTCTGAAACCGTTCTACTGCGTCAACAATCACGCTCAGCAGTCTTCGATCGTCTACGTCGATCGACTTCATCTGCTGCATCAGTTCCCGCAGCTTCAGAACCTCTTCCCGCAGTAGGCCTTGGATCCGGCCCAGCTCACCACCCACGACATCAGGCGAGGTTTCCGCTTGACGCCGCAAAACGTCGACCTGCATTTCTACCGCAATCAGCGACTGCACTGCCCCGTCGTGCAGCTCGCGCGCGAACCGCGCCCGCTCAGCCGCCCCAGCTCGACGCCGCAGCCGGTGAAGAAGATAAACGTTGTAAACTGCCGGACCAACCTGACGCAACAAATCGAGCATGAAGCGCAACTCTTCGTTGGTCTCGCCCCGCCACGATGGATCAAATAGAAAGAGACGCCCGCGCCACTCGGCTCCGAAGGCGAATGATAGCGCAATCACAGATTGATAAGGTTGGCGCTCGTTCAATCGAACCAGTGCATCGGCGGAATACGCAGGCAAAGGATTGCCGTCGCCATCGAGCGCAGTCACAGACAGGTGCCCCTTAGCCCTCGAGGCGTAGCACACCTCGCCCGGAAAATCCTCGAGCAGGGCTTTCGCCTCGCTCGGACCGGACTCCAGCCACACGAAGTCGCCCGGTTCGCTGTTGGCGCTGCGCAACTCGCCCAAGAAACTGCGGTGGCTATGAATCTCCTGCGAAGCCAGCAACAACCGTGCCGAACCGTACATTGTCGCGATTTCTCTGAACATCTGCTGCAACGTGCCCGTCAGCCCGGCTTCCACCCTCACTTTTGCCAACATGCGGGTTACTGCCGCTTTTTCCGCACGAAGATGCTTCTGCTGCTCCGAGAGATAGCCCAGCAGCAATCCCATCACCAGGAGGTAGACCGATAGCATGAAGAGGCGCTTCGGTTCGAACTCGGTGGTATTGATCTGCAACCCGTAAAAAATTGGCCAGCGCAACCTTCCGCCGCTCGTCACCACAACGTGGAACAGCACGAAGCTCTCCGCCCACAGCAGCACCACTTCCGCCGCCGCCGTGCTCAACGTCTCCCACAAGCCCCACCGGTAAGCCGCTGCAGTCAGAACAAAAACAAAAAACAGAATGAACGGGCTTCTCGGGCCGTCGCCAAAGACCGAGATGAAGGCCGGCCAGACAATGTCAGCGGTATGTACGAGGACGCGAAACCGGGAGGTCGAAGCCTGCCGCCGCCGCAGAAGCATCAGCACCAGGATGCTGTTGCCCATGTAAAACCCCAACAACCCGTAGGCTGCCGGAGAATTACCCAGCTCTGTGGGGTCCATGCGAATCGCGACCAGAGCTGAAACCGCTAAAAACACTCGCGCGGTCGCCAGCCATCGCTCGATCCGGCGAACCTCGCTGGGATCGGCAGGGGCTTGCGTTCTTCCCAATGACTGTTGGTGGATGTCAGCCTGCATCAAATCACTTCCCGCCTGAAGCGGATTTGTTGGGTAACCTGGAATGCTCGCATATTATTGATAAGAAAGATTTGGAGCAAGCAAAACTTTTTGCTTGCAGGTTTCTGGCAGGTAACCATCCGCGCGACAGGGCATGCATCGGGTTACTTCCGTAATCTTAGTCTCCGCTCATCCGCGTCTAGAATTACGGCCAGGAGCCTGCGTGCAAAGATTCGCCAAGATTTGGATCGCAGGGGCCGTGGCCTGTCTGGCGGCCCTGGTTTTGGCTGCTCTCATTCTGCCCAAATCGTTTGGTTTGACCGCTCTTAGCGATGTCATTCAGTGTCTCCTGTTATTCTCCTGTACGGTTGCTTTTATCCCGCGTGCGCTTCAGTCGCGCGGCCGCCTGCGCCTCTTCTGGATACTCATGGTTAGCGGAATGGGCTTCTGGCTTTTCTACCAGTTGTTCTGGACCTACTACGAAGTCTGGTTACGCGCCGAAGTTCCCGACTTGTTCGCTGCCGATATTATTCTTTTTCTTCATATCGTGCCCCTCATGGCTGCTTTGGCACTGCGCCCCCATGCCCCTCCGGACGATTATTCCGCCCGCCTCCGCCGCCTCGATTTTGTCTTGATGCTGGTTTGGTGGATATATCTCTACGTTCTCATCGTTATTCCGTGGCAGTATGTCTTTGCTGATGTTTCCGCATACAACCGTAATCTGAATTCGGTATACCTCATCGAGAAGCTTGCCTTTCTGACTGCGTTGGTCGTGGCCGGCCTGAGCAGCAAAGGTGGCTGGAGGATGTTCTATACCAGTATGTTCGGAGCCAGCCTGACCTATGCCGCCAGTTCTTATATCGCGAATTGGGCGCTTGGCCGTAACATCTACTACAGCGGAAGCCTCTACGACTTGCCGCTGGCGCTTTCCATGGTGTGGATCACCGTAATCGGTTTGCTGACGACCGCAGGTGAGCCCGAGGCCGCCGGGCCTAGAACTTCCACTTCCCACAGCGTGTGGCTGGCCAGGTTGGGCATGATCGCCGTTTTTTCGCTCCCGTTATTCGCCGCCTGGGCCTTGTGGGATCACTCGATTCCCGACCGGATTCGCTCTTTCCGCTTGGTCCTGACCCTTCTGGCGGCGCTGGTCATGGGTATCAAGGTCTTTGTGCGCCAGCGCGTGCTCGACCTCGAACTACTCCGTTTACTGACCCAATCGCAGGATTCCCTGGCCAACCTGAAGCGGCTGCAAGCGCAAATCACGGAATCCGAAAAGCTGGCCTCCATCGGAAAGCTTGTGGGTGGCGCCGCTCATGAACTGAATAATCCGATCACCGCGATGCTGGGATATTCTGACATCCTGCTCGCCACCCCGCTCAGTCCAGAACAGCGCGAACTTGCGGGACGAATCGGGCAGCAGGTTCGTCGCACCAAGTCGCTGGTGGCGAGTCTGTTGAGCTTCGCCAAACAAAATCCCGCGGCAATGGCTCCTGTGGATCTCAACACGTTGCTTCGCACCGCCATCAAACTTACGCAGGCACAGTGGCAAACTAACAAAATCGAACTGCGCACTGAGCTGGACACAGATATGCCGCCCGTGATGGGCGATTCCAACCAGTTGCTCCAGGTCCTCGTACAAACCCTCGGCAATGCGCTCTATGCGGTCGATGAGGCCGGCAATCGAACGCTTACGATTGCCACAAAACTCCAGAATGGCATTGCCAGCATAGACATCTCCGACTGCAGCGCCGAAAAAGCTGTGAGTAGTAAAGAAAAAACGTTGGGAAATGCTCCGCCCGATCCCGATTCTCTCAGGCCTCTGTCCGGGCTGGGCCTGAGCGCATGTCAGGGAATCTTGAAACAGCATCGCGGACGAATATTTTGGGAGAACGAGCAGAACACCAGCGTCGCCATCCGCATCGAAATTCCTGTCACCGCTCCCGCGGTGCAAGAAACGTCGGGGAGTCCTGCTGCTGCTGGAGTACCGGGGATGTGGCAATCTCAACCGTTCGCTTGAGTTGTCCGCAAGCGGCGTAAATGTCCCGGCCTCGGGGACGCCTCACGAATGCCGGAATTGCGGCTGCCCGCAGAATCTCTTGAAACGCCGCCACTCGTTCCGCGCTGGGTGTGGTGAAGTCGATCCCCGGCCCTGGATTCAGCGCGATCAAATTCACCTTGCACCGCAATCCGCGCAGCAATTCTGCAGTTTCCAGAGCATTCTCCGGATGATCGTTCACCCCACCGAGCAGCACATACTCAAACGTAATCCACTCCCGCGTGCGCAACGGAAAGTCGCGTGCCGCCGCCATCAACATTTCCAGATTCCATTTCTTGTTCAGCGGCATCAGCCGCGTGCGCAAAGCGTCATTCGAAGCATTCAAAGAAATCGCCAGCTTGGGCCGAATTTTCTCCTCCGCGAAGTCGCGAATGCGCGGCACAATCCCCGCCGTCGATACCGTCATCCGCCGTTCAGCAATCCCCACAGCTTCCATCAGCAGACGCGATGCCTTCATGAAATTCTCGTAATTTAAGAACGGCTCACCCATCCCCATGAAAACCAGATTGATGCGATCCTCGGGCGGCGAGACTCCTTGATCTCTGAGCACCGCACAAACCTGCCCCACGATCTCCCCCGCAGTTAGGTTTCGCTTCACCCCGAGCAGCGCGGTGAGGCAGAACTGACAATCCACCGCACACCCCACCTGGCTGGAGATGCAAATCGTCGACCGCCCAGGCCTGCCGCGATCCCGTCCGGTGCGATTCTGTCTGGTCCAATTCTGATCGGTGCGATTCTTAGCAGGGTAGCGCAGGCCAGTAGGGTGGAGCAGGCCTTCCAGACCTGCATTAAAACCTTCTTCTAGGAACAGGGCTTCAGCCCCTGAGGTGCTTGACTCGGATTCTGCCTCGTCCCCGGCCTCCGAACCATCCCCCGCTTCTCCGCCATCTCCCTCCGGCATCCAAACCGTCTCCACACTCTGCCCATCGCCAAACCCAATCAAATACCGCACCGTCCCATCCACCGACGCAAACTTCTTCTCAATCCGCGCCGTCCCGACGGTCATCCCGCTCTGTGTAAGCTTCTCGCGAAACTCCTGCGGCAGTGTGGAAATCTCCGCCAGCGATTCCACCCGCTGCCGATACACCGCATCTATAATCTGCTTCGCGCGATAGGCAGGCTGCCCTGCCTCGCTGACCAGACGAGCTAGTTCGTCACGGTCCATTCCGAGCAACGACGATGAACTAGTTTCGGGCATCGATTTCTAGTTTACCCCCGCAGGCACAGAACAGGGCTACAGCCGCTGAGGTCAAATAAAGTCCTCGACAATATTCAACTCCTAAGGCTAGAGTGACACCAAGGGATACGAAATGAGCATCGACGAAAGGCTGGAAGCCATAGGCCACAGCGTTGAACTCTTGGCCGGGATGCAGATCGAAACCGAAAAGCGGCTCGCCCGGCTCACCGAAAAGGTAGATCGGTTGACCGATCGTTCCGATTTCCTTCAAACCAGCATGACCACGCTGGCCGAACGTTCTAATATCCTGCAAACCAGCATGGCTACGCTAGCCGATGGGATGGAGCTGCTAACCCGGATCACACTCGATCACCACGACCGCATCGACAGATTGGAAGGAAACCAACCACCGCAGTGACTCCGCATACTCTTCTTTCTTATTGTCCCCTCTTCTTCTTCAAAGCCGCTTCCCGCCTCTACTTGGCAAGCAGCGCCTAGTTCCAGAGTCGATTCATAACTTAACAAGAATTACGTATTCGGGAGCACACGGCGAAAGGCGGCGACCAAAGGTTTAGCTCACATAAAACTTTATAAAACTAGAGTAATCTATTGATTCTTATAGAATAATTTGTTGATTCATAACCCACCCCATCCAGTCCCTCCAGATGTGTAAGAATAGTACTGTAACTCTAAAGTCGATTTGCCCTTTTAGTCATCATGGCAAAAGAAGTCCGCAATATTCGCCGTCAGGTGTTGCCTCACGGCCTCACTGTAATCACCGAGCAGATGGAGCACATCCGCTCGGCCTCCATCGGTATTTGGCTGGAGACCGGCTCGCGCGATGAGACTCCGCAAGCGAACGGCATCTCCCACTTCATCGAGCACATGGTCTTTAAGGGCACCAAGCACCGCACCGCAGAGGAGATCGCCCGCCAGGTCGATTCCATCGGCGGCAACATGGATGCCTTCACCTCCAAGGAGTGCATCTGCTTTAACGTCAAGGTGCTGGACGAAAATGTTCCTGTCGCGCTTGAGATTCTCACCGACCTGGTTCTTCATCCTACATTCACCGCCGAGGACATCGCTCGCGAACGCGGCGTCATCCTCGAAGAGATCAAAATGGACGAGGACAATCCCGATTATCTCGTCCACGAAATCTTCACGCAAAACTTCTGGAAAGACCATCCGCTAGGCAAGCCGATCCTCGGCACCAAAGAAACCGTAAAGAAATTCGAGCGCCAGACCGTGCTCGACACTTACTCGCACCGCTTCGCTCCCGGAAACATTATCGTAGCCGCCGCCGGGCATCTCGATCACGACCACTTCGTCGATCTCGTGATCAAGCACTTCGAGCACCTCAAGCCCGCGCAAAACGGCTTCCACTCGGCCGAACCGAAAATAGTGCCTCGGATTGTATTACGTAACAAGAAGGCGCTCGAACAGGTCCAGCTTTGCATTGGAGTTCCGGCGTATCCCATCGCGCACGAGAAGCGCCACGCCGGCTACATTCTCAATACGCTGCTCGGCGGAGGCATGAGTTCGCGCCTGTTCCAGAATATCCGCGAGCGCCAGGGCCTCGCTTATTCCATCTACAGCGACCTTAACCCCTACCGCGATACCGGATGCATGGCCGTCTATGCCGGCACTTCGTTAACCTCGGCGGCGAAGGTAGTGAAGTCTGTGGTCAATGAATTTCGCAACCTGAAGAATGACCGCGTCCCCGAGGAAGAACTTCGCCGCTCCAAGGACCAACTCAAAGGCAGCCTGATGCTGTCGCTCGAATCGAGCACAGCGCGCATGTCAAACCTCGCCCGCCAGGAGATGTATTTCGACCACTTCCAGGATCTCGACGAACTGATCGAGAAGATAGAAGCCGTAACCGCCGATGATCTGCAAAGCCTGTCCCAGGAATTCTTCAAGACAGAATCGGTCGCAGTGACCGCGCTAGGCAATCTCAGCGGCTTGAAGATCTCCCGCGATCAACTTACTTGCTGAAACGTTCGCTCGAAAGGGACGACTTTGCTTTGAAAGGGCGCGGCTTCCAGCCGTGGCCGCTTGAGCTAGGATCGGGAATGGCACGGCTTCAGAGGTTGCGGAAAAACTCACTTGTATTTTGCGCACGATCAGATACAAGGAGGGATGCGAGGAAACCAGGACGAGCAGCAGGAAGTGTTCAGCTACGTACCGCTGGAGAAGCGAGTGCCGCGGG
>Ga0307476_10000067_pt1 | contig 109162 bp, 104 predicted proteins | sample atmos_gasesECM2C_2_FD_203314 | JGI IMG/M metagenome (GOLD analysis project Ga0307476, IMG submission 203314) | Hardwood forest soil microbial communities from Morgan-Monroe State Forest, Indiana, United States - atmos_gasesECM2C_05 | ecosystem: Environmental > Terrestrial > Soil > Temperate... | reverse complement strand
CGATCGAACTCGACAATCGTCCTGCCTGTCTCTCCGGCGATTAAAAACATTTGAGAACGAGCCGCTAGCTCACAAATTTCGCAGGCTCGAGAATCGCATCTGCCAGGTCGCTCAGAAACAGTGCCGCGCGAGCGCCATCGGCAACACGGTGATCACAGGAGATGGTGAAGGTCATCATAGAGCGGACTTCGATCTGGCCTTTCACCGTCACGACCCGGTCTGCAATGCCGCCCACCGCGAGAATCGCGGCCTGCGGCGGCGTTATGATCGCGGTGAATTGATCCACATGATACATACCCAGATTGCTGACAGTAAACGTGGCGTCGGCGATATCTGCTGGGCGCAACTTGCCGGCACGCGCCCGCTCGGCAATGTCACGCCGCTGGATCGAGATTTCCGCGAGACTTGCGGAGTGCGCGTTGGGAACCACCGCGGCGACCACGCCATCGTTCACGGCAATCGCGATCCCCATGTTGACATGATCGTGAAGGCGAATTCCTTCAGCGCTCCAGCTTGCATTCAATCGCGGGTGCTTCAACAATACGCGAGCCGTGAGCGCCACCAGCAGATCGGTATGAGTGATGCGAATTCGATGCGAGCGCTCGATTTGAGCCAGCATGCGGTCGCGATATTGGTTGAGAGCGGTCGCTTCGATTTCGCGGGTCACGAAGAAGTGAGGGATCGTCGTCCAACTCTGGGTGGTGCGTTCGGCCATGATGCGGCCGAGTGTGCTGGGCACTTCGATCTTGCCAGATTGCTTCTCGGATTGACCCGATGCGGCAGTTGAAGCGGCCTGCACATCCGATGCGAGAATTTCTCCGCCTGGCCCGGAGCCGCGCACGGTTGCTATGTCGATACCCAGTTCTTTGGCAAGGCGGCGAGCCTTGGGAGAGATTCTCGCGCCCGATGCCGATGGCGGGGCGGGCTCGGCTGCCGCAAAGTGGGAAGCCTCGGATTTCGTGTGAGATCCCGCCCGCGCAGCCGGCCCAGCCGATTCGCTTTCGGCGGGAATCGCTTCTCCGGCTGCGACGATCCACGCAATGATTTGCCCGACGGGAATGTCGGAGCCTTCCGCCGCCTTGATCCCCGCGAGAATGCCGTCGGTCGGCGCTTCGACTTCGACGACAGCTTTGTCGGTTTCGATTTCGAGGAGGGGTTCGCCCTTGGTGACGCGATCGCCTTCCTTCTTCCGCCAGGCGAGGACCTTGCCGGTTTCCTGCGCCATCTCGAGGGCGGGCATTACCACGCTGAAAGCCATAATCGTTTTTAGGAAGATCGCCTATCTATGCGGACCGCGCTTCAGCCCGGAACTCCCACGCGCTCGGTTTTCGCGCTGGTCTCGATCATCTCAACCACGCGTTCGCTGGGCGCAGATTCACTGTCTCGTGTGGTAGGCAGCGGGCCGTTCACCGTGTAATAGTGCGCACCCGCGACCAGCAGTTGCTCGGCAGGGAAGCGCGTGATGACTTCGTGCCCCGTGGGCGTGACCACGATTTCTTCTTCAATGCGCGCTGCGCTCCAGCCGTCGGTCGAGGGCCAGAACGTTTCGAGAGCGAAGACCATACCCGGCTTGATCTCGACCGGATGCTCGAACGAGACCAGGCGGCTGATCACCGGTTTTTCCCAGATTGCGAGGCCAATGCCGTGGCCGTACTGCAAGGCGAACGCAGCTTCTTCATTGGGGAATCCGAAGTCGGTGGCCTTCGGCCAGACGGCGGCAATCTCGGCTGTCGTACGGCCCGGCCGTACCAGTTCAATGGCCGCGTCGAGATAGTCGCGGCAGCGCTTGTAGGCGTCGACCATGGCGTGCGAGGCGTAGCCCACCGTAAAGCAGCGGTAGTAGCAGGTGCGGTATCCCATGTAGGAATGCAGAATGTCGTAGTAGACGGGATCACCCGGGCGGAGCACGCGATCGGAAAAAACGTGCGGGTGAGGGTTGCAGCGCTCGCCGGAAATCGCATTCACCGCCTCGACGTATTCCGAACCGAGATCGTAGAGGACTTTACTTACTAAACCCACCGCCTCATTCTCGCGCAGGCCGGGCTTCATGGCGCGGTAGAGTTCGTCGTAGGCCGCGTCGACCATCATCGCTGAAGTGTTGAGCAGGGAAATTTCATCCTGCGTTTTGATGACGCGACACTCCGACATGAGTGCCTGTCCGTCGACCACTTCGATGCCTTCTTTTTGCAGCGCGAACAGAACGGGCAGTTCGATGATGTCGATACCGACCGGCTCTTTGTGCAGGCCGCGCATTTCGAGCTCGACGCGAATTTTCTTGGCGACATCTTCGGCGCGGCCCATTTGCGGTGTCATGGCGCCGCGCAGCATGGAAATGCCGGCGCGTGAGCGGCCGTCGAGCCACGGGCAATTCAGTTGGTGATGCTTGGCGGCCGAACCGAAGTCCCACAGAATGGGCTCGTCATTCTGGGGAAGGAGCGTGAACCGATTGGCCTTGTCCTGCGCCCACGTGCCAATGTGCGTCGACGTGAGATAGCGCACGTTGTTCATATCGAAGCAGAGCAGCGCGCCCATCGACGATTGCTTGAGCAGGTCTTTCGCTTTTTGCAGACGCTCGCGGCGGAGACGATCGAAATCGATCCGGTTCTCCCAATCGACCGCCATGGTTCCGTGAGTCTTGAGGCCCATAAATCAGCTCCTAGCTGCTAGCTTTTAGCTGCTAGCTTGAAACAAGGCCGAGACGCCCTCGCGACAGCCGGCAGGATGCCGGCGCTACTTGTTACACATCTGGCGCGCCGCTTCTGTCACTGTTTGTTCTGTCGGCACCGTCACATCTTCCAGCGGCGGAGAGAACGGAATTGGGACGTGCATCGCGCCCATGCGTTTCACCGGCGCGTCGAGATCGTAGAACGCGCCCTCGGCGATCACGGCCGCCAGTTCGGCGGTCACTCCATAGCGTCCGTAGCCTTCGTCGAGCACGATCACCCTCGACGTCTTCTTCGCCGACTCAATGATAGTCTTTTCATCCAGCGGCCAGGTGGTGCGTGGATCCACTACTTCCGCGCTGATGCCTTCTTTTTCCAGCATGCTTGCCGCGCCCAGCGCGACCTGCACCATGCTGCTGGTCGCGACCAGCGTGATGTCGTCGCCCTTGCGTTTCACGTCGGCCACGCCAAGCGGGATCGTGTAATCCTCGGCGGGAACCGGGCCTTTCAGCTTGTACATCATTTTGTCTTCGAAGAAGATCACGGGGTTCTCGTCGCGGATGGCGGTCTTCAGCAAACCTTTGGCGTCGTAAGGTGTTGACGGCAGAACAACCTTCAATCCCGGCACGTGGCTGAACCAGGCGTGCAGCGACTGCGAATGCTGTGCCGCCGAGCGTCGTGTAGCGCCCAGCGTAGTGCGCATCACCATGGGAACTCGCCAATGCCCGCCCGACATATAGTGCGCTTTGGCCGCCTGGTTCACCATTTGATCCATGGTCAACGTGAGAAAATCGCCGAACATGATGTCGACCACCGGGCGCAGGCCGGTCATGGCTGCTCCGACGCCGACTCCGGTAAAGCCGGCTTCGGAAATTGGCGTGTCGACAACTCGCTCGGCGCCGAATTCTTCCACCAGGCCCGAGAGCACTTTAAAGGGCGTCCCGGCCTCGGCCACGTCTTCGCCAAAAATGCAGACGCGCGAGTCGCGGCGCATTTCTTCGGCGAGTGCTTCGCGTACGGCCTGCGCAAATGTGAGTTCACGCTCAGGCATAAAAAAAATCAGGCATAGACTTTTTCACGCGTAAACATCCTGCTCGACCTGGTCGACGCTGGGATACGGCGCGGCAATGGCAAACTTCACGGCGGCTTCCATCTCGGCGCGCGCCTCCGATGTGATCTGATCGAGCGCGGCCGCATCGGCGTGTCCTTGCGTGAGCAGCCAGTTGGCGTGCTGTTTGATCGGATCGCGTTCGGTCTTCCAGTGCTGCTCTTCCTGCTTCGTGCGGTAGTATTCGCGATTGATGTCGCCGACGTGATGACCGCTATAGCGATAGGTGTCAGCCTGCAAGAACGCAGGCCCATCGCCTGCTCTGGCCCGCTGGACGAGACGCGCTGCTACTTCGTCGACCGCGCGCACGTCCTGCCCGTCGACGAGTGCGGACTCAAGACCGAAGGCTGCGGCGCGGCCGAGAATGGTTCCGGCCGTCGTCTCTGAGAAGTGTGTGTACTCGTTGTAGAGATTGTTTTCGCAGACGTAGATCACCGGGAGCTTCCAGAGTTGCGCCAGGTTCATTACTTCATAGAGCGATCCCTGACCGAGGGCGCCTTCGCCGAAAAAGCAGACGGCCACACGTCCATTCCCTAAACGCTTTGAGGCAAAAGCCGCGCCGGTAGCGATTCCTACGCTTCCACCAACGATCGCGTTCGCGCCCAGGTTTCCGGTGGCGGGATCGGCGATGTGCATTGATCCCCCCTTGCCGCGGCAATAGCCGGCTTCTTTGCCTAGCAATTCAGCGAACATGCGGTCGGGAGACGCGCCCTTGGCCAGGCAGTGTCCGTGGCCGCGATGAGTGCTGGTGATGTAGTCGCCGATGTGCAGGGCTTCGCAAATGCCCACGGCAACGGCCTCCTGGCCGCTGTAAAGATGCGCCAGACCGGGCATCAGCGCGCGCGTGTAGAGTTCGTTGACCTGCTCTTCAAACAGGCGGATCCGAACCATCTGGCGGTAGGCGCGCATCCATCGATTTTCAGCGGCCGCTCCACGACCCGCTTCCGGTTTGGAAGTCGCGGTAGTCACTTCCTCGGTCCTCCGGCGGTGACCGGCGTGGTCACGCCAGACATGGCGGCCAGCACATCGAACATGCAGGCAAAATCGTACTTGGTCCAGCCCATGCCGCGAGCCGCCGTCAGAAACTCGTTGCTCACAGCCGTTGTGGGCAGCGGAACATCGAGTTGCCGGCCCAATTCCATCGCCAGCACCATATCTTTCTGCATCATGTTCACGTCGAACCAGGCTTCTTCCGGCTGTTGCAGGACGAACGGACCGCGGTACTTGATCATGGGCGATGCGACCGCGCTGTTGACCAGCACATCGACGGCAACGTCGCGGGCAATTCCGCTCTTTTCCGCCAGCAGTACGCCTTCGGAAAATGCCAGCATCTGCACGGCAAGACTGAGATTAACGGCGATTTTCATGGAGAGTGCCAGCCCGTTGTCGCCGACATAACTGACCTTGGGCCCGATGTCCAGCAGAAGCGGCTTGATCTTTTCGAATGTTTCTTTTCGTCCGCCGACCATCACCGACAGCTTTCCTTCCTGCAGCGTGATCACGCTGCCGGAAACCGGCGAGTCGACCATGTCGGCGCCCGCCGCGCGCACCTTCGCAGCCAGCGCACGGCTGACCCTCGGACTCACGGTGCTCATGTCGATGAAAATCCTGCCCGCACTCAGCCCCGCCAGCAGCCCGTCCTGACCTTCCGTGATTGAAGCAATTGCCGCCGCGTTGGTGACCATGGCGAAGGTGTAGTCTGACGAGCTCGCGACCGCGCGGGGTGAGTCGGCCCAGTGCATCCCCTTTTCCACCAGCCACTGCGCCTTCGTCCGCGTGCGGTTGTAGCCAGTCACTGCGTGACCTTTACTCAGCAGACGGTTTACCATCTGGCTGCCCATCACGCCCAAACCGACAAATCCGACCTTTGCCATCTGCTTTCCCTCGCGGCTAAAACCGCTTCTGTTATCTGTGTGCTTTGCCGTGCGGCTGAAAGCGCACCGTCTCAATCGTTCCGAAATCGTTTCCAATCAAAGCGCGCGAACCTGTGCACCCCTCAGCAACCGCGAGCTTAGCTAGTTGGTTCTGCGCTTGCCAGACGCGCGTTTCGCCGATGGCGAGCCGCTGTCCTCTCGCACTTGATCGAGATGCGCGCGCATCGCATCGCGTGCCTTCTCCGCGTCGTGAAGCTCGACCGCCTCGAGAATTTGCTTGTGATGAATTTGTCCGCGCTCGGGACCGCCGGGGATTTTGAAAATTCGCAGCCGCTGCTCCCGCAGAAGAGCGACGATAGAATCCAGCAGGGAAAGGATGATCGGATTGTTCGCGCCCTCGGCGAGAGCCAGATGAAAATCAAGATCGGCTTCGATGTAGGCTTCCGGATCCTGCCCGGCCCGGTCCATCGTGGCTACAGCCTCACGCATGGTTGCCAGTTCCGGTTCCTGGATGTGATCGGCCGCCAGCGCCGCAATCTCCGGCTCGAGAATTGCCCGCACCTCCGCCAGGTGAGTTGACCCTTCCGGCTGACCGATCTTCACCATGAGATCGAATGACTGGCGAACCGCCTGCGTAGTGCCATCGGTAATGAAGGTGCCACGACCGGAGTAGGCCTCGACCAACCCTTTTTCGCGCAAAGCTTTCACGGCCTCGCGCACGGCGGTGCGGCTCACGCCGAAGCGCTGGGCTAGTTCGCGCTCCGCGGGCAATTGGTCTCCCGCCTTCAGAGTGCCTTTAACAATGGACTCTTCAATTTGCTGAACGATTTGCTCGTAAAGTCGCGACGTACGAACCAGTTTGTACACAACTTCGCCCCCCGCACTTGGTGACGCGCCGCTGGACGGCAGACCGACTATGGTCTGGCTACTATACCGCATATCCATGGCGTGGTGCCGCGCTTGTTGAGCAAGGGTCATCGATTGGATTGAAGGTACGGTGGTAGGACCAACAGCAGGGTACTATACCGAGAGCCAGCAATGCAATCCCGATGCTGAACTTTCCCGCTCCAAGCAAAGTCCGTCAGGCGGAGGATCGCGGTTGCCGTTCTAAGAACTCCCCTTTCGGACCGGGGCGGTATAACCTTTCTCAGCTTCCATCCAAGATTTGAATGTGCTTGACACTGTTTCTCCGATAGTGGTATGGCTGTCGGACCAGAAATAAAGAGGAGTTCTGCCTATGCTATCCCGTTCGATCAGCGCCCCTTCGTCGCCCAGCATCCGGACTGCAGCTTCCAGGTGGATCTTCGGCGCTTTCACGCTGTTCCTGGTCGCTGCTTCCGCCTTGGCCCAGAGCACCGCAGGACGCATTCTCGGGACGGTGAGCGACCAGAGCGGTGCTGCGGTCGGAGGCGCCACAGTCGTGGTCACCGACGTCCAGCGCGGGATATCGCGTGCGCTGACCACGGATGATTCCGGCGAATACGTTGCTCCAGAACTGCTGCCGGGCACCTACAAGGTCCGCGTCGAAGCGAATGGCTTCAAGGCGAGTGAACGCCCGAACATCGGTGTTGAGGTCGCCACCGACGTACGCGCGGACTTTACGCTGCAGCCCGGGCAGGTTTCGCAGGTCGTGGTCGTCGAAGACGCGGTTCCCCTGGTCAATACGACGTCCTCCACACTGGGCGGCACACTGAGCAACCAGGAAATCAACGACCTGCCGCTCAGCGGGCGCAACTACGAAAACTTGCTGCAACTGCGTCCGGGTGTGATCCGGTATCCGGGCGGCGGATTCTCCACGACCAGCGCGAACGGCCTGCGCGCCGAAGACAACGGGTATTACATCGAGGGTCTGTTCGACAGCGAACCTTACTCCGGGCAATCCATCGTGAACGGAGCGGGAATCGCCGGAGACTCGGCAACGATTCTTCCTATCGATGCGATTCAGGAATTCAACTTACAGCAGAATCCACCTGCGGAATATGGATACAAACCTGGGGCCGTGGTAAACGTGGGCTTGAAGTCAGGCACGAACAAGCTGCACGGGTCGGCTTTCGGGTTTGGCCGGGACGGTTCGCTGGACGCGCGCAACTTCTTTAACGCCGACCCTAGTCCGAAATTGACTCGGACTCTGGAGCAGTTCGGCGGCAGTTTGGGCGGAGCGCTCGTCAAGGACAAGGCGTTTTTCTTCGGAGCCTACGAGGGCCAGCGTTACAACGTGGGCAATTCCTTCGGAGGAGTCACTAGTCCCTCGATGGTTCCCATGACCCTACCTTCTACTGCGGCGCCGGATTGCACAAATGCCGCGCTAAATGCGCTCTTTGTAGATTGTGCCGATAGCATTCCCAACGCGATTGCTGACCTGCAAGCATCCGGCGTCGCAGTCGATGCAGCGAGTCTGAACATCGCGGGGTGCACGCTTTCCGGGGCCACCGTCACGTGCAACGGCTCAGGATTTCCTCTGAACAACGCGCAGAGCATCAACATCACCAACGGCTTTAACAACGTCGTGCACGAGGACAACTTAGTCGCGAAAGTGGACTACCGGCTGAACGATCGGCACTCGATCAGCGGGACCTATTTTTTTGGCAACAATTCCGGAACGGTCGAAGACTTTCCTGAGCTGCAGCAGAAGTGGCTCTCCGATATTCATACCCGCGCGCAAGTGGTGGGCGGCAACTGGATTTGGACTCCCAGCGGGCACTGGGTCAACGAAGTGCGCGCAGGTTACAACCGACTGTACCAGCCGACGCTGCCCGGTGATCTCAATACTCCGGCTTCGTCGTACGGTTTGAACACGGGCGTCAGCGGACCAAATACGGGAGGCTTGCCGCGCATCGGGTTTGGCGGTTATTTCTTTCCCGGACTGGGTGGTTTTAAATGGCCAAAGTTCCAGGGACCCGATTCGATCACACAGGTTGTCGATCAAGTTACTTACAGCACAGGCAAACACTCCGTGAAGTTCGGCGGCGATCTGCACTATAACAAGGTGACGAACGCGGCCTACGGCAACGCACGAGGCAGCATAACTTTTCTGGGCGGAGTGGCGACCGCTGTCTCCACACCGCTTGAGGATTTTCTTGCAGGCTTGCCATTCAAGTCTTCGGTTGAGGTCGGCAATCCGACGCTGCACTTGCACAACTGGGCGTATGCAGGCTTTTTCCAGGACGACTGGCGGGCAACCAAGAATCTGACCGTCAACTTTGGAGTTCGCTACGAGTTCAGCAGCGTTCCGCAGGAAGCCAACAATCTGCTCGGAAATTTTGATCCCAGCGTCGGCATGGTGCAAGTGGGCCATGGCATCAGCAGCCTCTACAATCCGTATCACAAGAGCTTTGGACCGCGCGGGGGCTTTGCGTGGGACATCCTCGGCAACGGCCGCACGGTGCTGCGTGGCGGCGGCGGACTGATGTATGAAACCGTAAACTGGCAGTCGTTCGTCGCCTTCAACAATGCCTTCGGTCCGGGCAGCGTCCCCACGGGAGCCCCGATCGACGCTGCGGGCGATACATCGGGTGGGACGATCACCACCGGGAACGCCACCGTCAAGAATTTCCTGGCCCCCGCTCCGTGGGACACCGCGGGCACTCCGCTCTACGGGGGCGACACCATCAATTGCTTCCTGAGCCCATGCCCGATCATGACCGTAGATCGCAACCTCACCACGCCCTATGTCTGGAACTGGACTTTGAATGTGCAGCATTCTTTCACCCAGAATGTGTCCCTGGAAGTCGCGTATGTGGGCAACCGCGGCAGCAATCTGACGGGCATTCGCGACATCAACCAACCGCCTGTGGGCTCGGGTTGGCCGGCGGCGAATGTCGCCACCTGCAACGCGAATCTCACTCCCTCCGGCCAATACGACACGGCAAACAATCCTGCTTGCCAGCTTGCGCCCGAGGTAGGCCCCTTCACACAGTTCCCATATCTGGCAAACATCTTCCAGATGGGCAATGTTTACCGCTCGAACTACGACGCTCTCCAAGTCACGCTGAACACGCGCAATTACCACGGCCTGAGCATGGTTGCCGGATATACCTACTCGCATGCCCTCGACGACGTGGGCGCGAACTGGGACTTCGGTTACGGCTCGGGATTGCCGCAGAATGCCTATAACCCCGGCGCCGAATATGCCAATAGCGATTTCGATATGCGTCACCGGCTAACCGTGTCGCTGACCTACGCCATTCCGGGACGCAAGGGCTACGGACAGATGGCCGAAGGCTGGGAGATCAACACCATCACAACGCTCGAGACTCCCCAATCCTGGGGACCTATGGACGAGGGAACCGATGCGGCAGGCGTGGGCCCATTACCAGTCAGTCCGCCCGCCAACACGCCGATTCGCTGGAGTTTTTACGGCAAGACCTCGGACTTCAAGTCTCAAAAAGGAGTCGGGCTGCCGTATTTCGGCGGCACCAACACTCCGAGCAATCCGAGCGGCAGCACCGCCTGCAACGCACAAGCCCTTGCCGTAGACGGAGGCACTCCAGGCGCATCTACCGAGTCCCTTGCGTTCTTTGGCTGCTACGCGAACGGCACTTCCGTTATGCTTCCGCCGCCCCTCGGCCAGTTCGGCAACATGGGAAGGAACATGTTCCAGGACACCGGCTTCAAGAATTTCGATTTCTCGGTGGGCAAGAATTTCCACTTCGGAGAAGCCATGCGCCTGCAGTTCCGCGCCGAGTTCTTTAACATTTTCAATCATCCGAACTTTGCCAATCCATACGGCGGGCAGAACGGATTCGGTCTGAACGACCCGTCGGTGCGGCCATTTGGTTGTGGTTGTGCTACTCCGGACATTGCGGCCGCGAATCCTGCAATCGGCTCCGGCGGTCCACGCTCGATTCAACTGGGGGCAAAGTTCCTTTTCTGATGCCGAGCAAGCGGGCTTTGCCGAGCAAGAAGCCGTGAAAGTGCGAGGCTTTAATTGCGCCGCAATCGCCGTCAAGCGCCATCTGGGCTTCGGCCCCTGATGGGTCGCTTCTACTTTCTCGCCGCAGTGTTCTGAATGTGAAGGACTATCTATGATCGCGAAGAAACTTCATTCCACTTTTCTTATGCTACTCATCATCGCTGCCCTTACGTATTCATCGGTCGCCCAGGAGCAACCCGGCTCCCGCCGCGAACGCACCATCGATGAGATTAAGATCGAAGCCATCCATCGCGCCGAAGTTGGACAGTATCCGCTGATCGGACTCGATCCCGGCGATGTCAAAGAAGCTTTCGAGAGCATCCACACCCCCGACAAAGACGAATGGGCCGCTGGTTTCATGCGCGTCGCCGATCGTTACTTCAACGAGGCGAAATCATTGGAGAAAACCGATCCGACGAAGGCCAACGCCGACTACATCCGCGCCTGGCGCTTGTATTCTTTTGGACGCTGGCCGATTCCTGCGTCCCCCGGCAAGCAGCGCTCCTACGAAAAGGCGATTGAGGCATTCCTGGCGCACGCAAAGTTTTTCGATCCTCCGCTCGAAGTCGTGCATATTCCCTTTGAGGGCAAAGAGATCATCGGCTACCTGCGTCTGCCGAAAGATGCGAAGGGCCCGGTGCCGCTAGTCATCGCCGTCAATGGTCTCGACAGCCGCAAGGAAGATCTGACCGAAAGCTTCGGCGCGATCCTGCCCTTCGGCATCGGATATCTTGCGGTCGATGGCCCCGGCACCGGCCAGGCTCCGATTAAGGTGAGCGAAACTTCCGAGCGCATGCTTTCGAAGGTGCTCGACTACGCGCAGTCCCGCCCCGAGATCGACAGGAACCGCCTCGCGCTGCACGGTGTGAGTTGGGGAGCATATTGGGCTACGAAAATGGCGATCGTCGAGCGCGCCCGCCTGCGCGGTTGCAGCGCGCAATCACCACCTGTCGACAGATTTTTCCAGAAAGATTTCCTGATGAACTCGCTGCTGGGCAACCGCGAATATCTTTTCGATCAGGTGCCCGCGCTCATGAACATCCTTGAAGGAGTGCACTCGCTCGACGAGCTGGGCGAGTTCCTGCCGAAGATGTCGCTGGTTCATCAGGGACTGCTGGGCAAACCGATGGCGCCCATGCTCATCCTCGCGGGCGTGCTTGATACGCAGGTTCCGATTGAAGACGAATATTTGCTGCTGAATAAAGGCGATGTCCCTAAAGAAGCCTGGATCAACCCGCGCGGCGGCCATCTCGGCCGGCAAGTAGGCGTCTGGCCCGATCCCAGGATATTTAAGGAAGTGATTATTCCCTGGCTGGTGAAAACACTGCAGGCTCCGAACTAGATCGAAGGCATTGAAGACCGGGCCGGTGCGGACTCACTTGGCTCCGGCGAGCAGCGCTTCGGCTACGATTTTTTTGGTCTGCTCGTCGAGTTTCGAACCGTCCAATTTCGCACCACCCGGCTGCGAAGCTGCCCCCCTGACGTTGAGTTCAGTGGACAGCCGCTTGTCTTTGATTCCGATATAGACCGCGTTGTAGGCCGAATCTCCCAGGTTTTCTACCGTGTGCTTGAAAGGTGGAAACCAGCGCGGATCGCCCGGCTTGGCATGAACCTCCTGGACCTTTCCATTTTCATCGGTGAAGCGCAGATGCCCGGCCGTGAGAACGACCACTACCCCGCCCATATGCGCGTGCAGAGCCGATTTCTCATGTGGCCCATAATGCACGTTCACGACCTGCACATACTCGTTTTCAAAAGCCAGCTTGTAGTGCGTGGGCTCAACTTTCAGAGGATCCTGCGCGATGGCAACAGCGTAGAAAAGCAAGCTCAACCAAGCGCAACAAAAAGCTCGACTTTGCAAAATTCTCATGGGATGAACGGCCTCAGAGGTTTGGGTAAGGTTTCTTCAAGCTAATGGTGCGACTGAGCAATGTCAATCCTCGAACCGACATGTTGGACCAAGCTGAGTAAGGGACCAAGGCTGCGGATTGCAGTTGTGGGAGCGGGGTTTCGGGATCGAAGGCTTGGGAGCGCAGGTTCGGCAGGTCAGTGCCGGGGTTGGACATTCGGCTACTCTCGGACATTTTTTGTGCAAAGGGTTGCAGTCTCTGTTAGCATGCTGCTCATCAGAGCCGTACATCCCTCAGCATTTTGAGGGCATCGAGCGGTCGCCGACGGCCATTAAACTGCACGTAAGGGCGCAGCGAAGTGTGTTTCGGTCGATAGCCCAAGTACCCAGAGCCCAGGTAGCCGGACGCCAAAGGTAGGTAGAAGTTGGAGAATCAACCGGAAGCGGGAGAAGTGCAGGGGGGCGTCCAGCCGGGAGAAGTTCAGCTGGTAATCCGGCGTCGCCGGACCCGCCGCCATCGCCGGAATCGCCAGGTTCGACGCATCCTGTTGATTGTTTTCTGCCTCGGGCTGGCCATCGGATTCGCCTTCGTCGCCCCCCAGTTTCTATCCCGGTCCCACGCTTCCAGTTCTCTTAGGATCGACCGCCAATCCATCGAGGCCAGCCGTGACTTGCTTCTGCGCGTTCAGGAGGAGTCCCTGCGCCAAATGGAAAAGCGCCCGGTTTATCCGTATTCGGTGGTGCCCGGCGGAGTGCAAGATGGGCGCGAACTGAAGTGGGCGGCCGAGCATGATCCCGTGGTCGCGGCCCATTACCGGGGATTTGATTACGACCACGCCCGGGTGGTACGTCTGGTACTGGCCCGCACGGTTTATGTCTCCTACCGCATCGGCAACAAAGTTTATTGGACCCGTCACCGTGTGACTCTCCGCAAAGGCGAGACGGTTATTACCGACGGCAAGATTACGGCGCGTTCGCGCTGTGCCAATCGCGTCGAAGAGCTTCCGCAGCAGGCGACGTCATCATCGGAGCCACCGGTGGCCAAATTTGAAGAGCCTGTCCATCCGTCTACGGGCACAGCGGTCGCGAATCCTCCGGTTCCGTTCGAGTCCGCGTTGAACAGCCGTCCGGGTGTGCCGGGACTGGGGCCAGCGCCGCCGTTGACTGTGTATGATCCGTTCGGCGGTGAGCCCTGGACGCCGATTGCTCCTCCGCCGCTTCCGGGTGTGTGCGGCATCGGTAAGAAGCCCACGAGCGCGGAAGCATACGCCGTAAAAAAGAAGAAGGGCAATCCATGCGGCAATGGCTCCGGTGGAGAAGTCCCTGAGCCCGGCACGTGGCTGCTGGTCGGCTCTGGATTGGCATTTGTGTATTGGAAATCCCGCCAGCGTTTCGCTCGCGTTTAGCTTCGTCAGACTCGGTTCATCACCCATCCATTTCGTTCCCGCTTGCACTCGCTGACGCTCTTTCGGTAGCCTTCTGCCTTCGCTTCCAACGGAGGGGATCTGATGCTTTCTGCTCGCGTGCGCTGGATGTGTGGCTGGAGCTTGCCGCTTTTTTCGTTCTTCTTGTTTGTGCCGAACCTTGCTGCTCAAGCCATCCGTCTGCATGTTGATTTGACCGACGCTCCGCGCAACATCTACCACGCGCACTTGCAGATTCCTGTCCATGCTGGAGAAACTTCGCTGGTCTTCCCCAAATTTATTCCCGGGAATCACCGTCCCAGCGGGCCGATCGGAGCGCTCACGGGAATTCGTATGGAAGCCGCGGGCCACTCACTCTCGTGGCAACGCGATCCGGTGGAGAGCTACGAGTTCCATGTGGGCGTTCCCAAGGGGGTGGACACACTGGACGTTGCTCTCGATGCAATCACTGCGCAGGATAGTGCCGGCAGCGGCGGCCCGGCGGCCTCCAGCAATCTGCTCGACCTGAACTGGAACGCGGTCGTGCTCTATCCGAAGGGCGCGCGCTCTGACGAGGTCAACTTCGTGCCCTCGGTCACGCTGCCAGCGGGATGGAAATTCGGCACGGCACTGGAAGTCGCAAGCAGCCACGGCGACGACGTGGAGTTCGCTCCGGTCTCACTCACGACGCTCATCGATTCTCCTCTGATCGCAGGAGTTCACTTCCGCAAGATCGAACTATCCAAGCCGGGAGAAACTCCAGTCCACGTGATGGATCTGGTTGCCGATGCCGACGCCGACCTGGCGATGATGCCGGAGGATTTCGCAGCCTTCCAGAAACTTGTAGCCGAGACGGGAGATCTCTTCGGAGCCCGCCACTATCGTCATTATGATTTTCTCCTCACCTTGAGTGAGCCGGTCGGGCATCACGGAGTCGAACATCACGAATCCAACGACAGTGCAACTTCCGAGCGGATGCTGCTCGACCCTGACGTGCACATGTTGAACGCCGACCTCGTGCCCCACGAATTTATCCATTCGTGGAACGGAAAATATCGCCGACCCGCAGGACTCGCCACTCCCAATTATCAGGAGCCGATGATCGGCGATCTACTCTGGGTGTACGAGGGACTCACGGAATATCTGGGCACGCTCCTGGCCGAGCGCAGCGGACTGTGGACGGACGAGCAGTATCGGGAGCAGTTGGCGCTAACTGCCGCGGAACTCGATCATGAGACCGGCCGGAACTGGCGCTCGCTCGAAGATACGGCGCGCTCAGTGCAGATGTTGCGCTTCGGGGGTGCGCAATGGCGGAGCTGGCGGCGCAGCCTCGACTATTATCCCGAAAGCCAGCTGATCTGGCTGGAAGTCGATGCGATCATTCGGCAGCAAACTCACGGCCAGCGTTCGCTAAACGATTTTTGCCGGCGCTTTCACGGCGGCGAGAACGGTCCGCCAAAAGTCGTGACGTACACATTCGATGACGTGGTGCGTACGCTCAACGAGGTCGCCCCCTACGATTGGACAACACTTCTGCGCGAGCGCGTCGATGCGACCAGCACGCATGCGCCGCTGGGCGGCATTGAGCGCGGTGGATGGAAGCTGGTCTACAACGACAAACCTAACGCGTTCACGCATGCGGAAGAGCAACTGGCACACTTCGCCAACTTCTCTTACTCGCTCGGCTTCTCCGCCGGAGAAGACGGCAAACTCGGCGACGTCATCGTGGGATCTCCTGCCTACCAGTCGGGGATGGGCCCCGGCATGACACTGGTCGCGGTCAACGGAAGGAAGTGGACGCCGGCCGTGCTGCGCGCGGCCGTGAAAGCCGCGCAGGGAAGCGATCAGCCCATCGAGTTGCTGGTCGAGAACGAACAGTTTTTCAAGACTTATTCGGTCGCGTATCACGACGGCCTGAGGAATCCGCACCTGGAGCGGGTTTCGGAGCAGCCCGACGTTTTGGGGGACATTCTGAAGCCGCTGACGCACTGAGATGAATCAGTAGTTCTAGTACCAAGGTAAGTCCCTGCCTTGCCCGTGGCTGCTACAATCCGCTAGAACCCTTCTTACCGGAAAGAGCAAACACAGGGATTGGCCCCAACGGCCGCCCAGGCGCAGGCATTTCATGCACAGGTTTTCGCGAATCATCGTGAGTCGGCTGATCGTGGCCGTGCTCTGTGCGCCGCTGGCCGGGTCAACACTCTTCGGGCAGGCCTCCGCACCTCAAGTCTCGGTGCGGTCGGTCAAGGTTCTGGGCAGCAAAGACGCGGTCGAGATTGAAGTAGAAGCTAGCGCCCGGATCGTCCCACAAACCCGAGTGCTGACTGGCCCCGATCGCCTGGTGGTCGACTTTCCGAACGCTGTTCCCAGCAATCAGTTGCGCAGTCAGTCGGTCGATCAGGGAGAAGTGAAGGATCTGCGCATTGGGCTATTTCAATCGAATCCGCCGGTGACGCGGGTCGTGCTCGACTTGAAAACCGCGCAGTCGTACCAGATTTTTCCCTCCGGCCGTACGGTCATCATCAAGGTCACGGGAGGCGCAGGCAGCGCGAGCGAGGCTGCGGCGCAGGTCGACAATTCTGCGGTCCAGCCGGCGAGACGGCCCAGCCTGGTGGCCGCCAATTTCACCACGCGAGTGGAACCGGTCCACGTGGAGGAATCGGCGCAGCCGTTGCTCGACGTTACTTTTCACGATGGGCTGCTTGGGATCAGGGCCAACAAAGTCACGCTGTCAGAAGTATTGTTCGCGGTGCAGCAACGCACCGGGGCGCAGGTTGACATTGCCGCCGGAGCGGAGCAGGAACAAGTGGTGGCGGAGATCGCACCGGCGCCCGCGCCCGAAGTTCTGGCCCGGCTGCTCAATGGTTCGAAATTCAATTTTCTGATTTTGAGTGGAGCGACCGATCCGCAGCGGTTGGATCACGTGATCCTCACTCCCCGCCCGGAAGGCGTGTTTATTCCGCAGCCCGCCGCAGTTCGAGCGCAGAACGACGACCCGCAAGAACCTGAACCAGTAGCCAACCAGCAGCCCAATCGCGTTCCTCCAGCCGTGCAGGTTCCCGAGCAACCTGAAGTCAGGCTTCCTCCCGACGCCAATTCGACGCCCGACCAGTGATTTCTTTCAGCCGGAACTCCACGTTGGAACGATCGCCTATGGAGGCGTGATCAGACGGACAGGCACGGGAGAAGAGCCGGTGATGGGGGTAGAGCCGACAGGCGTACCAGCGCCGTTGCCGCAACCGGCCACATTCAGGATAGTCACGCTGACATTTCCATACTGATCGACCTGGTTCATGAACACCTGCAGGAATCCTACAATCGTGACCGGGCTGGTGCCGCCGCCAGCAATCATATTGGCGGAGTCGTAGATAGGCACGGAGACGATGGAAGTACTGCTCGAGATGGCGTTGCCCGCCAGTCCAGATAGCGGAGTAGCGGTCCCAGCAAGAATCTGAAATGGAAACGTGGTAGTGGTGATCGAATCCTGGCCGTCGTTCAACATGTTCAAGTCAGCTTCACGAATGAGAGGCAGCACGGCATCGGCGGTTTCGAAGTCGATGTTTCCTCTGCCCCCACCCAATTCAACTGTGCTCTGCACTCCGCACTGATAGACCGTCGACTGGTCACATCCTGCGATCGCCTGTTCATAGAGGTCCATGCCGGTCGCCCATGAAGGTACTGCAACGGGGTTCGACGGCGCATCCGCTTCGGGGACGAACTGCAGGTTCGGGGGCCCTTGCACGTACCCTGCGCGGACGTAGTTCGCCCCAGGCTGTGGCTGACGCCGATTGCATGCCGGGTTTGTGTGATCGCAATCTGGCGACAGCCAGAATGACTCGCCGATGATCCCGTTCGCGCCGGAGGGGGTGAGCGAGATTCCCGGGTGAGTAATCGATCCGTCGGCAGTGCTCACAAAAGACAAACAAGCGCCGGGGCCACCGGCCTGGTTGCAATAGAGGTAGGTACCGTCTTTTTGTTTGATTGGCGGACCGCCCGCACCGTTCAGCGGATCCAAATTTGGCACAAGCCACGGCTTTACGCATCGCGGCTGCACCGGAGTGATCGTGCCAGTGGGGCCATTGCTGACGTTCCCCGAGTTTGACGGGTTAAAGGATTCGGCTGTCGCGCTGGCGCTTACGGTGCTCCCGCCGCTGCCCCAGATGCGCGAAAAGAATGTGGGCAAGTTCGGGCGAGTGAACTGAACGGTCACCATGGGATTGACGGCGAACGCCGCCGGCAGACCAGAGCAGTCGGCATTCGACATGGCGCTGACGCCCGTCCCGGCTGAGTAGGTCACGGTGGGCGTAGGCACGGCTGAGCCCCCGACGGCGCTTTGTTGCGCGACTGCTATCGCCACTTGCGAAGCGGGACTCGTCGATCCGCCACAAATCGCCTGCCACGAAGAAGAAACGTTGCCAGGGTCGCCGGTCATGCCCGAAAGTGAAATCACGCGAGCTGCTGCCAGCGCCGCCTGATCGGCGGATCGCTGCGCTTCCTCGCGCGCGAGATAAAGGGTGATGACATCAATCGAGAGCGCAGCCATGGCGATGATGGCTACCATGGCCAGCGCGACCAGAATCATCGTAACGCCCCGCTCGCCACGGCCCGGCTGGCGCGGCGCGTGCGGTCTTCGAATGATGACTGGTTTCATGATGGTTCTCAATATGTTCTCAATTTTCATTCATCGCCACGGCCGCGGCGGTAACCTGCGTGGGCAGGGAAGCGGCCGATCCGAGCAGGCTAGCCACTTTGCCAAACCGCCATGGGTACGCGTACTGAATGCTCACACAGGTTCCGATTACCGCGGTTTGCCCGCCCGGGCTCTGCGAGGTGCACGTCACCGACGGCAGAGTCGCTCCCGTTGGAGGGAAATAATATCCACGGTTGATCAGGATGGTCAGACCTCCAGGAGGACAGTTGGTGGCTCCGGTGTAGGTCCAAGTCAGCCCCGATGTAGTGGTGGGAGCGAGGCCGCCGCTCGGATCGATGCCGCAATCATTGATGTTGTTCGCCACCAGATTGTTGTGAACCACTTGAAACGCGTCAATCACCGACGCTGGAACGGGGATAGGGGACGATAAATCGCTCGCCGGATCGGCTGCCGCCACGCGAGCTCCGTCACGCGCCGCGTTTGTGAGTTTTTGTTTGAGGGTGAAGGCGTTACTGAAGTCGAAGATGCCCACGACGAAGACGACCAGCAGGGGCAGCGCGACGGCAAACTCCACCAATTGCGCGGCTCGATCGTCGCGCCATGCGCGTCCGGCCAAGTGGAGAAGTCGATTCGACATGTTGGGCAAACGAATCATCGGCTCTCCGTCATTGGCTCTCCATCCGCACGCTCGCCGAAGTGGTCAGCAGGATTCTCTGCTTGTTCAGCGAAGTAAACGGCAGCCAGAACTGAAATGGGTATCGAAAAGATACGGAAATGCCGCAGACGCCAGTGCCACTGCCGGCAATCGGCAACTGAACCGGGCCTTGCACACAGATATTAGAACCACTCGCGCAGGTGTTCGATCCCGTGACTACGGTACAGGCATTGAAAGTCGGAGTTGAAGACGGCGCTTGTATTTTGGTGGGATCGAGTTTGGATGCCAGCAGATCGGAGTTGACCGCCGCGACTGCGTTGGCTGCATACTGCGCGGGGGTGTAGGGTGCGCCACAGGTTGAGCAAGTTGGAGCGGCGCCGGCGCGGGCGCCGTCCTGCGCCGCGCGCGTGATCGCGCCATAGATGCTGAACGCCTGTCCGAACCAGAAGATCCCCAGCAACATCATGAACATCAGCGGCAGCACGGCAGCGGCTTCGGCTATCTCGGCTGCGCGGGTTTCGCGGGCCAGCCGGCGAAGCGTTCTGCGGACTTGATCTACGCGATATAGGGTCGTCATTTTGTGCAGCGCCATCCGCGACTCCCTAAACAACTCCCCGAAAGTGAGCGGCGCCGTAAAGCACCACCGTAAACGCCAGCGCGACTCCATACGGGACTTTCAACGACTCCGGATTGTCGAGCGAAACCCGCTCTCCGGGCAGTCGGAATGTGACCAGCGAGACGAGGATGTGTCCGATGTTGCGCATCGTTTCCCGCGTGCGTCGTTTGTAGATCACCAGTGCCATCGCCATGACTCCAGCTACCAAGACTGATCCCAGCAGCAGATCCACCAGGATACTGGGTCCCGTAAACGCGCCCAACGCCCCTGCCAGTTTCCAGTCGCCCGCGCCCAAACTGCGCAACAGCACAAATGGGAGCAGCAGCGCCAAGCCTACCACCGCGCCCAGCAGGGAAGCTTTCAGCCCGCTCCAGCCGCTGAGCCAGGTATTGGCCGCGACTCCGATCAGCAACCCCGGAACGGTCAGCCAGTTCGGAACCCGCCGGCTGCGCAGGTCAGTCGCGGCCGCCACCAGCGAAACAAGTACCGCGCCGGCCAGAATTACTGGCTTCAATCGCGCACCACAGCAGGCTGGCGGGCGAAACGCGGTCTCGCGGTCTTCCCATGAAAAAGATCCATTTGCCTACTATCAGAAATTGCCAGCTTCAGGTCCCGGTGGATTCGAGGCGCCTTAGCCGTAGCCTTGTAAACACCGCCTCTTGCGCGGATTCTGACATGACGGGAGAGCGAAGTCAATGAACTGGGTGAATGCCCCCCGCCAGCCGATTCGCGCTGCAGCGCGACCAAAATAAAAGGCCCGGAACGCGTCCGGGCCTCTCAGAAACATCGTGCCATTACCGGTTAAACACCGGAGCAGAGTTGTGCTCGGCGATGATCTTGCGAGCAGTGTCGGCCAGAGCCTTCGCCTGCGGCAGAAGCTCCAGCCCCTTGATCACTTCCGGATCAGACTCGGCGCGAACCTTCATGCCTTCATCCTGCCCGAACGCGTCGACGAAGATCTCCGACTTGATGCTCGACTTGATCCAGTCGCTGTTGTCGAGAAGGTCGGCCTGTGTGTAAGCAATGTTGTCCTCGTCGAGCGACTTGCGGAACTCGTTCAGGGTTGTGTCTTCAACCTCAAAGTTTTTCGAGGGATGGTGATCGACCACATAACGCTTGGCGAAATTGAAAAATGCATAGTGCTGGAGCAGCGTGTCCTGGAAGTGATTGCTCTTCACCGGAGGAATGTTCACGTCAGGAGTAATGCCGCCACCACCGTAAACCGTGCGCCCGCTATCGGTGAGCTTCACTTCGCGGTTGGCCGTGCTGGGGTTCTCTGCCTGATCGCGATTGTAATAATAGTCGTAGAGCGAAATGTTGCTGTAGTCGCGCTGGATGAGGCGTCCGCTCGGCGTGTAGTAATGCGCCGTAGTCAGGGCCAGCCCGGTGTTCTCCGACAGTGGATACACTGTCTGCACCAAACCCTTGCCGAACGTAACTTCGCCCGCGATCAAGCCGCGGTCATGGTCCTGAATCGCGCCGGAAACAATTTCCGCCGCCGAGGCCGTCAGCCGGTTCACCAGCACAACAACCGGATAATCCTTGCCGCCATTGCCATGCTGCGCGATGTAACGTTTTTCAGCCGACGCGCGGCCATGGTGCGAGACGATGAGCTGCCCCTTCTTCAGGAACTTGTCAGCCACGCCGACGCCTTCACTGAGCAAGCCGCCGGGATTGCCACGCAGATCCAGGATCAGCCCCTTAAGATCGCCGAAGGAATCGAGCGCGTCGGAAACTTCATGCTCGGTGGTTTCATTGAAGCCGTTGACGTGCATATATCCAACGCCCGGCTTGATCAGAAAATGTACGTCGACGCTATAGCGGGGAATCTCGTCGCGGACGAGCGTGAACTCCATGGGCTTCTCGACGCCGTCGCGCGCGATGCTGATGTGCACCGTCGTTCCCTTAGGGCCTTTTAGCAGATCGGCCACGTCGCCGGTGGACATGTTCTCGGTCGACTTGCCGTCGACGGCGATGATCACGTCGCCGGGATGAATGCCAGCCTTGTAGGCGGGCGTGCCGGTGAAGGGATAAATTACGATTACTTTATTGTTGCGCGGCCCGACGGTCATGCCTACGCCGTAATACTTGCCGCGCTGGTCTTCGCGCATAAGCGCGTAAGATTTGGGATCAAAGAAATTGGAGTGCGGATCGAGCGCGTGCAGCATGCCCGGGATCGCTCCGTTATAGATGGCCTTGTCGGCGTTCACCGGTTCGGCGTAGTTGTCCTCAACGAGGGCGTACACGTCGGTGAATTGCTTCAGGCTGTCTTTGACCTCGGAGTCGCCGGTCATTGACGATTGCTGGCCGGAGCGCTGGGCGAACATAATCCCCAGAAAGCCGCAGGCGAGCAGAAAAAGAACTACCAGGAAGAGTGAACGGCGAGAACTACGTGCCATCGTGAATTTCCTTCGTTGAGGGTTAGCTTCCACCCCAGCTACCGCGCTGTTCACGCAGTATATCACCAACTTAGACTGGCTCGGACCGGGATAGTCACCATTGGTAACCCCCCTAGAACGGGCCACTTACTAGGATGCGGGAGCCGACCGATTGGGTTCTCGGCCCAGTGAAAAACACTCGGATTACAGGTTCATGGCGCGGTGACCATGGCAGAGGAATGCTCTTCCGCCTTGGAAGCGGGTCCGGGCGGGGTTGCGTCCGCGGAAGCCATCTGCTGGGGCGATCCCAGCGGAGTCCTGCCCGGTTTGGCCGATCTGCGACTAGACGCTTCGTCGTCAACATCATCCGGCCAGCGTCGGAAGTACGGGCTCCGGGAGGGGAACGGCGGAACAGCCAAGCCCATGGCTGCTCCGAGCCCTGCTCCGACCGTCGCGATACCGAACGTGGCTCGCGCGCCTGCGTTTCCCTTGGCGGCAACCGCCCATCCGAGGAGGCCTCCGATCACGGCTCCTATCAGGGCGTGGCGGCCGCTGGGCTGAGATTGCCGCATCTGGGGATAAGCAGGCCGGCCCATCGGCCCGCGTGGCCCGAAGGCCGGGCCGGGGCCGCGGCGGGGAAGTTGGGCCATGGTGGCATCGTCGATCGCACCGCGGGCAGCCTGACTGGAGCCACTCTTGTCGGAGCAGGATTTGTCAGCTGCGTACGCGCAGCGCGCCGCAGCGATCGTAGTGGAAGGCTCATCTGCGGTTCGGAGACTGTCCGTCTGAGCCAGTGCGGTCGCAACCAGCAGAACCGAAGCGAGTAAAACACAGGAAGCTGCTCTTAGGTTTTTCATGATCGCATCGTAGGATGGGTGCCGCGAAGAGAGTGGCGCGCTTGGGGCAGTTTCTGAAGTGTCATAAACACCGGCGAAAATGCCTCGCTCTTGGCGTATGGTCAGGATGGTTTGCGAGATCGCGGTGCCCGCGTTTGCAGCACGGCCTCCAGGGTCCGCGGCATCTGCTTGGGTACTTCGAAAACCGCGGCTTGCACCACATTGTTCGAATCGCGATAGGAGAAGCTGAAGAAATGCCGGCGTTGGCGCACTTTGAAGAGTCGAACCGCGATGGCGGGCAGCACGCCCAAATGCAACGTCACGTCTTTGGAATACTCGTACGACTCAATCGACGCGTAAGCGATCTCCAGCCTGTTTCCCGCTTGCAAGAAGATTAGTGATTCTTGCGACGTAGTATCCAGCCTCCCGACAGTTCCGGCAGTCACGCCTGGAACCGTTCCCCCGATATATTTTGCGTGGCCGTTTTCAAGAGCGGACGCCGACATCGACAGAAGCAGGAAAAAAGAAAGCGCCAATGATCCCTTCATGCTGCACCTCCGAGATGTGTTGCTAAGAGCAGCGTAGAGGTAAGGCGCGATCCTGCAGCGGGGTTTGAAGCACTTTCTCGACTGTCACATCTCGCGAGTCACATCTCTTAAGTCTCACAGGAGGAGAGGATCGCGCGGACTGGGAGGACGCGCGATACGGATCATTGTCGCTACACTGCGCTCGACATCTTCATCGGTCGTGGCCCAGCAGGAGACCGAAATTCGCATGGCCGTGTGCCCTTGCCACACGGTGCCTCCGCACCAGCAGGTCCCATCGGCCTGAATTTCTGCGATCACGCGGCGGGTTTCTTCTGGGCTGCCGAACAATACCAGCACCTGGTTCAGCACAACCTCATTCAGTACGGCGAAGCCGGCGGCGCGCAAGCGATCCGCGAAAAGCTTGGCCTGGCGGCAATTGCGCTCGATCATTTCGCGCAGGCCGCTGCGCCCGAGCGACTTCATCGCCGCCCACAATTCGATTCCGCGGGCGCGCCGCGAGGCGTCGGGAGTAAACTGCCAGGGCTCGCGTCCAGCGCTCTGCGTCAGATAGGCTGCGCTCCCCGCCGAAAGCGCTCGGCGCAAGTGTTCGGGTTCGCGTACGACGACGATTCCTGAATCATAAGGAACGTTCAGCCACTTGTGACAATCGATGGCCCAGGAATCGGCGGCGTTCACGCCTGCCAGCAGCGGCGCGTAGACCGGTGAGACGGCGCCCCACAATCCGAAGGCTCCGTCGACATGCACCCAGGCGCCAGCATCCCGCGCTCGCGCGCAAATTTCTTTGGCAGGATCGAAGGCCCCGGTGTTTACGTTGCCCGCCTGGATGCAGACGATGGTGTGCTCGTCGAGCACCGGCAAGGCGTCGACGCGCATGCGGCCCTGGCCGTCGGCCGGAACCGTAAGCACGCGGGAGCGCCCGAGGCCGAGCATGGTCAACGCTCGCAACACCGAAACGTGAACTTCCTGGCCGACTACAACGCGAATCGGCGGCGCGCCGAACATTCCATCTTCTTCAACATTCCATCCCACGCCCTGCAGCAAGGCCGAGCGAGCTGCGGCCAGCCCGGAGAAGTTCGCCATCGTCGTGCAGGTAACGAACCCGACTCCGCTGGTCGAGGGCAAGCGCAGCAGATCCAACGTCCACTCGCGCACAATGTCTTCCGCCTTCGCCGCCACCGGCGACATGATTTGCATCGCCGCATTCTGGTCCCAGGCGCAGGAGAGCCAGTTCGCCGCCAACGGCGCTGGCAGAGTCCCGCCGATTACGAATCCAAAATAGCGCCCGCCCGTCGTCGCCACCGTCGCGGGAGAGCCCACATCGTCGAGCAGCGCCAGAACTTCAGCCGGATCGCAGGGGCCCTCAGGTAGCGCACCTCCCAGTCGCTCCAGTTGCGCGACATCTTTCGATGAAGGCGCCACTGTGCGATTATTTACCGCCGCCATGTAGCGGGCTGCCCGGATCGCGGTTTCGGCGAGCAATTCCTTCACAAGCGCCTCCTCATGAGTTTCTTGTGACTCGATGGCTATATCGTTTCGATCGGCTGGTTGATGAACTCTTCGTAGCGCCGCAGTTCGGCAATGGATGTTTCCGACAGCACAGAGAAGGGAATCGGCCGGCAGCCTTCGGGAAGTTCCGCAGCGGTGAGCAGGTCGCATACGACCGCAGCCGTTTGTTTCAAGCCGCGTTGCCAATGGGGCTCGCGCGCGTCGCGCAAGACCAGGCAATCGGGATGGAATCCGGCCGCCGTCAGCACCGCGCGAGCAACTTTCAGAAATTCCGGCCAGCGTGAGGCCACGCCCACCAGAGCGCCCGAAGGCGCAGGCAGGTATCCGGCGAGGGAAGTAGGCACGGAGCGTATTTGCAACGTGATCAGTTCCGCGCCCGGCGGCAGCAACTGCCGAGCTGTCGCCACGCGATTGGGTAATGCCACCGGCACTCCGCCCTCAGGAGCTGTTGGGCAATCTTGAGGGTCGCAGGACTCGACGGGGAAGGTGACAGCACGTGCGATCTCCGCCGCCAGGATGCGGCGTAACTCTTCGTCCGGCTCAATCAGCAGAAAATGGTCGGGAGGTTGCAGTTCGAGCCACTGACGCAGCCGCGTTCGCAGCACCGGCAACGTCACGCCCAGCTTGCGCGCCGAGCGAAACAGGCGCGCAATCATTTGCTCCAGCGCCAGAGCCGCCGTGGGCACGACCTCGGGCTTGCTGGCTCCGACGTAAACCCCGCTGCCACGCCGGAACTCGACCCACCGATCTCGCTGCAGCTGGCGATATCCCGCGCTGATGGTGTTGGGATGCAGGTGAAAGCGTCGCGCCAGTTCGCGCGTCGAAGGCAGCCGCTGCCCCGGCCCCAGGTCGTCACTCAAGATGCCGAGCACGATCTGCGTCACCAGTTGTTCGCGGATCGAGACTTCACTGCCGCGTGCAAACCAGAATTGCATGGCGGCAATATCATAAGCTCGCTCGCCGCCGCCGGTCGAGTCTCTGCGCTAACGGTCAGACGGTGCCGGCTAAGCGTTGCTGATTTCTAGCCGACGATGATTAGGCGTTAAATGAAACGCTGTCCGAACTTGAAGTTGCCTCCTGCAGCGCCGGAGTCAGCGAACCACCCGAACCGATCTGCTGGACTTCCTGAAACAGCGAGTTGTAGGCCGTCTGCGCGGCTGAGGCGTTGGCCGACGGAGGCGCCTGGCCCCACTGGGTCAATGTCTGGCCGTTGCCTTCTTCAAAGCCGTGCACGTGCTGGCGCAAATTGTTGTGCCCCTGGCCGACTTTCTGGTCCTGTTTCAGGTTGCCGAAGTCCCGCTGCGCCCCGGAGATATTCCCGGACTGAAGATCCTGCGCCAGCTGGTTGAAGGCTTGCGCAATCGGATTACTGCTCGCAGTGGATGCAGTCGAGCCGTCCTGGGAAGCAAGCCCCGGCAGGTTCGAGAAATCCTGCTGGGCCGCTGACAAGTTCCCAGTCTGCAGATCAGAACCGAGTTGCTGAAATTCCTGACGAAACTGTTGCAGTTTGTTTTGAATGCTCTGGTTGACGGAGGTGGCGAGAGTGCTGCTGGAAATAGCTGATACGGACATTGCAATCTCCTTCTTTCGGAACAGTTCGTCCCGGATGTTTGTCGGCGCGGCGCCGGATGCGGCTCGGGCGTCCTTCGTTCATCGCCGGCAAGTTCGGTTTTACCTCAGGCACGATCCGTGCCAAACGAAGTCTGGGCAGAGGCGGACGAAATATGTTCATTTCACAGTAAGTTCGCCGCAAGGGGCCTCACGCGGCTGCCCTGAGAGATGCAACTCGGCAAGACATGCCTACGCCGGCCCAGCAAATCATGCCCAGACTGCTTACGAATTGCCGCTTTTCCTTTTCCGGCAGTATGATGAAGCGCATGAGCTTTTCCGAGACGATCTTCCTATTCTTTTTGGCCCTCATCATCTTCGGGCCCAAGAAGTTGCCCGAGATCGCGCGCCAGATCGGCAAGTACATGAACGAGTTCAAGCGGGCCTCCAACGAATTCAAGGCGCAAATCGAGCAGGAGATTTCGCACTTGGAGGTCGAAAACCGGCAGACGATTCTGCCGCCCAGCCCGACTCCGGAAGGCGCAACCAGCCGCAAGCTCAACGCGGCGCCCGCTGAAGCCGATGCAACCGACACTCATCCGACAGACACTGCCGCGACCGAAGCTGCAGCTGCACCCGGAATACCCTCACAAGCCGCGGCTGACGACGAGCCGCTGTTTGCCGCCAATGCCGGCTCTGCGCCGTCCCCGTCGGCCGTCTCTTCGCCGACAGTCGCTTCCTCAGACGCCGTAACCGCTACTACTTCGCAGGAATCGCATGTCTGACTTCGACGCCGCGGCGAGCAGCGGCAACGACGAAAAAGAACCCATGCCAACCATGGGCTTCCTCGATCACCTCGAAGAACTCCGCAAGCGCCTGGTCTATTCCATCATGGCGGTGGCGGTTGGGTTTGGCGCTTGTTGGGGATACCGCGAGCGCATCTACTCGATCATGCAGCGCCCCATCGTGGACGCGTTGCGAGCCAATGGCTTGCCCGAGAAACTGGTCTACCTGAATCCCACGGAGCCTTTCAATCTTTACCTGAAGATCGCCGCGCTAGCCGGATTGTTTCTGACTTCGCCCTTTGTGCTTTACCAGGTGTGGATGTTCATCTCGCCCGGGCTCTATCGCAATGAGAAGCGTTATGTCGTTCCTTTTATGGTTTCGACCATCACTCTCTTCTCGGCCGGTGGATACTTCGGATACCGGATCGCTTATCCGCGCGCCCTGAAATTCCTGATCGATTTCAGCAAGCAGTTCACTCCGATGATTACGATCGGCGAATATACGTCGTTGTTCCTGAGTATTGTGTTGGGCATGGGCCTGATCTTCGAGCTGCCGATTCTGGTTTTCTTTCTGTCACTCATGGGGATCGTGACGCCACGCTTTATGTTGAAAAATTTCCGTTATGCGATTTTGGTGATCTTCATCATTGCCGCCATCGTTACGCCAACTCCGGACGTAGTCAACATGTGCATCTTCGCGGCCCCCATGCTTGGCCTGTATGCGTTGAGCATCGGCGTGGCGTGGTTGGTGCATCCCGATCAGCGCGCGGCGCGGAAAGCGAAGCAGGCGTCATGATGGGGATTGAGATGGGATTGAGAATGACGGGATCGAACTCGGTGCGGTGGATCTTGCTGGCGGGGTTGCTGGTGATCGTGGCGTGCGACCGCGACAAAGCCGCCGCGCCAGAGCATCAGCAGGGGCAACAGAAAGATCAGACCGTTCCTGCGCCGGCTCCCGCGGCAGCAGCCACTCCAGTTCTGAACTTCCCGCCCGACTCCGGCCCAGCGCCGGCGTTCGACGCCAATCGAGCAATGACCTACGTAAAAGAGATTGTGAAGTTCGGCCCGCGCCCGTTAGCCAGCGCGAATCACAAAAAAGTTGAGGACTACATCGACTCTCGGCTGAAAGGCGATCAGGTCGAAGACGACATCTTCACCACCGACACGCCCGAAGGCAAGTTTCCGGTGCACAACATCATCGCCAAATATCCCGGCACGAAAGACGGCATCATCGTCATCGCCAGCCACTACGATACGAACTACCCGCTGCGTAAGACGTCATACATTGGCGCAAATGACGGCGCTTCCTCCAGCGCGCTGCTGCTCGAATTAGCCAACCAACTGCGGGGCAAGCCGCGCGACGGATACAGCGTCTGGCTCGTGTGGGACGACGCCGAAGAAGCCATGAAGCCCGACACCGAAATGCCGTTCATGGACGACAGTCTGTACGGCATCGAACACGTCGCGCAGAAATGGCAGGCCGACGGCACGCTGAAAAAAGTGAAAGCCTTTCTGCTGGCCGACATGATTGGCGACGCCGATCTCAATGTTGATCGCGATCAGAACTCTACGCCGTGGCTGGAAGATGTGGTCGGCGAAGCGGCGAAGCGCCTGGGCTATCAATCGCATTTTTTCGCGCGCAACAACCAGGTCAGCGACGATCACCTGCCCTTCATGAAACGCGGCGTGCCCTGCGCCGACCTGATCGATTTCAGCTACGGCTACAACAACGTCTTCTGGCACACCCCACAGGACACCGTCGACAAACTCAGCCCGCAGAGCCTGGAAATCGTGGGCAGCGTGATGCTCGAATCCATGCGCATCCTCGACAGCATGGAACCCTTGCCACCGAGGTGATCGCGCCAGCGTTCCGAACGTGGGAACGAGTGTAGTTGGCGATTTTTCACCACTGGGCTTCCAGGACATCCGTGCAAGCCCCTTCCTCTGATTGACTTACGCTTTCTTCTTGCCGGGAAAACACCGATGCCGAAGAATGGCTGCCTCAAGCTGATTTGCCAGCTCCCCCCGGCAGTCAGGAAGAAAATGCTTGAAATTTCGTCTTTTGCGTGGCATTTTCAATTTCCTCAGTAACGGCAGGAAAGTCACAGTGGTTTGAAAGAGGAGGAAATATCCCAATGCGGCGAGTGCATTTTGCTCTGTCGTTCCTGGTCCTGGTGCTGGTCTTAGGTGCCCAGCCCCTGGTTGCGGTTACCTATTACGTGACACACACCCCGGAGTCGCTCTGCACGAACAACAAGAGCGGATATTCCATTTACATCACCATCCAGGATGCGGTGACCCAGGTTCCCGCAGGTTCCATCATTAACGTCTGCCCCGGAACCTACCCCGAACAGGTTGTTATTTCCCAGCCGGTGACCCTGCGAGGCGTCAACTATGGCGGCTCGTCTCAGGTGGTGATCGCCATGCCCAGCAACGGGTTGACGCCGACTTCCAGCATTTACTTTGATAACGGCGTTGCGGCGCAGGTCCAAGTAACTGCCGGCCCGGTAAATATAAGCAACATCACGGTGGACGGGACCGCGCAGAGTTCCAACTGTCCCGCGAACTTCTACTTCGGGATCTTTTACAGCAGCGGCTCCTCGGGGACGGTGAATGAGGTCGAGGCCCGCAATGAAAACTGTAGCCCGTTGGGTATCGGAATCGGTGCTGAAAATGGGGCTGGTGCCACCGAATCTGTCACCATCGAAAACAGCGTCACTGCCGTCAGCTATGCCGGCATTTACGCCTGTAGCGAAGAATCGCCGTCCACGCTGAGTGCCTCAATCAAGAGCAACAACATCGCAGGCAGCGAGTTCGGCATGTTTCTCCCATGTCGCGGCGTGACGGGCAGCATTTCGGGCAATCTCATGAATGTAGTTGCAGACAGTGTTGGTATTTACACCTTCTCTCCGGCGACGGTGTCCGGGAACACAATAATTGGCCCAACAGGCGGAATGGGGATTTCGGTAAATGCGGTGACCGATATCTCGAACAACACGATTCAAGGCGCTCTGTGGGGAGTATATCTTTACGCCGCGGGGACTATCACTTCCAATCACATATCGAATAGCGGTGGCTCCAGTAGCTACGGTGTCTACCTTGAGAACGGTTTGACTGGCGCGACTGTGAAAAGCAACACGATTACTGGAAGCCTAGTCGGAATCGAGTTCCACTGCAACGCCAATACAGTTAGCGGTAATACCATCAATGGCGCAACCATCGGAGTGGACGCTCTTCCGGCGTCGTTCACTGGAGTAAATACGTTCGACAATGTGGCAACCACTACAACCACCGGCGGCTGCTGATTCAGTACCGCGCCCAGTCCAGAAGGAATCAAGACGGAGATCGTCGGGTTTTCACCAAATAACGCTGCGTCGCCTTTCCTGGGCTCCGAGTAACGGCTTCAATTTTTTGGCGGCCCACATTTCCGGACGCCTTTTTTCTTGCTGCGTTCACACTAAATCCGGGCGTTGATTTCAAAGGTCAGGATGGGACCCCACAACCGTGCCCGGCCTGCTTACACAAAAATTGTCAACTGACCCTGTCAGGCCGTTGCGCCCATTGGCCACAGGCGAGCGCGTCCAGTCCATCCGCCTCCAGCTTCTTTGCGCTTTTCTAGCTTTTCATTTCTAATGCAGCCCATATGCGAACTGTGAAGACCCTGTTGTTTGCTGGCGTTTTCTGTTTCACCTGCCTTGCCGCCAATCGTCCTGTTAAAACCACTGCTGATCCCACTGCCGATACCAGCGAAGCGAATCAAGTCATTCAGGCGGCGCTACAGCCTTCGTCGCTCGAAGTGAATCTCCATCGCTTGACCGATGAAATCGGCGGACGCGTCCCGGGCACGGTCGCGATGCAGCATGCGGTGACCTGGGGAGTGCAAGCCTTTACGGCCGCCGGAGCCGACAGCGTTCATACCGAGGGATTCACCATTCCAAACTCCTGGGCTGAGGGCGCGACCGAGATGATGGCGACCACGGCCTACCAGGTCGATCCCACGAAAGTGGGCGGCGGAACGGTGCTCTCCCCCTTCGCTGTGCGCGCCGTTTCGGTGGCGTGGGCGCCCGCGCTCGCCCCAGTGAAGCACGTTCCGGTCATCGATGTGGGCGATGGTACCGAAGCCGATTTCAAAAAGGCCGGAGACATTTCCGGCAAGGTCATTCTGGTTCACACGGTCGTCTTGAAAACTTGGGACGATTTGTTCGCCGAATACGCGAAGGCGCCGCCGGTGATCGACCTCGCGGTAAAAGGGAAAGCCAAGGCCATTGCCTTCATGGCGACACGCGAGCATGACATTCTCTACCGGCACACCAATGCGGGCGCGGGAGAAATCGATCGCCTGCCCATGGTCATCGTCGCGCGTGAGGATGGCGAGCGCATGGCGCGGCTGCTCGCGGCCGGAAATTTAGTGTGGGCCGATCTCTCGATTCCGAACCAGCTGGGCGGGCCGATCAAGACGTCGAACGTAGTCGCGGAAATACGAGGCAGCGAGAAGCCTGACGAATTTGTAATCCTGGGCGCGCATCTCGATTCGTGGGAACTGGGCACGGGCGCACTCGATAACGGCTGCAATGCCGCTTTGGTGGTCGATGCGCTGAGGGCTATCAAGGCTTCGGGGGTGAAGCCGCGGCGCACCATCCGCTTCGTTCTTTTCTCTGGCGAAGAGCAGGGATTGATCGGGTCGCGCGCCTATGCCTTCAGTCATCGCGCCGAACTCGACAAAGCCGCGGGAGTCATCGTCTACGACTCGGGCACGGGAAAGACCACGGGCTTTTCGCTGGGCGGCCGCAAAGACATGGTCTACACCGCGAAGGATCTCATCGCCCCTCTGGCGCAATTCGGCGTGAAAGACCTGCTCACCACCATGGAATGGGGCACCGACCACTTCGATTTCATGCTGGAAGGCGTGCCCACCTTCGTCGCCGAGCAGGAGGAGGCGAACTATCTCGAAAACTACCACGCCATCTCCGACACTTACGACAAAGTTGACTTCGCGCAACTGAAGAAACACGTAGCCGAGGCCGCGGCGCTGAGCGTTGGAATTGCCGATCTGCCGGCGAAGGTCTGGCCACGTCTTACTCATGATCAGATTGAACAGACCATGCGCGAATCGAACAGCGTCGACATGCTGAAGGCCAATGGTATTTGGGATGATTGGGTCAGCGGCCGGCGGGGCAGGGCGAAATAGAATTGCCGATAGTTGATTCTTGATTGCTGATTCAAAGACTTCTACCGCAAACAATGGTGGGTTTCAATCAGCGATCAAGAAATCAACTATCAACGATTCGCGACGGCGCCGCCAGGAATTCCATTGCTCTACTTCTGGATTCTCTTCAACATCTTCGTGCTCGGCATGCTGGCGCTGGATCTCCGCGTCTTCAACCGTCGCGGCCACGTCATCCGGTTTCGAGAAGCGCTTCGTTGGAGCGCCATGTATGTTGGACTGGCCGCGGTATTCGCGGTTGGCTTGTATTTCTGGCTCGGTCACCAGGCTGCGCTCGAGTTCGTCACCGGCTATGTATTGGAGGTTTCGCTCAGCGTCGATAATCTTTTCGTCTTCCTCGTCATCTTCAATTATTTTGCTGTCCCAGAAGATCAGCAGCACCGCGTTCTGTTCTGGGGAGTTGTGGGCGCGCTGATCATGCGTGGCATCTTTATCGGCACCGGGGTCGGCCTGCTCTCCCGGGTTCACTGGGTGCTCTACATTTTCGGAGGGCTGCTGATCATCAGCGGCATCCGCTTCCTCGTACTCGGGGAGCACAAGGTTGATCCCAGAAAAAATCCAGTAGTAAGGGCGCTACGCCGTCTGATCCCTGTTACCAGCGACTACCAGGGCGAGAAATTCTTCGTCCGCAAACCGCAGCAGAACTCGCGCCTTTACGCCACTCCTCTGCTGCTGGTACTTGTAGTGATCGAAACCACCGATATCGTTTTTTCCGTCGATTCCATTCCCGCCATCCTGGCCATCACCCTCAATGCGTTCATTGTCTACACGTCGAATGTCTTTGCGATCCTCGGACTGCGCTCCATGTACTTCGCCGTGTCGGGACTGATGAAGGTCTTTCGCTTCCTGCATTACGGCCTCGCGCTGGTGCTGATCCTGGTAGGGCTGAAGATGCTCGTCGCGGACTATTTCCGGGTTCCGACCGCGGCCACCCTCGGCGTTGTGGCCGGAGTGCTCTTGATTTCAATCCTTGCTTCAGTGGCGTTTCCATCGAATCGTCCGGTATAAAGACGACCTGCCCACCGCAAGAGAGTGTTTTTCTGTGCAATATCTTTCATCTGGACATGTTCGGGGTGTCCGATCTGGCCCATAACTCCCTTCTGAGCAAGGACATGCCGGGCAACTGGTGTGGTCCTATATTTGCCCTTTGTAGCTCCGGAGCAAACCCCTGCGCTCTGCGAACTCCGGAACGCGAACTCCCGAAGAAGAAGAAGGGCACAAAACACTCATGCAACGTCGCACCTGGCCTGCGATTCTAGTAGCGGTGCCGGCAATTGCCCTGGCAGTGAGCACTCCCGCGTCGCGTCCGCCGTCTGCGACCCTGGCGCAACGCGAGAACCAGGTATCGCGAACGCTCACCCGGGCTTCGCAGTTCGTCGACGTGCACCACATCAGCTCCCGACCGGACTGCGAAGAAGTGCGACCGCCCGAGGCGTTGACTACGCCCGCCCCCCTTTTTACCCCGTCGGCTCATGGCAAGAAAGTGAAAGTCAGCTTCATCATCGGAACCGACGGTAGGGTGCATAGCCCGCTCATTCTCGAAAGCGCGGGGCTCGCTGGCGACCGCCACGTGATCGAAACCGTGCGTACTTGGAGATATCGTCCCGCAACCTGCAATGGTGTTCCGACTGAAACGGAAGGTAAGATCGAGTTCTCCAGCCGATAGCGTGCCGATGGCGCGAGGCGAGACGCTGGGCTAAAATGACCGCAGGCGCAGGATTTGATCCGGCGTCGGACTTCGTAGCGTATTTCGATTCGCGGACTGACTCGGAGTCTGATTTCGTGGACTGATTGTTGTGGACGGACTTCGTGGATAAAGACAACAAAAATCCTACAGCTTCCGGCGTGCCCGCGGATACGCCCGAGTCGAATCCTGAGATGGAAGAATTCCTCCGCAAGCTGCAGCCTGAGATGCGGCGTCCCAAGCCCAATGCCGATGCAATTGCTGCCGCGCTTGAAGCCGCGCAACGTCTGGCTGCCGAAGCCGATGCAGAGCAGTCTGCGGACGACGCTCTGCAGGAACTCATCGGCGGCCCCCGCACCAAGGCCTGCGGTGTTTGCGGTTACCACAATCGCGAAGGCAACAAGTTCTGTGGCATGTGCGGGATCTCGACGACCGAATCGGCCGGTGGGGCCTCTCCTGTCCGGCAACAGCGTCCTGCGTCGCGCGAGATCGCGCTCCCGCAGGATTTATTTCTGGATCACGAGCCCGATTCCAGACCGGCAACTACGCGACCGACGGGACAGGAAACACACCACTACCATCATCACTATCACCACCACTATTTTCCCGGCGGGGAAGCAATGGCCGCGCGATCCGCAGCCGATCCGATGCGGGATTCAACGCGGGACCCGGCGCGGGATCAAATCAGAGAAGACAAGCTGCGGCCGATCGCCGCGCTGCGCGGCGACATGAGCCGCGCCGAGGCCGCCGTCCGGCGCATCGCCCACGAGTGGGTGCTGGCCTGCAACACCAAACACCTCGACGACCTTCTCGACCTTTATGTGCCCGACGCGCTGGTCCTGCGATCCAATTGTCCTCCAGTGCGGGGGGCCGCGGCGGTGCGCGAGTTTTTCTTCGGCGCGCTCGACGCCGGCTTGGGAGAGGCAGAAGTCGAACCGCTGCGCGTGGAAGTTGTCGGCGATCTGGCTTACGAGGCTGGACGCTGCAAGGCCCTGATTCCGGGCGCAGTAGGCAAGCGCCGCGAAGAACGTGGCAAATACCTGTGGGTGTGCGCGCGGCAGAGCAACGGCGAATGGAAGCTGGCAGCCGACTGCTGGTCCAGCGATCTAACGCTCAGCACGCTGGAATCCGATGTTCCCCAGAACGCCGCAGTCAAGACCGCCCAGCCACGCAAGAATCCGTGAAGCCAAATGGGGACCGGCTCGTGTGGGTGCGGGCTTATTCGTCCGTCCCGTCAAGCGCATCGAGGCGAGCACCGCCACAGTTCTAGACTGTCGCCCCTAGTTGCGCCAGCTCTCCGCGCAGCTGCTCCAGGCCCTTCATTTCGATGGTATGCATGCCCAGCTTGGCGGCGCATTCCAGATTGAGGGCGCGATCGTCGATAAAGCAGCAGTCCTCCGCAGGAATCTGCGTAGTTTCCAGTGCCAGTCGATAAATGTCGCGCTCCGGCTTACGAAATCCCACATAGCAGGAACTGATAAACAGACGAAAGATCTTTCGGAGTCCAAACTTTTCAATACGCTGGTTATTCAGTTCGCGGGACTCGTTGTTGATCGTGCCCATGAAATATTTGCCGGAGTCGGTCAGCGCCTGCGCGAACTGCAGCACTTCGGGAAAGGGCTGCGACAGAGAAAACATGTAATCCCGGAAGGCGTCGCGCTCGAACGGCCTCGGGCGGTAGAACACCGTGCGGTCCAGGTACTCGTCGAGCGTGATCTTGCCCCGCTCAAATGAAGAGACGACCATCTCGTGACGGTCGTGAAATTCTTCCTCGTCGAGGTGAAAGTGTTCGAGCGCTTTCGCGCGTTCGGTGTGATCCCAGGCATTGGTGAGCAGCACGCCGCCGACGTCCCAGAAAATAGCGTGAATGGCAGGCACGGATAGATCCTTTCCGTTCAGAACTAATTACAGAAAGTGTAGAGGAAGGCTCATCGGAGTGCGCAAGCACGGGTCCAAAAAATGTTCTTGACGTATTCCGATATAGGCATATATATTCTTTTGCATGGCAAGAGCGGCAACAACCTCGGATCCGTTCAATGCGGTCGCCGAGCCACGCCGGCGCGACATTCTGAACCTTCTGGCGTCCGAAGAGCGGGCGGTGGGGGAAATCGTGGCCAGCCTCGGGATGGAGCAGCCCTCGGTCTCGAAGCACCTGGGAGTATTGCGCCGCGTTGGCCTGGTGCGCGTGCGGCGCCACGGGAGGCATATGTTTTACCGAACAAACGGGGAGGCGATCCGTCCGATGCATGAGTGGACAAAAACTTTCGAACGCCTCTGGCAGCACCAGTTGAACCGCGTGAAAGAACGCGCCGAGGCGAAACAGAAATTGCTGGACAATACCTGATCAAGCGGACCGATCACAGAACGGAATCCGATTCACGAATCTGACAAACCAATCTGAACAAGAAAGCGCAAGGAGGAACGATGACTTCCACAGCAACCGCAGGTACGGAAAACTTAACCGTAACGATTGAACAGGAAATCTACGTGAAGGCGTCGCTCGATGTGACATTCGAGGCGTTGCTGGAACAACTCGGCCCGGAAAATTCAACACCAGAAAGGCCCATGCCGATGAAGCTCGAGGCATGGCCGGGTGGACGATGGTACCGCGACCTGGGCGATAACAACGGCCATTTCTGGGGGCATGTGCAGGCCATCAAGCGGCCAACGCTGCTGGAAATTACGGGGCCGCTGTTCATGTCCTATGCCGCCGTGTCGAACCTGCAGTACCGGCTAAGCGAGAAGGACGCCGGAACGCTGATCAAGTTTCACCACCTCGCCCTGGGCGCGATCCCGGATGAGCACAAGCAGGGCATGCAGAAGGGCTGGAACCAGATGCACGCGCGCGTGCGCGAGCGGGCCGAGGCGAAGGGCCGACGTTAAGGCCCGAAGGTTTTGCGCGAAGGGGGAATCTATGTGTCCAGCATGTATGGCCAGCGCAGCGTTGATGGCGGGTAGTGTGATGTCGACCGGCGGTATTGTAGCGCTGGCCGTGAGATTTGTTCGCCGCAAGAAACTTGGCGAAAAAGAAAATTCGCAAAACACGAAGAAGAGCGGCGAAAAGGAGAAATGACGATGGCAACGATGAACTTATCCTCTGTGAACCCGGCAACCATGAATAGTAAGCGGGAACAACCCGCGGTCGTATCGTCCGCCGAATGGGTAGCCGCGCGAAAAGAACTCTTGCGAAAAGAGAAAGAACTCACGCGTCTGCGCGATGAAATCAGCCGGCAACGGCGCGCCCTCCCGTGGGAAAGAGTCGAGAAACAATATGTTTTCGATGGACCCCGAGGCAAAGAGACGCTCTCCGACCTGTTCGGCGGACGCAGTCAGTTGATGATCTACCACTTCATGTTTGGGCCGGGATGGAAAGAGGGCTGCCCGAGTTGCTCGTTCCTGGCCGATACTTTTGATGGAGCGGCGGTGCACCTGGCGCATCGCGACGTAACCTTCATGGCGATTTCCCGTGCGACTCTGCCTGAGATCGAGGCCTTCAAGAAGCGCATGGGATGGCAGTTCAAGTGGGTGTCATCGTTCGGAAGCGATTTTAATCGTGACTACCAGGCGTCGTTTTCACCACAGGAGATCGTTGTCGGCAAGGTTTACTACAACTACGAGATGACGGAATTTCCGTCGGAGGAAGGTCCAGGCGCGAGCGTGTTCTACAAAAATCCGGCGGGCGAGATCTTCCACACTTATTCGACGTATGCGCGCGGGCTGGACGCTATGGTGGGCACCTACAACTGGCTCGACCTCGCGCCCAAGGGCCGCGACGAAGACGGACTGGCCTTCACCATGTCGTGGGTTCGTCACCACGACAAGTATGACGGGCAGATTGTCGATCCAAAGCAGTTGTACGTACAGCCCGCGAAAGCCAATGCCTCTTGCTGTGCCGACAAAGATCATGCGTGAGGTCGGGCAGCGATACGCGCGGACTACGCTGTTGGCAGGAATCCTTCGACTGGGTTTTCGTCCGTCTTCGGGCGGAAGAAAAAGTTTCTCAGAAGGACAATGCGCAGAATAGTTTTCTTAGTCAGTGTTTGTAGATGGTTGTGTCGGGATGGTAATTCCGCCAGTTGAACCAGTAATCTTTCAGGGCAGGGACGCGATCGAGGCATTTTCCAAGCGAGGGCCCGGACACCGCGCAGCCCTGAAAGTTCCACTCGCTGGCGGTCGTGGTGTCGAGTAAGAGCCACGGCTTTGGAGCGACTGCGGCCGCGGCGGCGGGGGTTGCAGCGGCCGGAGTGGCGGCCTTAGTTGTAGCCACAGGCGCGGTGTTGGACGCAGCCGGCTTCACGGACGGCGCTACGGAAGTCGGCGTGGGCTTCGGTTGACTGGCTGTGTCGCCGTCGCTCTTGACGCTACTCCCTATCTCAGCCTCGTCTTTCAGAAAGAACTCGGCATCCTTCCCGTCAATGCGGCTGATGAACGCGCGGAACGATTTTCCATCGGGACCGACCGCAATCAGAAGGGGCGTGCCGTTCACCCGGTCGACCACCGGCGACTGTTTCACCAGTGTGTTCCAGGGATAGGCGCGGCCCGCACCCTCCATCTGCAGACCTACGACCACGTCACGTGATTTCAGCTCAGTCCCGGGAAAGCTGATTACGACCGGAAGCTTGGCAACTCCGGGTTCCCAGTTGCTCTCGTATTCCTTCGCGTACTTCGGCACATCTTTCAGAACTTGCGCGACGACCGGACTGTCGGAAATTTCCGACTTCCATTCGCCGAAAGTCAGCTCGTCACTCAGAACCAGTTCCAGCGAGGTGCCCCGCAACGGCCCGTAAATAGCTTTGCCAGTGATCTGCTGCCACCACGTGCCGGTTTCCTTATCGCGCATCAGAAAGTTCTGGTTGTTAATCCCGGCCAGATAGAAATGCAGCACTCTTCCGTTCACGGTTCGCGCCCACACCAGACCGGTGTGACAGAGCGTTCAATACGTCGCAGCGATGGGGACACCGCCAACCACGTCGTTCAACACGTGATGGTAGGCCATTTCGCGGATGGGATAGGCGCGAGCCTCAGCGCCGATGCGGACGGCGAGAATCATTTCCCCGCGATCAAGCTTGCTGGCCGACGCCGACTCGAACTGCGCGCTATCCACAGGGTGAAACATCCATTCGAAATAGTTCAGGCGAGCCATGACGGCCGAGAACGTTACCAACACCATCACAAAGGCGAGCACGATCTTCTGCCATCTCCTGATGCCGGGCCACACTGCGACTGCGAAAACGAGACATACGCAAGCAGTCGCCAGAGTTACCCACGGAGCCCGCTGCCGCAAAGCCATCGCCAGAGCCAGCCCGGCGGGAGTCTGGTGGCGGAACGGCTGGATGATGAAAGCGGGAATGAAAAACCATCCCATGCAGATAATGGCAGAGGCAGAGAAGAGGAGCCACCAATAACCGTAAGAACCGCGGCGATCGGAATTCGGTAGCATTCTGGTTTAGATGTGGCGCCGCTCTGGGCTGCGAAGGCGCGAGATGAATTGTATCGAATGCGAAAAGAAAATGCCCCGGCTGCGTAGAAGCGAGCCGGGGCAGTGGAACGAGTTCTTCTTTCGTGTTACTGCGGTGTAAAGTTCTGGTGATAGCTCAAGTTGTCGATGTCCTGGAACTGTGGCGTAGCCGGCGGTAAGTTGCTCGGCGTCAGGAACAGCACATCGAAGTAGTAGTTACGGGGCGGGGGAGCGTATACGTCGCCGCCAGGACCGTCTTTGTAAGTGCCCGTGTTGTACTCGGAATAGTACATGCTGACCAGCGAGCCGTTGTAGTTCAGCGTCTGGCCCCAGCTTTCGAGGTAACGCAGGAAGTTGTGCATTCCTCCGTCAGTTCCGAAGTCCTCGGCAACGCTGGTCCAGCCCGGTTGCGGGAACGGGATGCTCTTACCGCCCGAGATGGCAGTGCGGTAATACGCCTGGGCAGCCGGAGCGCGATCAGCCGAAACGTCTGGGAAAACCAGGCTGTTGAAGTCGCCCCATGAGTTCGACAGAACCATCACCGAATCGGCGATGATGGATGCCGCGGAGTGGACCGTCTGAGTGGGGGTTACGGCCGTTGCCGTGCCCCAGAATGGATCCACCGCACTACTGTTGTAATTGCCTTGTATGTACACCGGGTTCTCGGAAACCACCGTGAACCCGCCGCAACCGGTGGGGTTGGCCGCACTTTGCGAGCATCCGCTGGCGGCCGGCATTACGGGCAGATAGCTCACTCCGCCCGCGCTCATGCCAGCGTCCACCAGCTTCAATACGTGGCGGGCTCCGCTTACTGGATTGGCCGCACCTTCCTGATCGGTAGCGCCGGTAAGAAGCGCTCCCGTGGAAGTGTTATACGAGGCGCAGTCTTTGGAAGCCGCTGTGCCCGCGCCAGTGACGTTAATGCGCACGTACCCGTTCATCGGGGTCGTGTTGGTGTTGATGCCGAAGCCGTAGCCGAGGTTCTTCTCTCCCCAGTTGTCGAGGAATCCATTCTGATCTACGTCTTCCGGCGAGTAGGAATAGTAAGTCTTGCCCTCCAGAGCTCCATCGGGTGTGGTGGAAGTGAGGATGGCAGCCGAGTTGATCGTGTCCTCCAGACCTGACTCTCCGCTCTTCACGCCGGCCGGAGTCTGGCCGCCGTTGGAGGGATTCGGATCCGTGATCATGCCGCGGTGATCGGAGAAGTAGAGAACGTAGCCGTTGTTAGAGGTGTAGTTCACGCTGCTTCCATGGCCGGCAATCGAGCCGTTCAGCCACTTGGCCAGGTTGCCTACGTCTAGCTCAACCGCGTTCATAATGCCCTGGACCGAACAGGAAGAATACGTATTGTTGCCGCTGGTGGTGTTGGCGACTACGTTGTCGCGCATTTCGCCTTCGCGCGCATCGTAAAAGTTAATCGGCCACCAGTTGCCGGAAGTTCCTGCACCGTGACCTGTCGCGGACCCCAGCGTCGGGCGAAGCTGCTGAAGAATCAGGATGGCGTTCGGGTCTACGGCGTTCGCACCCGGAGTCGTGGGCGGAGCATTAAAGATGCGGCCGAAGCCCAGCCCCAGCCACTCGCTAGTGATGCCCACCCAGCTTCCAGCTGCGTTGCAAGGAGCAGTTGAGCAGTACTCCACGCGAATCCAGGGGCCGCCCCCGGCGGCACTCATTTGCGCCACGCTGGTGGGATTGCTGGTCAGCTCGCCGATCAGCGGGAATCCCGTGGCCGTCCAGTTTTTCAGTCCGCTATCGGTGTAGGGGTTCACCCAGCCGTTGGCGCCGGGAGTCGCCCAGCCGAAAAATTCGGTGGCGCCCGAAGTCAGAGCATAGCTGGTCGCCGCAGCCGTCGGGAACTCGTAGTCCTGTGCGTCGAGCGCACTGGTTCCGCGATCGGGATGCAGATCGGCGAGGCTGTCGGCGATCAGAATCCGGATTTGCGCCTTGTTGTACAGTCGCGAAGTGCCTAGCGCGCTGCTGGCCGACTCGCCGGGTTGCGGCTTGCGGATAATCGAAATCGGATCGGTGCAGGGCGGCGGGTTGCTGGTGCAGCTATTCGACACAAAGGGCAACTGCATGTTTGTGGCGCCGGTGAGAGAGTTGGTTAGAAAGCCGTTCAGAGTACCCGAGGAAATACTAGGGAAAAGGGCGTTGGCCGCGCCTCCCACCGTGGGGTAGCCGCCGCTCCAGCTGGCATCGCCGGGAACCGTTCCCGCTCCCGGAAGAGCTACGCAGTTCGCCTCTCCGGTAGGTGGAATCGGGCTCAGCGCGCAGCCCCCGCTAGCTTTGGGAAGATACACCGTCCCGGCGTATCCCGTTGTGGTCAAGTGCCCGTTCTCCAGTTGATCCATCACGATCTGCTGGTAGGCCGAAACCTTATCGTCGAATACCAGGTTCGCGCCGGAGGCCAGGAAAAGGTTCTGGTTGGTGTGTACGCGGCCGCCGAAGGCAAAGTTCGGGCCGGCGAAATAGGAGCAGTCATAACCGCAGAACACGCCAAACTGAAACACTGGAATCAACGCGACTTCGATGTTGCGCGTGATGTTGACTTCCGCCCCGGCTGGGCGATTAGCGATTACCTGCAGCGTCATGGGAATCAATTCGGCGTACAACCCCTGATTGGAACCCGAACTGACCGTATTCCAGCTGGTGACCGGCTGGCCGCTGCCGTTCACTGGATAGGTGATGTACTCCTGGTAGCTCATATTGGGGACCATCGCCGAGGTCGGGGCTAAGGGCGGGTTGATCGCGGGCGTGACCAGAGCCTGAATCTGGGCGTTCGTGGGAGCTTGGTACAGGCTGTACAGCGCCGAAAGGTCCGAGGTCAGTTTCTCCATCCCGGACTCAGCGCCATAGAAAGCCAGGTTAGATTCCATGTCGTTGCCGCCCATGTGGGCTTCGTTGCTGACCATGAACAAAAGCCCGGCGGCCACTCCTGAAAGCAGCACCATGATGAGCAGCGCCGCAATCAGCGTGAAACCTTTCGAACTATTTTTTCCCTGTCCCATTGAGTTAGTCTCCTGCCCCAAAGAAAGCATTAGTAAATGTTGCGAAATGCCATGTTCCGCGCACTGATGTCGGTGGCCAGAAACATGTTCTGCGACTTATTGCCGTTGTTAATAATGCTCTGGCCCATCACCACCAGGTTGATCTTCTGAATGTTGTTGGGGGACTCGGCGACGCCGAGGGGGTTGGCCTGATTCGCATCCAGGGCCCCGGTCGTAGTGTTATAGGTGTCGTAGGCGACTTGCAGGTTGATGATGTTATCGGCTACAGGCACGGGCGTGAGACCGTTGACCTGGCGCATCAGGCGCGGAGTCTGGCCGGCGGCGGGGACGGTCAGGTAATACGTCACCGCAAACAGACGGTATGCCACCGTGTTGGAGCCCGCAGCAATCGCCTTGATGTTGTTGGAGGTGGCGCTGTTCTGATTGATGGCGAGGGGATCGAGATTGGCAAAGGCAATGCTCGTTGACGTTAAGCCCGTAACTTCGCCCACGGCCGTGCCCAGGTTGTTGCTGAGCATTATCAAATCGCCGACCTGAATTGCTCCTGCCGAATTGATGGCGGCTGGCGCGGGAGTGTAAGTGGGATTGGGCGCAAGGGTAATGCTGGTTCCGCTGGTGGTGCTGGGGAAAGTGACCAGGTATTCAAAAAGCGGAAAGTTGTAGTCGCAATACACCACGGTGACAGCGTCGTTGACCGCCGGCGCCGGAGCGGCTGGAATGCTGGCGCCCCCTTCCACGCCATCCGAGAAGCCGGGGATGATTCCATACATGTAGTTACCGGGATAGTTGAATGACGTTACATGGCACGTGCCACCCTGGTCACAGCCAAACTTTGACAAAGTGCCGCCCAGCGGCAACTGAATTCCGCCCGAAGGCAGTCCAGCGCCTGCCATGCTGAGGTCCTTCGTCATCAGATCGACGGCTGCCCGCATGTCCTGCTGGTTCTCGGCTCGCTGGGTGACCAGCATGACGGAGTTCATGCCGCTCTTGAACAGGCTTGCCATCGCTGTCATGACGAGCAGTCCCAGCGACATGGCAACCATGAGTTCCATCAGCGAGAAGCCCTGCTCCGGGTTTTGTCTTTGCGTTCTCATGTTTTCCATGCTGGCCTCTAGCGGAATTTTGAAATCAACGAGTTCACGGTGTAGACCCGCGGAACCGTGGACGAACCGGACACGTACGTGATGGTCACGGTGATCTGCTTCACATTGGGATTAATGGAGCCGTCCGAATTCAGCACGGGGTTGATCGCAATTTGGCGAGTGAAGTTAGCCAGGCTCATCGGTACGTCATCGGCCGTACCCAGGATGCCGTCGGGACCAGGCAGTACCAGACATTCCGGTCCGGTCGGGCAAGGTCCGGAGGCGGCGTAGTTAAGGTCATCGGCGGTGTTCACCAGTCCGTCGGGACCGGCGGCCAGAAGTTTGGTTGCCCCGTTGGTGAAAATTCCACCGCTGGCGACGTTAGCGATTTGCGCAAAACTGATCTGTTGCGTGTTGCGCGCGGTGTAGACGCTCTCCAACGCCTGCAGCGTTTTTTCCCGGGCGATGAGATTGAGCTGCGCGTTCTGGGTGGACCCGACCGCGGTCGCAAAGGTCGCGACCAGGGTCAGGATGCCGATGCCCATGATCGCAATCGCGATCATGACTTCAATCAGCGTGAAGCCGCGCTGCCCCGAAGAGCTATATTTGCGTTCGATCATTGTTGCACCCACTTGTTGACTGCGCTCTGCAGATAAACTCGCCAGCCCCGGATTCTTCCCGTCGTGCCCCACACCGTAAGAGCGCGCGAGCGGTAATAGTCGTTGATTCGTGAAATGTAGACGATGCCGCTGTTGTAATTCCCGAGTGTGTCCTGCGAGGAACCGTCGGGCATAAACATCACATAGTTTTGGCTGCCCAGGCCCATACCTTGGTCGAAGTCAATGGGGGCTACGCCGGTGCCGAATCCGTCAGGAGCCGCTGCCGGAAATCCAGGTTGAACCGCGAACTGTATGTCGGGCGGCAGCTTATAGGAGGCCACGAACACCGGCGCCGGCGACACCGGGACGGCGTATTGCCAACTCTGCACCGTGATGGTGCCGGGAGCCGTGAAGGTGACGATGTAGCGATTGCTGGTAGAGACGGCCATGTTTCTGGCATTCCGCAGCACCGACAACGTGGTGTCGTAGGCTTGATCCACGTGACTCTCTTGCAGCATCGGCATCAACGCCATGACGCTGATACCCGCCACTGTCATCCCGATGCCGATCACGATCATCATTTCCAGCAGCGAGAACCCGCGATTTTTTCTCGATCTCATAAGTCTCTTTCGAGGGGAGGAAGAGCGGTCTAAAAACGCGCTCGTACTCCCGTTAGCCTGGCCAACACGGAGCAGGGTCGCAGTTCCCGCACAGGAAAGACAGAGCGGGCGCGCTCTCCTTCATCGCGTCATTGGTCATCGTAGGAACAAGTCGTGGCGGCGTCAAAGCACGACAGGTCAATGCCCGTGTGTTGGTCTTTTGTAAGGAGGATGGTTACTGATGTCACTGATTGAGAATGCATCGGTTAGGGGCAACTAATCGGCGGACAATCCTTCGCAGCGTGACCCTGGTAACTTGTCGCAGGAACGGGTGGAAACCTAGGATGGGGGCAGGTATGACTCTATCTGCCCTGCTAGTGTGCGTTGAAGAGGCTCCGGCCGAGGTATTGCGCCGGGTGCTGGAAGAACTCAGCATTCGAGTGGAGCCGTGTCCAGACTTTGTGCGCGCCTCTATTCGGCTGGCTCAAGAGCGCTTCGATGTGGTGATTGTCGACGGAGATTCCAACCGGGAAGTGATTGCATTGTTGCGCGAAACCCGCTTGTCGCGCCTCAACGACTCAACGCTGGCAGTCGCGGTTGTGGCGGGGCAAGAGAACATCCGCGACTTGTTCTCGATGGGAGTCAATTTTGTTCTTTACAAGCCAGTGGCCTACGACCGGGCCGTGAGCAGCCTGCGCGCCGCACGCGCGCTGATGCGCAAGGAAAAACGCAAGAGCGCCCGCGCTGCTGTGCATACCCAAGCCACGATCGACTACGCCAACGTCCAGCAGGATCGGGCCACGCTGATCGACTTGGCGCAAGAAGGAATGCAGGTGCAGTTCGGAAAAAAACTGCCGCCCACCAGCAAAGTTTATTTTCAGTTCAAGCTGCCCGGCCAGTCGGCCAGCATTCGCCTGTCAGGTCAAATGGTATGGCAGGACTGGAATGGCCGCACTGGAGTACAGTTCGTGGATGTGCCCACGTCCTCCCGCCGCCTCTTGACGGATTTTCTCGGCGCCAATTTACCCAGCGAAGGCCAAGGGGAACAATTTCCCGACGTCACCGTGGAAATGGAAGAGCCGCGGCAACTGGCCACAATGTCAGTTGCCGAGCAAACTCACGGCAGCCGACGGAAGCAAAACACCGCGATTGCCGATGCTCAGCAATCCGCGCCTGCGGCCCCTGATCCGGACCATCGGAAGGAGATCCGTTACGCGTGTCGACTGGGGGCGGAGGTTTACCGCACGGGCGTTTCGGTGCCGCACCACTGCTGCCTGACCGACTTGAGTTTTGGCGGATGCTATCTGGAAGTTCCGGCGCGGTTTCCCGAGGGTGCTTCGGTAGAGATTGTGGTTCGAACCTACGATATGAAATTGCGCTTGCGGGGCAAGGTGCAGGCTTCGCATCCCGGCTACGGAATGGGCGTTGCGTTTCACCTGACCACCCGCGAAGAACGGGACAATGTGAAGAAGCTCACCGATTTCGTCGCGTCCACCACCGAGCCCTCCAGCTAGCTAGCCTGGGCTTTCCGCGCGATCCGCATTTATTTCACCGCAGCCTCTGCGGCCACGGCCTGCTGGAAGTATTCCAGTGACTTGCGCAGGCCGGTTTCCAGATCGACCTTCGGCTCCCAGCCCAGCAACTGCTGCGCCTTGGTGATATCGGGGCGACGCTGCTTGGGATCATCCTGTGGCAGCGGTTCGTAGCGAATCTGGCTCTTCGAGCCCGTTACCTTCAACACCATCTGCGCGCACTCAAGCATGGTGAACTCATTTGGGTTCCCGATGTTGACGGGGAGATGCTCATCGGATTTTGCCAGCCGCAAAAAGCCGTCGACCTCGTCGCTGACGTAGCAGAAGCTGCGGGTCTGCAGACCATTGCCGTAGACGGTTAGTTCTTCGCCGCATAGAGCCTGCTTCATGAAATTCGGCACCACGCGGCCATCGTTGATCTGCATGCGCGGGCCGTAGGTGTTGAAGATGCGGACTATCCGCGTATCCACCTGGTGATAGCGGTGGTAGGCCATGGTGACGGCCTCGGTGAAGCGCTTTGACTCGTCGTAGACGGAACGCGGGCCGATTGGGTTGACGTTGCCCCAATAGGTTTCGGTCTGCGGATGCTCCAGCGGATCGCCATAGCATTCGGAGGTGGAGGAGACTAGATATTTCGCCCCATATTTGCGCGCCAGGTCGAGAGCATGAAAGGTGCCGAGAGAGCCAACCTTCAGCGTGGGAAGGCCATGAATCATGTAATCGACCGGACTGGCCGGGCTGGCGAAGTGAAAGATGTAGTCGAAGCGACCCACGTCAAAGGGTTCGCAAATGTCTCTCTCTACAAGTTCGAAGCGTGAATCGCTCTTCAGGTGCGCGAGGTTGGTGCGGCGGCCCGTGAGCAGGTTGTCGACCACGACCACATTCCAGCCTTCACCGAGCAGAGCGTCGCAGAGATGGGATCCCAGGAATCCAGCGCCACCGGTCACTACCGCGCGTCTCGCTGTCATGCTTTGGTGCCGTTCTTTAAGGCTGCGGCGGGAACGCCGTCAGGGTGAGCGGCAGCGCGGCCGACACTATAGTACGTAAAACCCTGCGCGCCCATCACCTCTGGATCATACAAATTGCGTCCGTCAATCACGATAGGATACTTGAGTTCGTGGCGCAGACGGCTGAGATCGAGGTTGGCGAACTCCTCCCATTCGGTCAGGATCAGAAGGGCATCGGCACCGTGGGCCGCTTCGTACGCGGAACTGGTGAACACTACGCCCGAAGGGAGTACTTGGCGGGCGCGTTCCATAGCCGCAGGGTCGTATGCGGTGATTTTGCTGCCTTCCTGCAGAAGCGACTGCACCAAAAAGATCGCGGGGGACTCACGGATGTCGTCGGTGCCTCCCTTGAACGCCAGGCCGAGCACGCCCAGGCGCTTCCCGCGCAGCGTCCAGAGAGCGCTGTGGACTTTGCGCAGAAAGCGCTGGCGTTGGTCTTCATTGATGCGCATGACTTCATCGAGTAAGCGAAAGTCATAGAAGAGCTCGCGGGCCACGGCGCGGAAGGCCATCACATCCTTGGGGAAGCAGGAGCCGCCGTAACCAATGCCGGGGTTCAGGAATCGGGCCCCGATGCGCGAATCGGTTCCGATGCCATGCGCCACCTCATTCACGTCTGCCCCGACAGCCTCGCAGACCGACGCCACGGCGTTGATGAACGAAATCTTCATCGCCAGGAAAGCGTTGGAGGCGTGCTTGATCAGCTCCGCACTCTTGGTGCTGGTCACGATGATGGGAGGAGGAGTCAGAGCGCGGTCGGGTTGGGGGATGCCATCATTGCGTTGGTAGTAGCTGCCGCCGGTCAGGGGCGCATAGACTTCGCGCAAAACGTCGGCGGAGCGCGCACTGTCGGAGCCGATCACGATGCGATCGGGAAACATGAAGTCGGTGACGGCGGAGCCCTCGCGCAGAAACTCAGGATTGGAGGCGACGTCGAACAACTCCGGGTCAGTGCCGTTGCGCAGAATGATGCGTCGCACCCAATCACTGGTGTAGACCGGAACCGTGCTTTTCTCGACGACAACTTTATAGCTGTCGATGCCGCCGGAAATTTCGCGGGCCACGGATTCCAGGTACGACATGTCGGCTTCTCCGCTCTCGGTAGGCGGCGTGCCGACGGCGATGAAAATGACTGAACTGAGTCGCGCCGCCTCCGTCAGGTTGTCGGAAAAAGTGAGGCGCTGCCCGCGATGCCGGCTGAGCAACTCAGGTAGAAATTTCTCGTGAATGGGGATTTCGCCCTTGCGCAAAGCCGCCAGCTTTTCCTGATCGTTATCAACCAGGATGACGTCGTGCCCGAGATCGGCAAAACAGGCGCCCGCCACCAACCCTACGTATCCAGAACCTACTACCGCAATCCGCATCGGCTTGATCCTCAGGGAGACTCAACAATAATAATGCGACAATAATGCGACGCACGCCTGAACTGAATTTTACTGGCGCGCATTGATTTTACAAATTCTCTGCCATGGTTTGCTTTCTGGCAAAGAAAAACGTGCAAAGGCCCCTATTTGATCGCCGAAACGGGAATCCAGCGCGTCCTGCTTGCGGGTTGCGATTGCGCGTTCTTAGCTTCGCCAAGCAACAGTCATGTCGACTGAGCCTCGCCTTTGATATTGACATCCTCGCGAAATCGCATCAAACTCCGCATAATGACGGGCAACTACTGACCAAGATCCTGTATGTCTCAAAACCCCATGCTGCGGCCCGATTCGTACGACTCATCATCCTCCTGGGATGAGAAATCGCCTGAGAGGTTGGGTGAAGCATCCGGGGCAGGGAAATCGCCTGCCCGTTTGGGCGATGTGGTCTCTGCGGGAGATCCCCGCGACGTTGCGGAGGTCGCCCGGGCACTTGCGGCCCACGGCGGCGGAGAGGCTTCCTTCGAACTGGCTCTGGATTTGGTTCTGCACGATGTGGTCGAGCAGGCGCGGTTGGCGACGGGAGCGACCGGAGCGGCGATTGCGCTGGCAAGAGCAGGTGAGATGGTGTGCCGCGCCACCAGCGGTCCGGATGCTCCGGACCTTGGCGTTCGGCTCGAAACCACGTCGGGTCTGTCGGGAGCCTGCCTGCAGACGGGAACAATTCAACTCTGCGGCGATACCGAGACCGATCCCCGCGTCGATGCCGAGGCGTGCCGCCGCCTTGGAGTGAGATCAATTCTGGTGTTGCCGCTAGGCGACGGGCCCCCGCCGTTTGGGATCCTGGAGGTTTTTTCTTCGCTGCTCGATGCCTTCGGCGATCAAGATGTGAGCTCGCTTAGGAATCTGGCCCGTCGCGTAATCGTCCCCAATGTGGCGAATCCCAATGTAACGAATAATGTGACGAATGGTGTGGCCAGCGCAAGCGGAATGGACCAGTTCGCTCCGGTTCGGGCCCTTGCGGACGATCGGCCGTTTGCGCCCGAGATTTCGCAAGGGATCGAATCGACGACCCTATCTGAGCCAGAACCAGTCGCGGAACTCGCCGCCGAGCCTGCAGCAGATGAGGGATTCAGAAAAGGGACGGATCTCTGGACCGCGATTCTGGTCGTGCTCGTGGTTGTGACGGCAATCGTGTTAGGGCTTGCGCTGGGATGGCGTGGAGCGACGGTACACGGTTTAAGCGGAGGACCGTCCGGAGTAGGATCGCCGGTGCCCGCGAGCGCTTCGTCAGCGGAAAAAACGGATGATGCGGCTGACTCCGGAGCGGAGCAGGAAGCGCGCTCCAGCGATTCGGCGACGCCAGTCAGGGTTGGTTCACATTCACAGCAGGGAGCGCCGAAGGCGGCAACTTCTGTTGAACCACCGAGTGGCGGCCTGGTCGTGACTCAGAATGGCAAAGTCATTTACCGGTTACCGCCAGAGGAGTCCGCGGCTGCCGCCGGGCACAAGGCTACTGGAAACGGGGCGCCGCGCCCGGCGTCAGATGTAGCGGCCTCGCGGCTGATCCATCGTGTTGAACCAGAGTATCCGGAGGAAGCGCGCACGCAGCACATTCAGGGCATTGTGACCTTGGATGTTCAAATCGGCGGAGAGGGGGCCGTCCACAATATCGTCGTGGTCGACGGCAACGCAATGCTCGCTGAAGCCGCCGTTCAAGCGGTAAGGCAGTGGAGATATCAACCGTATTCGGTGGATGGGCGGCCTGTGGAAATGCAGACCCGAGTGACGATTCGGTTCACACTTCCTCCGAACTAATGGCCCCCAAGGTCGTGGGTAAGAGTGGCCATTCGCTGTTTTCCATTGAAAACAAGCCATTTAGCTAGGTAACATAAATTTTTGGTTACTACCACTTTCTTCCCATTGCAGACCTCGCAGAATTGCATTAGACTGTCGCTAATTGATGTACGAGTTGCGCGCTGAGTTTGTTGGACGATCTGGCTAGTTCTACTGAATACCCCACGAATGAAGCCCCGCGACCGGGTTCCCCAGTTTTAGGCCGGCGCATAGTTTAGCGTCGACGGGTCCTAAGTAAGTTGCCAAAATTTTTTGATTGAGAGGGCGAAGCCGCGAAAGTAGAGACTTCGCCAATGCGAAGAATTAAAACCTTTGTCGTGAAGCGGACGTAAGCCCGCTACCTCCCCCCGCAGCGCCAGAACCTCCTCCCCCCCTAGGTTCATAGAAGAAATCCGTACGGATTTCGTCAGGATCCCTTATGCATGTAAATCGCAGACTGTACACAAACGGGGTCAAGCTGTTTGACCTGCTCTTGATGGCGATTTCTTTCGCAGTATCTACCCTGACTCAATATCACCGGGTGGGGAGCTTCAGCTTCGCCGAGGTTTTCAAGATCTCGGCGACGGTCGGTGACTTCTTGCTATTTATGGCTCTTCTCGGGATTTGGCATCTCCTTTTCAGCTGGTTCGGGTTCTATGTCTCGAGACGGTTTGCTGCCAGCCGTTGGGAGGAGATTTGGGACATCACCAAAGCAACGACGGTGGGCGCCCTGGTGGTTGCCGTGTCGGGCCTGATGTTTCATCCCTTGTTGGCCAGTCGAGGCTTCGTGGTTATGTTCTGGGTAGCAGCAACCTTATCGCTCGTACTGAGCCGCGCGGGCATTCGAGCCGGGCTGGCCTATGCACGGCGCCATGGACGCAATACCCGCAACATGCTGGTGATTGGAACTAATGCGCGCGCAGTGCAGATGGTCCAACGGATTCAACGCAAGCCGGAACTGGGTTACCGCGTTTTGGGATTCGCCGACGAAGAGTGGCGCGGGATGGAGGAATTCCGGAAGCACGGTCATTCCCTGGTTTCCGACCTCGATGCCTTGCCCACATACGTCCGCCGCAATGTGGTGGATGAAGTGGTGATCGCGCTGCCTATTCGTTCTTACCATACGTTTGCATCGGAAGTGGCGTCGGCCTGCGAACAGCAGGGCATTGTGGTGCGATTCCAGTCGAATATTTTCGATCTGAAAGAGGCGCGGCAGCGAACCGAGGAACTCGACGGAGATCCGCTGATCAGCCATGAAAGCACGATTAGCGATTTCTGGGGATTGATGGTTAAGCGTGCGATCGACATCGTGGTCTCGCTGACCGCGATCATTATCGTTTCCCCTGTACTGCTGTTGACTGCCTTGCTGGTGAAGCTGACTTCGCCGGGGCCGGTTCTGTTCGTGCAAAAGCGTCTGGGACTGAACAAGCGAATGTTCAACATCTACAAGTTCCGCACCATGGTCGTCGACGCTGAAGCGCGCCTGAAAGATCTCGAGCACAAGAATGAAGCCGACGGGGCCGTGTTCAAAATCAAGAACGACCCGCGCATCACGCCCATCGGCGGGTTCCTGCGCAAGACGAGCATCGATGAACTTCCGCAGCTGTTCAATGTGCTGAAGGGCGAGATGAGCCTGGTGGGTCCGCGGCCGTTGCAGGTGCGCGACTACGAACTGTTCGAGGTTCACTGCCAGGACTGGCAGCGTAAGCGTTTCAGCGTCCGCCCCGGCATCACCTGCCTGTGGCAGATTATGGGACGGAGCTCCACCACGTTCGAGCGCTGGATGGAACTGGATCTGCAATATATTCGAACCTGGTCGGTGTGGCTCGACCTGGAGATATTGGCCAAGACTCTTCCCGCCGTGCTGCGAGGATCTGGGGCGGCATAAGGCGCAAGCCGGTGTAAGGCAGGATTCGCTTTTTCACATCCCGCTGCGATCTCGAGTTCAAAACTGGACTCAGGTCGCAGTGGGATTTTTATTTTGAGGGAGCCTCTCTTTGCACTGGCGTGAACGCCGCTACCGCGGCCTACCCCCGGCTAGGCGTGGTACACTCGTTCCACTAAAACTGGATTTCAGGCCGATCTTGGGCTGGTCCAGTTTCTGCGCTTGAGGAATTTATGAAACCAGCCATCGAGACGCCGAACGGCGTCTCCCTTGATCCCTATCAGAAAACGGTCTGTTGCCTGCGCTGCGAACAAAAGCTGCAACGCTACCAACTGATGCGTGCCAGCCTGGCGCCGGGAATCTCCGGCCACGCCATTCTCTCCTGCCCGCGCTGCGGCCATGTGGAATTTGTTGCGGATTCCAGTCCGCTGCTGCAGAACCTGGAATTGGTCGCGGTCGACACCGGCGACGGCGACTAACAGAGTGCTGATTCCACTGGCTGGAGCACTCTCCCGGTCTTCGTCTCCGCCATCTTTCCCTCCAGCCGAAGATTCTGCCCGTTTCCACTCTGCGTGTGACTGAGTTATGCGTCTGCTTCTCATCGGCGGAAATGGCTTCATTGGGCAGTTCGTCGTCGCTGCCCTCAAACAGCAAGGGCATACCGTTGCGGTGTTCCATCGCGGCACGACGGCCGTACCCGACGGCGTCGACGAAATCCGTGGCGACCATAACCACCTGCATGCCAGCGCTCAGGAACTGCAACGCTTTGCTCCCGACGTAGTGATTGACCTCGTCCTCAGTTCAAGTCGGCAGGCGCAAGAGCTGATGAATGTTTTCCGGGGTTCCATTCGACGAGTGGTCATGCTCAGCAGCATGGACGTCTACCGCGCAGTCGGGATTTCGCAAGGCACGGAAAGCGGTCCGCTCCAGCAGGTGCCTCTAACAGAAGAGTCGGAACTGCGGCGCACTCTGCATCTCTATCCGCCAGAAGTCTTGCAGGGCATGCGGAAAGTTTTTCCCTGGCTGACGGACGACTACGACAAGATTCCGGCGGAGCGCATCGTGATGAACGACGGGATGAACGATCCGGACCTTGCCGGCACCGTGCTCCGCCTTCCCATGGTGTACGGACCGAGCGACCCGCTGCATCGTTTCTATCCCGTGGTCAAGCGTGTTCTCGACCAGCGTCGCCATATTATCTTTCCCGAAACGCTGGCCGCGTGGCGCTCGCCGCGAGGCTACGTCGAGAATGTGGCCGCCGCCATCGCCCGCGCTGCCACGGATGATCGCGCTGCCGGGCGCATCTTTAACGTCTGCGAAGAACCGTCATTCAGCGAACTGGAATGGGCAAAGAAAATCGCCAGCGAGATGCGCTGGGACGGCGAGTTCATAGTCCTGCCCGTGGATCGCACGCCGCGCCATCTACTCAAGCCCGGCAACGCTGCGCAGGATTGGACGGCGAGTTCAGCGCGTATCCGTCAAGAACTGGGCTACGAAGAGCCGGTCGCGATCGATGAGGCCATCCGGCGAACCATCGACTGGCAGCGGAAAAATGCGCCGACAGTCGAGTCCTCGGCGCAATTCGATTACGTAGCGGAAGACGCGGCCATAGCAGACCGCCTCAGCTAAACAGCCTGTCATCCCATAAGCAACCTCGTCATCCCTGAGCGAGGCGAAGGACGTGCTCGAGCGACTACCTCTGACTTCGATGACATGGAAACATTCTTTGCGAGTTCATTATGCGTCAATGAGTGTAATCGCCTGTTTTTCATCAGCCACTGAAGTCCCGCCGCGCAGAGGTAGCCACTACAGCAAGGCAAACCCCTGACCAGAGGATAAATCCGCCGAATATCCAGTATGTATCAGGTGTGCGATGGTGATATAGCGGAGTGAGCCCAACCGCACTTAAAAAGAGCACCCCAATGGCGAGAACCGTAAACAATTTTCGCAGAATTCGAGGCAGACATAAACGGGCGCTGTAACCCAAGAGACCGTCGAGCCATCTTCCAATGCAGTACCAGACAAGCGGCACCAATGGGACGGAGGTATACAGCCATGCTGCCTCGTTTCGCGGAAAGAAGACCGCGCCAATCAGCGTGGCGGCAAACATCGCGGGGAGTTCAAGAATGAGGGCTATCTTTTGGACAGGCTTGAGCGATGGCGGTTCAAACGCTTCCATCGGAACGCTACCGCCGTCTTGATACGCAACAGGTCGGTATTGAGAAACAATGCGGAGTGACGCACGGGGATGTGTCTGCGCAAACCAGATCAGCACAATATGAATCAGCGTAAGAAAAACCGGGAACACTCGACGAAAGCCGATTCGACGCATGTTGTTATGGACACCAGAGACGAGCGATGTGGGCCTGCCTAGACCGACGATTGGCGTAATATCCCCATTCCGCTTATCATGCCCCTGCGATAGGCTTTGAGCGTAATGGCCTTTACTTGCGATTGTGCTCTTCCGAGACTAAGATTCCGGCATCGGCGAACATCATGAAGCACCCACCGGTCAACGAGAATGCAACCGTCCAGCGAAAGTGGCAACGGGACTTTCGATTGTGGGGCAAGCGGCGATTTATTCTGTGGTTCGGTGTGATCGCCTTCGGCGGCTGGATGTTCGTCATCATGACAGCATTTGACTTCGTCGTTCATCATCGCCTTGATTACTTTTTTGTGGCTTTAAGCCTCGCCATATGGGCCTTTGCCGGGTATGGATTCGGTCGTACACTGTGGAGCCTCTACTACGATTCTGAAACCAACGGCAAGTGATTCTCCACCGCGCGGTGCAGATCACATCCCCATTCACTATGTGTTGATTGGCGAAATATCCCCGTCAGACTCATTGATCTCTGCCAATCCTCAATGAGTGTTAGGGCCTGTTAACAACACCTATCGAACATCACCGCCGTTTGTCCCGACTTCGTAGTAGTATCCGCGCATAGGGGTCGGAGGCATCCAGATGGGAAGTGCGGTCCAGAATGCAAATCGGCTGATCCCGAACGCCTCGTCGGCTTCAGCAGCTTGGCGAATAGTTTTTCTGGTCTCTTTCATGTTGATGCATGGCCCGGTATATCTGCATTCTCAATGCCCTGATAACGGGGAAACGAAAGTCATAAAACCTAATAAAGGTACCGGGTATTACTTTTACAAATTTCTGGGCGACAGTAGTTTTCGCTATTTCCTAGACGGCAAAACCTTTTCGTTCAACGACAAAGACGATCCGGGCAAGACCATCATATTCATCGACGATATTGCTTACGAATCGATCGTGAAGGATAAGGATAGGGATGACTTCAAGAAATACATCAAAGGCTCAAAGGCCGAAGACTTTCTTCTTGCTGAGGCAAAGCAACACCAAGACTACTTCAAAAGCCTCGTCCCTTCGATCGTGATCACGGATTTCGGAATCTCTTCCGGGAATAACCCCGATGGTAGTGAAGGCCGTGCATTCTATCTTTGGAAAAAGGAAAACCCTCCTGGGAAGGAGGTGGCAACACAATATCTATGTTCGACGGTGGTCAAAAATGGAGTCGTTGTTTTGTCTATTATGCTCACAAAGCCATCGGTTTCGGAAGCTGATGTATTTCGTCAGCTCCGAGAATACACGTCACGTTTCGACACGTTGTCAGGCGACAAATGTGCCCAAGTGCTCGCCACGCCATCTGCGCCCTGACCTCTTTTGAGGCTGCGCAACTGGCGTAACATCCCCATTAGACTCATCGACCATTGCTTGGTATCCCTTCATGACTGAAAGGACGAGCACGGAAGCGATACCAGTGATACCGGATAACAGGCGGTCAAGGGAATAACGGAAAAGACTGTAGAGACCACGGCCTAACTTCCGTATGCGTCTGCAACCCGCACAAACACGCACGTTTCGCGCTGCGTCCCGCACGGAGCACGACCTAGCAAAAATGCCGCTATCAGAACGGAATATCTTCGTCCGTGATCGGCCCTGCTCCGGCTGGCTCGGGTTCGGGAGTGCGCTGGTCGAAATTGTTGCCGCCGCCCGCGGATGAGCCCGCCGAGGAAGATCCGCGCGAGCTTCCCGCGAAATCGCCACCGCCGCCCTCACCCCGTCCGCCCAGCAGAATCAGGTCGCTGGCCACGACTTCGGTCATGTACTTTTTCTGGCCGCTGGTCTTGTCGTCCCAGGAGCGGGTCTGCAGGCGGCCTTCGATGTAAACTTTCCCACCCTTCTTCAAATACTCACCGGCAATCTCAGCCAGGCGTTGCCAGAGCACCACATTGTGCCACTCGGTGCGGTCCTGCCACTCGCCGGCTTTATCTTTAAAGCGCTCGTTGGTGGCGATGGTGAGCTTAGCCACGGGTGTGCCTTGCGGAGTGTATTTGACTTCAGGATCCTTGCCCAGATTTCCGATCAGTTGAACCCGGTTCAGACTCTTGCCAGCCATGTCGGTGCTCCTTCTGCCGGGGTTCACTATAGCAGAATGAGGCCGGTGGAAGGCGCGGCGGGGCTGATAAACCCCAAGGGGAGTATCATTTTGGGGCACGTGCTGTCGGCCTCGACAATTCCAAAATTTCTTTGTGGAGGATCGATGTCAATCTCCGGCCTTGCTCGCTCTGCCATCCTTCGGCGGATTGTCGCCATCGGCCTTGTGATCGCGTGTGTTCTGCTGATGTCCGGGTGCCCGGTAAAGTCTGTTAACGGGCTGGACGAAGGACTAAGCAACGACCCTGAGATGGTTCTCGACGCGAGGATGGTGGGCACCTGGCCCGAGGTGGGGCAGAAATGTACCTCCACCATAACTATTACGGCTCACGAAAAAGTCTACAGCTGGCAAGTTGTGGACTGTGACAGCAACAAGACGACTTCATATGAGGCGCGCCTGTTCAAGCTGGATCAGCATTACTTCCTCGACATGACGGCTCCGTCGGGCGAGGTATGCGACCTGTGCATGGGAATCCATTTGATTTCTTTAGTGCAGTTCGACAAAAACTCGTTCGCACTGGCCCCGATCAACGACGACTGGCTCAAGAAAGCGCTGCGGAAGAAACGCGTAAAGCTGACAACGTTACCCGGCGACCCCAGCACAATCACGTCGCCACCGAAGGACCTGAAGGCTTTCTGTCGTAGATACGCCGACAACAAAGAAGCGTTTAAGCTCGATCCGGACTCGGTACTCAAGCGCCAGTAGCAGGCCGCCCGCTCGTCGCGGTTCTCGACGAATGGGCATCAGGGACCTCAACCCCTGTTGATGGTTTTCCACAGCCATCCACACAAAATATCTAGAACTCTGTGACGTACGACCTTTACTGAGCCTTCAGGAAGGCGCAAACTTTTCTGATGCGCCGGTTCCTCACTATCGCTAGTTGCCCAGTGCCCAGTGCACCCGCGCCAAGCTATGTCCTTACTGCCGAATATTTTAGCTGTAAGTCCTTGCGGCTCAGTATTTTGCGGGCTATTCCCGGTGGGTGCGCCAGCAAATCATTAGAAATGAGTATCTTAGCGGGAACGATAAAAAAAATTACGAGGTACGACGGCGGCGAGTGAGAAGCAGCGACATAGGGAAGAGCCACCGCAGACAGCTCGAAGGAGCACACTTGCTCATTAGAAGCGAATTCGTTCTTGGGGTATAATCCGGCGCATGCCTCCTGCACCCGGCGCCACCAAAGCCGTTGGAATGGTTCCCGACGAGCTCAAGTTTGAACCGAAGTCCAAAGGTCTGGCTACGCCACGTAAGAAGAAGCCGAAAGAGTTGGCAGTGATCACGGAGTGCTGCACCGGATGCGCCGGCTCGCCCGCCTGCGTGGAATACTGCCCGGTGGAGGACTGCATGTTCTGGGTGCCCGACGAAGACAATCCGCCGTTCGGTCGCATCCAGATCGACCCCATCCTCTGTATCGGCTGCAAGAAATGCCTGAGCAAAGGCCCCGACGGCTGCTTCCTCGACGGCTGCCCCTGGGACGCCATCGCCATGGTCGACACGGTCGAGGTGGAAAAAGAAGTCGGGCCGATGGCGATTTAGAAGGCAGCTCTTGGCTCTTAGCCATTAGCTCTTAGTTTGACCTTCCGCGCTTTACGACTTGGCCCGTTGCCGAATTGCCTTCTCGGTTTCCGCGGCTTGCTGGCGCACATCGTTTGAAATGTCAGGCAGATCGCGCTCGTAAGGCAGAACCGCCGCCAGATCGTCCATTTGCCCCACGAGATATAACGCCCGCAGCGCTTCCCACACCTGCTCGGTTCCAGGATCAACCACGGCGACTTCAGCGCCCGCTGCGACTTTTGCTCCAGGCTGTGAAACCGAGCGGATCCGACCGAGAATCGGCGAACGGATCTCGACTGGCGTCGAAGATCCCGAAGACTCCAGCTTGGCCAGCAATCCGCCTTGACGGATGGCCGTGCCGGGACGGTCCGCGTCGATGATGAGACCATCGGCTGGCGCGCTGATCTGCGCCGGCTGCAGCAGCGCCACAATCTGCGGACGTCCGCTAGCATCGCCGAACCGCACCAGCGATAACGCCGCGTTCCCTCGCACCATCGATGATGAATCGGCCAGCATTTTCAGCAGCGTCTCGTGAAAGCCGGCCACAGAGGTGTCCTGCCCCATAACCCAGGCGTCGGTGTTGCGCACCTCTTCCACCGGATAGCTGGCTAGGCGCATCAGGTCTGGATACCATCGCTGTGCCTGATCTCGTCCCATCTGAGCGTCTCCTATTTTCTGCTGTCCCGCCTTGTCGCCGCCGCCCATGCGCTCGCTGATCTGTACCAGCGCTTGCTGGATGTGCCGGGGCTTCTTGTCGTCGTGGAGATATTCCGTGAGCTGTTGGTCGGAAAGATGCCGACCAAACCAGGTGTTCCACCAGAACAGAAACGGCATCAGCACGATCAGCCAGCCGGTGGCAAAGAAGAGAATCTTCTGGGTGCGCGACATCGACCGCTTGGGTTTAGGAGAAACTGCCGGCGCGTCCGTTACGGAGTGGTCGCTGTTAGTCATTGGATTTGCTTCCCCAGGCGACCTGAAGCAAAGACGTACAGTGTCTTGCCCACGATCGATCCCCTGTCCACGAGGCCAAACTCAGGGTAGCGGCTGTCCAGGCTCATGTCACGATTGTCACCCATAACGAAGAACTTGTCTCTCGGCACCGTAACGGGGCCGAACGTATTCGACCGAGCGTCGATCGGTGACGATTGGTGCTCGACGAATGATTCGTCCAACCTTTGCCCGTTCAGACGGAGAAATCCGTCGCTGCCTTCAACCGTGTCGCCACCTGCGGCGATTACCCGCTTTACGAAGAAAGTGCCATTACGCTTGAAGATAATGACATCGTCACGTTCCGGAGCACGGGCCCTGTAATACCATGAATCCGCGACGATGCGATCGCCCTTTTGGATGGTTCTCTCCATCGACGTAGATGGAACCTCGAAGGTTCGGAACCCAGAGGCACGTGTAATGGCGATTCCGAAAAGTTGGGCAACGACAAGGCCAAGAGGAACGAACAGGATCAGCCACAATTTTGAGGTCGGCCTCGTGGCTGGCTTCCCACGGGCGACGATCGCGCTCAAGGGCGCGTATAAGAAGATCGCGATCCAGCAGCAATAGAGAACGCAGAAACCGGGGTAGGTACGCAGGAGCCTTAGCGGCCAAAAGCCCATGACGGCCGCCGCCAGCAACACGAGCAGCGCGATCCCCTTGCGACGATCTCCGAGGTAAATCTGCCCCGAGCCCGGCAAAACGGTCGACAAGAACGCCGCCGGCAGATTACGTTTGGTCCCTAGCGCCTCCGGTTCGGCAGGGAGCAAGTCTCCATAGCCAACAAATGTCCCACTGTGTGTGGACTCCTCCATGGGACGGCAATATAGCAGAAAATGAATAGCGTGCGACGCACGACGATCTATTCTTGGCGCAGCAAGTACCACGAACTCAGCGCCGCGACGCGAGCAACTCTTTCCCGGCGTCGGTTTGAGCGTACGCCAGCAACTCCTGGCCTGACCCGACTTTTTCGAGCAGCTTGCTCTGCACGTCGGCCTGCAGTTTGGCGATTCTGAGACGCCGGATAGTGCTGAACACCATCCAGACGAACCACGAGAAAAAGCCGGCGACAAAAAGTTCTGGTTGCATTGAAAGCTCCTATGAGGTGGCCGATCCATGGACGGGAATCGTCCGCCCTCACCTCCTAGAACGTTTGGCGGAGTGGTTGGTTAACAGTACGGTCAAGAATTTGTAAAGGTTCCCGAGACTGGGGGACGCGCCGAAGCGCCTACTCTACGTCCGCGTCGAGGACGCGTTCCTGCTCGAGGTAGTGCGACATGGCGTACTGCGCCAAAAGCGGCGTCTGCAGCCGGATCTCAGCGCCGATCCATTCGCCTTTGCAGTGCGGAGCATCGGGCGGATGGTTGCAGCGTCCGCCGCTCCCGAATTGTGGGCCGAAGTCCGCGCTCTGGATCTGATCAAACTGGTTAATCTCGCGCCATGCGGCATCGCCGACGGTTCCGGCAACGTCGATCTTGAGTTTCAGGATAGACATTGGAATTCAAAGAGACATTGTTGATCTTTGATAGGTGATCTTTGATTGCTGATTGTTGATTACGGCTCCGAATTCACGGATTGCGCTCTAGGTTTTCAATCGCAATCAAAAATCAGCAATCGCTTACAGCTAGCTGTGCGGAAACCATTGGTACAGCATGAAATACACGATTACGCCCGTGACGGAAACGTACATCCACAGCGGCCAGGTCCAGCGCGCGATGGCGCGATGCTGGGGGTAACGCCCCTTCAGTCCGCGGCTCAACGTGATGATAGCCAGCGGTACGATGACGATGGCGAGCGTGACATGCGAAATCAGAATCGAAAAATAGACGGGACGCGCCCATCCCTCTCCTAGAAATCGGATATTACCCACCTCGTAATGAAAGAATAAATAGCAGCATAAGAACAGTGCGGAGGCGATCACGGCCGCGATCATGCAAAGGCGATGGGCGGCGATACGGCCCTTAGCAATCAGGATGCGTCCGCCGAGCAGTAGTACGGCGCTGGTTCCGTTCAGGGTCGCGTTCAGGGCAGGGAAGTAGGCGTATTGTTCGGCGATCGAAGTCGTGGCCATCGAAGTTAGGAGCATCAAGCGGCAGGCCTCGTGCTTCGGCGGTTTACCATCAGGAATGCCAGTCCAAACATGACCAGCGAAAACAGCAGCAGGGTCGACACATCGTAAGAGAGCGGGAAGTCGGAGTTCGTGCCGGGATACATCAGACTGCGCAGCGCCTCCACTCCGTAGGTGAGAGGATTCAGGCGCATGATCCACTGAATCCACTTCGACGCCCCGGTGATAGAGAACAGGGCGCCCGACACCAGCCACATCGGAATCAGAAACAGGTTCACGATGCCATGAAAGGCCTGTGACGAATCCATGGGCCATGCGATCGCGAAACCCAGCGCGGTCAGAGAAAATGAAACCAAGAATACCACCACCGCAACCAGCAGCACTTGCCATGCGTCGAGGTGCACACCGGCGAAAGGCGCGAAAATCAGGAAGACCATGCCCTGCGCCGCGGCCAGCGTCGTGCCACCGAGCACTTTGCCCAACACAATCGCGGTGCGCGACACCGGCGCAACCAGCACAGACAAGAGAAATCCTTCCTTGCGGTCTTCGATTACTGACATCATCGTGAAGATCGACGTGAACAACACAATGAGAATCAGGGTGCCGGGGTAAAAATAATCCAGGTAGTGCTGCTGCCCGGGTTCGCCGCCGGAACGAAACGAGCTCCCGAATCCCGAGCCCAGCACCAGCCAGAACACGAGCGGCGAGGCCAGCACGCCGACCACGCGCATCGGTTGTCGATAGAAGCGTACGATTTCGCGCCACCAGAGTGTAAACGCCGGCAGCACCACCCTCGTGGATGCCGGTATCGCGCGCGGCAAAGTCGCTGTGTGGGTCGCCATCGCTCAACTCGCCTTGGTTGCTGGAGTCTTAACCGGTTCGGCTGCCTTTTTGGCAAACATTCCCCGGTCGCGCATTTCCCAAAACGCGTTGAGCAGGAAACAAGCGGAAAGAGTGAGCAGGATCAGCGTCATGAAGAGACCATCGACCGTTGCCGAAAATGGCCAGAGAACGATCATTCCGGTCGCGAAAATCCAAATGACGCCAACCAATGGAACCAGACCGAGCACCAGAGACAGCACCAGAATCATGGGACGCAAGCTACCTCCTCTTCTTTCTTGTTTCGTCTGCGGAATTTGTTTCGCGCTCTTCACTCCAAAACTTGTGTCCTGTGCGGTTAATGAACACATCCTCCAGCGCGGGCTTGCTCACCGAAATCGCCTGAATCTCGCCAGGAAACGCCTCAACCACATCGGGGACGAAGCGGTGCCCACCTTCGCGCTCAATGCGTACCTGAGTTCCGAGCACAGCGGCCTCCACGTCGAACCGCGCGCGAATATGCTGGGCTAGTAACTCGGCGTCGCGCGCGGCATCGAGCAGGATTACGTCGCCGCCGATTTCGCTTTTCAATTCCGCCGGCGTTCCCAGAGCCACCAGGTTGCCTTCGTTCATGATGGCGAGGCGGTCGCAGCGCTCCGCCTCTTCCATCAAGTGCGTGGTCACGAGCACGGAAACATGCTCTTCATCACGTAGCATCTGCAGGTACTGCCACAAATCGCGGCGGGCGCCCGGGTCGAGGCCGGTTGTCGGTTCGTCCAGTAGCAGGACGCCGGGATGATGCAGCAACCCCTTGGCCAGCTCAATGCGGCGCTGCATGCCGCCCGAAAATGTCTCGACTCGCTCCTTGGCGCGGTCAGCAAGGCCCACGCGGCTCAGGATTTCTTCAACGCGCTTCTTGAGCGCCGATCCGCGAAGGCCGTAGAGATGTCCCTGATGCCACAGATTCTCGTAGGCGGTCAGTTTCGGGTCGATGCTGGGCGATTGAAAGACCACGCCGATCTGGCGACGAAGACTGGAGGCGTCTCTAGCTGCGTCGCATCCCATGACCACGGCCCGGCCTCCAGTAGGAATCATCAGCGTTGAGAGGATGCGAAAGAGAGTCGTCTTACCGCTGCCATTCGGTCCGAGCAGTCCAAACAACTCCGCCGGCCGCACGTCGAATGAAACGCCATTCAGCGCTGTGCGGTTCTCATAACGATGGACCAGATTCTGTACGGAGATGACCGGCACGGCGGAGGCCTGCTCAACTTCCGGGCCGGGATCAGCGAGGGCAGCGATTTTCAAAACCAAAAGTGAACTCCAGGCGACTAGTACCAGTTTACGACACCGCGCTCGCGACCGCGGCGATCAAACAGCAGCGACGAATCGAACCCGGCACCACGCGAGAAGTTGCACCATGACTTATTGTGACGGCACACTACGCCGTAGATGCATCCCGTTGCGCTTGTTGCGGCAATCGTTCTTCGAAGGCAACCGGAACATGCCGCCACACCTGGATCGCCAGAATTACTGCCGTCGCGAGCAAAAGCGCGCCCACCGCAACGTGAGTTACGGTCGACATGACCATAGGAAGCTCCGGCTGCAGCGCGTCCCGGCCCCACGCCACGCGGGTGAGAAACGCAGTGAAGCCCAGACACAGCTGAGCGATGACGAGCGACAGCATGGTAATCGCCGGGCGACGCACCGCCTCGATATGGGGATAAACCGTGAGCGCCCGCACTGCCGTCCACGCCAACACAAACGACACCACGGCCGCGTGGACCACGTGCGGCCACCAGCTCATGCCGTGATGACGGAACATCGCGCCGAGAAGAAGCTGCACGTAGAGAACGAAAATCGAGAGCAACGTCAACGTAAACAGGCTGGGGCGGCGTTGATCGAATTCGACGCGCGGCAACTCTTCCACCCACTTGCGCCCAGTGAACAACGCCATGGCCACGGCAATGCAGAAAAACGTTTGCGCGAGCACGGCGTGCGCAGACGAAATTGGCGGAGGCAGATAAAAGAGAACCGTAAGGCCGCCCAAAATCCCCTGGGCAATCACCGTGCCCAGCGCGGCAAGGCTCAACACCCTCATCCAGCGCCGCTTCTCCGCGCGCCAGGTCCAGACGGCGAGGATAATCGTCAGCAGTCCGGCCCCCTGCGCGATCATGCGATGGGTATGCTCGAACTTCACGCCGCCGACGAGCTTCGGAATTTTGTACAACGAGCCGAACGAGGTAGGCCAGTCCGGCACCGACAATCCTGCATCGTTACTCGTGACCAGCGCACCGGCAATGATCAGCAGAAAAGTCCAGCAGGCAAGGACCACAGCGAGCCGGTGCAGCCCGCGATTGTAGGGTGTGGCAATGGCTTTCAGAGTAGTGCCCCTTGGGTCTTCCGTGCGGCGGGTGGTAAACAGCCGTCCCGTGCATTAAGCGGTGAAAGCAGGCCGCACGGCGAGGGCGACCTGCTCCATCCGACCCAACATTTTATCAAACCAGACCCTGTTTACTCGGCAGCGGGTTTGAAGCTCTGGTCCACGGTTTTTGTATCTTTTGCGGCGACGGTGACCTTCTGGTCCTGCTCACCCAGCTTCTCTTGCACGAATGCGATGGTGTAATCGCCCGGCGGCAGGCCCTTGATCTCATATTTGCCATCCTTACCGGTGACGGCGTAGAACGGGCTCTTCACCACGTTGATGTACATTTTCATCCACGGATGCTGGTTGCACTTCACCGGCAGCATGATTTCTTCGCGCGCGAAATTCTTCTCGATTGCGGGAGCCGACGGAGGCTGCGACTCGTTCCACTCCCGGTTGTCCTTAGGTGTGGGGTGGATGTTGTGCGTCGTCGGATCGTCATTCTTAATCTGCACCGTTTGCCCCGCGATAACGCCCAGAACATGCGGATGATACTGGCAGCCTTGCTGCTCGAGCACCACGGGATCCTTAGGAACATCGAAGGTGCGGTTGTCCAATCCATCTTTCACGTAGACAAAAACGTTGGCCAGATCACCACCGTTAACAACTATGTTCTCGGCCTCGTTCATGCCCTTGCAGCCTGGATCCTGGCTCATATCGATCTTCGACGCCTTCGGCGCGGGACCGTCAAACTTTACCGTGCCGTTGATTGTGGCCACGGTCGCGGGATCTATGGGAGTCGCCGGAGCTGCCGCAGCCGGTTGCTCAGCCGCAGGATTCGCAGCCGGAGTCTCCTCTTTTTTGCTGCAAGCTGCCAGCGCGAGTAATCCGCACAATGCCAACCCGCTGACTGCTACTGTCCAACCTGTCTTCTTATTCATGATGTCGTCCTTTCTTGGAAGCGCGTTTGAATCTAAAAGTTAGTCATTCCGAGCAGGCCGGAGCGAACGCGACGGCGACTCGAGGAACCTGCTTTTCTGACGGAGAGAATTCTACCGCGATCCCCCGCTCACTGCATGCTGCGGCTCAATCGCCGCCTGCTTCTGTTTGGTTGCGGGTTGTACCGCCGCTTTGGCATGCGGCATCGACGCCGCCACCCGCCGCTGCTCTTCCGCAGTTAACTGGAAGATGTAATCGGTCAGCAGCTGGCGATGATCTCCTTCATAGCCGTTAAAGATTGGGGGGGTCGGCCCGGAAAATACATACCGGTTGTCCTGCTGCTTGAACAGGCCAGACGGCATCGATGTGCCCGGACTCACCGCCTGTGGATCAGTAATCCAGCGCTCAACCCAATCTGGTTTCAGCCGCTCCTTCGCCAACAGAAAATTCGGAGCTGTTGCAATCTTGTCGTGCGACGGATCGCCCGTGGCGTGGCACTTCAGACACGGCGCCGCGGTGCTCGAGAACAGGCTGCGCGCCATGTCCGTTTCTTTGGTCGTGAGAACGGGCACTTCTTCCGGAATATAAGGAAGCGGCTGCTGCGACAAGGCTTCAAAGAATCGCACCAGTTTTCTCAATTCGTTATCTGAGAAAGAGAATGTTGGCATGCGAACTTTCAAATACGGCCGCACGCCGTTGCGATTCGTGTCCGTCGTGTTCAGTGCCGGGTTCGACAGAAACTTTCGCAGCCATTCCGGATCGACGCGCGCGCCTTCGGTCAGCAGCTTTGGCGGAAGTTGTTCCTGTGCATCCTGATACTGCTTCAATCCCATCAGAATCGTTCGCTGGCCCGGGATGAACTGGTGGCATCCCATGCAGTTGTACTTCTTGATGACCCACCAGCCTTCCTGAATATCGTGGCGCGCATCGCCCGGCTTGTACTGATAACTCTGGGGCAGGGAAGTCTCCTGGCTTCCCAGCAGGAAAGTCGTGAGGTCGAGAACCTGATCTTTGGTGAGGTGCAGGTTGGGCATGCGCAGAGCTTCGGTCTCGCTCTTCACTTTGCCCTGATCGTAGATGTTCGGTTCTGCCAGTTTGTGTTCGAAGAATCCTTTATGGTCGTACCAGGGTTCAGTCGCGGGACCATCGGGGAGCCGCGCCAGATCGTCTTTATCTTTGATCGGCTCCGCATTCTTGCCGCCGCGTTGCGCGGTTTCGGTGAACAGCGCGAAGTCGAGACGCTCAATCGGCTTGCTGCCTTCAAACGTCAGTTCGGTGCCGATGCGGCCTTCGTCTTCGAAGCCGGCAATCTCGTGACATCCGGCGCATCCGTAGTGGCGCACCCATTTCTTGCCTTCTTCTTTCAGCGCCGGATCGTCCATGAACGACGCGGCTGCGTACGACGACGGTTCCTGCTTCTTCTGCGTCATCAGATATGTGGCGATGTCTTCCGCGTCCTCCGGACTCAGGCGCAGGCTGGGCATCACGGTCATGTTCTGCACTTGCAGTTCGTGGCCGTCGTTTGGACAACGGCTGTGATCCAGGTCGAATACGTAGGGTAGTCCCTTCTTGGCGTAATCCTCGGGACCGATATCTTTTTTCTCGTACGGACAATAGGGCCGCGTCCGCTGCCGGGCGTTGTGGATCCAGCGCACCAGATAGTCGTAATTCGCTTTCTCACCGACGCGGGTCAGGTTGGCGGCGAATGTTCCGCCCTGTATCTGGTCGCCTTCGCCGATGGAGTGGCAGGCCAGGCATCCGCGTTCCTCGAACAATTCTTTTCCGTGCCCAGCGTTGCCGGGCTTATGTTTCGGCAGTTCGTCGGTGAATCCCGATTGCCAGATGTAGGCCGAGATGGCCTGAATCTGATGGTCGGTCAGGCGGAAGTTCGGCATCTTCGTCGTCGGCCGGAAGTCGGAGGGCTTCTTCAGCCATACCGGAATCCAGTTCTTGTTTAGCTTGAGGCGAACATCTTTCAGATTCGGGCCGACTTTCTTCTGATCCTGCATCAGGCTGTGCGATTGGAAATCGAGCTGCTGCAAACGTCCGTCCAGCTTGCTGTTCGCGACTTTCAAGTCGGTCGCCTTAGTGTTGAGGGCGTTGGCTTCGTCGTTCGATTCCGCAGCGTCGGCCTGTGTCATCAGGTCGGCAGTGTTTTTCACGTTCTCTTTTTTCTGCGTCTCAATCTGCTTGATTTGCTGGCCGATCGAATTCAGATCTTCCGGTTCCTTGTCGTAGCCTTCATAGCGATGGCAGCCCATGCAGCCGCGCTGGCGGAACAAATCCTTGCCGTTGTTGATGGTGAGAAACTGCGTGTCACCGCTGGCCAGTACCATATCGGCCGAGTGGCAGGTCTGGCATCCGGCCTGCGAGTTTTCTTTGGGATAAAGCGGCCACAGCCAGTGTTCGTAATTTCCATGCGCCTTTTCGATGCTGGTGGTGGCCCGACCATTGCCCTGATGGCAGGGTGAGCAGCCAAACTTCTCGGGATCGTGGAGCTGCAACAACTCCGGCTCGGTATGGCTCACGAATGCTGCGGCGTATTCGTCGGGCTTTTTCTCGCCCTTGGTCGTCATCGCGGCTTCCGTAATTTTCAGCGGCTCGCGCGTGTTCATGTGGCAGGACTCACAGCGATCCACGATGTTGGCCTCAGCCACGTTGATCTGCACGATGGCCGGATCCCACTCCGTCGCTCTCTTTTTAAGGCCTTCGATCTGCGCGGGGGTCAGGTCGACCATGTGGTCGGAGATGTACTCGTCCATCTTAGCCTTGGCCGCGGTTACCGGCTTTAGCACGTCACCGAGTTCGAGACTTAACTTGGTGCGTTCGTCGCGGATTTCGTTGTACTTCTCCTCCAGTTGTGGGAACGTGAATTCCTGCTTGGTGCCGTCGGGGAATTCAACGGTGGCCTGCTCGGCTTTGTAAGCGTCGACTTCTTTTTGCTTGCTAGCTTTGGCCGATGTACTGGTGCTCGTTTCCAACTCGTAGGTCAGCGCATTCACGTAGGCGCGGCGGTCAGTGAAGACGCTCTGCACCGCCAGCAAGCGCGCGCTGGCATCGTCGAGTTTCTTGCGCGACTCGTCGCTCGCCGCCTTGGAATCCTGATAAGCCTTTTCGTAATCCTGCTTCAAGGCGGCGTATTGCGGTTCCTGCTCGACCGATTGCTCGGATTTCGCCGACTTCGATTTCGCCGTGTTCAGGAACGCGCTGTAGCGTTCCTTCCACTGATCCTGAAAGGCCTTCCACGGGCGCTGTCCCCAGGCTTCGTCATACAAAGCCCAGAACAGCGTGCCAATCAGAATCACCGTCGCGATCAGGTAATGAAGCGCATACGATTTTCCGGTTATCGGATCCTGCTCGGGAATCGGTTTTTCAGGCACCCAGATTCTCCCTCGTAAACGTTGAACCGTTCTTTGGGGAGCTCGTAGCCAAGAGCTAGAAGCTAGTAGCTAAGAGCTGCTTCTTCACACGTTAAACCACGGCGTAATCCACACATACTTAATGTGCCAGACCAACCGCAGCGCCATCTTTAACGGCAGGGCCAGCATGGTCAGCCACAAGAATGCCATCAGCGAAAACTGCAGCAGGCTCATGCGCTGGAAATCTTTCTGCATTTTTCGCCGGAAAAGCGAATACACTGCGCCGCCGCCGACCAGGTAAAACCCGCCTACTACGATCGCGCCAAAAATCGCCTTGCCCACGTTGGACGTGATCTTAAACAAATCGGGCAGGTCGCGGTTCACTTCATAAATCAGGCGGTTGTGATCCCATGTTTGCCCCGGCCAGAACCATTGCCAGCCGGGCCCGCGAATGAACGTCCCGATAATGATCATCGCGACCCACAAGATGACAAAACCGAACATGAACGTCGCAATCGAAAACTTGCGCTGCTTCAAGGTGTAGTAGCCGCTGCCCAGGGGGTTGGTATCGATGTAAGGGATCACCATCAGACCGATGATGATCATCGTCGGCATTACCACGCCTGCGATCCACGGGTCGAAATAAACGAGCATCTCCTGCAGTCCGAGGAAGTACCACGGAGCCTTCGCCGGATTCATTGTCAGGTTAGGATTCGCCGGCTCTTCCAGCGGCGCGTTCAGGGTAATGGACCAGATCATCAAAATGATCGTGACGATGATAGCGGCGAGAAACTCAATACGCAGCAGGAATGGCCAGACGTGCACTTCCTTGGCCCAGCCCGGCTTGAAGGGCCAGGTTTTGCGATGATGCGTCTTGGCCAGCGCGGGGTCGGCCTCGAGCTGGGCAATGAGCACATCGTTGGCCTTGGCTTGTTTCACCGCCAGGTAAATGTAGAAGGCCAGCAGCGGAATCAAGCCCACGATCGGCACGTTGTCCGGCGCCGAACAGATTTCCCAAAGTTGTCGCCAGTCCATAATTTCTCTCGATCTTCACTACGCTGCGATGTCGTTCCGAACCGGGCAAGGCTTGGCGAGGAACCTGCTTGCTTACCTATGCCGGCAGAAAAGCAGGTTCCTCACCGGTCTTTCAGACCGATTCGGAATGACATCGCTTGCATCAAACTCGCTTGCATTAATCTCATCACTCTCCTGCCGCCTTCGGGCCGCGCCGCGGCTTGTCGGCCTCCGCCTCCAGCATTACCGGGGCCGGGCCAGAAATTCCGCCATCTTTGCGCACGCGCCAGAAGTGCACGATCATCAGCACTGACGCCACAATCGGAATTCCGATGCAATGCCAGATGTAGGACCGCAACAGCGCGTTCGCGTCGACAATCGACCCGCCCAGCAACCCGAAGCGCACATCGTTGTAGGGAGTCATGCCGAGCATCGACCCGAACGGGCCCTCGTGCCCCAGCAGCGGCGTGGCGCGCGCCATGTTCGTTCCCACCGTGACCGCCCAGAATCCAAGCTGATCGTCCGGCAGCAAATATCCGGTAAACGACAGCAGCAGCGTAAACACCAGCAGCAACACGCCGATATTCCAGTTGAACTCACGCGGCTTTTTATACGATCCAGTCAGGAACACGCGGAACATGTGCAGCCACACGGCAATCACCATCAGGTGAGCCGCCCAACGGTGCATGTTGCGCAGGATCTTTCCGAACGGCACATCATGCTCCAGATAGAGCACGTCGCGAAACGCCTGCACCTTGCTCGGGTGGTAATAGAACATCAGCAGCACACCGGTGTAGGTGAGGATGATGAAGAGATAAAAGGTGATCCCGCCCATGCCCCAGGTGTAGCTGTAGCGCACCGCGTCGCGGTTGATCTTCGCCGGATGCAAATGCAGGAACACGTTAGAAAGCACGCCCAGCGCCCGGTTGCGCGGCGTGTCGTCGTGCTTGTGGCGAAAGATTGAAGTGTAGACCTGAGTCTTGGTCGGATCCTTCAGGCCCTCGATCTGTTCCTTTGCCTTGGCAGGGATGTCGGTCTTGAGCGCCTGAATATCGTCTTTCACGCCCGTGCTTACACGCTCGACCAGCCCGACTTTCCCGTTCTTACCTGTCGAGCCGCCAGAAGAGCTGCCGTTGCCGCCGTTCGGATTGTTTTCGTCAGCCATATGATTCCGCTCTAGAAATCCTTGTCATTCCGAGCGCCTTGTTTCTGGCGCGAGGAATCTGGTTTCGCTATGAGTTACACTCCGGTCAAGAATGCTCCCGGATCATTAAAGTGCGACGGTTGCCCCTTCGGCCACTGGTAGAGCCTCGATGTATCCACGATGATCTGTCCGTCGGGCGCGAGTTCCACCTTAGCGCGATCCATGGGGCGCGGTGCGGGTCCTTCAAAGTTGATTCCCTCGCTGTCGTAACCGCTCCCGTGGCATGGACACTTGAATTTATTTTCGCTGGGCTTCCAGTCGGGCGTGCATCCCAGATGGGTGCAGCGGGCGTAGATCACGAACAGCCGGTCGGGCGTGCGATCGACCCAGATGCGAAATTTCTGCTGAAACTTGGTGTCGACCCCGAGCGCAAATTCCGAGGGGTAGCCAATCTTGAAAACGGAGTTTGGTTCGAAGAGAGTGCGCGGCAGAAAGAAGCGAAAGAACGCCAGGAACCACGCCATCAGAAATCCGGTAACCATCGTCCATACGAAACGACGACGATGGCGGTCGATCTCTGTCGACGGTGCGGTCGCGCCCACCCCGGCCGCTGCCGCCGCTTTCGAGGTCCCCACCGCGGGTGTGCCCACATACTTCGTGGCATCCTGCGCTCCCGGCGCCGCGGGTTTCGCGACAGGTTTCGCTGCCTCGGGATTCGGATTGACCTTCCCGGTCTCCTCCGCCATGAACTCCCTCCTGTTAACTGCCAACCGACAACTATCGACCGACAACTAATGACCGACGACTGATGACCGAATAATGACTGACCCTAGTCCAAGCCGGCGGCTGCCGCGTACTGCGGCACGCCCACTGACCTCGCTTCATCACGAATCGGAACCAACGTATGTACCGCCTCGGCCAGAGTTTCTTGCACGATCTGACTGAGGGCTCCAACGAATTTCGTCGAGTCATTCAGCCCGGCGCTCATTTCAAACTGAGTAATGCCCAACTGCTGCGCCTGTTCCCGCGCCTCGTGATCGATTTCTCCTAAAGTTTCTACGTGGTCGGAAACAAAGGCCACGGGCACGACACACACCTCGTGCACGTTTTCCTGCGCCAGTTGTTTTATAGTTTGATGCAGGGAAGGCTGCAGCCAGCGGCTCGCTCCGACCTTGCTCTGGTAGCACAGGCGATGCGCGTTGGCCCAGCCTCCGCGGGCGGTCAGAAGGCGCACCGTTTCTTCAATCTGCTGCTGGTACGGGTCGCCTTTCTCAATCACCGACATGGGAATGCTGTGCGCGCTGAAAACAATCTCCGGCCGGTTGGCCACGGGGAAACGCGACAGTGCCTGGTTGACCTTTTCGATCACGGCGTCAAGATACAGCGTATTTCGATAGAACGGGTCCACGCAATGAACGGGCAGGTCATCCTGAAACAGGCGACGCCATTCGTTCAAACTGGATCCCGTCGTGGTCGACGAATATTGCGGGTACATCGGCAGAAGCACCACTTCGTCGCACTGGGCCGCGCGTAATTGCTCGATTGCTTCGCGAGTAAACGGATGCCAATAGCGCATCGCGATAAAACAGCGGGCATCGACTCCCTGGCTCCGGAGTTCGGTCTCAAGCGCCCGCGCCTGCCGCTCCGTGTGTCGCCGAATCGGCGAGCCGCCGCCGATGGTGGCGTAGTGGTGTTGCACTTTGCGCGCCCGTGTCGTTGAAATCAGCTTGGCGAGAGGCTTGCGCCCGATGCGGGCGAAAGGGAAGTCAATAATGTCGGGATCGCAGAAAAGGTTGTACAAAAAGGGTTCGATCGCTTCCAGCGTGTCGGGTCCGCCGAGCTGAAAGAGAACTATCCCCACACGCCGTGGTGTGCGCGTCATTTTCCGCAGAATCCCCAGAACGCTGCAATGTACTCCGAACCGAGCGCGTGAGTCAATGGAGATTGCAAATTTTGACGAAGTTGTTGCACAGCGACATGGGTGCTGTTGAAAAAATCTGACGCGCCGATGCAAGCTGGTAAAGAATGCCAGAACTGCCAGACATCTCCGCTTACATCAGCGCCCTCGAATCACGCATCGTCGGCCAACCGCTGCAGCGAGTGCGCCTGGCGAGTCCGTTCCTGCTGAGAACCGCTCAGCCCCCACTTGCAAGTGTTGAAGGACGAACCGTGGAAGAAGTGCGCCGCATCGGCAAGCGCATCGCCATCGGCATGGGCGGCGACCTCTGGCTGGTCTTGCACTTGATGATTGCGGGGCGATTGCACTGGCGCGCTTCCGATGCCAAGCTAGGGGGCCGTCAGAATCTGGCAGCTTTCGACTTTCCCAATGGTTCGCTCGTACTGACCGAGGCTGGCGCGAAGCGCCGCGCGTCATTGCACGTAGTGAGCGGCGAAGAGAGCCTGCGCTCTTTCGATGCGGGAGGGATCGACGTCTTCGCCGCGAACCTGGATTCTTTTCGCGCCGTGCTGACGGCCGAGAACCATACGCTAAAGCGAGCTCTCACCGACCCGCGTCTGCTTAGCGGCATCGGCAACGCATATTCTGACGAGATCCTGCATGCGGCCAGGCTTTCTCCCATCATGCTTACCAACAAGCTAGGGCGCGAAGAGTGGCAACGGTTGTACGCGGCGACCCGGCAAACGCTGCAAATATGGATCACGCAGCTTGGCGCGGAGGCGAAGGTCGCATTCCCCGAAAAAGTAACCGCGTTCCGCAAAGACATGGCCGTGCATGGCCGCTACGGCCTGCCTTGTCCCAGGTGTGGCGATAAAGTCCTGCGGATTCGTTACGCCGATAAGGAGACGAATTATTGTGCGCGCTGCCAGACCGGCGGCAAAGTTCTTGCCGATCGGAGTCTTTCCCGTTTACTAGGTTCGGATTGGCCGCGCACCTTGGAAGAGTTAGAAGCTCTGAAGCGCCGCTAACGTAGATGCGTTCGAAGCACCAGAAAGTTTAGACTGCCGTGGGTTCAGCAGAAGTGCTCTGCATTTCTTCAATCACCGCGTCGGCGAACTGCGAAGTTCCCGCCTTGCCGCCAATGTCGCGAGTCAGCTTTTCCGGATGACGGTACACTCTCTCCAGCGCATTCCGAATCTGCGTGGAAGCGGCATGCTCGCCGAGATGCCTTACCATCAGCAGCGCCGAGCGCAATAGCGCGGTCGGGTTGGCCAGATTCTTGCCGGCGATGTCTGGTGCTGACCCGTGAACAGCTTCAAAAATCGCGCATTCGTCCCCCAGGTTCGCGCTGGGCACAAATCCCAGTCCACCTACAAAAGCTGCGCATAAATCCGAGATGATGTCTCCGTACAAATTTTCCATCACCAGCATGTCGTACTGATACGGATTCATCACCAGTTGCATACAGGTGTTGTCCACAATGTGTTCGCCGTAGGTGATCTCGGGATAGCTCTTCGCTACATTCCGCGCGCAGCGCAGGAATAGCCCATCCGACAACTTCATGATGTTGGCTTTGTGGATGGCATGAATTTTTTTTCGCTGGTTCTTACGCGCATACTCGAAGGCAAACTTCGCGATTCGCGTCGACGCTTTTTCGGTGATGATCTTCAGGCTCTCGACCACTCCCGGCACCACTTCGTGTTCCAGTCCGGAGTACAAGCCCTCCGTGTTTTCGCGAACGATGATGAGATCCACGTCCGGATACCGGGTCGGAACGTGCGGCAAATTGCGGATAGGGCGGAAGTTGGCATACAGTTCGAACTTCTTGCGAAGCGCTACATTAATGCTGGGAAAACCTCCCCCTACCGGCGTTGTCACCGGACCTTTCAAGCCAACCCGTGTCCGCTCGATAGACTCAATCAAATCTTTCGGGATGTACTCACCGGATTTTTCGTAGGCCTCCGCTCCGACGGCGAACGTTTCCCATTCGAACTTCACCCCGGTCGCTTCGAGGATGCGCACCGTGGCCTCCGTAACTTCGGGGCCGATGCCGTCTCCGGGAATCAGTGTTACTTTATGACTCATGAAAATTGCTATCCTTAAAACAATTAACCGCTAGCCGGTCTTCACTTTCACCAAATCCTTCAACTCATTCATGAACTCTTTCACGTCCTTGAAATCCAGATAGACCGACGCGAATCGCACATAGGCGACCTTGTCGTAGCGCCGCAGCCGGTTCATGATCAGTTCGCCCAACTCGCTGGTCTTACGCTCGCGCTCCGCCGATTCGATTACGAACGATTCCGCTTCGTTCACGATCTGTTCCAGCTTACTGATTGGTACTGGACGTTTTTCGCAGGCGCGCAGCAATCCGTTGAGAACTTTTTGCCGGTCGAATTTCTCCCGGCGTCCGTCTTTTTTCACCACCATGTAGGGGATTTCGTCGATGCGCTCGTAGGTCGTGAAGCGCTTACCGCATTTCAAACACTCGCGCCTTCGGCGGATCGATTCCGCTTCCTTGCTCTCGCGCGAGTCCACTACCTTGTCATTGGCAAATCCGCAAAAGGGACATTTCATGGCGCTGGGTTTTGGCTGTTCGGTTCTCCAAAATTGTAACAGTTGGACACAGCTAGGAACGCCCACCTGCGCCGCGCCAGTGGCAAAGCAAGCACCTGGGACGAAAAGCCCGCCAGAAAATCCCCCGATCCCCGGAAACAAAACGGCGCTCATACCCCCTGCGGTACGAGCGCCAGTTTTTCCCCATGCCTTCCTGGTGACGGAAGGCCTGAAGCCCCCGATCCCAACTCGCGGACGTGGAGTCCGCCCGGATCTGAGTAGAAGGTGCCTTATAGCCTGCCTTGCTTTGTCATGAAACTGTCGGGAGTTTGTAAAAAATCGTGCAGGGAACCCGCTCGTCCCGGCCGCGGTTTGTAGTCCAGGTCCTGTGTATCTGGCTGTTATGATGAACATTCCGCCGACTCTACCGTGCGCTGGCAGCTTCACCTCGGAGTCGTCTTGCTCGCTCTGCCGCTTAACGCACAGAGCAACGTGGGGGAACTTCGTTTGAAAGTGGCCGATCCCCACGGGTTAGGCGTGAAGGCGTCGGTGACCGTCCGTAACGAAGCCGCCCAACTGCAGCGCAGCCTCGTCACCGATGACGCAGGTTTGCTCACCGCCCGGAATCTTCCTTTCGGGGCGTACCTGTTATCGGTTGAGAGTGCCGGGTTCTCACCGTTTAGTGGCGTAATTGAGATTCGCTCCGCGCTACCCACTGAATACAAGGTGAATCTGGGCATTGCAACTCTGAGTACCGCGGTGAATGTGACGGGGGATATCCCCTTGCTCGATCCGGAACAAAGTGGTTCAGCCAATCATTTGGACGAACAGGCCATTGCCGATCGCCCCGCATCGCTTCCCGGCCGTTCCGTGGTCGATCTGGTCGATTCGCAGCCCGGTTGGCTGTACGAAGGCAACGCCGTGCTTCATCCCCGGGGCTCCGAGTATCAGACGCAATTCGTGGTCGACGGTATTCCTCTCACAGACAATCGCTCGCCCAGCTTTGGCCCGGAAATCGAAGCCGACGATGTGGACTCGCTGACCATCTACACGGCCGGCATCCCCGCGGAGTATGGACGAAAAATGGGTGGCGTCGTCGAAGTCAACACACTTCGTGACGAGCAGCCCGGCCTGCATGGCGAGGCCGTTCTTTCCGGCGGCAGCTTCGATACGGCTGGCGCCTTCGCCCAGGCACAATACGGCTGGGGACACAATACTGTGGGCATCAGCGCAACGGGGAACATGACGGCCCACTACCTCAATCCAGTGGTGCCGGAAAATTACACCAACCGGGGCACGACCGGGGACTTCTCTTTAAGCTATAGCCGCGACTTCACGCCCAAGGATCGCCTCACTCTCAGCGTCCGCCACGAACTGGCGCGTTACGAAATCCCCAATGAGCAGGTGCAGGAAGACCCGCAGTTGCAGCATCCAGCCCCGTCTCCCGGTACGCCGCCGCAACTTCAGACGGCGGACAATTTCGAGACGATCGGTATTGCATCTTATCGTCACATTTTCTCGCCCGACGTTCTGCTGGATGTCCGCGGGATGGTTCGCAGCAACTCCGATGATTTTGATTCCAATCCATCCTCCTGGCCCATCGTCGTCTTCCAGCACAACTACTTCAACGAGGGATATTTCAATACTTCGATTTCGATTCACCACGGCCATCACGAATGGAAAACGGGCCTGGAATCCGACAATCTCTTCCTGCACGAGAACTACAGCGACATCATTACCGCCAGTCAGATTCCGGACCCTGTTACGGGCATGTGCTACCCTTTCGACTGCAATACCGCGTCCACCTTCGGTTTTGCGGCCAACCATCCTGACCTTGAACAGGCAGCCTTCGTGCAAGACCTCATCCACTATGGCAACTGGACCATCGATGCGGGCCTGCGTTGGGATCATTATCAGTTGCTCCTCAATCAAAACGCAGTCAGCCCACGTTTTTCTCTCGCCCATTACTTTCCAGCGGCGAAGTTGATCGTTCATGCATCCTACGATCGCATTTTCCAAACTCCATCGTTCGAAAACATCCTGCTGGCCAGTTCCAATCAGGTGCAGTCGTTCGAACCCTCGGTGCTTCGCCTGCCGGTACAACCTTCGCACGGCAACTACTTTGAAATCGGCGCCAGCAAGAGTTGCTTCAGCCAAGTCCGATTCGATGCCAATTATTTCCGCCGCTACGTCAACAACTACGCTGACGACGACCAAATCACCAATACGTCGATCAGTTTTCCTATAGCTTTCCGCAAAGGTATTCTCTACGGCGCGGAAGGCAAACTCGAAGTGCCACACTGGAACCGCTTTTCCGGATTCCTCAGCTATTCCTACATTGTGGGCAACTCCTGGTTTCCAGTGACTGGCGGCTTGTTCCTCGGCGACGACGTTGTAACCGCAACGACGCAACTCACCGGGCACATTCCCGATTCGCAGGACCAGCGCAACACCGCGCGACTGCACATGCGCTACCAACTCATCTCTCGTCTCTGGATTGCCGGCGGCGCGGAATACGGCAGCGGCTTGCCCTTCGAATACAACGGTAGCTATCAGACTGCGCTGGAGGAATACGGTTCGGCGGTGGTGGATCGGCTCAACCTGAACGATGGGCGCATTAAGCCCACGCTCTCAATCGACATTTCCTCGGGTTTCGATCTGTACAGGAAAGAGAGGCGTTCGCTCCGCCTGCAGGCGGACGTGGAAAACCTGAACAACCGTCTCAATGTGATTGATTTCGGAGGCCTGTTTTCCGGCAACGCCATCGGCCCGCCCAGAAGCTATTTCCTTCGCCTGGCGTCGACGTTTTAGTTCCAGTCCGCGCGACTCCGTGGCCAAGAAGTTTCTGCGCCACGTGCGCGAACGCCGACCGCCGGTCGCATAGACCGGCGTTGGTTGCACTCCAAACCTGGTTCGAAGTTAACTCCCCTGCACCATCTGCGCTGGAGCTCCGCCGTCCACGTCGGCCTGATTGAAGATGACGTTGGCCCCCATGTGTGCTGGCCGGGGGGCCAGCATTTGCTCCTTGCGGTAAACCAGATTGCTGGCATTGAAGGTCGCCAGCTCAAATCCATGTCCGTGCGTGATCGCATCGGTTGGGCAAGCTTCCACGCAATATCCGCAAAAAATACAGCGGTTGTAATCGATGTTGTAAACCTTGGCGTAACGCTCGGCGCCGCTGACCCGGTTTTCCGCGGTGTTATCAGCGGCCTCGATATAAATACAGTTCGACGGACAATTCGCGGCGCACAAGAAGCAGGCCACGCACTTCTCCAGTCCGTTCTCATCCCGTTGCAACACGTGGGCTCCGCGGAAACGGGCCTCAAAACGAGCCCCCTTCAGCGGACCCTTGCCATCGGGATAATTTTCCACCGTCGTGGGCTGGAACATCTCCATGAAGGTGATGCTCATGCCCTTGGCAATGGCGGCGATGTTTTTCAGAACCGGCATACAACTAGTATACCGAAAGAGCGGCGTGTCCTGGCTAGACCGAGGGACCAGGAGCGTTATGCTGATTAAACATGAGTGAGGCGATGTGAACGAGGAGAGAAGCGGTCCAGTCGAGCCCGGCGTGGGTCTTTGTGCCGACTGCCGGTTTATGCGCCGGATCGAGTCGGATCGCGGGTCGACTTTTTACCGCTGTCAACTCTCCGCCACCGATCCGAAATTCCCCAAGTATCCGCGCCTGCCGGTGCTGCATTGCCGGGGATTTGAGCGGATGAATGCAGGAGAGTTTCCCAGCAGCCGTAGCCCCGAGTAGTATCGACTCACTCAATCCCAAGTTCTTTGGCCAGCGCCTTCCACTTGCTGTCGACCAGTGCCGTGGTCTTCGCGTCCATCACGATTTCATCCGGCCACGGACGCTCGAACCCTTCGCTGGCCCACTTGCGCGTGGCGTCGATGCCCATCTTCGATCCGTAATTCGGCAGGCGGGAGGCGTGGTCGAGCGAATCTATAGGGCCAAGCGTGAATTGAATGTCGCGCTCCGGGTCGATGTGGTTCAAGGCTTTCAGCGTGACGTCGCCAATATCCTGCACGTCCACGTCTTCGTCGACGACCACGATGCACTTGGTAAACATGGCCTGCCCCAGCGACCAGATCGCGTTCATCACCTTGCGCGCCTGTCCCGGATACGATTTCTTGATCGAGACGAGCATCAGATTGTGAAATACGCCTTCGATGGGCAGGTTTATGTCCACTAGTTCTGGAATCGTCAGTTTCATGAGCGGCAGGAAAATGCGCTCGACCGCCTTGCCCATGTAGGCATCTTCCTGCGGAGGCTTGCCCACAATTGTGGTTGCATAGATCGGATCTTTCCGGTGGGTCACGCAAGTGACGTGGAAGACGGGATAGAGGTCTTCGAGCGAGTAGAAGCCGGTGTGGTCCCCGAACGGGCCTTCGCTGCGCAGTTCGTCGAGATTCACATAGCCTTCGAGTACGATTTCGCTGGCCGCCGGAACTTCCAGGTCAACGGTTTCACATTTCACCAGCTCAACCGGCGATCCGCGTAGAAAGCCGGCGATCAGATACTCTTCGATCTCCGGCGGGGCTGGAACGATTGCTGAAAACGTGACCGCGGGTTCGGTGCCAATGGCGACTGCAACCTCCATTTTGCCGCTCGGCCGGTCGCCTTCCGGAATCACCGCCCCCCCCGACGACCGCGCCATAATGTCGACGGCCGCCGACTTTCCCTCGACCGCCGCCCGCATGCGCTCCCGTGCGTGCTCCGCCGCATTTTTCTGACGTTGCCAGTGCATCCCCGTCGTGCGCTCGTCATACACCTGCATGCGGTACATGCCAAGATTGCGCTTGCCCGACCTGGGATCGCGGGTGGTGACGAGGGGGAGGGTGATGAATCGTCCGCCATCTTTCGGCCAGCATTGCAGGATAGGAAAATCGAGCAGAGAAAGCTTGTCGCGCAGGATCACTTCCTTGCACGGTCCGGTCAGCACCGTCCGTGGAAAGAACTTGCCCGCTTCGGTGAGCAAGGGAAGCATCTTCAGCTTGTCGAGGAAACCCTGCGGAGATTTCACATCCATGAACATGCGGATGCGGCCCGCAATCTCGTCGAAGGACTTCACGCCAAGCGCCAGCTTCATGCGAGCGTCGGAGCCGAACTGGTTGATCAGAACTTGAGACCCGGCATGGCCCTTGAGGTTCTGGAAAAGCAGCGCCGCTCCGCCCAGAACGCCCTGGCTATCGCGACTTTTGGAGACGCGGTCGGTGATCTCCGCCACTTCGAGAATCGGATCGACTTCGGTCTGGATGCGCTTGAGCTGGCTGGCGCGGTCGAGCGCTGCGATCCACTGGCGGAGGTCGTCGAAGGGCAAAGGATTCCTCTCTGTTTTACGATCTGTGACCGACGATTATAACGCCCGTTACGCGGCGAGTTGGAGCACTGTGTGCTCAACCCGCTTCCAGGCCCGGGTGCGCGGATCGATGAGGTCGAAGTGTCCTGCACCAGAAATCTCGAGCCAGTGCGCGTCTTCCTTTTCTTCATTCTTGCCCGTCCGCCCGCTTTTGGCCGCAACGTAATCCCGACTGAAGTTCGAGGGAACCACGTCATCCGCTGACCCATGAATCAGCCACTGCCGGGCCTGCGGGATCGAAAGCTGCACGGGGTCCGCTTCGCGATAATGGTCGGCAACCTCGCGGGGAGTGCCGCCGAGAAACTCGACCACGGCATCATTGCTGAGGTGAAGCTGGTAAGCGCGCTGCAGGTCAACGACACCGGCGAGCGAGACGACGCGCGTAAGGTTGGGCTCGTGCGCGGCCAGGCAGAGCGCGAGCTGGCCTCCGGCAGAGTGGCCCATCACGACAACTCGTTGAGCGTCCAGGTTGTGCGCCTGCGCGTTCTGCCGCAGGAACCGATAAGCAGAACGAATGTCGGCAAATGTGCCAGGCCAACCCCCGCCATCGTCGCCGATGCGGCGATATTCCAGATTGGCGGTCGCCAGCCCGCGAGCAGTGAGAGCGGCGCACAAGTGCCCAGCATGATCGAGATTGTACTGGGCGCGCCAATACCCCCCGTGAATGTTGATGAGCAGAGGATAAGAAGATTTGTTCTTGGCAGACGGCAGGCGCAAGTCAAGAAACTGGTTTGGGTCCGATCCGTACGAGAGCCGTGCGTCGGCTGGAGGTGGCTTCAGACTTAAGATGTCGTCTGACATGATGAAGCCTGATTCTAACCGGTCGTGCCGCTCCGCTCACTCGTAGCGCAGAGCTTCGATGGGATCCAGATTAGCAGCGCGCAGCGCCGGAACCATACCGCTGATCACTCCCACCACTGCGAGAATTGAAGTCGCCACGACCAGAATCATCGGCGACACAATCAGCCGAATGTCCGCGGCCTCCGCATGCGAAGCCATAGCGCTATAAAACGTAATGCGGCCCGCCCCGATCGATACGGCATAAGAAAGAATAATTCCCAGCACCCCGCCGGCGGCTGTGATGACCATGGCTTCTGCCAGGAACTGGAAAAGAATGTCGTGCCGACGCGCGCCCAGAGCCTTCTCCACGCCAATTTCCCGCGTCCGCTGCGTCACCGACACCAGCATGATGTTCATCAATCCCACTCCGCCGATGCCCAGCGTGACCGTCCCAATAAACGCCAGCAGAACCTTCAACGCCATCGAGATAATACTGAACTGCGCCAGTTGTTTCTGCGCGTCGAAAACAAAAACCGCGCGCGGATCGTCCGGCTTGAAGTTATGCGCCGTGCCTAGCGAATCCCGAATTGTCTTATCCATCTTGTCGTGGTCAAGTCCCATCGAGTCCATCCAGATGCCGTCGAGGTAGTGGTTGTCTTTGATCACATCCATGGAGTTATACGGGATGTAGATGGCCCGGTTATCGTCGCTGTCGGCCTCCTGCATGCGGGGGGCTCCGACGCCGATCACCTCAAACGTCACGCCATCGATTCGGATCGATTCACCCAGCGCCGGCATGCCCGAAAAAAGCTTGTCGCGCGCCTCCGACCCGATAACGGCGTATAGCCCGTGTTGCATATTGTCGGCGTCGTCGAGAAACCTTCCTTCCGCGATGCCGAGATTCCATATCTCCTGAATCGACGGGTCGAGCCCCATCACGGGAAAGGTGAAGGATCGGTTATTGTTCTGCACTGTGGAATCTTTTTGCGACATGCGCACCACGTGACGGGAGAGTGGGACGTTATTGCGTAGGAGTTCGATGTCGTCATTGGTGAAGCGCACGTCAACTCCTGCTTTGTTGCCCCCCGCTTGCTGTGAGGTGCGCCCAGGAAACACTCCCACTGCCGTGGCGCCGAAACTCTCGAAGATGGCTTCAATCGCCTTCCCGAAGCCGTTGCCGTAGGAGAGCAGCAACACGACGGTGGCGATGCCCCACGCCATCCCGGCCATGGTAAGCAGGGTGCGGCGCAGGTCATGCCGCATAGCGGAATACGCTTGTTTCAGGAGGTCGCGGTACATAATTTATTTGCGGCGTTTATTCCTTGCGAAGGGCCTCGACCGGTTCGAGCATGGCGGCGCGCCGTGCCGGATACAGACCCGCGCCGACGCCCGCGACTCCCAGGCAAACTACCGCCAGCGCCGCCGTGGACGCGACCAGCTTGGGCGGATCGAATCCATCCCCCAGACTAACCCCGGAGAGTATTGCCATCAGCCCGGCCGCGCCCGCAATCCCAATACCTCCGCTGAGCAAGGTCAGGAAAGCTCCCTCCACAAAAAACTGGAACATGATGCTCGTGTTGGTAGCCCCGACGGCCTTGCGCAACCCAATTTCCCGCGTACGGTCAGCGACCGCGACCAGCATGATGTTGACGATGCCGATCGCCCCCAGCGCAAGCGTAACCAGGCCCACGCTGCCCAGGAACATATTCATGGCGTCAAAAATCTTGCCAATCTGGTCGACCGTCTTGACCGTATCCCACTCGTCGAATGCATCCAGACTGTTCGGATCGAACCCGTGGTTGCGGGCAATAATTTTGTGGACTTCCAGTTGCGCCTGTTCGTGCAGCGCCCGCGATTTGGGCTGGTAGTTGATGAACGAGATCACATCGGTCTCGATTCCGGCATTCAGCGGGCGGAAATTGTCCTGCATCGAATGAAATGGGACATAGCTCTGTAGATTCTGGTTCATGTTGTCGCCATGGCCAATGCGCCGCAGTGTGCCGATCACTTGAAACTCGACGCCGTTGAGCAGAATCGTGGCTCCGATCGCAGGCCGGCCCAGGAACAAGGTCCTTCGGGCTTCATCGCCCAGAACGATCACCGGCCGCTTTTGCGCATCGTCCATCTGGTTTATCCAACGGCCCTCATTCATCGGCAGGTAGCGAATTTGATTGAACGAAGCGGGAACCCCATGATCTGGCCGCTGGCCTGGTAGAAGTCGCTCACGGCGCGAATGTCCCCTCGCCGGATGACTGGAGCAGCTGCGCCGACGCTCGGACATTCGCGCAGAATGTCCTGGTAGTCGCGGTAGTCAAGATAATACTGGCGCAACGCCGTGAAACTACCCTGCATTACCGGGGCCCGGCCTGACCAGATGAACATCACGTTCTCGCCCAGGGAATCGAATTGTTTCTTGTTGCCGGAGCGAAACCCCTCACCCAGGCCAACCAGCAGCAGCAGGGAGCCGACTCCCCACGCAATGCCAAACATGGTGAGAAACGAGCGCAATTTGTGCGCCCACAAGACCCGAAGGGTCTGCCCGATGATGTCGAAGATGAGGTGCACGCCAGGACTTACGCTACTGCACCATTATACGGGGCACGCGACCAGTAAGTTCCCGTCCGGGGTGCCGATCTTGGGCCGCGCAGAGCCAGACTCCGCTTCCGTTTGCGGCCGCTTCGCATCCTGCAATGCGGGCTGAAAATCCGGCATCCGCCTTTCGATTTTCGTTCCGAATCGCACGCGAGTTGGTTATTCTCTAGCGGGATGACGACGCTTGCCCTCAGCGAACTGCTCGGCGCCACGGTGTATGACCCGTCTGGCGCCTCCGGACGCGTGCGCGAAGTAACGCTCGCTCCGCAGGAGGACCGTTCCCGCATCTCGTCGCTGATCGTGAAAACCAAGTCCGGAAACCGCATTCTTGCGCTGGCCGCCGTATCGGCTATCAATGGCGGCATTCGCACCGAGACTGCGGCGGCCGAGTGGCCGGCGGTCAATGGCACTGAGGGCTTGTTTCTGCTGGAGCGTGACCTGCTCGACCAGCAGGTGATCGACATCAATGGCCGAAAAGTCGTTCGCGTCAATGATGTCGACCTGCATCTGGACACGCTGAAAGAAAAGGACGCGCATCCCGTGCTGCGCGTCCACTCCGTCGATGTGGGAGCGCGTGGCGCGATCCGCCGCCTGCTGCGCGGCGTTGCGCCCAAGCTCGCACTGCAGGCCCTGCTCGGCCGAATTCCTCCGCGCAGCATTCCGTGGAATTTCGTCGACGTGATCGAGACTGATCCCGCTCGCCGGGTCAAGCTGAAGATTTCGAACGAAAAGCTGGCTACGCTGCATCCTGCGGACATCGCCGACATCATCGAAGACCTGGCGCCCGATGAGCGTCAGGCTGTGTTTCAGACGCTGGACGAAGAGACCGCGGCCGAAGCCCTCGAGGAGGTCGACCCTAAGGTTCAGAAATCCATCGTAGAGTCGCTCGATTCCGGCCGGGCCGCCGACATCGTCGAGGAGATGGATCCCGACGCGGCCGCCGATCTGCTCGCCGATCTCTCCGAAGATCGTACCGAGCAAATTCTGGTTCAGATGGAACCGGAGGCGCAACAGGACGTTGTCGAACTGCTGGAGCATCGCGAAGAGACTGCCGCAGGCCGCATGACGACGGAGTTCCTCGCGCTGCCGGTTGCCGCGACCGTGCAGAACGCCATCGATTCGCTGCGCGAGTTCGAAGGCGGGGTCGAGGCCGTCAGCACTATCTACCTGGTCGATTCGCACGGAACGCTTTCGGGCGCAGTTCCGCTGGCCAGACTGGTGCTTGCGCCACCTTCAACGCCAATGCTGTCGCTGCTCCAGGAACCGCTGGTGATGGCTCACGAGGGTGTCGAAGAGAACGAAGTCGCAGAACTGTTCGACAAATACAACCTGCAGACGCTGCCCGTCGTGAACCAGCACAACCGGCTGACTGGAGTTATCACCTCCGATGATGTGATCAGCATGTTGCGGGCGAAGCTGTAAAACGGCGATTCGTTAGATTCCCTCACTTTTGTTTACCTCCTGAGCACTTTTTGTTTGGTCAGACTCCCCGCCTCCGTTTATCCTGTGGCGTCGTTCGCGGGAAATTGCTTTATTTCTATGTCAGCGAAAAGTGCGCATGAAGTTTCTGAAACGCTCGAGAACCCGGATACTGTTGTTCCTCGCCGTCGTCGGGCCGGGGTTTATCACCGCGAACGTCGACAATGACGCCGGCGGCATCCTGACCTATTCCCAGGCCGGGGCCCAATTTGGACATCTTCTGCTCTGGACGATGATCCCGATCACGCTTGCTCTGATCGTGGTGCAGGAAATGTCGGCCCGCATGGCCGTCGTCACCGGCAAGGGGCTGAGCGACCTGATCCGCGAGGAATTTGGATTTCGCATCACATTCTTCATGATGATCGGCATCTTGATCGTCAACTTTGGCAACGTGGTGACCGAGTTTATCGGCATTGCCACCAGCCTCGAATTGTTTGGCTTGTCGCGATACGCCACGGTGCCCGTGTGTTGCGTGATTGTTTGGCTGATCGTGGTGAAAGGCCAGTATAAGTCGGTCGAGAAGGTCTTTCTGGCGGCGTCGTTTTTCTATGTCACGTATATCTTTGCCGGAGTGCTGGCCCACCCCTTATGGAGAGATGCGACCATTAAGACCTTTACTCCGCCGGACCTGCGCGCCTTTCGCGAAAAGGCGTACCTGTTCATGATTGTCACCGTGGTGGGGACGACGATTGCCCCGTGGATGCAGTTCTACCTGCAATCGTCGATTGTCGAGAAAGGCGTGACCAAGCGCGGTTTCAAGGCCTCGCGCCTGGACGTAATTACGGGATGCATTTTTACGGATGTTGTGGCCTGGTTCATCATCGTGGCCTGTGCCGCCACGTTGTACATCCACGGATTTCGCGACATCAAAGTCGCCGCGGACGCCGCGCAGGCATTGAAGCCGCTGGCGGGCGACTATGCCTACATTCTTTTTGCGGTGGGGCTGTTTAACGCTTCGCTGTTTGCGGCGTCGATCTTGCCGCTTTCCACCGCATACACGGTATGCGAAGGCTTGGGATTCGAATCTGGAGTTGGAATGAAATTCGGCGAAGCCCCAGTCTTTTATTGGTTGTATACGTTGCTGATTGCGGCGGGCGGCGCCCTGGTGCTTGTGATTCAGCAAGACAAGCTGATGAAGGTTGCCCTGTGGTCGCAGGCATGGAACGGCATCGTGTTGCCGTTCGTGCTGATTTTCATGCTTCTCCTGATCAACAAGAAAGACTTGATGGGAGAATACGTGAACACGCGCCTGTTCAACGTGATCGCCTGGGCAACGACAGTGGCCATGATTGTTCTGAGTGTGGCCTTGTTCTGGGCTTCGTAGTGGAGGATTCCGGCCTTCGTAATCAGGTTAAAGCAGCTTTCCCGCCGCCAGCTCTCTCACCAGCGTCAGATCGGCTTCCAGAAAGTCGAACTTCGGCAGATCCTTCGGCTCGGCCCACTGCATGTCGCGAAAAATGCGGTTTTCAATTTCCCGTTCATATTTGCGCACGACGTAGAAACGCAGTTCGACCATGCCTCCGTTGGGATACTCGTGCTGAATGCGTTTCACTTCATCCCCCACGCTGGCCAAGATTCCGAGTTCTTCCTCTAACTCGCGGCGCAGGGCGTCGCGCGGCTGTTCGCCATCTTCGATCTTTCCGCCGGGGAACTCCCACTTCAGCGGCATGGTCTGGTGGCGCGTACGCTGGCACACCAGCAGCTTGCCCTCTTTCACAATCAAGCCTGCCACGACGCGCTTCATATTTTCGACACATCAGCCTCAGGCACGGCCGCAGTCTGCAGCGCGCTGGCCACGGGATCGACGCAGCTGGTAAAGGTGAAGGCGAACGCGGCAACGCCGGTCGAGCAGCGCAGTTCGAGTTCATGCTCACCAAATTCGTGGTCGTCGACCAGAAAATACATGCGCGCCGCATCGACCACAACATAGCTCTCTTCTGCGCCTCCGTTCGGGCCGGAGCGGAAGCGCGTGTCTCGTGTCGCCTGCTTGCGGGTGAGCGGCTTGCCGTCCTGCAGAATAATCACTTCGGCCGATGTAGCATGCGGGCAAGCCATCACCAAGTTTACGGCGACCGCGTCGTATTTCAAGCGCAAACGATGCGGCCCGCTTTCGACGGCCTCGAAATACTCCGCGGTTGAAGCCCAGCGGCCATCAGCGTAAAAAAAGTTTTCCTCTGGTTTCCCGGAGAACTCATAGTCCCCAATTTGATCTTCCTTGAATCCGCCTTCGTTGCCGATCCGCCCGCGTTGGTTTCCCAGGTAGAGTTCGCCCGACGCGCGGTAGCAAACCGCACCCACGTGATCTTCTTCGCGCAGCGGCTCCATCAATGGCGGCAACTCGACAGCAGGATCAATCTCGCGCAGCAGTTCCTGAATCACCTGCTCGCACTCGCCGTAGCCACCTTCTCCAAAGTGCCCATAGCGCAAATATCCGTCTTTATCGAGCAGATATTTAGTCGGCCAATAGCGATTGGCAAACGCCTTCCAGATTTCGCGATTGCTGTCGATCACAATCGGGTAGGTAAGCCCGAACTCCCGGATCCCTCGCTCCACATTCGACTCATATTGCGCGAAGGTAAACTCCGGCGTATGCACCCCGATCACGGTCAGCCCATTATCCCGGTAGCGTTCGTGCCAGGCCTGTACGTAAGGCAGCGTGCGGATGCAGTTGACACAGGTGTAGTCCCAAAAATCGACCAATACCACCCGACCGCGCAACTGCCGAAAGCTCAGCGGAGCCGAATTCAGCCAGACCCGCCCGATCTCCGGCGCGCGCACTTTGCCCTTCTCGACTCTCATTCTTGCGCTTTCATGTTTTCGAGGATTCTCGGTTCTTGGATTTTATCGTCCGGAGGTTTGCAGCTTCTTCCCAACCAGCATCGCACAGTGCTGCACCAGTTCCTGATGCTCAGGTGTGAAGGCCGCCGGGAAGTGACTATCGATATCGAGCTCTCCTACGACTTTGCCGTGTACAAACACGGGCACCACGATCTCCGACCGGGTTTCAAGCGAACAGGCCAGATAGCGCGGATCTTTGCTAACGTCGTCTACCACCACGGTCTGTCCGCTCGACGCGGCCGCACCACAAATGCCCTGGTTCAGCGGAATGCGCGTGTGTGGCGTCATGGCGCCCTCGAACGCCCCCAGTGCGAGCATCGGCGGCTGGGCGCCCGGTTCCAGCATGTAGAAGCCCACCCAGTTATATTTCAGCATGCGCTCGTGCAGCAGCTTCGCCATCGATCGCATGAGTTCGTGGGCGGTCGGAACGGACTTGGCCAACTCGGTGAGTTCGCAACGAATTTCTTCGATTCTTTGGGCTACCGGCATGATTGAAATCTTAACTCACGGAGTGAATATCATCTATGGGAAGCGGAAACATCAGTAATCCGCCTGATTCCTTTCGTGCTGGGAAAGATTTCAGGGTGAATGGCGTAGGCGAGCGCCCGTAGCCCTTGCAGCAGCGTCGGCGCGGGAGTATTCAGAAATTCGTCTCGAATGCAAAAGACCCGGCCAGAAGTGGCTGCTGTGGTCTGCTGCCAGCCCCGCTCTGAAACAATCTTTTCCAGTGGCACGCGATCTCCGGCACCGCACCACGCCGCGACTATCACTTCCGGATTACGCGGTCGCACATCTTCCGCCGTAGTCTGCCGGCCGGCGGTTCCCATGAATTCTCCTCCAGCGGCATCAACCAGTTCCGCGACCCATTCCTGAGAAGCGATTAAGGGCTTGCCCCATTCCTCGCTCCAGACGCGTGGCCGAGCCGTCGCGGCGGTTTGCCTGCGCACTTCTTCAATCTCGCGCTGCATGGCGGTAATCACTTCTTCTCCTCGATCCACCGCGCCGACCGTTCCGGCGATTATTGCGATGTCGGTGTAAATATCTGCCAGCGTCTTCGGGGCCAAGCCAAGAAAGGGGTAGCCCGCCTTCAGGATTTCGATGACTGCCTTCTCTTGATAGGGAACGGATGCAATCACCAGGTCGGGTTTGGCGGCGGCGATCTGAGCAGCATCGGCGGTCCACGAGTCGGCCAGAATCATTCGCGAACCGTCGCCGGCCTCGGGCACGACATCAGCACAGTATCGCGTACAGGCCACCACGCGACGCAACTCGCCAATCGCATCGAGAATCACAGTCGCGCTCGGCTGCAGACAGGCGATGCGGCGGGGAGTGTGATGGCCGGTCATGGTCGAGGGTAGGATTTTAGCTGCTGGAGCGCCGCAGAAAGTGTATCCAGCGCCAATTGCGCCGCGTGGGTCGAAGCCTGCGGCAGGCCGCCCACGGCTACAATTAAAGCGTCGCGCTTCACCGATCGGACTTCTTCGACGAGTTGCCCCGCCACCAGTTCCGTCAGAGCCGAGGCGCAGGCCATCGAAGGCACGCAGCCTTTGGCCTTGAACCGGATCTCCGCAATCCGTCCCGACTGGATTCTTAAAGTTAGACGAAGAATGTCTCCGCAAGCCGGATTCTCAATCTGTGCTATGGCGTCCGCGTCAGCAACTTCGCCTGCGTTCCGCGGATTCTGAAAGTGATCGAGCATCTGGGAGGAATACATACCAGTTAAATTGTAAACGCCGCGTGTTGCTTTTGACGCTAAAGGGAAAGCATCAATTACAAACATAATTCGTGGTTAGTGACGTTGGGCGAGAAAAACATGAAACCAACGCAACTACCCGCCAGTAAGCGTACATAGAAAAGGAAAATGGAACTGTTAGATCAGCCTCCGAAGCTATTGGCGCAGTTCGCGGCAGGAGAACTTGAAGCGTTCGAGACCCTGTTCCGACAGTTTCAAGGCGAGGTCTTTCGCTGGATCGTACGCATCGTACGCGATCCGGCGGCGGCCGAGGATCTGACCATCGAAACCTTCTGGAAAATTTACCGGGCACATGCGCGCTTCCAACCCGAACGCAGTTTCGGAGCCTGGGCGCGAAGAATCGCCACCAATGTGGCGCTCGACTATCTGAAAACGGCCCGGCCACGGGAAGAGCAATTCACTGAGAGTCTCCCCGGCGAATCCTTGCCCAATCAGATCGCCGACGATTCATCAAGCGGCAATCCCGCGACTCGGCGCGAGCTGCGCGAACGCACACAACTGGCATTCGAGCAATTGCCGGCTCAGCTGAGCGCAGTAGCGGCGTTGGCTCTGATTGAAGAATGTCCGCACGCTGAGATTGCCGAAGCGCTGAACATTTCGACTGCAGCGGTGAAGTCACGCCTGTTTCGCGCCGTTCGCCTGTTGCGCAAGAAATTAGGAAACCTGGATACAAGTCATGACTGAAAAAATAACGGAACGAGAAATGACTGGCCCGGAGCAGAGAAGGCTGGCCGAGTTGCTGAAGCAGTCGCTAACGCCCATGAACCGTGAACTTGAGCGCGACCTGTGGCCCAAAATGCTCCAGCGGCTCGACCAGGGAGGACGCCAGCGTAGTTGGTTCGCAGCCGTGTTTTCGTCGGCGGTGCTGTCTTCGGTGCCGTGGTTCGACTGGGCTTTGCTGGCCGCCGTGATCGTCGGCGTTTGCATTTTTCCGAGGTCGATCCCGGTCTGGCTCTATCAGTTTTGATTGGAGGATGCTATGAATACACACCCTTATCTTCGCGCCTATATGGCCGGTACGGCCGTGCCCACCATGATGTTGCTGGTAGTGCTTTCCGCTTTCACGATCGCGCGCTACACGTTCCATATTCCAATTCCGATCGAGCGTGCCATTGTATTCCCCATGGCGCTAGTGCCGAATATTTTTGGCGCATGGAATATGTTTTATTTGTGGCTGCGTCCGCGGCCGCACCTGCCGATCGGCCTGCATGGGGCGGTGCTGCCCTTCATTCTGGCGCCCATCGGTTTCGCCGTTGCCACGTGCTCCGGATTTCTGGCGGCCACTTCCGGCGGCCTGGTGTGGTTCCACGAAGCTGCCATTCCTTACGCACTTGTAGCGCTGGGATTCACGTTCGCGCTCATCGCCTATTATCTGGTGTGGAAATATCTGGTGAGTTTTTTCAATGAGGTGCTGGGAGTCGCATAATAGGATTCGCCCAATCAGGATCGCCAGGGCAAGGGTCGCCGAGAACTACGCGGGCATTCCATCGGGGAAATAAATAGTCCAGCCGCGCTGGCGAGCCGTCGCTTCAAGGTCGGGATTGGGGTTCACCGCAAACGCATGTTGGGCGGCGGCCAGCATATCCGCGTCCCACCGGGAATTGCCAAAGGCTGCGTCGACATCCTTCCGCGCAACCTGGCGTAAAGCCTCGGTCTTGCCCGGCCCCGACGGCACCCGGACCAGTCGGCCAGTGATCACCCCATTTTCGAGTTCGACCTTCGTCGCCAGGATGCGGTCTTCGGGAATTCCAAACTCCCTCATGCCAACGCGGATGACCCATTCGTTCGAGGACGAAACCGCCCACACATCGCAGCCATCTTGCCGCAGCCGCATCACTAACTCTCGCATCTCGTCAAAGATATGCCCAGGAAAAGCGCGTGCCATAAACTCAGTGGCGGCCTGCATCATAACGGTCTCGGCGATTCCTTCGTGCATGGTAACCATTTCACCGCACATGTCCTCTTCGCTCACCTTGCCAGCCTGGTACTCGACGTAGCGGGCACGCATCGACGCCGCGACTTCGTTCGAGACGATACCCTGTGCGATCTCCCAGTCGAAGAACGTCACGCCGGCGTCTCCTGACCAGAGCGTACCGTCGCAATCAAAGGCCGCCATCCGCGGCCTCAGTTGCAAAACCGATTCGAGAAATTCCTGCCGCGTAGGATCGAGCGCCCGCACGCCAATGCTTTCCATGCTATTCGACGATAACGTGAGCCAGCCAGAATGCGCAATCGCGCGGGTACCGTGGAAGATCAGGCCTTAGGGCCGCGTTAGGTGCAAAGACGCTTGCGGGCTTTAGCCCCTGAGGCTCAACGCCGCGTAATCCTCGGGCGTATTAATATTCAATGCCACAAACGGATCTCCGACTTCAACGTACTGGATGTGATCCCGATGGCGGTGCTCGACCTCGCGCGCGCTGGCCGTCGGCGGAGCCTGCAGAAACGCTTCCATCAATTCGCGCCCCGCAAGATACGGATGCCCGTGCTTGCCGGAAAATTCCGGCACGACTGCCCAGACGCCTTCAGGGGCCGATTCGAGCGCACAGCGCAGCAATTGCACCGTCGCCGCGCTCACCGGAGGCCGATCCACCAGCGTGATGATGGCAGCGTCGCGGCCGCGGTTCAACACCTCGTGCAATCCCACCTGCAGGGAACTGAACTGGCCGCGGCTGGGGTCAGGATTGGTTACGAGGGACGCTCCGCTGGCATAGACAATCGGCGCCAGCGCCGCCTCGTTCTTGCCTGCCACGATGAACACGAAGTCGGCCGCCGACATCAGCGAACCAATGGCCGCTGAAAGAAATGTCTCCTTCGACGGCGGCTGCCCAGCGACGAACGGCGGCCAGGGCAGCAGTGCCTTGTCGGTGCCCATGCGCGAAGAATCGCCTGCGGCCAGAATCACTCCAGCGAAACTCGGAGACCGCGCCATGTTGCGGAAGATAGCAGAAAGCAGAAGGAAAGTCAGTGAGAGGTAACGTCAGTGCCGGCAGTCGTCTTCGTCCGCCGCCCCAGGGATCGCTTCTTCAATAGCCTCGGCCGTTGCGGCTGCGCCCGACTCCTCGCGCGTCCCGTGAAACCAGCTCAGATATGGCAGTGCCGAGTTCGCGTGCCGGCGCACGGCGATCAATTCTGCCGTGATGGCAACTGCAATTTCCTCCGGTGTAACGGCCCCAATATCGAGCCCGATGGGAGCATGCACCCGGTCGAATAGATGCGCCGGAACCCCCTCATCCCGCAACGATTTGAAGATTCCGATCACCTTGCGCTTCGAGCCGATCATCCCGACGTAGCGCGCTCGCGTCTGCACGGCCCAGCGCAGAATGCGCATGTCGTCGCGGTGCCCGCGGGTCACGATCACGATGTAGGAAGCTTCGTTCGGATCCAACTTGTGCAGGGCCTCTTCGAAATCCAGTGCGTGGACCTCGCGAGCTTCAGGGAAACGTTCTTTGGTCGCGTAAGAAGACCGGTCATCGGTCACCGTCACGTCGAATCCTGCGCTGGCTGCTGCCCGACAAAGACTGCTAGCAACATGACCTGCGCCAAAAATATAAAGTAATGCAGGAGGTAATATCGGCTCGACAAAAACCTCCAGCGTCCCGCCGCAAACCAGGCCCGTGTCGTACTTCGGATCCTGGTTCAAGTCAAACTTTAAGGTTCGCGGCTTCTCCGATTCCATGACTTCGCGCGCCGCCTGCCAAACGTCGGCCTCGACGCATCCCCCGCCGATCGTGCCTACAATCGAGCCGTCATCCCGCACCAGCATTTTGGCTGTCTGGAACGAAGGAATCGACCCGCGCACATTCACGATGGTGGCCACGGCCCCGCGCCGCCCTCCGCGGCGTAGCTCGACGATTTGTTCATAGATGTCCATTAGGATGGCCGCACACCGGAGAATACTGCTGGCCGACGTATCGGTTGAATATTTTTTTTATGCCCTTGAAGTAAGATCCTTGCTTTGTGATAGTTAGCGTCTGAGGATATGCCGTTGTTCTGGCAAAATATTGAGCGGCAAGGAGTTACACGCAAAATACTGCGGAATAAGGGGTTGGATTGAACGCTTTGGCTGGTTCCGGAGGGAAGGAAACGGCATGGCCGGGAGCTAAACACGACTACATCCATTATATCAACTTGATGCAAAAGTCCGGCCGGGCGTGGAGCGACTATATTCGTTTCGCAACAACGGCTTACTGTTGTCGAGATATTTTTAGCTTGACAGGCGACGAACTGCGGAAAGAGTTCTGGTTGGTGGTTAACGATCCCGCAGAACTGTACGTAGTGGTGCCGTTTTGCGTCCCACATCGTCATGGCTTGGCATTCCGCCCGTTTGGTTGTTTTGTCGGCGTGTTCACTCCCCGTGCTTGCCCGATCGTAAACGTTGGCCTCACGCCTACGAAAATACTCAACTCTGGCGCTTTGATTGCTGACACAGCCCCGCCCATACCGAGATTCGCCGAATGGAGCAATGTCTTAGAGATGTCCATCGTCTGCTGGAAGTCTGGCCCTGATATTTGCACCCCAGTTGCCGGCTGCCCACTAGAAATCACAACGCCGCATTCGTCTCTTACGTCCATTTCTGCTTGCTGCGCTACGTACAGTAGGGCCTTGCAAAATTCGGGGCTGTCGTCTGTGGTGTATGAACCAAGATGGATTACTTGCCCTTTGTATCGCTTCCAGTCTGCGATGAGAGAGCTCGGATCGGTCACTGAGCGGGCCGACAGCATCCATTCCATTTGTTTCAGCGAGTTATCAACTCGGGATACGGTTTTGACCACAGATCTTACTCTCTCCTGGGCCTCCCCCGCGCTTGCCGTGGCTGAATCGGATTCGATCCTTGCAGCATTGGCTTCATCGTGGGCTGTCTTGGCAGACTTAGCGGCATTGCCAGCCTCCTCTGTTGCGATTGCTAGCAAAGTATTATTGAAGCCCTGGAGGATGTCGTCTGCCGATGAAGTGCCCGCCTCGAATATTCCTTCTCCAAGCACCCCTACAATAACGAGCAACCATCCGAGTCTTTCCAGTTTCTTGTGCCACTCGATTAGGGGAGCAGCATTGAATGCTCCGCTTTCCACGTCTACGTATGGCTTACCAGTAGATAGTAAGTGCTCGATTCCTTCTATTGCGACACCCACCAGCACGATGACAGTACATGTAAGCAGCAAATGAAAAAAACACGTCCGAATCTCTTCAATGTCGATTCTCAGGGAGGGTGACGGGGAAAGGAATCTGAGTGCGCTTGAAATTACAATGGCGTCGGAAGTCACCGTGGTCCTCCTCCTGCTTTCGGAAGCTATTATACGCGCATATAACGATATTAAAGAGACAAAAGAATGCTTGACAAATGCCGTTATAATGCCTACTATTGGACCAGTCGAAGCGGCCGACGTGCCGAATGCCCGGGGTAGGAAAATATACCGTTCTGCGGCTGTTGCACTCCCAATGCATAGACCGATAAGGATTAGTTCTGAAGGCGCTCTCTTACAAGGCGTGTGAGGATTTATGGCAAAGGCAAATCAGGTTTCAATTCCGTATCTCGACCCAAGCGTACAGCATGTAGGAATCAGCCGATTGCGTGCATTGAACGTTACTCAGTTGGATAGCCTAGACAAGACGCTGGTCATTCAAGATAACGATAGGCCGCTCGCCGTTCTTATCAGATATCGCAATTTCATGGCAATGCAGGAGGGGCCGGTGAAATGGGAGCAGATGGTTGTCAAATATGAGACCAAAGACCCAAGATTCATAAACGAAGCGCTAAGGGCCCAGGGCGATGACGGATTTGAGTTAATCCTGATCGTCGGCGACCTCTACTATTTTAAACGCCGGAAGCCAGAGTAGGGGCTATTTTCCCTTGAATTGAGCGTTGCAGCGCTCGCAGATGCCGATAGCTGGTGGGTTTCGCTTTACGATTCGAAGATTTTTCTTTGCCATGATTGCGGTCTAACGCAGTCGGCGGAGTGGGCGTGGCCCTTGTGGATGCCATAACGGCAGCACTACCAATCCGTATTGGGAACTTCTGTTGGGAGAAGTATGCTGTGAGTCGGGAGATCCAGTCTCCAAGAAAGAGCCGCAATGAGAGCCGTCCGCATTCATCAGTTCGGTGGGCCTGAGGTTCTCACCTACGAAGATGTCCCGGACCCGCAGCCGCGCAAAGATCAGGTGCTGGTGCGGGTGAAGGCCTGCTCGCTGAATCATCTCGATGTATGGGTGCGCAAGGGATTGCCGGGCGTAAAACTGCCACATATTCTCGGCAGCGACATTGCCGGCGAGGTCGCCGAAATCGGGGAATATATCAGCGGATTCAGAGTCGGCCAGCGCGTCCTGGTCGCGCCCATGCACTTTTGCGGACACTGTGTGAAGTGCGGCTCGGGATTGCAGAATCAGTGCCGCGAGTTCACCGTGCTCGGCAATGGCGTCGACGGTGGCAACTGCGAGTTGATTGCCGTGCCCGCCCCTAGCGTGATTCCCATTCCCGACACACTCGATTTCAATCAGGCTGCCAGCGTCCCACTCGTATTCGTGACTGCGTGGCACATGCTGGTCGGCCTCGCCGCCGTGCGTCCCGGGCAGACGGTGCTCGTGTTGGGTGCGAGTTCCGGCGTAGGCATTGCCGCCATCCAGATTGCCAAGATGTTTCACTGCCGGGTCATCACCACGGCCGGCGATGCGGCGAAACTCGAAAAGGCCCGCGCTCTCGGCGCCGATTACGGCATCAACCACTATCAGCAGAAAATTTCCGAGGAAGTCCGCAAGATCACCAACAAAGAGGGCGTCGACATCGTGGTCGAGCACGTCGGCGCCGCGACCTGGGACGAGAGCATTCGTTCGCTCAAAAGTGGCGGCAAACTCGTGACGTGCGGAGCGACCACCGGACCCGCCGTGGGCCTCGACCTGCGCCATCTTTTCGCCCGCCAGTTGTCCCTGCTTGGCTCCTACATGGGCACGATGGGGGAGCTGAACGAAGTGCTAGGCCACGTTTTCGCGGGCCGGCTGAAGCCGGTCGTGGACCGCGTTTTCCCACTGAGCGAAATCCGCGCGGCCCACGAATACCTGGAAAAGAGTCAGATGTTCGGCAAGGTCATCTTGAACCCCTGACGTGACCTACCGTCTTTTCTTTTTCTTTGACGGAAGCGGCTTCGGTTTCTTCCTTCCTCCTCCCGCGCTTCCGCCCGCGCCCGTAGTCACGGTGTTCTTCACCAGATCGACTGTGAAGCTGTCGATCACGCTGGCCGAAGGCGTTGCCCCGCTCACATAAGGCGCAGAAAAATACGTTCCCACGATCTGGGTTTTGCTTACTGACAGCCGCAGAAATCCGAAATTTTTCGCGTCATATTGCTCAAGGGTCAGGCCGTTCCCGAGAGCGAGGGGCGCTTTCGGAGGCGCTCCGTTCACCAGTTGCATCGCACCCAGGTTCGTGTATCCACCCGCTCCGGCCACTATGTAAGGAATCTGCAGTTGGCCCTTAGGCCCCGGCAGCACGTTCGTGAAGCGCTGGTAATTGTGCACGTGCCCCGACAACACAAGGTTGGGATAGCGGTTGGTGGCTTTGAATGCGTTCATCAGCACCTGATCGGACACGCTGCTGCCGCTGTGCTCGTCATCGCCCGAGAATGGGGGATGATGAATCGTCACAATCAAGGCGAGGTTTGGATTGGCTGCCGTTAGTTCGCCCTGAAACCAGTTGATCTGATCCTGATGAACTTCAGCCTGATCTTCTCCCACGTTCGAAAACAGACCGATGATAGTTGCGAACGGAGTCGTGAACGTCCAATAGACATTCGGCAAATCCATCTGCGTTCTGGTTGCGCCCGTCTTGTTCGAGCCCGGCTGACTGGGATCCTTCGCCATGAAATTCTGCACCCAGCCGTCGAGCGGAGTCTTGTTCGGATCTCCCGGACCATCCGACGGATCGTCCGGCTGGCAGTCATGGTTGCCGGGGATGGAGACGATGAACCCGGGATAGTCTTTATACGTAGCGTAAAAGTTGGCTGGGTACCGGATGATGTCGCCGGCAAAATAAATCACGTCGCCCAGGTGATAAAAGAATGCGGGCTTATTGTTGGCGGGGAGGCTTTGCGCATCCTGGGTCATCATCGCCGCGACAAAATCCTGCTGCTGGCCCCGGTAGTCGCCCGTATCTCCCACGGTATGGAACACGAGAGTTCCAGAGGCGGTGATCTGCTTGACGTCGTCCGCCGTCAGTAACTGCGACAGATCATAGCGGTACGGCGCCGCGCCGTTGGGCGCAGGCAGCGGTTGAAAGGGATAAGTCGGAAGCTGTGTGCTGGCCGCCTGGACCTGCAGCTTGGCACCAGCGATGGGCGGACGATAGCTCCGTCTTTTGCGCGCACCTTGGCCGGTGCTGAAGGAATGCAACTGACTCATGATCTTCTCCTCGAGCCTGTTCGTTAAGGCGCCGCCCGTCCTTTACACACCGGTGCTTCACACATTCGGTGCGCAGGGCGCAGTTACCAATTCACACCGCACTTAAGATGCAGAGTTGCCAGGGCCAAGAAAGACCAAAGGGGAAGTTTCGCAGAAGCTTACCGTAACAACTCCGCTTGTCAAGAAATTTCAGCCAACCGTTACTAGAATGGAACTGCGCCTAGCAGTAGAATAGAAGCACCATGGCCCCTGAACTCAACTTTGGACCCTACGTCGACGTCGAGAACGGCACGAAGACCGTCAAAGACCTGACTTTCGGCAATCCCACTCCCGAGGGAGTGGTGCTCACTACGCTCGACTCGGCCGTCAACTGGATGCGCAAGGGTTCCATCTGGCCCATGACGTTTGGTCTGGCCTGCTGCGCCATTGAGATGATGTCGATGGGCGCGTCGCGTTTCGATATTGCCCGCTTCGGTGCTGAAGTTTTTCGCCCGTCCCCGCGGCAGAGCGACCTGATCATCATAGCTGGCCGCGTGTCCAACAAGATGGCTCCCGTCATCCGTCAACTCTGGGAGCAGATGCCCGAGCCGAAGTGGGTCATCTCTATGGGTGCCTGCGCGACTTCTGGTGGGGTCTTCCAGAACTACGCGCTGGTGCAAAGCGTTAATCAGGTCATTCCCGTGGACATTTACGTCCCCGGCTGCCCGCCGCGGCCTGAGCAGCTCATTTACGCCATCACGCTGCTGCAGGAGAAAATCCAGAACGAGCGGGGAACTATTCGCAAAGCCCTGAATCTGACATAGCCCGCCCTCGCACGATCCGCGTCAGCACTTACCCCTGCCTCGCTTAAGCCGCTCGCGTCGACAGTTTTGATTCGGCTGAAGCAGATTAAATCCCAAGCCTCAATTTTTCTGTTATAGAGTGGCGGCATGGAAGAGCTGCCGCCAAAGTCCAACCTCAAGTCGATCGCGCTGGGCGCGGCGACAGGTCTGGCTTACGGCCTCGCCATCCGGTTCGGCGCCAAGGTTTTCCCCGACAATAAGATCGCGGCGGTTATGACCCTCAGCTTCATGCTGTTTCTACCTTTGGCGATGGGGTTCGTCACAATCTTCGTGATTGAGCGGCGTAGCGCCCAGCCGGTTTGGATGTGGCTTCTTTTTCCCTGGGTCACTATCGCGGCCGCCGAGGCTGCGATGATGGCTGCCCTGTGGGAGGGCATGATCTGCATCATCATGTTCACACCCATCGCCTTAATAGCGTCAAGTCTGGGCGGACTCGCGGCCGGTCTGATTGTCCGCTACTCCCGCTCTCGTCGTTCCAAGCAAGCGACGCTGGTGTGCGTGATGTGTTTCCCCCTGCTGCTGAGCCCCTTCGAGCCCAAGTTTCTTTCGCAGCAGGAATCGCGCAGGGTCGAAAACGTCATAGAGATTCAAGCGTCACCGGCCACGGTCTGGCACAACATTGAGCGGGTTCCACGGATTGCCACGAGCGAACTTCAACCCTCATGGAGCCATTCCATCGGCTTTCCTGATCCAGTCGAAGCAACGCTCTCCGCCGAAGGGATCGGCGGAATCCGCCATGCCACCTTCGAGGGCGGCGTGCTGTTTATCGAAACCATCGATGTCTGGGACAGTGAACGCCGCCTTGGCTTCTCCATCCGCGCCCAGACCGATCAGATTCCCAAGACAACCTTCGATGAACACGTAACCGTCGGAGGAGAGTTCTTCGACGTGCTGCATGGCGAGTATATGCTGCAACCTCTCCCGAATGGCAGAACGCGACTCCACTTGACCAGCCAGTCAAGGGTTTCCACCGATTTCAATTGGTACGCGCACCTCTGGACCGACGCCGTCATGAGCGACCTGCAGCGCCGGATTCTGTTTGTGGTGAAGAATCGAGCGGAGAATCCGCAGAGTTAGCGGCCGGCCCTGCTGGGCGCTATAATATGGCGAAGTTGACCTGGGGTGTTTTATGCAACGTCTTCGCCTCGCCTCCCTCCTGTTTCTTCCAGTGGTTCTTCCAGCGACCCTTGTCATCGCACAGACTCCTGCTGCAAATCCATCACAGGACCATCCATCTCCTCCGGCGCAGAATGCTTCAGCTCAAACCTCTGCGCCACCGATCGCCGCCCACGCACAGCACATGTCAAAGCAGACGCGCTACCAGATCATCCACGACTTCGAGACCCAGTTGGTTTATGCGCGCACGGTTTTTCCCATGGGCACCAAGGGAATCAAGTTGAAAGACGGTGTGACTACCCCCAACGGTACCGAGCTGCAGCAGGATCTCGCGATCTGGGGTCCCGCCGTTCGGCCGGGCGATCCCTCGCGCATTTCGTTTATCCAGATCAAGGACGACCACATTCATTTCGAAATCAATGGGGGGCCGGTTCGCCGCCAAAAGTGGTACCAGCGCATTCAGCTGAGCGGCAACGGCGGGGTCCCTGTTACCGGCACTCAGCAGGAGTTGCCGGCTAATCCCCACGGAACCTATCTCGACGTGTACTTCGACAAATATGTCCCGGAAATGACAGCGCAGCAGCTGCGCGAGGTTCTGTTGCCCGTGCTCGATTTCAACGCCAAAAATAAAGAGGAAGCGTACCTTGATACCGTGCCCCCTAAGGTGAAGGAAGCGATTCAGGCGCACCACGTGCTCGTCGGAATGGACACGGAAATGGTATTACACGCCAAGGGCAAGGCGCCCCGAAAAGTGCGCGAGCGCGACGGCGAGATAGAGTACGAAGAGTGGATCTACGGCGAGCCCCCCGCGGATGTGGATTTCGTCCGCATCGTGAACGATGAAGTCGTGCGCGTCGAAACCATGAAAGTCGGCGGCGAGAAAATCGTGCGCACCGAAAAAGAAGTGATCATCGACAAGCACGAGAAAGATAGAGATACCGAAGCCAAGAAGGAACCGGAGGACCGTCCCGCCAACGCCCCCAGCCTGCGCCGCCCGGGAGAAGATCCTACCGAAGCCCCACAACCCGAGGAGGGCCGCTCGCCGCTTCCCATCGCTCCTCCCGACGTGCCGCCGCCTTCCGCTCCCGGACCGCCGCAGGGGCAGCCGCCAGGAGCCCCGGGAGGCCCAGGTTACATAGCCGGCCAGCGCTGAATGCAGTGTGGGGCAGACCCTCTCGTCCCCCAACTGCCGCCAGCATCAGAGGGTCGAGGACACCGCAGGCTCTTAAAGCGAACTAAATCTATTTAGCCGCTACATCCGCTCCTACGTCCGCAAATGAGAACGCGAGCGAAACGTTCGCATACTCCTGCCCGTCAACTTCGACGTAAGGATAGACAAAGTAGTTCAGCGGCTTGCCCTCCTGCGCGGGGTTCAACCGCAAATCGCGGCCCATGCTGAACTGCACCCGATTCACATCGTGCGATCCAAAGAAATAGTCGCGCTTCTCCGGATGTTTCCACGCCTCAGAGATATCAACCGGAATCCATCCCTTGCCATCGATATAGAAATCGGACCAGCAATGGTAGCCCGCAATCTCGGCGGAATGTTTATCGGGCGGCAGCGGAAACCCGATTTCAAAGCGGGCGGGGATGCCCTGAGATCGCGCCATGGCAATGAACAGCGAATGAAAGTCGGTGCAGTTGCCCTTCTTGGTGTCGCAGGCATAAAGTACGTCGCCGTGTCCCCAACCCGTGCCCGTCTTGTCATACTTCATGGTGGTGAAGACGTAGTCGTAAATGGCGCGGGCTTTGTCGAGCGGCTGCGTCGTACCCTCGGTCACCTTGATGGCGAGGTCGGCCGGCAGCCCGGTGATGGGCACCAACGCGTCCGGCTGCAGGTCCGCTTGCCGCTCTTTGGTAGTTAAAGATGCGGTCACAAGGTGCGCAGCCGGATTCAGCGCCAGGCGTTCATGGCGCACCACATCGTATTCCACATCGAAGTGCACTTCCGGCTGGGTTGCGCTGCTGCTCTCGGCAAAATAAATTTCATTGCCAAATTTTGGCTCGCGCGTTTTAGTGAGCGGCAAATCGCCCTTGACGGAAACGACCTTCACTTCCTGATAAGCATCCGACTGCGCCGCCGGAATCCAGATTCGCACCTTCTTTCCGGCAGACAGATTCTTCACCGTAAACCCGTAGTGAAACGTGAAGTGGCGAGACTGTTGTGCAATGGAGAAGTGAGCAAAAGCAACGAACAGGGACGACAACACACAAAGCTTGCGCAGCATAGTGAGCTTCCTTTTAAGTACTCAACCGAGAACGGAAAACAGGGAACTGAGAACTGGTTTCAGAAACGACGCACGGGCGTTGTGAGGGAACGCCGTTCAAGTGAAGCCGCGCCGTGGGATGCGCATAGGCAAAAAGATGCGGGATCAATCTTCCGCGATGCGGTATTTTAGCAGCACTTCGTTTCGCCGGAGAAAAGATGATCTCAAGGAATGACGCTGTTGTGCTGGCTTACTCGCTAATGGCTCGGTGGCTCTACAAAGGCGGCGCAGAAACGAGAGGAGCTATTTCTTCCCAAGCCCGAGCAGGACACTGCCCAGAGTTGACCAGGTAATTCACGACGAGGACGAGGGAAACCACATCCGGTAGAATGACGCCATGCCCGCCGCCATTCAATGCCGCGATCTGCGAAAGACCTATGACGGCAAGGTCGAAGCCGTGCGCGGCTTGAACCTCGAGATCCAGCCGGGCGAATGTTTCGGACTGCTTGGGCCAAACGGGGCGGGGAAGACCACGACGATCGAAATTCTCGAGGGCCTGTCCCAGCCCACGTCAGGTGAAGTCTCCATCCTCGGCCACTCCTGGCGCAAGGATGAACGCGAAATGCGCGAGTGGCTGGGCATCTCGCTGCAGGAAACGCGGCTGTCGGAAAAACTCACCGTGCGCGAGACTATCGAGCTGTTCGCCAGCTTCTACCGCGAGCCACGCTCGTCGGAAGAAGTGCTCGAGCAACTGCAACTCACTGAGAAGGCCGATTCCTGGGTGGGCAAGCTCTCGGGCGGCCAACGCCAGCGGCTGGCGGTCGCGACGGCGCTGGTGTGCAATCCGAAAATTCTGTTTCTCGACGAGCCCACCACCGGCCTCGATCCCCAGAGCCGGCGCCAGTTGTGGGACATCATTCGCGCTTTCCAGCGCGACGGCGGCACCGTGCTGCTCACCACGCATTACATGGACGAAGCCGAGCGGCTCTGCGATCGCCTGGCCGTTGTCGATCACGGCCAGATCATTGCCGAGGGCTCGCCCGCCGATCTGATCGAACGCCTCGGGGGACATCATGTTGTCGAGTTTTCGGTGAGTGGGTCTAATGGTGCTGCTGGTGCGTCGCCAGGTTCGGCGAACGAAGCTTGGCGGGGACTGCCGAGTGTCGAGTCTGTTCGCGAAGACGACGACCTCATCGCTTTGAACGTGAAGCAGCCGCACTTGACGATCCCTGCGCTTCTAGAAGCGATCGACCGGCAAGGAACTCAGTTGCAGCATCTCAGCACGCGCCAAGCCAGCCTGGAAGATGTGTTCGTGCGCCTCACGGGACGGCATCTTCGCGAAGAGTAAGACGAGCTTTTATGAGCACCACGCAGGAAACGCCGGTCACTGCAATCAAGACCCAGCCAATGCCGCCACACCGCAACGGCCGATGGGCGGGCTATAGCCATCTTCTGATGGCGCGCCTGCTCGAACTCAAGCGCGAGCCCGAAGTCGTGTTCTGGGTCTTCGTGTTCCCTCTGCTGCTCGCCCTCGGCCTCGGCATCGCTTTCCGCAACAAGCCCGGAGACGCCGCGTCGGTCGCCATCGTCGCGGGAATCGGGCCGCAGGACGCACAAGCGCTCCTCACGCATTCGCCGCAGCATGAACTTTTCAAGATGCAAGTGCTGCCGGCCGCCGAAGCGCAACTGGGATTCCGTCTTGGCAAGTTCGATCTCGTCATCGAACCCGACGGCAAGGGCGGCATGGAATACCGCTACGATCCGGCGCGTCCAGAGAGTGTGCTGGCCAAGTCCGAAGTGAATGACGCACTGCAATCTGCCGCCGGCCGCAAAGATGTGATCACGACCACCGTCGTCACTTCATCGGAGCCAGGCTCGCGTTACATCGACTTCCTGATTCCCGGCCTGCTCGGCATGAACCTGATGAACTCCGGCATGTGGGGCATCGGTTTCGCTCTGGTCGACATGCGCCAGCGCAAGCTGCTCAAGCGTTTCGTGGGCACGCCCATGCGCCGTGGGGATTTCCTGCTGGCCATCATGACCAGCCGCCTGCTGTTGATGGTGATTGAGATCGGCCTGCTGCTGGTGTTCGGCGTTCTCTTCTTTCACATGCGCGTGCTCGGGTCGGTATTCTCGATCGCCGCGATCGGCGGCCTGGGATCACTTACCTTTGGCGGCGTCGGCCTGCTGACGGCAAGCCGCGCGCAAAAAATCGAAAGCATCAGCGGCCTTATCAACCTGGTTATGATGCCCATGTGGATTTTCTCCGGCGTCTTCTTTTCGTACGAACGATTTCCCGCGGTGATCCATCCGCTGATCAAGGCATTGCCCCTGACAGCGTTAAACGACGCGCTGCGCGCCAGCATTCTGGAGGGCACGCCGCTGCTCAATCAGTGGCCGCGATTGCTGGTGATGGCACTCTGGGGTGGAATTTCGTTTGTGCTGGCGCTGAAATGGTTCCGTTGGACCTAACCGCTCACGGTTCTCTGGCATGTCCGCCTCGGGCGGATCCAAATCTTCGTTACGTATTTGTGAGCGGTTAGTCGCAGCGCAGCGCCACCATGGGATCGAGTCTGGCCGCGCGGCGAGCGGGAATGTAACAGGCGAGAAAGGCAGCGGCGAATAGCGTCATCGCCACCGCACACAACGCAATCGAATCAACCGAGCCCACTCCATAGAGCAGGCCGTTCAGTGCGCGACCGACAAAAAATGCGCCGATCAGTCCGATGCCCAGGCCACCGGCAGCCAACGCGAGGCCCTCTTTCAGGACAAGGCCGAGCACACGATCCTGGCTGGCACCGAAGGCGATGCGCAGTCCGATTTCGTGTCTTCGCTGGGCCACGACGAAGGCCATGACACCGTAAATTCCGGTAGCAGCCAGCAATAGCGCCACGCCTGCGAAACTGCCATAGAGCGCGGTCATGAAGCGGTCATTTACCAGAGATTCGTCGACAATCTGGTCCATGGTTCGAATCTCCTCGAGCGGCACATCAGGGCTGAAGGAATGAATCGCGGCGGCAATGGTCTTGCTCATCGCAGAAGGATCGCCGCTCGTTCTCACTACAACTGCTGCTTGAGGCCATGGGCTTTGTTGGAAGGGAACATCGATCACAGGGAAACCCTCTCCGCGCATGCCCCCGTTGCGAATGTCGCGAGACACACCTACGATCTGCCATTCCGCCGGTGGTCCTAATTTCGTCTGTCCCGGAACTAGTTGCTCGATTGAAATACGCTGTTGCAGGGGGTCGACTCCAGACAGAAAGCGGCGGACGAACGTCTCATTCACGATGGCTACGCGGGGAGCGGTGGCCGAGTCTTGCTCAGTGAAACGGCGCCCTTCTAGCATTTGGATTCCAACCGTCTCGTAATATTCCGGCGTCACCATCTCAAAACCAGCACCTGGGCGAGTCGACGGGTCGCTTACCGGTTGACCGACAATGCTGAATGGCATGCCAAAATGCACGCCCTGAAGCGGCATTCCCGTCGCCGCTTCGGCATCCACGACGCCGGGCAGGACTTTGATCCTGTCCAGAACTTCGCGATAGAAATTGGTGATGTGTGCCGACTGTAGCGGATCCTCCTTGGGCGGTTCCAATCCGAACGTCAGCAGATGGCTGGCGCGGAAGCCCAGGTTGACCCGCGACAAGTTCCATAGACTGTGCAAGGCGAGCCCGGCGCCAGACAACAGTGTCAACGCCACAGCAAATTCGCACACTATGAGCGTCTTCCGCAAACGATGACGGGCCAGGCCCGTGCCGGAACGCCCGCCATCTTTCAGCGTTTCGTTCGGATCGACACGGGAAGCATGCCACGCTGGAACACACCCAAAGAGACCAGCTGCCAGTGTTGTGGCCGCCAGGCTAAACAGCAGCACCGGCAGATTCAGCGTAATGTCGGCCTCGGAGGGGAGTTGATTCGGGGGCAGCCTCGCCACAAGCACTCGCAGAAGAACCGCGCCCAGAGCTATCCCGGCTCCACCACCGAGGGCGGCCAGAACCAGATTTTCACTGAGAAATTGGCTGAAGAGCTGCGATCGCGTCGCGCCCAACGAGGTACGAACCGCCGCCTCTCTGAGCCGAGTGGCGCCTTTGGCGAGCACCAGGTTGGCCACATTGGCGCAGGCGATCAGCAGTACAAGGCCAACTGCTCCCATCAGCAGCCATAGAATCTTCTGCGTGTCTTTGGGGAAAAAGTCGTTATGCAACGCCTCGACGCTTGACGTCCAACCTTTGTTTGATTTGGGATACTGCTGCGCGATGCGAGCCGTGACCACGTTCATGTCAGCCTGCGCCTGAGCAATCGACACTCCGGGTTTGAGACGACCGATCACCAGCAACCAGTGGAAGTCGTGGTTGATCTGGTCGGGCTTGAATGACAGCGGAACCACGAATTGGGATTCCAGGCGGTCAATCTGGCCGGGTTGGTTTACCCCCACCACGGTATAAGGCTCGCCGTCCAACTTGATTGGCTTGCCAACAATATTCGGGTCGGCCCCCAGATGGGCCCAAAGGCGATGGGTGAGGATCACAACATGGTCTTTGCCAACCTCAGCTTCCTCCGGAAGAAAATCACGCCCCAGGAAGAGCGTGTCGCCCATCATCCTGTAAGCGCCAGGCGTCATTGCTCGTCCGGCGATGCGCTCCGGTTGGTCGGGAGTAGCGAAGTTGCGGGCAACGTCAGTCCATGCGATCAAATCCTGGAACGTACTGTTTTGATGCCGCCAGTCAAGGAAATCGCCTGCGGAGACTGAGTTATTGTCGTCGCGGACGTGCGACCAGACCATTACCAATTGGTCAGGATTCGGATAGGGCATGGGCGCCAGGAGAACGGCGTAGATCACGCTGAAGATGGCGGTGTTGGCACCAATGCCAATCGCCAGGGTGGCGATCGCGACGGCGGCGAACCCTGAGTTTCTACGCAGCAGTCGCGCACCAAAACGCAGGTTCTGCCACAAGCGGTGGACCGTCTGCCAGCCTTTTGCTCGTGCCACCAAACCACCACGAAGGAGGCGGAATCTAAAACGAAAATCCTGCAGTCTCGTCACGATTAACCTCGTTCCTGCTTGTGGCGGAGCGCCACCAATGGAATCCGCTTCAGCAGCCCGGAGCGGTGCGACACCAGAATTTGCCGAAGCGAGATGATCCCCGCCGCATTTCAACTGTCGATGCAAGACGGTCACCATTCCGCCGCAAAGTGTAACCTCTTGGCGGCAAAGGGCAAGGGGATGTCCGCCGTCGAAATGGTTGTGTTTGAAGGTGTCCATGGGCGGCCTTTGATGTCCGGAAGCGAACAGGCAATCATCATCCAGGCTGGCGTCTGTAAGACTGCTTGGAGTTTCCTTCCTTCGGGGATTCGAAACTGAGGAGGTGTCGCCCCGCTAAGGCCCCGCTCGCAAGTCTTTGGGAGAAGTCACGAACGAGGCCTTCTGCGGCGCTTACGAATAACTGCGGTTACGTCTTGACTAGCTTGGCAGCAGCTTTCCGCACTTTTGCCCAGCGTAGTCGTTGCGCATCGGCGATCCGCTTGCGGGCTTCTTTGCTCAAGGTTCGTCCTGTCCTCTTGAGCTTCTTTCCGCCAGCATGGCCGAGCGCGTCCAACGCCTTCCCCACTCTTCCCATCTCTCGTTCGAGACGGGAATATTCGAGCTGCAGGGAAGAGACTACCTTATTCAGGTTCGTCATGTATTACCCCCTCATAAGTCGAGGCTAACATGACTGCCACAATAAATTCGAAAAATTAGAGAGCCCGCGCAAGGGAAGTTCCACCTCCCGATTCGACAAAACCATAGGCTTACTGTGGTTTCACATCGACAAACAGGAATCCGTCCACCTTGCTGAGGTCGTCAGTTTCACGGTTGAAGGCCACCTCACGCCGCGAATCGGAGTAGCGTGTATCCCAAAGCAGAAACTTGTGGATCACCGTTCCAGTTTGTTCCCCAGTGTCTGGACTGCCGCTGGCCGTCCACTGATAAACGATGCCGTGCACCACATAGATGCGCGAATTCCACTGCATCAGCGCCGCATGATGATTCTGAAACCAGG